>Ga0206894_1138_pt1 | contig 14079 bp, 7 predicted proteins | sample Alteio_BWOrgHeat_54_FD_152953 | JGI IMG/M metagenome (GOLD analysis project Ga0206894, IMG submission 152953) | Enriched cells from forest soil in Barre Woods Harvard Forest LTER site, Petersham, Massachusetts, United States -... | ecosystem: Environmental > Terrestrial > Soil > Temperate forest > O...
GTAGATCGGGTCGGTGCAGGGACGTAAAGGCGCCGTTGGTGGCATAGCTGAGGCCGTTTCCTTTGGTTCCGATCCAAAGGGTGTGGTGCGAGTCTTCGAAGAGCGAAGTGATGATGTCGCCGGAGAGTCCGTTTTTGGTTGTGTAGGTAGTGAGCTTGTTGTTGCTGAGACGGGAGAGGCCGTCGAGTGTGCTGATCCAGAGATCAGTGTTGTTTGTTTTTACGAGTGCGCCGATCAGGTCGCTTTTGAGGCCGTTGGCACGGGTGTAGGTTGTGACCTTGTCGTTTTGCAGGTGTGCGAGCCCGCGACGAGTTCCAATCCAGATGGAGCCATCGGCGTCTGTGAGAAGAGAGCGGATGAAGTCGTCGGGTAGGCCGTCGGCGGAGGTGTACGTGGAGATTCTGGTGCCTTCGATGTGATTGAGGCCATCGGGCGTGCCGGCCCACAGGCTGTTGTGAATGCCGGGAGCGAGAGAAAGAATGATGTCGCTGATGAGGCCGTCGTGGGTTGAGATTTGTTGGGTCTTGCTGGACTGCTGGCGGTAGAGACCGTCACCGTTCGTGCCGATCCACATGGTGTCGTTCGTTTGGGTGATAGCGGTGATGATGTGATCCGAGAAGGCAGGGAGCGTGCGGAAGCTCTGGCGGCGAAGAACGTGGAGACCGGCGGTTTCAGTGCCAACCCAGAGATTGGATTCGCGGTCTTCGAAGATGGAGAGGATGGCGCTAGAACCGATAGCTGGTTGGAACTGAGGGTGGGGGTCGTTTTTGGCCAGGGAGAAGAGGCCTTTGTTGGTGCCGATCCAAAGTGTTCCATCGGACGCGGCCAGGAAGGAGTCGATTTGTGTGGCAGGTAGATCTTTGCCGGCTTGCAGGATGCGCTGGTGGCCGTTTTGTACAAGTGTGATCGTTCCGCGTGTGCATATCCAGATGCCCTTGTCGGAAAGAGTGCCGATGGCGAGGATGTTTTCTTTGGGTTTCGAGAGATCGAGTGGGGAGGCGCTGATGTTGCCTTGGCGATATTCGAAGATGCCGGATGCGGATGCGAGTAAGAGGCTGCCGTCGTCAGAGGATGCTATGGCGGATGGCGTGATGGGAAGAGGGGAGACGTTGTTACCGGTAAAGCGTATCGCTCCGTTGCCTGTGAGGATTGCGAGAGAGCTGTCGTTGCTTGTGGCCAGCGAGAGAATGTCGAGCGAGGGAAGGCCGTTGGCTGTTGTATAGCGATGGAACTGGCCGTCGATGTATTGAAGGAGACCGTCTGAGGTGCCGATCCAGAGTGCGCCGTGCGTGTCCTGCGCGAAGCAGCAGATGTCATCGCTGGTGAATGCGGATTGGGTTTCATGGTTGAAGACTTTGAAGGTTGTGCCGTCGAAACGGGCGGCTCCGCCTTCGGTTGCGATCCAGATGTAGCCATCGTTGGACTGGAAGATTTGATGGACGCTGCTTTGAGGGAGGCCGTTTTCGGTGGACCAGGATTGATGACCGAGATTCTGCGGCCATGCAGCCGTCGTGATTATGCAGAAGGCGCAGAGAAGTGCTGACTGCAACACCGATTTGATGGCCGCCGAGAGGGAGTTCATGTAGAGAGCTTTACCGCCATGTTTGACATCGTAGTCGGGACACAATTCCGGCGCGGCTATTTTTTCTGTTTATCGCGGAGAGAGCGTAGATAGGCGACGAGATCTTCAGTCTCAGATTTTTGCAGGACATCCGCGAATGGTGGCATGGTTTGTCCGCCTTTGAGTATCTGCGTTCTTATTTGGTCCTCTTTGAGACGGCGTCCTACTCCGGAGAGATCGGGGCCTTTGTCGCCGCCCTGCCGGCGGATGGTGTGGCAGTGGGCGCAGCCGTTATCTGCAAAGACCTTGGCGCCGCGAGCGCGCTGTTCGGCGGACGATCCGGCGTGTGCTGGAAAAGATAGTGCGAGAGTGAGCGAGAGAAAGAGTGCTGAACGTAGCGGGTTCATTGGGCTGCGGGCAGTACTCCCTGGATTTGCTGTTGAGGCGCGAAGTCGCTATGGACGTGCCATGGAACGCTTTCGGAAGCGATCTCGTTGTGCTTGCGGAGGAACTCGAGAGCGTAGGTGCTGGCTGTGGGATCGTCTTTTTGATCGGCGAAGATGACAGCTTCGCGGGCAGCCTGCTCCTTCATGCCGAGGCGACGATAGACGATGGAGAGAATGTAATGAGCGGCGAGATCGTCAGGATCGATGGATTGGAGTGATTCGTACTCGACTCGAGCCTCATCGTATTTGCGCTGCTGGTAGAGAGAAAAGCCGAGTTCGCGGTGGGCATCGCGAGAACGTGGGAACTGGGTGATGACCTCGCGGAGATCGGCGATGGCGGCATCGAGGCGGCCCTGGTTTCTTTCGACCAGAGCGAGGTAATAGAGGGCGCGGGCGTTGTGGGGACTTATTGCGAGGGCCTTATTCAGATTGGTGCGTGAGATTTCGTAACGCTGCCACTGGAAGTTGGCGATGGCGATGTTTGTAAAGGCGTCGGCGTAGTCGGGGCGCAGCTGGGCGACGCGTTCGAAGGCCTGGACGCTTTCGGCGTATTGCTGAGCATCGAGCATGGCGATGCCGTAGTTGTTCCAGCGCATCCATTCTTTGTTGTCCTGTGGGTCGGGAGGGGCTGCGGGGTTGTCGCCGAGATTGAAGGTTCGGGTGCGTGAGGCCATTTCGACGACGGGCATGGGGTAGTGTTGCTTGCCCATGGCGAAGTCCATGAAGTGCTGGTCGAAGCGACGGTAGTTGACCCTAGCGGTGACGGTGATGGGACCTTTTGCGTCTGCTGGAATTTTGAACTGGTAGCGGATGATCTGCGAGCGGCCGGAGGAGATGGTGTTGTTGTAGGCGACGACGCGGTTGTTCCAGACCTGATGGAGATCGTTAATCTCGCCTTTTACATTGACGAGGCGGTTGGTGAAACTGTGGGCGCGTGGATCGAGATCGCCGTTCGGCTCGATAATGCCGGAGTGCGTGAGAGTGCGGCCAGTGGCGTCTTTGGCTTCGAACTCGACCCAGCTCTCGTACATGTCGCGCTGCTCGGGAACGTGACTATGGGCGATGCCTTTGTTCTGAATGATGACGGAGGTGGTGAGGATGTCGCCGGGGGCAATGGTGAAGTCCTGATTGCCTAGCGGTGCAATGAGTTTGCCGTCAGTCTTGGGATCGTTCTTCTCCAGGCCGAAAATGTCTATGTTGAAGACCCCGTTGCGGAGGAAGGCGATGGTCTTCTCCATCTGGGTGTCGTAGTTATAGTACTTCGACATGATGGTGTTGGCTCCGAGCCAACGGTGGGAGGCGAGTTTGCCGTTCTTGGCTCCGTAGTCGGAGGCCGTGCCGAGGGGTTCGGGGGCCATGTGGCAGGTCTGGCAGGTGGAGACCTGATCTTTGACGTAGAAGGGAAGCGGGGATTGTTTAGCGAAGGAGGAGAGCTGCCACTCGTCGTAGAGGAAGATGGCGCGCTGCCACTTGTAATCGTTGAGTTGCTTGGGAAGGGCGGCTTTGTGGCAGGCAGAGCAATATTCGCTGGACTGGTAGAAGTCCTTCATGACGGCCTTGGAGTGGCGGTCGAGGTGCGCAAGGATTTCTTTGTCAGAGACTTCGCCATAGATGGGCTGGCCGTTTTCATCGACCATGACGGCGGGTTGACCGAGGACGTAGCTTCCCGTGCCGCGGGTGTCTACCTTCTGGATGGAGTGGCATACGGAGCAGGTGACGCCGTCTTCATCGAACTTGCGGTTGATGGGCGAGCCTTTGGTGAGTGCGCCGGAGGTCAGTGCGATGGGGTTGTGGCAGCCTTCGCAGTGGCGGGTGAACTCGATGCCTTTTTCCGCGGTGAGAAGGTTGACGTTCTTGGTGTACCAGGGGGTTCGGAAGGAGTTGGCGTGGGCGGACTGACGCCATTCGGCGTGGGCTTCCTGATGGCAGTGGCCGCAGTACTTTGCCGTGGGGAAGGCGGCCGGGTTGATGAATTCGCCGGTTTCAGTGGCTGCGAGTGAAGGGAGGAAGGGCTTGTCGGCGCCGAAGCGGTAGTTATAGTGCTGGGCTACGGACTCGGAGTAGACATGGCGCTGAGAAGGTGTGGTGGGATCGAACTCTGCGCGAGCATGGCTGGTGCGCAGGGCCATGATGCAGCAGCCGAGGCTTCCACCAAGCAGGGTACCAATGATGATGCGGGCTATTCGCTGGGTGTGGAACCTAAAAACCATGGCAGTGGCTGATTCTATTGGAGTGAAGGATGGGTTGGCTATCCATCGAAAGGTGGAGGCGGCGGTGTCGAAGGGAAAATGGTCGCCCCATTCGGCTTTGCTCAGGGTTCGAGATTCCACCCTTTGTAAACCGCACAAAGGATGGGGCATCCCACTTTACCTTATTTCTTAGCCGCTTCGCGTTTGCCTTCGGTGAGGGTGATGATCTGATCGGGTTTGGGGATGGAAAACTTCTCGATTGATCCGCTGGGCCAGTGAACTTCCACGGCATCGATCGTAGTGGCGTCGCCCAGGCCAAAGTGGACGCGTGGGTCGTGAGAGGAGGCGTAGCTCGCTCCGGAGATGACATCGCCGCGTTGTTTTTTGCCGCCCGCGGTGAGATAGACGGTGGCTCCGACGGCGTCGCGGGGACTTTTTGGGCCTCCGACTAGCTTGAACTCGACCCAGTGGTGATTGTCGGGGTTAAAGTTGCGAAGCAGGACGGGATTGCCGTCGAGAACGTTGATGACTACGTCGAGCTTGCCGTCGTTAAAGAGGTCACCGACGGCGAGGCCTCTGCCGACAACTACTTTTGCAAGCCCAGTGCCTTCAACGGCCGGGACGAGGTCGAATTTCTTCCCTTCAAGATTGCGGAAGAGAAGGGGACGCTGCGCCCAGGAAGTTCCCCATGCCATGCGGTCGACCGCGGGATAGACGTGGCCGTTGGAGATGACGATGTCCTTCCAGCCGTCGTTATCGTAGTCGAGGAATGCGGTACCCCAACCTAGGAAGGGGATCGTGGGTTCGGCAATTCCCATTTGGTAGCTGATGTCGGTGAAGTTGGCGTTGCCGTCGTTGCGGTAGAGAGGGTTGTAGTCGTCGGAAAAGGTCGTGTTGTAAAGGTCGAGGAGGCCGTTGTTTTGATAGTCGCCGATACCGATGCCCATGGAGGCGGTTTCGCGGCCGTTTTCGTTGAGGGCGTATCCGGAGGCGTAGCTGGCATCTTCGAAGGTGCCGTCGCCCTTGTTGATATAGAGATAGTTTGGGGTGGAATCGTTGGCGACGAGGAGATCGGGCTTGCCGTCGTTGTTGACGTCGACAAAGACCGAGGCAAGGCCGTAGTAGGCGTTCTCGTCTGCTACGCCTGCCTTCTCGCTGACGTCGGTGAAGGTGCCGTCGCCGTTGTTGTGGAAGAGATGGTCGGGCTCGCCTTTGAGGCCCCGGGGACCGCACATGACATCTTCACCGCGAAACTGGCAGAAACTGAAGGAGGCACCCTGATTGCCGGAGGACGGCTGGTTGGCCATATCGTAGTGGATGTAGCCGGGGACGAAGAGATCGAGGCGGCCGTCGCCATCGTAATCTCCCCAGGTAGATCCGGTAGACCAATTGCCGAGGGTTACGCCAGCTTTTTCAGCGACATCGGTGAAGGTGCCGTCGTGGTTGTTGTGATAGAGGCGATTTTTGCCGAAGTTGGAGACGTAGATGTCGGGCCAGCCGTCGTTGTCGTAATCGGCTATAGATACGCCTACACCCCAGCGCTCATTGGTTACGCCAGCTTTGTCGGCCACGTTGGTGAAGGTGCCATCGTGGTTGTTGTGGAAGAGCGCGGCCTTTGGAGCGAGGGCTTTGCCGGCCACGGCATCGGCAGTAGAGCCGTTGACGAGATAGATGTCGAGCCAGCCGTCGTTATCGTAGTCGATGAGGCCGACACCCGAACCGTTCGTTTCGATGATGAAGTGTTTATCGGGTGTGCCCATGGTGTGCTTCCAGGAGGTCAGACCTGCTTTGGCTGCGTTGTCCTGAAAGACGATAGGGCCAGTTTGGACGAAGCCGCCTGCGGTGATCGGTCTGCGTTCCTTATCGAGGACGGGTGCGTGGACTCCGCCTGTGTTGACGCCTCCCGTCGCAGGGGGCTGGCCGCCTTCCTGTGGCTTTGAGGATTGTGAATCGGGCGTCTGGGCTAGCGAGGTGCTGTGGGCCAGAGAGAGTGCACAGAAACTTACGATGGGGAGCAAGCTGCGGAAGACAGGCATGAACTGGTCCTTACAAAAACGGTTGCAACGATATTGACTCAATTCTGTCCGGTGAAATGACAGACGAATTGAGGATGAAATAGGTTTATCACGCGCCGTTGTAATCGGTTTAGTGAAGGTGTTTAGCCTCGTTTGATTTTGCGCGGACGAGGTGCTGCCGTCTTCGGAGAACTGGTTGACTCTCTGACGATAAGGTCGGTCTGAATAGCATATTCACGCTTCGGCATGTTCGTTCCGGATCGATCGACATGAGCGCGCAGCGCATGAAATGCGGAGCGTGCGAGTTCGAAGCGCGACATCTGAATCGTAGTGAGTGGGGGGATCGTGACCTCGGAGATGTGGATATCATCGAAGCCGATGACGGAGAGGTCATCGGGTACGCGCAGGCCGGCGCGGTAGAGCTTGTGCAATACACCGATCGCTGTCATGTCGTTGGAGCAGATAACTGCGGTGGGCATGGGCTTGCCGGCAAGTAGTTGCTCCATGGCTGCTATGCCGCCTTCGAGCGTATGGTCGCCTTCAATAATCCAGTTCGGATTAGGCGTTATGCCGGATTCCTGTAACGACTTTGAAAAGGCTGTTTTGCGCGATTGTGCGGAGCCCAGGTTCATTGGGCCGCGAATGAAGGCGATTTTTCGATGCCCAAGCGCAACAAGATGCTGCACGCTTTGGTGGATGCCGTGATGGTAGTCGACTTTGAGAAGGCTGATGCCTGGACGGTCGGGTCCGACATCGATGAAGACCAGCGGAACCTTGCGCTCGGCAAGTTGATCGAGGAGGGGTTCTTCGGCGCCGAAGGTCATGACCGCTACGCCATCGACCTTACGCTCGAGCATGCGACGTATGCAGTGAGACATACGCCTGGGATCGTTGTTGGTCGAACTTACGAGAATCTCGTAGCCGTGTTCAACGGCGATATCTTCGAAGCCCTGGATGAGCTCTGGGAAGAACGGATTTGTGATCTCAGGCACAATGAGGCCGAAGATACGGCTACGACCTGAAACGAGAGCGCGAGCCTGGGTGTTGGGGAAATAATCGAGCTCGTCTATGACCGCGAGTACTCGTTTGGCCATTTGAGGGTTGACCGTCGACACGCCGTTGATGGTGCGGGAGACGGTTGCGATGGAAACGTTGGCAGCCTGTGCGATCGTGCGGATATCCATGCGCTCGGGTCGGCCGTTGGTGTTCTTCTTGCTTGCGAGTTCCTTGTCAGCCATATGATCTGGTTCGGGATTGCGATTTCAGCATATCGCACACCGCAACAAATAGTCCTTTTAGTTCGTTGACACTATGGCATATGCTGCCGCCATGCAAACTATCTTCGGTTTCCCATCCGTAGTAGATCGTGCACACCGCCTGGCGTTGGTGTTTCTGCTTTTTTTTCTATCACCTGCGTTCCGTTTGGATGCGAATGCGCAGACGCCGAAGGAGACGGTTGCGGGCCCAGCCCCCACCAACGCTGCGAAAAATTTTGATGAAGCGGCGGACGCCGCGTTACTAAGCATGCGGCAGCGTGCCATCGAACTTAGTATCGGCGGCGTTGCAGTCGTCGCCTATTTTGAAGGTGACAGCATTCAGTCGTGGAGTTCGAAGATGATGGTGGTTGGCCGCATGAAAGATAATCCGTCGGCGACAGATAAAGGATCTAATCTTCTGGCGATTGCTTACTCCAAAGCTGCAGAGATGGCGGACACTCTGAAAAATAGCGGGAGCCAGGTTCGCCCGCCTATGATCGGCGAAGTTGGCTGGACTGGCGGAGTTATCCTTCGTGGCAAAACGGGGTACCTGATCGCTGCATTTAGTGGAGGCAAATCGGAGGATGACGTGAAAGTATCCCAGGCAGGGGTAGACGCGCTCAAATCGAAGCTTTAGAACGCTGAGGAACAAGACCTTCGATAAACCGATCTATAGAAAGATCCAAAGGAAAATGGTCATCCATAGTGGCTGTTCGCGAACTTTCCCGGTTCGTAGTCAAACTGAAGATCGAAAATAGTTGACGCCATTTTCGAGAAAGTCCAGACTCAAACCTCCAATGATGAATTTTTTAGCAGAGACATTTTTCAGGTGCTCTTGTATCGCGACCCTGTGCTCAATGTATGTCTGATGAGGACGATGGGATGGATTCTTTGGGAGTCGTTGTCGATGGAAAGCCTACGGTCGCCACTGCTTCCTATGGTTTACGCCAGCATGTGTTGTCGCCACTGGAGACATTAGCGCAGTCAGTCTCGACAATGGCACCGAGCACCTCACCTACTCTAACTATTCCTCTGGTATTCGCGCTTGCGGGTACGGGAACGTGGCTGGCATACGCGCTTGCGATGGCAGGCATTGCGCTGATGGCGTTGTGCATCGCGGCCTTTGCGCGTGATTCGGCCTCGCCCGGGTCTTTATATATTTACACGCGGTCGACGCTGCCTCCGGCGTTTGCCGCGGTGGCTGCATGGGCTCTGTTCTTCGCTTATGTGATGACGGCGGCCTCGGTGATTGGCGGCTTCATTAGCTACGCATATGTTTTTTTAGGAAGGTTTGGGTCGCATGTTTCGCCCGGGCTACTGGCTGTCGTGTGTGCGGGTGGGGCTGTGTGGATTGCATGGCGCGACGTGAAGATATCGACGCAGACGATGCTCTGGATTGAGGCGATTTCTGTGCTCCTTATTAGTCTGGTGGTTGGGAGACTGCTTTGGAAGCACGGGCTACATATCGATGAGGCGCAACTGAGGCTGCGCGGAGCGACTCCAGTGGGGGTGAGGCTTGGCGTGATGCTGGCGCTGTTTAGCTTTGTGGGATTTGAAAGCGCGACCACGCTGGGTTCCGAGGCGAAAGAACCGCTCAAGACGATTCCTCGGGCGGTTTTGCGGAGCGCGATGCTGGCAGGAATTTTCTTTATTGTGTGCGCGTATGGGGAGGTGTTGAGCTTTCATGGGGCGAATCCTGGATTGGGTGAGAGCGCCGCTCCCATGCGCTACTTGTCGGAGAGTGCGGACGTAAGAGCCGCTGGACCCGTGATCGATGCGGGCGTTCTTGTGAGCATGTTTGCAGGTACTTTAGCCTGTGTAATCGCGGCCGCGCGTGTGCTGATGCTGATGGCACACAATGGGTTGGCCCATGGCAGGTTTGCGAAGACGCATGTCGAGAAGGAGACACCGGGGGCGGCCAGTATTCTTGCTGGAAGTCTGGCATTTCTTCCGGTTGCGGTTCTGGCTGAGCGGGGATCGACTGGAGCAGACATCTATGGATGGATGGGTACGCTGGCGGTGTATGGATTTTTGACTGTCTATGCTCTGGTGGCGGTGGCGTTGCCTTTGCATCTGCGCCGACGGGGACGTCTTAGGGGAGGCGTGATCATGCTTTCTGTAAGTGCGGCTGTGGCAACCATACTGGCCATGGTTGGAACAGTTTTTCCTGTTCCACCCGCGCCATACCGCTATCTTCCTTATGTCTATATAGCGTATCTGGCCGGCGGAATGGCCTGGTACGCGGTCTTGCAGCGACGTGCAACCGTTCTTGCATCGTCCTAAGCGGCCGGCTTTGGTTCGCCGATGTCCTCGTTCCATATATCTGGATGTTCGTTTATGTAGTCAGCGAGCATGGTGATGCATTCAGGTGAGGCGAGATCGATGATCTCAATGCCGATGGAGCGAAGCCAGTCGATGCCGCCCGAGAAGTTTTGTGACTCACCGACGACTACGGTGTGGAATCCGAACTGGCGCACCAGGCCGCTACAGTACCAGCAAGGAGCCAGCGTAGTGACCATGATTAGGTCGCGGTAGGAGGTCTGACGGCCAGCGCGGCGAAAAGCATCCGTCTCACCGTGAATAGAGGGATCGTTCTGCTGCACGCGTCTGTTGTGTCCGGAACTAATGAGTTCGCCCTGGCGGTTAAAGATGGCGGCGCCAATTGGGATGCCACCTTCGGATAAGCCGCTGCGGGCCTCGGTGAGTGCGACCTGAAGCATAGCTGAATAATCCAAGGTAGCTACGGAGTTAGAGGTTGGCATTGACTCCAGCATAGCTCTGGCGAGTAGCGCCGACGAAGAGTTATGTTTCGGCTTGCGTTGCCTTATGAAAAAGACAGTAGGAGCAGGGCCATACAGAGTAACTCGTTATTAGTTGGGATGCCATTAGTTATCCGTTAACTCGCGTTAGGTTTCGGCATTGTTATCCACTTAGCTGGCTAATTTTCCGATTGACATCATTGCGGTTTCGTCTATGCTCTGGTTTATTGACGACAAAATTGATCAGGCTGCAATGTTAACTTTGCTGAAGACCGAGCTTCGGCGCTGAGTTTCTTTTATAGCCGCTTCTATAGACAGCTCCCCGCTGTCTGACCCTAATCGTCTTTTTGCGTTAAATGCCGATAGCCTCAACCATCTCTGCGAGGTGACGCTGTGGTGTATCTCAAAGTCAAAGTTACAATTACTGTTTGTTGCGTTGTCTTTCTAGCCCTCTTACTGGTGCAGGCTAGCGCCCAGCAGACGCTTGGCGGAATTGTCGGAACCGTGACGGATATTCAGGGAAGCATTCTGCAAGACGTATCCGTCAAGGTGATAGAGGAGGGAACGCACCTGACTCGGACCACGCAGTCAAACTCAGCTGGCAGCTATGCTTTTCCGAACCTGCCTATCGGCACCTACACGTTGACGTTTACACGGGAGGGTTTCTCCACAGCCCGCTTTCCGGGGATTCTGGTTCAAGCGGACCGCACTGTGACGCTGCCGGCTCAGATGGCAGTTGGTTCGGTCTCGGAGGCTGTGACGGTTGAGGCGAATCCTCTGATGAACGCAGTGGATACGACGAACGGATATGTGTTGGATAAGGCGCAGATCGAATCGGCTCCGTTACCGACAGGAAGTTTCACTGGATTGGCGATTCTATCGCCGGGCGTCAATGCGGAGCTGCCGGGAGGCACGGGTGCAAACTCCGGACTGGGCAACGCTCCGATCTGGGCGAACGGCCAAAGAGACACCAGCAATACGTTTCAGCTGAATGGTGTGGATGCGAGCAATCTGTTCAACGGCAAGAGCACAAGCCAAGTAGCCTCCGCGCGAGTGGTGAACAATACGGGTGTGGGCAATACCGGCGCGGGCGGCGTTGTGCAGAGCAGTGCTTCGGTTTATTTGGCCATCGGAAATGCGCTGCCAACTCCAGCTCCCGAAATGATTCAAGAGGTTCGGGTCAACGCCTCCATGTACGATGCGCAGCAGGGTTCGACCAGTGGAGCCCATATCGATCTGAGTACCACCTCCGGGACCAACGTCTATCATGGCGGTGCTTACCTGCACAGGGGCACAGATTGGCTCAACGCTGCGCCTTTTTTCTTCAAGCAAGATGGAAATATTCCAGACAACATGAAGGTACCTCAACTGCACCGCTATATCGTGGGTGGAACGTTTGGCGGACCGATCATCAAGGACAAACTTTTTGGGTTCGTTGCATATCAGCACCTGCACGTGAGTGATGCAGAGATCGGCGACTCTTTCCTGAGTGTGCCGTATGGACTGACCGACGATAGAAGCGCGGGCGCTCTGGCGGCGCTATCGAACAATGCATACGGAACAACGTTGGGGCCTGGTGACATCAACAATGTTGCACTGGCGCTTTTCAATGCACCGGCAGCGCCGGGTCAACCGGGTAAGTACCTTATACCGAATTCCAACCAGATTCCGACGGCTGCACATCCGGATGATGCTTTTATCCCCGGTACGGCTTACTTTGCCTCCGATCAGGCCGTGGCCGATCTTGACTACAACGCAACCGCAAGGAACACTCTCTCTTTCAAGTACTACTACCAGCATGACCCGACGATCGCGCCGTATGCGTACTCGAATGTGCCGGGTTTTACTCAACACCTTGACGCCGGCAGTCACGTGGCCACTATCAGCAATACCTTTCTCATCAACTCCAAGCTGAGTACTGTGCAAACCTTTGGGTTTCTGCGCGAAAAGATCTATAGCACCAATCAACAACTCTTTGGACCTAGCTCTATTCCCACAACGAATGGAGTACCGACAGCCAACATCAATGCTTTCGGTTCAACTTACTTTCCCGGAGTCAGCATTGTTGACGTGCTTGGCAGTTATCATCCGACAGGTACTCCAGAAGCTACGCTTAACATTGGCCCGGCAGCGTCAACACAGGGGCCGAACACGGGCGTCTTCCAAAATCGATTTCAACCATCCGCTAATGCGAATTGGTCTTTAGGCAAGCACACGCTTGCGTTTGGTGGAAGTTATGAATACACGCAACTGAATACGATTGATCGTCGCACGGGGACCGGTACTATTGCGACCGCCGATTTCTCTCAATTTGCGCAGGGGTTGGTAACAAACAACTATGACTTCAACACGACCACATTTCTTCAAGGAGATGCCAACCGCTATTACCGGGCCAATCAGGTTGGGTTGTTTATACAGGATAAGTATCAGGTGAAGTCTAATCTCAGCCTGACGGCTGGCCTTCGCTGGGACTGGAACGGTGGACTCACGGAGAAGTATGGTCGAATCTTCAACTTCGACCCATCGCGTTACAACTACACGCCGAGCGCTGACGAAGAGCCCGGCACAATCGGTACCGAGCAAAATGGATTCATCATCGCGAGTAACAATGTGAATGGAACGCGTGGGGTCAGTACTACAACGTTGACCGGACGGCAATGGGGGTTTGGGCCGCGGATTGGCGCTGCCTGGGCGCCGGCAAAATTCCACGATAGAGTGGTGGTGCGCGCGGGAACTGGTATCTACTACGATCGCGGCGAACTATTCACCTATTTCTCCCCAGGCTATGCGATCGGCGATGTGACCGGCGGTCCCTTTGGTGTTAATCAAGCTCCGCCGTTTGTGAACTCACAGATATGCACGGCGATCAGTACTTACTACAACGGCTACATTCCCACCTGCGATCCCACGCAGCCGAATGGTGGGTCGTTAAATAACCCGTGGGGCGACACGTTGGGTCCACCCCCTACGGGCAAGGCCTCGGATATTACGAACTATCTGCCGAACGCCGCAGCCATAGCCCAGGGTGCCCCACCTGCATCGCTTGGAGTCTACGATCGGAATAACAAACTGCCCTACTCGATCAACTACACGCTGGACGTGCAGTGGCAGCCGCGAAACGACCTTGCTATCGAGCTCGGATATGTAGGTAATGTTGGGCGCCACCAAGTAATCCCTGTACCGTTCAATCAGGCGCAGATCGCCACTCCGTCTGGTCCGATTCACGGTCAGCAGTACTCGTATGGATATACAGTTCTTGATCCGAACTCCTTCGCCCCGATCAATCTTCCGAATGGGCAACCTTTTCTTGCAAATTATGAAGGTGGCAACGTCGATCTACGCGTGCCCTATACCGGTTATGCATCTGAGTCCATCGACTACAAGGCTGCTGGAGTGGCAGCCTATAACGCACTGCAGGTGCACATTGAAAAACGCATGAGCCATGGTTTTCAGATTGGCGCTTCCTATACCTACTCTCATGCGTTAGATGAGCAGAGTGGCCTGGGACTTTTCTACAACGGCAACAATCCCCTCAATTTGCGGGATGGCTACGCTTCGGCCGATTTCGATCGTACGCACGCTGCCAATATCAACTTTCTTTATCACCTTCCCGCGTTCTTCAATAAAAAGAATTCATGGGAGGGTCGGCTTGTTGACGGCTGGTCACTGATTGGACTCGCCGTTCTGCAGAGTGGGCAGCCATACAGCGTGATTGACTACACGGGCGCGATCGGAAGCATCTACTACAGCGTCTTCAACGGAATCACGAATCCAATCGTTCCTCTTGGTCCTGGCTGTACGCCGCAGAATGCAAAGACCGGAACCTCGGGGGCGTTCGGTATCCCTGCATTGA
>Ga0206894_1140_pt1 | contig 14034 bp, 10 predicted proteins | sample Alteio_BWOrgHeat_54_FD_152953 | JGI IMG/M metagenome (GOLD analysis project Ga0206894, IMG submission 152953) | Enriched cells from forest soil in Barre Woods Harvard Forest LTER site, Petersham, Massachusetts, United States -... | ecosystem: Environmental > Terrestrial > Soil > Temperate forest >...
CGGGCGCTCGTAAAGTAAGCCAATTTTTTGGTTATCCAGTGGAGGAGATTGCTATGAGCAAGGTTGCTACGCCGGTATTGCAGAAGAAGGCAAAAAGCGGGACCACCCAGTCACTGACCGTGGATGAACTGCGGAAGATGGATGCTTACTGGAGGGCGTGCAACTACCTTAGCGTGGGAATGCTTTATCTGAAGAAGAATCCTCTATTGCGGGAGTCTTTGAAGCCGGAGCATATCAAGGATCGGCTACTGGGGCACTGGGGTTCGGATGCGGGGCAGAGCTTTACGTGGGTGCATTTGAACCGGCTGATCAAGAAGTACGATCTGGATTTGATTTTTCTGTCTGGGCCGGGACATGGGGCGCCCGCTACGCTGGCGAACTGCTATCTCGAAGGCGTGTATTCGGAGGTTTATCCGGATAAGAGCGAAGATGAAGCGGGGATGCAGAAGTTTTTCAAACAGTTCTCGTTTCCGGGTGGAATTGGGAGCCACTGCACACCTGAGACTCCGGGTTCGATTCATGAAGGCGGCGAGTTGGGGTATAGCCTTTCGCATGGCTTCGGCGCAGCGTTTGATAATCCGAATCTTATTGTGACGGTAATGGTGGGGGATGGTGAGGCAGAGACGGGGCCGCTGGCTACAAGCTGGCACTCGAATAAATTTCTGAATCCTGTGCATGATGGTGCGGTGCTTCCAGTACTGCACCTGAACGGTTACAAAATTGCGAATCCAACTGTGCTGGCGCGGATTTCAGCGGAGGAGCTGGAGTGGCTGTTCAAGGGATATGGGTGGACTCCTTATTTTGTGGAAGGGCATGATCCGGCGCTGATGCATCAGCAGATGGCTGAGGTGGCGGAGAAGTGTGTGCTGGAGATCAGGGAGATTCAGAGGAAGGCGCGGAGTGCGAAGGCGGGCACTGTGCCGGAGAGACCGCGGTGGCCCATGATTATTCTGCGGTCTCCGAAGGGGTGGACCGGGCCGAAAGAGCTGGATGGGCATAAGGTGGAGGACTTCTGGCGTGCGCACCAGATTCCGATTCTTGATCCGCAGACGAATTCGCCGCATTTGAAGCTGGTGGAGAAGTGGCTGAAGAGTTATAAGCCGGAGGAGTTGTTTGATAAGACGGGTCGGCTGGTACCGGAGTTGAAGGAGTTGGCTCCTGTCGGTGTGAAGCGGATCAGTGGGAATCCTCACGCGAATGGTGGGTTGCTGCGTAAACCGCTGGAGATGCCGGACTTTACTGAGTATGGGGTTGATGTGAAGAAGCCGGGGCAGATTGAGGTGTCGCCTACCTACGTGCTAGGCGGATTTCTGCGCGACGTGATGAAGAAGAACATGTCGAGCTTCAGGGTATTTGGGCCGGACGAGACGGCTTCGAATCGACTGCAGGTGATCTACGAGGCGAGCAAGAAGACGTGGATGGCTGAGATTCTTCCGGAGGATTCGGATGGGACTGAGATCTCTGCCGATGGCCGCGTGATGGAGATGTTGAGCGAGCATACGCTCGAAGGGTGGTTCGAAGGGTATGTGCTGACAGGACGGCATGGGTTTCTTTCGAGCTACGAGGCGTTTGTACACGTCATCGATTCGATGTTTAACCAGCATGCGAAATGGTTGGAGAAGAGCAAGCTGGAGCTGCGGTGGCGCGCTCCGATTTCGTCGATCAATCTGTTGATTACATCGCTGGTGTGGCGGCAGGATCATAACGGATTTACGCACCAGGACCCGGGATTTTTAGATGTGGTGGCGAATAAGAGCCCGCATGTGGTGCGCATCTATTTGCCGCCTGATGCGAACTGCCTGTTGAGTGTGGCGGATCATTGCTTGAAGAGTACGAATTACGTGAACGTGATTGTGGCAGATAAGGCTCCGCATCTACAGTACCTCAGTATGGATGAGGCGATTAAGCATTGCACGAAGGGGATAGGGATATGGGATTTCGCCAGCAATGATGCGGGCGATGAGCCGGATGTGGTAATCGCTTGCGCGGGCGATATTCCTACGGCCGAGGCTCTGGCAGCGGTGGCGATTCTGCGGGAGCGGTGCTCGAACGTGAAGATTCGGTTTGTGAATGTGGTGGATCTGTTCCGGTTGATGCCGGAGACGGAGCATCCGCATGGATTGTCGGAGAAGGAGTTCGACAGTTTGTTTACGAAAGACAAACCGGTGATCTTCAACTTCCATGCGTATGCTTCGTTGATCCACAAGTTCACGTATAAGCGGAATAATCACGACAACATCCATGTGCGCGGGTACAAGGAGCAAGGGAATATTAATACGCCGCTGGAGCTGGCAATTCTGAACCAGGTGGATCGCTTCAACATCGCAATCGATGTGATCGACCGCGTGCCACGGCTCCAGGTTACCGCAGCGCATACCAAGGAATGGTTGAAGGACCAGATCATCGACAGCATTAATTTTGCGCATGAGAACGGAATCGACCGGGAGGAGATACGGGATTGGAAGTGGCCGCTCTAAGCGGTCCAGGGCTTGAGACGGCACGCTGGTGCTATAGTTCTCACGTCAGCTTTTCAATCGATTTGAGATGGGGGATACTGTGCGAATAGCTACTTCGTTACTGGCTTTTGGTCTATTGGCTACATCTGCGTCGGCTGAAACAAAGACGTTCAACGATGTTTCGGTTGTAGACGTAGCCTGCTCAAAAAATGTGGCAGCCGATGCAGATTCACATACGCGAGAGTGTGCGCTCAAGTGTAAAGAGAGCGGATTTGCTATCGTAACCGCTGATAATCACGTGCTGAAGCTCGATGCAGATGGGAATGCAAAGATCCTCGAGCAGTTGAAAGCCTCGGATAAGGCAGATCATCTGCGAGTGAACGTCAGTGGTGATGTAGAAGGCGGTACGCTAAAGGTCACTTCCATCAAGCTGCTGTAATGCCGACGATGCTGCCCTCGGCAGAAGGTGCTCCGGAGTGAGGTCTCGTCAAAAGAAAATCCTCGCCTGCGCAGTCATCGCAGGCGGGGATTTCTGTGAAGAGGTTGAAGTTAGAAGATAACCTTGGCGGCAAACTGTGTGTTGAAGGGTTCGCCGGCGCCTATGCCAGGGGCTCCGTTGTAGTCGCCGATAGTGTCGTTGAGCGAAAAGTTGCCACCGACGTTTACATAGCCGCCGCCGGGAGGTGCGAAGTTATTGCGGTTGAAGAGGTTGAACATCTCAACACGGAACTGAACGTTGACGCGCTCTTTGATCTTCGTGTTCTTGAAGACGGAGAAATCGACGTCAGAGTATCCAGGGCCGTAATATCCGTTGCGTCGAGTCGTACCGAAGGTGCCTGGGGTGGGATCAACGAAGGCTGAGGGATCAAGCCAGTTGGCATTGGGCTTCTGTCCTTGAAAGCCTTTGTTGGCGGGACCGATCTGTACAGCACGGTCGTTGCCCTCGTTGGTTCCGCTAATGTCGCCCGAGGCATGAACGGTGAATGGTTGGCCGCCGTGGAAGCTAAGCAGCGAGTTGAGCTGCCAGCCATGTGTGAGTTCCTTCGGTCCCCAGGAGGCACCAGGAATCTCATAGGTGACCTGGCTGACGAAGGTGTTGCGGGTATCGAAGTCGGAGTTACCGTAGTCCCCTTTGAAGTTGAAGTTGTCCTGTGGAAGAGCTCCGCGATAGCTGGTGACTTCATCGAGGTTGTGGCTCCACGTGTAGATGATGGAAGAGGAGATGTTATGCCAGTTCTGCAGGCGGAGCTGGGTTTGGAGGGAGTTGTAGTTGGAGGTTCCGATGCTTTCGATCTGGTTGATGTTGCCATAAGTCGGATACTGATTGTAGTAAGGACGTGCAGCCTGACGCTCTGAGTTGTTGTCATAGACGCCAGGAGCGGCCTGATTGATGTCGCGCAGGCTGAGCAGGCGACGTCCCTGGCTGCCTACATACCCGATCTGCGCGATGACATTTGGAGCAAGTGACTGCTCAAGATTGAGGCTGTAGTTCATGTTGTAGGCTGAGCGGAAGTTGTTGCTAACGGAGAATACGCCGCAGGGTGAGTCAGTAGTGCATGTTCCTGCCGGGAAGATTGGCTCATTCGGTACGATGGTGACCTCGCCGACGTCGAGGGTATAGACAGGATCCGGTCCGCCCGGATTGCCTTGAACTCCGTTAGGAGCAGCGTTGCCGGGACGGTTGTCGAGGAAGGGATTCAGGTTAGGCGTATCGAAGAAAAACCCGAAGCCTGCCCGTACGACCGTGTTTTGTTTGGCGGCGTAGCTTAGACCGACGCGCGGGCTGACGCTCTTCCAATACTTCGGATACAGAGAAGAGATCTGATTACCTTGAAAGGCGAATCCATTGCTATTGGTCATCTCGGGACGAAAGGTTGATAGATTCTGATAGCTGTTGTGGAGCGGACCTTCGAAGTCGTAACGGAGGCCGTAGTTCAGGTTGAGCTTCGGATTGAATTGCCAAGAGTCGCCGGCGTTGAGGAACCACGTATTTACAAATACCTGGCGCTTTTGATCTCCCTGGATGATCGATGCGTCAGAGGTTTGGCCAGCAAGAAAGTCGGCGAGAGCGTAGCGATAGCCGTCATTTCCATCTGGATTAGCCGTAGGGCGTTTGTCGGTAGGAAGAACCTGGCTGCCATCGAATGTGAAAGAGCCGACGACGTGGCGTTGATAGAAGGCATCAAGCTGTGCCTGACGGTATTCGCCGCCGAAACGCATCTGGTGTTTGCCCTTGGTCCAGGAGAGCTGATCTGTGATGTGGCCAGTGATGTCGTTGCGTCCCTCGGGAGGCGTGAGGCCGACGGGATCAAAGTTTTTGATGGTAATGTTTGGGGCGTTGGGGAGAGTGGCTCCGGTGATGAAGCCAAGGCTCTGAACGTCGTAGTCGGTTTTGTTGTCGTTGAAGACCTGGTTGAAGTAGTTGACACCGGCAAGGAGCTGGTTGGTCATGCTGGGTGAGATTACGCGGTCATAAACGATAGCGATGTTCTGCACGTGGATGGGCGCTACTTCGTAGAAGGCAAGCAGTTGAGAGCCAACGGGAGCGACCTGATTGCCCTGACCGACGAACCAGTGAACGCTAAGGTTGTCCTTATCGGTCATGCGCCAGTCCACTTTACCGAGACCGTTCCAGCTGTAACCGTACTCGGGGTCGTTGGAGTGAAAGTTGTTCGTGACGCCGATCGTATCCTGCGCGAGTACATCCGCTCCCCACAGAGTGTTCAACATGCTCTGCATGGTTGGGTTAACCGGGATGCCTTGCTGGGAAAGGATGGCCTTCGCCTGATTCTGCCAACCTACGGACGGCTGTGTGGCTGTGCCGGATTCGCCGATGACAAAGCGCTGATGCTCAAAGGTGAGGAAAGCGAAGAGCTTGTCTTTGAGGGCGGGCCCACCGACGGAGAAGCCAGTGTTGTAGTTGCGAACCTTCTGCTTGGTGTCGGCAAACGGACTCTTTGCTCCGAAGAGCTCGTTGCGGTTGAAGTAGTAGACAGAGCCGTGAATCTGATTGGTGCCAGCGCGGAGAGTGACGTTGATGGTGCCGCCGGGATTGCGTCCGCCTTCAGGGCCGGCCTGGGTCTGCGCGGAGAACTGGTCTACGGCGTCGAGGGGAAGGATGATACCGGCGATACCGGAGACACCCCCCCTGGTTGACTGCGGGAATGTTGTGCCAGAGATCGTTGTTATCGACACCATCGATCTGCCAGTTCATCTGGTTGGCGCGGGTGCCGTTAAGGGAACCATAGCCGCCGCCGGTGTAGCCTGCGAAGCCGGGAGTTAGCTGCACCATCTGGGTGAAGTCGCGGCCGTTGAGGGGAAGGTTCGAAACGGCCTGAGCATCGATGACCGTGGTCTGCGTTGTTGTCGTGGTATCGAGCGCCAAGCTTGCGGCATTGACTTCAATCGTGGTGGCGGAAGTGGAGAGTTGAAGCACTACAGGGAGGGTATAGATGATGCCGGCGGAGACCATGATCTTGTCGGTTTTGACGGTCTGGAAGCCGGAGAAACTTGTGGTGACGCTGTAGGCGCCGAGAGGGAGATCCTGAAAGAGGAACTCGCCGCCGCTGGAGCTGACGGTGGTATGGGTGACGCCGGTGTCAGTTTGGACGGCGACGACGGTGGCGTTGGCGATGGCGGCGCCAGTGCGGTCGGTGACAGTGCCGTTGATGCCTCCGCGGAAGGTTTGCGCGTTACCGGAGAGGACGCACAGGATGGTTAGGGTGAAGGCGATGACACTGTACAGGGCTACTGGAAAGGATTTTCTTGGCGTTCGTTGCATACTACCTCCACAAAAGAAACAAGGATTCCCTGCCCACTTTGAAGCGGGATTTTTTGAAGTGAATAAAGAAATGCCTGCGCCGCAGTGAGAAGACTGCGGGTACGTCACGGTGATCCAAGGCCTAAAGGCGAATTAGAAGAGTGGCGAAAATGGCTAATTAAGAAATGAAGTGGAACCAACGTATCGGCTCACTTTTGCAATTGCAAGGCTTTTTGAGCAATAGAAAGGGATTCTATGCGCAAGATTGAATCGGTCTATGCAACGCAGAGAATACAGATGGGCCGTATCTACAGCGCGTTCAGGCTTGATTGCGTTTAAGATCCTTAGTCTTCAATACGATGAGGTATTCGTAAAAAGATTGGAGGGTGGAATAGGTGAGGCCGGCTGAGCCGTCGAATATAGCTCGACGAACGAACACCATATAGAACCACTTTATAAGGGGGCGGCCGGGTAGCTTATAGAAGATGGCCTTTTGGTGGAGGCGGCGCTCGTGGAAGTCTTTGGAGGCGAGGGCTGTGGTGAAGGATGGATTTTGTAGGCCCTGCTGGCGGTGGATGAGCTCGGCTTCCATGGTGGAGTACTGGTTGTGCTTGGCGATCCAGTGGGCGATGCCCTTGGAGAAAGGGTAGTGATCGAGAGGATGGGTGAGGTCTGCGATGGGGCCTTCGACCTCGATGACTTCGTTGATGGCGCGGGTGTAGCGGGCTCGCTCGGGGCGGACGAGGCGGATGTAGAAGGGAGAGATCTGGGCGTGTTTGAGCCAGGTGCCGAAGAGGAAGTCGCGCCGGCGGAGGCGGAATCCGCTGATTTCGTTGGGTGCGGAGAGGGCGAGTTGCTGCATCTCCGCTGATAGCGCGGGCGTGGGACGCTCGTCGGCATCGAGGAGCAATACCCATGGGTGTTTGAAGGGGATGCTGGTGAGGGCGGCGTTGCGGTGGGTGGCGTAGTCGTCGAAGGCGCGCTGGTGGGTGTGGGCTCCGGCGGCTTGAGCGATGGCTAATGTGTTGTCGGTCGAGTGGGAGTCAAAGATGTGGATGTCGTCGGACCAGGAGACGGAGGCGAGAGCTGCGGGTAAGTCGCGCTCCTCGTTGCGGGTAAGGATGAGAACGGAGATCATCTTTGCGTATGTTATCGGGGATTTTTTTATTTGTGGTGGACTATGGTTTTTGCAGGGGTTTTTGAGGTTTTTGGTTCGTAGACGTGGTGTTTTTGTGGACAGGATGTGGTGGATTGTCTGGATAAGACGGTTTGCGGATGCACGGTTTTCGAGTGAGCGTTTTTTTGCAGATTTTTGAGATTTATTTTGGGGTGAGACAGGAAGCGGATGCAGATGAGTCCTGGCGGGCCTTCTGATGAGGCAGGTTAAGGAGTTCTCTTACCAAGGAGCACAGGCGCTCAAGATCGTCGAGGGTCTGGCGTCCAACTTCCTTTGCCGATTCGCCGTGATGTCCTTCGGCCGCGAGATAGAGAATGTTGGTCAGGCTCTGCAAGGGATTGTTGATCTTGTGCGCGAGCTTGTTCGCCATGGCGGCTTCGGCGACGAGGCCTGCTCGCTCCATCAGCAGCTTCTGCTGACGAAGCTGCCTGACTCCGATGGCAGCGAAGTCGGCGAGGATCTCCATGATGCGGAAGTCGCCCTGGTCAAATGCCTCTTGCCGACTGTGCGCCAGGATGTAGATGGTGCCCCGTGTTTCGTCCGTCTGCCAGGGGAACATAAGGCCATCGGTTACGAGGGGCGCCGTGATTCCGAGGAGGTCGAAGTATCGCTTGGAGGCGCGGACATGCTGGGGGCGTCCGCGTTCCAAACATATGCTGCAGCCGCTGGGATAGTGCGGGAAGACGGCGTTGAACATGCCCGAATACTGGCCGGCAATGGCGACCCAATGGTAGTACGCATCTTCCGTCCGATCCTCTTTTTCAAGGCTGATAGCAGAGCTGTCGGCGCCGCAGAGCTCAACGGCGGTCTCCACCAGCACTTGCAGGATGGTCTCAGGATTCTCGACCAGAGCGTGGGCAATGCGGCGCATTCCCTCCGGGATAACAGTGACATCGCGCGCGCGTTCGGGTCGCGCAGCAAATGAAGCATCCGACTGGAGGTCGGTTATTTCCAACCCAACATCAGCCGACGATGGAACAGATGTATTTATATTGGCCTCGCTATACGGGTATTGCTCGAGCTGGGTCCCTGAAGTGGCCAATCGGTCACGGTGTCGCTCTACGATATGAAATCCGATGCCCCGAAGGCGTCAAGTAGATTCGACTTTGAGAGCGCTTGGGGGGGCGAGGTCAGGGTGCGTCAGTCGAGTTCTTTGGGGAATGTAACCTTCGCAGCTGGTCAGTCCTCTACGTGGCTGGTGCGCTTATGTCTGTGGCCTATTCGCGTCTGAGCGCTTGCATGGGATCGATGGATGCTGCGCGGCGCGCAGGGATCAAACCTGCGATCGCTGCTGCTGCTGAAAGTACTGAGGCCGCAATGAACATGCTCAGCGGATCGTATGTCTTTACCACATAGAGTTGGTTCGCAATGAAGTGGGTGCCGATTAGCGCTATGGGAATGCCAAGAGCCAGCCCAAGTGCTACCTGGCTGAATGCGTGTCGCATTACTAACCCGATGACCTGACTTCGACCCGCGCCGAACGCCATACGCAAACCAATTTCACGCGTGCGCTGCGTTGTCTGGTAGGAGGCTATGCCATAGAGTCCGATCGATGTGAGGAGCAGAGCGAGCAGCCCGAAGAGGGTTGCAAGGCGGGCGACAAGGCGCTCCTGACCAAAATTGCCTGCAAGCTGGAGATCGAGAGAACGCAGGTTGATGATGGCAAGGTTCGGATCGGCATTTGCCAGAGCGCGGCGCACGGACTCTTCCAGGCTCTGTTGTGTTCCGTGGAAGTCCATCGCAATGGAGTTGATGTAGTGTGTTTGCGTTTCCAGATTTACAAAGATCGGATCTTTCAAGTTGTGTTGCCATTGCGAAAGAGGCTGAAAAAACATCGGCTTTGATTCGGCTCGCGGATCGGTATATTTTGCGTTCGCCACTACGCCGACGATCTCGTAAGCTCCGATGTCTTCCTGCTCGTATATTCCGAAGTGACGGCCGATCGGATACTCATTGGGGAAAAACTTCTTTGCGAAGGCCTGGTTCACGACTGCAACGAAGCGTGAGTTGGCGGTGTCGCTTTGATTGAAGCCGCGTCCACGGATTAAGGGCTGGCCAACGGCTGCAAAGAAGTTCGGACTGATTCGATTGAGCAAGGCATCATTATCGTCGTTGGGGCCGGGCACGGGCCTTCCCGGGATGTAGACACCGTCGGTCCACTCGTTTCCATCGAGAGGGCTATACATGGCCAGCCCGACATGTTGCATTCCTGGTATTGCTGCGAACTGGAGTTCCAAGGATTGATGCAAGGTCGCGAGTTTTTCCGGTTTGTAACCGGCTCCCAATGTATCGAGATGCAGCACATATCGGTTAGCAGTCTGCAGGCCGAAGTCCTGATGTTCCATGTTTTGCAGACTCCTGGTCAACAATCCTGCGCCAACCAGAAGCACCAAGGAGAACGCTGCCTGAAAGACGATCATGAACTTCTGCGGGAACGAAGCTCGATCTCCTGTGGATCGATTCACGCCGCGTAAGGCTTCAGCCGGATCGGCGCGAGAGGTGACACACGCCGGCATAATTCCAAACACGACACCCGTAATGAGCGAGAGAGCAAAGGCGAATCCAAGCACTGCCAGCGAAGGCGTTGCATCGATTGCGCTGTGCAGAGAGCTGGGAAATGCGAGTGCCAGGATCATCCGTGTTGACGCATAGGCCACTGCCAGTCCCGCCAAACCACCCAGGCATCCGAGAAGCACGCTCTCCGTGAGCATTTGCCGAACCAGCCTGGATCGCGTTGAACCAAGCGCAATCCGAAGCGAAGTCTCAATCTTTCGTCTCATGCCGCGAGCCAGCATTAGATTTGCTACGTTCGCGCACGCGACCAGTAAGACGAGCGCAGAGATCGATAGCAATAGATAGAGCTTCTTGTCTGTTTGTTGTTGAAGGCTCTGAATGCCTGCGCCTGCCGACGTTATTACGACATGCGCTTTTGGGATTTTCACCGGAAAACCATGACTCAGATATTCGTCCTGGGTGAAGAGCCATTGACGCAGGTTTGCGGAGATCTTTTGTTGCAACGGCCCCACAGCTACTCCGGGCTGTACGCGTCCCAGCAGGTACAACCAACATGCGATCGGTTGGTGCAGAACAGAATTCGCCTGACTAAGCAGAGGCTCGGCTGAAAGCGGTATCCAGAATGCGGGTGGGTTTGGACTGATCCGATCGCCATAGAATGCAGGTGGCGCAATTCCAACTACGGTGACGGGTTGACTCTGCAGGTAGAACGTAGCGCCGATCACGGAGGGGTCGGCCGCGTAGTCTGACTGCCATACCTGATAACTCATGACGGCAACAGGTGCTGCGCCAGCCCTATCATCTGTATCCGTGAACATGCGGCCTGCAAATGCTCCCACGCCGAACATGCTGAAGTAGTTTCCTGAGACAAATTCGCTTGTTTTTGATTGGGTTGTGCTGTCGCGACGCACGCTGATGAGGGCTTGGCCGGCCTGCATTGCCGCTAATTGCTCAAACTCCGGTGTGGATTCGCGAAGATGCAGGTAAAGCTCATAGGAGAAGATATCGAACTCTCCGTTATCATTTTCCAAGCCATTCGTGAAGCAGCAGTCTTTATATGTATCGCCGATTCGGTAGAGAGACTTGGGATCGCCAACCGGGAGGGACTTCATCAAGATTGCATGGACCAACGTGAAGATGGCTGTGTTCGCGCCGATTCCAAGCGCAATGATCAAGATCACAGTGACGGCGAAGGCAGGGGATTTGCGTAGTTGCCAAAGCGTATAGCGGATATCCTGCTGGAGTTGATCGAGCCAGAGAATGGAGCGTTCGTTGCGGTGCATCTGTTTCGCCCGTTCGACGCCTCCGTATGCAAGCCTGGCGGCGAGGTGCGCTTCGCCCGGGCTCATACCTTTTTGCAGAAAATCATCTTCGAGCAACGCAAGATGCGCGTTGATCTCTCGCTCCAAGTCTGCTTCGACTTGAACATTGCGAAGGAGACCGATGCACTTCGACAGAAGGCGTCTGAGATAAATCATGACTAGAGGTCCTCGACGAGCAACCGTTCGACAAGCCCTGCCATCCTGCGCCAGCGCATGGTTTCCTGCTTCAAAGCCTTTTCCCCGGCTTTGGTGATGGCGTAGTATTTGGCTTCTCTATTGCTATCAGTTCTGCCCCAGGTTCCTTTGATCCATCCGTACTGCTCAAGCCGAACTAAAGCAGGGTAGAGGGTTCCCTGGTTCAGATTAAGAAGGCGTTCTGAGATCTGCTGGAGTCGAGTGGCAATCTGATAGGCGTGCTGCGGTCCCATGCTCTCCAGAGTTCGCAGGACAATGAGATCCAGTGTTCCCTGAAGGAGTTGGATCGGCTCTTTTTCTTCACTAGACATTCAAGTAATCTCCACAGGAAGAGGATGGACCGCCTTCACTAGGATGTCAAGTAGATAGGCTCTCGTTTTTTCACTCAGCCAACGGATTATTTGTCGCGGGTTTTAAGATGAGGTGCGCAGGCGTCTGAAAATGGATTGATCAGAAACGTACCGGCGATTCCAGAGACAAGGATGGTTCCGTCGGAGTTGAAATGGGCGGTGCGGAACTCTTCTTGTGGAAGGTCATTGAGCCTTCGCCAGTTTTCGCCACCGTCTGCGCTTATGTATACGCCTGTGAGAGAGGTCACAACTTCGCGCTTCGGCTGCGACGGGTCGACCTCTATGCTGTAGGCGCGAAGATTGGAGCCTGCCTCATCTGTACTTCTATGCAGCAGAAAGGTCTCTTTGGTTACTCTTCTTACAGTGCCGGGGCCGGAAGGATTATAGACTCCCCAACAGGCTGCCAGATGAAGGCCTCCGACAACACTCATTCCGTGTATCGCAGAGTCCGGTCCCACTCCATCGATACGGCTCCATCTCATTGTATGGAGATTGAGAAGGTAGACCTGGTCGCCGGTTCCAACATAGAGATAGCCTGGGTCGAGTTTTTTTGAATCGTCGAACTGCATGGAGAGAATATCCATGTCGGTTGGGAGACGAGGGAGGGGGCCATCTTCGATCCATGAACCATTCTTATCTTTGTGATATCTGAAGATCTGCGGATCGAGGTCGAAGTAGCCGTAACCGAGTATGAGATGTCGTCCGTCGGCCGTCATTTCGACAACGTTTGCCCTTACGGGTTCGCCTGCTTTTTTCGGAATGGGTATACGGGGGGGGCGTATACGGAACCAATGGACCGAGGATACGGTTTACCAAGGGCTCGGACCTGTTCGGCTGAGGAAAAATCTGAAAGGCTCCCCGTTGCGTTGTGAGCACAAAGTAGGTTCCGCCGGGAGAGACGCTCAAACCGTTACGCAAGCCTTCGCCTATTTTTGCGTCGAAATATCTGGAATCCACGCGTGCAATTGGAGTCCACGTCGCGCCACCGTTGGTTGATTTCGATATGTACATGGCTTGATTCTGAGGCGGAACTGCGCCGCTCAGGTCCGCGGTGAGGCCCCATATGACGTCGGGATCGTTGGCGTTCGGATCGGGGTCGCTGGCTATGGTCTCGATGAAATCACTGGCAAACTGGTGGCTTCCAGGAAGGCTTGTCACTCTATGAATGTGACAGCTGGCTAAGTCTTTTCTTGCATCATCGTCATCGCTGGTGTTGGAGGGCGACGATGCATTTGGTGAATGGATAAAGGGATTACTCGTGGTCGGAGTTTGAGGCGTTGGAATCTGTCCCCATGCCATCAATGGAGCGGCCATCAATAGGAGTAGGCCCTTCTGCTTTAGATTCCAGCAGTCCGGACCCTGCAAGTGCTGACCACGGCCTGCCCATTTGGCTTTGTCAGACATTTCTCTATCTCCGCTTGGCTCTGCATCAATTTGCCGGCTTCAATAGTTTTGCCGAAGCGAAGCCGATCTCGATGACGACATTCGCGCAAATCAGTTCTCTTCTCCTCCGCTATCTCCCTGATGAAGGTGAGCAGATTTTAGACTCATCGTACGTAGGAAAATACACCGCATAGATCGGTTGAGTTTGAGATTGCATCCAGCGTAAAGACGGGCATCGTTGGTCCCGAGAAAAATGCCAGATGCAAAGTGCGACCGCTAACGTAGGATGCCATCCACTGAGTATTTTCTGCGCCACACAGGCTGTTGCGGTGCATGAATTTTTTTGAAGCTGGGATGCTTAGCCGATAAAGGCTACCGCTTCCCTCGGCTGTGCTGTCTACATCGAACACTGCGCTCAGCTCGGCTGGCTGGAGGCTACGTATTCTGGCGATTGGGAAGCCGGAAAAGGTAATCGATATCCTTTCATCGGTGAGGCCTACGTCGCCTGTAATGGTCTGGGCGTTTGAGCTCGATGCCCGCCAATTTCCTTTTTCCTGGGCCGCGGTCGACATGCAGCAGGTCAGTACTAATCCGATAAGCGCGCACAGCAATCTTTCTCGCTTCATGCCTTTGAGGATTACACTCCAAGAATCTTTGAGCAAGTTTTGATGGCGTATCGCACGGTGGCGAGCTTGGTCATCTCGCTCGTGTCGGAGTATCTTCCAACTTTGCGCCGCGCAAGATCAAATTGATCCCTTCTTTGTAGCGGCGATCGAACCGATCGAATAGGATGGCCCCGCTCTGGCGCAGGATCGGGAAGTCTTCTGGATCGAGTTTTGCGTTTCTGCTGGCAATGTCATATTGCGGGGATCGCTCG
>Ga0206894_1141_pt1 | contig 13933 bp, 12 predicted proteins | sample Alteio_BWOrgHeat_54_FD_152953 | JGI IMG/M metagenome (GOLD analysis project Ga0206894, IMG submission 152953) | Enriched cells from forest soil in Barre Woods Harvard Forest LTER site, Petersham, Massachusetts, United States -... | ecosystem: Environmental > Terrestrial > Soil > Temperate forest >...
AAACGGCTCTCATAGATCTCGGAATATTATTCAATTTTTATTTACAAAATACCTTGGCGTGTTACTGTTCTCAAGCTTTTAATAAAGAACTTCTAATGAGAGCTGATGATTATGGCTTATGGTTCGAAAAAAGTTTTTGGGTTTTTCTTTCTCTTCATTTGGTCCGCGCAAGACGCGTACTCCTCTCAGAATATCGTCCAAAATGGTGGTTTTGAAACAGTCACCTGTGGAGGCACGGGTAAACCAGCAGACGTTTTTTCTCAAGGGTGTATTCCGGGATGGCTGAATTCAGACGCAGATCTTTTTGCTGTTCAAGCAGCTACCGATACTTTTACCTCTGCGAAGGCTTCATTAGGACACAATAATTATGCAGGGCTCGCCGCAATTTGGACATCACATGAAGATATCATTAGCGCCAAAACGGCTCAGTATTATCTGGACTCCCTCAATCAAAATGGCGGCTCTCGAGACGCGTTGATTGGTACGCTCGTCACGCCGCTCACTCAATTTATCAAATACACCGTCTCGATGAAATTGAAAGATGCGACCGAGGAGGATATGTCGTGGAACACGGCACAGTACGGTCCATGGGATGGAACGACTTTCAACAATGGTTGGAATGCTTATCAATCGAACATTGCGGTGGGAAATATTGAACTTGGATTTTCAAACACCGCGTCTGCTCAATGGAGTTCCTCATTGGGGTGGTGGGGAGTGGATGCCAATAGTGTTTCACAATATACGCCTGCAGTAACGACTGGACCCTCGCCTGTTTTACCGAGCGCTACTTGGAACACTTTCAATAATTTTTCTTATATCGCTCATGGCGGAGAACAGTCTCTCACTATTTCCAGAAATGATTCGGCTACCCAGTCAATTCCAGCAGGATCCATCCAACTTGAAGCGGGTGTTCTCCCTTCCGATCAGGTTTATATGGCAAGCGCTTATTATTTTGTCGATGATGTTTCTGTAACCTGCAATACGTCGGTAAATTATTCACTCACTCAAAACTCCAGTCAGCAATGGATTGCTAATGCAGGTGCTGGAAATGATAACACTCAAGGGTTCAGGTTTCGGTTTCAAGCATATTTAGCTGATGGAACACCCGCGGGCGCGCCTATCTATTCCGCTTGGAACTCGGTTCCTTCTCCTTTTCATTCGGGTCAATTTCCGGCATCGATCAATTTAGACAACGCCACTCCAGGGCTTCAGGCGATCTTAGATAATACCTGCGGCTATGTAGAAGTTTATGTTGAATCTTTTTGTGATAAAATTAATGGTTCCCCTGATATTCAGGCGCAAAGAATCACTACGATCCAAACCCATCCGCTCGTAGCATGTGCCAGTGTTTCCTTTGCGACCAATTTAGATTGTACAGAGCGAGGAATAATCTTGACTGCAAATAATTTATCCGCGACCGCGGCTTTAGGGCAGTGGAGCGTGGTTCCGGTGAATCCAAGTGGGCCGGCAATTTCCGCCAAGACCCCCGTCGCAATCGTAGCAAATGGAACCAGTACGATCGATCTCACGGATCAAAATAATCAAAATAATTTATTTCCTACGTTCATTCCAAAAGCCGGCACGACTTATCAATTTGTGTTCACTTCTACGAGTCTTGCAAACGGCTCACAGGATACAGTGACCTCGAGCACCTTTACTGTGCCGACGACCACTTGCCCGTCGGCGAGTGCTGATCAATATTCATTCTCTTGTGTCACTGAAGGCGGCGTTTCGCTTACGGGCGGAAGTACGTATGATGCGCCCGTCTTCGGTTTGTGGAGTATTCAGGAATTGGATTCAATCACGAATTTAGTGACGGGCTCTAGCACCGATTCTCAAATGATTTTGACTCTGCCTCCTAGTCCGCAGTCTCATTCTATCGAAGAAATTTTTCATAGTTACCCATTCGAATCGGGGAAAAAATACAGGATTAGTTTTACCACTTATGATTCAGCAACGGCCGACGCGAATTATCCTAACGGCCGAACCAGTACCGTGACCCTTGCCGATATCAAAGTGGATCAACCCGACATTAATATTCGAGTATCTGGGCCGCAACTGGGCGGCAGCAACGGTTTTGCTTTTAATGTGAATACGACGAATACGTTTTCTGTGGAAGGAGCAGGAGCTCCGATTTCTTCATATCTGTGGAATTTTATAGGAACCACTCCAGAAGAGGGAACGGATTCTCAGGAAACGAGAACATGGAATGACTCGAGTCCAGATAATGCTTCAAATCATTTTGAGGCCAATGTGAAGATCACCTATTCAAATCAATGTTGGGCTCAAACCAAAAAATCAGTCACGATCCAAAAATTCGCAGCCTACATTCCTAATGCCTTTTCTCCCAATGGTGACGGAGTGGATGACGTTGAATATATTTTTGGAACGTTCGACAAGTTAATTAGTTTCAAAATTTTTAATCGAATCGGCGAACTGGTTTTTGAAACGAGCGATAAAAATCAAGGCTGGGACGGAACCTATAAAGGTGTTCTTCAAAACCCGGGGGTGTTCGTCTATGAGGCAGAAGTGATCCCAGAATTTTCGAGTAATGATACGCCTCACGCGATGTACAAGGGGTCACTGACACTCGTACGTTAATCCTTTTTAATCGAGACTCCATTTTTTCTTTAAGAATTTGAGTTACTTTCATTGCCAACACCATTAGGCATCTGAAAGGATTTTAATTAATTATGGCCCAGGCAATCTTATTTCGAGATCGAGTGGATGCCGGGCGGCAACTTGCTTCACGACTCAAAAGCCTTTCCTTTCGTGATCCTATTGTGATTGCTCTGCCGCGAGGAGGGGTGCCCGTGGCAAAAGAAATCGCAGAAGTGCTTCATGCTCCACTTGATGTTCTCATCGTTCGAAAGATTGGCGTTCCCCGGCATCATGAATTGGGCGCAGGCGCAATCTCGGAAGATCGTGTTATTTTGATGAATGAAAAGCTGATGCTGCGCTTGGGCCTTACGCAAAGCATGCTGAAGGAATCGGTCAGAAAAGAAACTATAGAATTAAACCGGCGCGTAGAGCAGTTTAGGCAGGGCAGGCCGTTTCGATCGGTCAAAGAGAGAGAAGTTATTTTAGTGGATGATGGGCTTGCTACCGGATACACGGCGGCCGTAGCAGTGAAATATCTGAAGTCTCACGGTGCGAGAAAAGTAACTTTAGCGGTACCGGTCTGTGCAGAAGAGAGTGCGGATTTTTTAGCGCAATACGTGGACGATGTGATTTGCATTAGAAAGCCAGAACCATTTTTTGGTGTGGGTATGTGGTATGAAGATTTTGAACAAACTACAGATGAAGAGGTAAAGGCGCTTCTCGAAAATGAACAGCGGAGCCCGAAGACTCCGTCAAAAGAGACATTTTCTCATAGTAATTCGTACATGAATGAACTTGAAAAGAAGGCTCGCCCCTTTCATTCCATCGCCGATTTCGAGCCACTGATTGAAAAAATTAAAAACAAAAAGATAGTGATGATTGGCGAAGCCACTCATGGAACCCATGAATTCTACGAATGGCGTGCGGCGATCAGCAAAGAGCTGATTGAAAAACAGGGTTTTAACTTTGTTGCCGTGGAAGGGGATTGGCCACCATGTGATGAGCTCAATCAATTTGTTCATCAACGCCGCGGCGAAGATATTCGTCAAACACTTTCTTCCTTTGACCGATGGCCGACGTGGATGTGGGCGAATAAAGAAATCGCAGGTTTTGCGGAATGGATGAGAAATCGAAATTCTAATGTTGGGTTTCATGGCCTTGATGTCTATTCGCTCTTTGATTCGATGGCGAGAGTGGTGAAGCAGTTAGAAAAAATTGATCCGCTGATGGCCAGGCGTGCACAAGTGCATTATTCCTGTTTTGATCCTTATGTGCATAACGAAATCGGATACGCGCGTTCGCTTTACACTTTCCCTGAGGGATGTAAGGAGCAAGTCGTTCAGGTCCTAAACGAAGTGGTGAAGAAACGAGTAAAAAAATTGAAGCAGGCCGATGAGATTCTTTTTGATGCCCTTCAAAACGCTCGGATTGTTTTCAATGCAGAAAATTATTATCGAACGATGATCGAAGCAAACGAAGACTCGTGGAATGTGCGAGATCAACATATGATGGATACGTTGGACGCGCTTTTGGAGCATTATGGTTCAGATTCAAAAGCGATTGTTTGGGAACACAATACTCATGTGGGTGATTACCGAGCGACCGATATGCTTTCTCATGGCCAAGTCAATGTGGGAGGGCTCGCTCGTGAGAAATATGGGGAGAGTAATGTAGCGCTCATTGGATTTGGCACTTATCAAGGGACCGTCATTGCTTCTCATGCTTGGGATGGACCCGTTCAAACTTTGGTGATTCCTGAAGCCCATTCGGGAAGTGTTGAAAGCGAATGTCATGCGCTCGTGTCGCGCTTAAATCAATCGCAATTTTTCTTCCTGTTTGATTCGTCTTCAAGAACTGGAGCACTGGGCGAAGTTAAAGGTCACCGAGCGATTGGTGTAGTTTATGATCCGAGGCGAGAACGTTTTGGAAATTATGTTCCTACTGTATTGCCTCAACGTTATGACGGCTTCATTTTTATAGATGAAACGCGAGCGCTCGCACCTATTCAAAGTAAGTTTGATCATGAAAAGATTCCTGAAACTTGGCCTCTTGGGCGATAGGCCTAATGTTGGACTAAATTTTTAACACCATTTGAAGAACTGCTTTGCAATGAATTTCGGTGGTCGGAAAAAGAATCAAATCAACATCTGTGTCTTGCACCAAGAGCGGAATTTCCGTGCATCCCAAAATAATACCCTCAACGCCTTTTTGGGTTAATCGCTTCATGATTTCAATAAAAATGGCTTTGCTCTTGCCTGTAAATTTTCCTTGAACCAGCTCCGAAAAAATAATTTTCTCCATCACTTCACGGTCTGTTTCATCTGGAATAACGGTAGTGACTCCGTGTTTTTGAAGCCTGGTTTGATAGAAGTCGCTCTCCATTGTCCCTCGAACTCCCATGAGGCCCACTTTTTTAATCCCTCTGTCCGCCACTTCCTGTGCCGTCGCATCAGCGATGTGGACTATGGGTAAGTGAATAAAGGGTGCTAATTCATCTAAAAACCGATGCAGGCCATTCGCGGTGAAGACCAAGAAATCTGCACCGGCTTTTTCACAATCCTGTATTGAATCAGAAAGCATTTTTAGAGCAGCTTCTTTTCTGTCATTTGCCATGTGCTGTCTAAAGATTTCAAAATCGAGACTTCTTAAAACTAAATCTAAAGAGTGTCCAGGAGTGGTGGCTTCGCCATAATAAATATTCAGAAGCCGATAATATTCGAGAGTAGATGGCCAACCGGTCCCGCCGATGAGTCCTGGTCTTTTCAAAATTTTGCCCCCAAGAAAAATCCGAAATTAAAGTTTAAGTGGACCCATAGTGCAGAGGAGAATGCTCCAGTCTTTGAACGTCTTAGTCCTGCACCAAACCATCGGGAAAATTGGTCCATAGTATTTGATGGTGATTCAATCATGATTTAATGGTCTCATTGATGGCCATTTCCTGCAAGTTAAGGACACGCGGCGTAGTTTCTATGAACTAAGGGTTTTCCATTCCTTGTCCAGTAAATCAATTGCAGTTCCCAATTGTTTTAAATCTTGGAGTTCAGTGGGACTCAGGTCCTTTTTTTTCATGGCGGCTCTAATGGCATTTACCTTTCCCATTTTTTCTTCAATTTGCGAGTCCAAGCGGGTGAGTTTTTGGCGTATCGATTCATCCGTAATGTGTGCAGGAATTTTTCTCATGGTTTTGTTTTAGTAGCTTTTGAGCGTGAAATAAAGAATAATTTTGAAATGAAGTCCTTTTTCATTTCTCTTGCGGTTGTATCGGTCCAGATCATGATGATTTTGACTGATGGACCCTACACCTATGCGACCTTCGCAAAACGAGTCATTCATTGGGATGCAAAATATTATGCATGCATTGGAGATTCGGGCTACCAATTTGCTTATCCCTCATTGATTACCACCTGCCAGTCTAACAATGTTGCTTTTTGGCCTTTGTTTCCGATCTTCGGAAGGTATTTTTCCCATTGGTTTAGAGTTCCTGTTCAGGACGCCTTGATTGGAGTGGGGTTACTCGCTGCTCTTGGCTTTTGGTTCACTCTTTTACGGGTGTTGAAGAGAAGCGATTTGACTCCTTTGGTTCAAACCGCGGTTGTTTTTTTCCTCTTTTCATATCCTACCGCTTTTTTTATGAATTTGCCCTACACAGAGGGTCTCTATTTATTTTTCACGACCGCCCTCGCCTGTGCTTTCTTTTCAGCAACTGAATCGTGGCTTATTTATCCGCTCCTTTTCCTTTTGGGGCTAGGGCTTTCGCTCACTCGTGTTCAAGGGGTCGCGATGTTGGCCTCATTTGGATTAATTTTTATTTTGCGATTCAAAGATTCTTTGGTAAGAAACCGGGCGGTTGCAGCCGGGCTAGGCATTGTTTCAGGATTGATGGGTTTTTTTTGTGTACCTCCAGGAAAGTTTCGGAGGGTGGAGGATTATTTTCTATATTCAAAAGTTAGGCTTTGGTTTGACTCCAAATTATTTCAAACCGTTTGATTTTTTAAGTTCGCCGCAACATTTGTCTCCGCTGAATTTGATTTTACACCCCGATCATTTTGCGCACGACCGGTTTTTGGGGTACTTCACCTTTGTGTCTTTGCTTATCGTTACGGTTTTCATGATGGGGAGACGAAAAACGAATCGCGATCTTTTCTGGTACTTTGTCCCATTTGCTTGGGCTTCTTTTTACCTGAATTTAAGCGCGACCAGTAATTTGGGTTATCGTTCGTTGGCGCGCTATAGTTATCCTATTATTGTTTTGGTCGTGATTGCGCTTTCCGATCAAGTTCGGACCAGGCGAGGGGAGTATGCCTTGTGCGGAATTCTAGGCGTCCTTTCTATTTTCTTTTTATTTTACGAAACACAGTTCATCAAACTGTTTACGGTCGTGGGTGGCTGGGTTGGTTAGAAAATTTTCTTGAGCCATCCGACTTCATTTCAATCTGACTCTTTCCTGACCAACCGCTGTTAGACTTCTGACAGCACCTTTTTGTTTTTATCCGATACTAGATACATGAATGCAAAAAATCTGGTCCCTCTGTTTGATTGGATGGAGTTTTTGGCCTCGAAAATCACGGATCGGTTTAAGAGTAAGGTGAGTATCTTCACCGAAACCGAACATTATGTCCTGAAAACTGCAGAAACAGCATTTGACCTTGAAATGGTATTGAAGCTCAGGCATGAAGTTTTTTTAAAAGAGCTTCAAAATAAAAGAAACTTCTTTAAGATTGAGCTTGATCGCCTGGATTTAAAGTGTGATCACTTACTGATTATAGATAAACAAACCGAAGCGGTGGTCGGTTGCTACCGGTTGATTTCTTCACATTTTATTAAAAACTTTTATTCCGAAAATGAATTTGATTTAAGCCGTTTTTTGGATCGGGAATCTGATCCAAAATTGGAATTAGGGCGAGCCTGTATTTTGCCCAGCCACCGAAACGGTATGGTGATTCAGTTACTTTGGCGCGGAATCACCGCTTATATGAAAAAGACGGACACCCGGTTTCTGATGGGTTGTTCCAGTGTGCAAACCCTAGATCCTGCTGCCATCTCGGCCCTCATTCAAAAAGTGGAAGACGAGGGGTTAGTAGACGATCAATATTTTATTCGTCCGACCTTTAAATATCATCCTCTCAATCACGGAGTAAGTGTGGTTCCTAAAAATAAAATCGATGAGGCGTCACCGATCGAACTTCCTCCATTGATTTTGTCGTACCTCAAGGCCGGCGCAAAACTCGCTCCGTTTCCAGCCGTGGATCAAGATTTTAACTGTATCGATTTCTTTACGCTTCTCGACCGCGAAAACATGCATCCACTTTTTTTAAGGAGGTACTTTGGTCACTAAAACATTCCAGTTTATTTCAGCAGTTTTGCTCCTTTTTATTTTCTGTGTCGGTGGGGTCCTCTTAAAGTGGACGCCTTTATCGCCATCGAACAGACGGTGGGTGAGAATCTATTTCACTCATTACCTTGCTCGGATCTTGGCTTGGTGTATTAGGTTAGAAATTAAAACTCAGGGCGAAAGCGAACGGAATATCGGAAAATTGATTGTTGCGAATCACACGTCGGTGCTCGATGCGATTGTGCTCGCGGCTCGCTCTCCGTGCGTATTTGTGACGTCCGTTGAAATTGAAGAAAATCCAGTGTTGGAGTTTTTAGCTCGTACGGGTGGCGCAATTTTTATTGAACGACGGTGTAGAGACCGCGTGGAATTTGATCAATCACAGATCAGACAGCTCTTGGTTCAACGCTTTGATGTAGTGTTATTTCCCGAAGGGACCAGTACGGATGGAACGGCCGTGAGACGGTTTAAGACGGGACTTTTTCCAGCAGCAACCGAATCGCGAGCGCCCATTGAGCCTGTTTGTATTTACTTTGAATTGATCGATGGGCAGCCTGTGGATGAGAAAAACCGAGACCGGATTTATTATTACGGGGATCACCTCATGAGTTCCCATTTATTCAGAATTTTTACGAATGGCAGGGTGAAAGTTCATGTTCAGAGTCTAGGGGAAACGGGCACCAAGCCACAAGAAGATGCGAAGGAAGTGGCATCGATTTGCAGGGAACAAATCCTGGGTGCGCTTACTGCACTCTCTATGAGTCATGGCCTAGACCCACGTGTTGTCGACGCTTCAATGTAGAATATAGAATTGCAAAGGGAAATCCGACTGTGCTTCTCTTTCCTGGCAAAACCTTGTCTCGTCTTATTTTGTGAAGAACCAACTTTTTGTGTCTTCAATTATTTTATTGAGTTGATTCTGGTGAAGGGGCATCCATTCACAAGAATACTGATAAGATCGTTTTATATAGCCATTGTCAGAATACACATCTTCACGAAGTAAGCCATTTTTTAATTCAGTAGTGTTATCCCCCATCGATCGGCTGCTGTGGTCCACGGGTGGCATTAAAAGATTTAGAATTACTCTTTTGTCATTAATATTATTGTCATTGATTAAAGCCCCTAGCGTATTCCATGAATCAAGATTTATTTGAAGCTCACCTTGTTCCAATGTCTTTGTTTTTTCGTTGAAGATTGACAATAGTCGATACGATCCAGTCCAGCGGGATTTTCCATCTTTACTGCTCGTTGTATACCGCTCTCCAGTGAATCCTCTAGGATCTTGTTCTTTTTTATAAAAGACAGTGCCGTTTGGAAAAAATAAAACCGATGCACGTTGTGTGTGGTTTAATGAGAATCTGCCTGCCGGTTGGCTGTAATCGCATTTCACTCCATAAATCATTTCGTCTGTTGGATCGTCTCCTGGAACCCATTCTTGGTAAGTCTGCAAACGAAGTTTAAGTCGTGACGAGATTTTAAAGTCAGAAGGAACTTCTTTACTGATCGGCAATTCAAGACCTGCCTGAAACAACAACTCATGGAATGTAATACGATAGAATGTCGGCTGGTTATTCAATTCAATTTTGGGCAAGCGCTTTACATTACATTGAAAATATCTGTTACTCTCATCAACGTGGCTGACGCAGGCTTGCTCAACACCAAAAGAATCGTAAACCCGCTCATCTTTTACGACTGGTTTCACTTGCATAATAATATTATGAAAATCGGGTTGCTTAATCTCAGGAAACTCTGTCTTTCCAATATCGGTCACTAGATAAACATCAATCTTGTTAATATAATTTTGGAAATCTGAAGCGGTCGGTTCTCCACCGCCGGTATGAGAGTCCTGCGCATAGCTGGTGATTGTCACGCTACCCAACAAACTCACTAAAAAAGCACTTAGGCTTATGCATTTGATTCCATTTTTTGTTTTCATTTTATTTCTCCGTTTTTTTAGTTTTGGTTTCTAATTGAGTTAAAGGGAATAGTTGAAGGTTGAATTGGTAAACTTCGTCATAGGATTCTGATTTTGCCAAATTAATAAGTTCTAGTTGAAATTTAAGAATTCTTTCCTTAATCTGAGGTATTTTTTTGGAATCGATTGGCAATGTGGTTCCCGGCATACACCGTTTCTCAAACGCTTCCTGGGAAGAATCCTGAAGGACTTGCTCCGCACGCTTCATAGTTTGTATGGTAAATTCACGGATTGCCCGTTCAGAGCTGCTCGTTTTGATGTATAAGGCCTGTTTTGTTTTTTGTAATTTTCCATTCGCTTTTTCAAGTAAACCCAATTGCAATAGGCGTTGAATAGCATCTTGGGCTTCAACGCTCGTAATGCCCAGGCGCTTAGCGATGATCGATGGTCTGGAGGTAAAGCTTTTGGTTAAAGTTAGATTTAAAATGGCCAAGTGGTACCAAGCGCTAATGGCTTTGAAACGTTCGACTTCGTAAAAGGTTAGCGACTGAGAGATTTTTAATGCGCGAGTAGTTTCCTTCTTTTGAATTGCTTTAATGAATTTTTTAGAAATTTTAGAATTTTCCGGAGCATTTTGTACGAGTGAAGAAATTGATTCATCAACCTGATCAGCGGTAAGCCCAAGTAGGGTTCCAATTTGGATTGCTTGATTCACGGTTAGCGAACGTTCGCCACGCATGAGGCGTGAAAGAAATGAAACTGAAAGATCTAGATCACGTGCATATGCGGTAAGTGAGTAGCTAGGATTTTTTTTCTTTCGATCAAGGTATACTGTACGAAGAATTTGAACCGGATGTGTTGAATGGGTTTCTGCTTTCATGGGTCACATACTACATTGATACTGTGTAATTACGAAGTACAAAGTCAACGCATGATTGCCAAAGTGTTGCCCGATGGCAAAATTGATACTCACTGGCCCATCTGCTTGTGCTTGATATTCCTACTTTGAGGAAAACGGCCTGTATTTTTAATGGTTTCTTGGGGGTTATGAACCAGGATGTGAACGTAAGATAAGGCGTTCACCTACGCATCCTGCTCCGGTGTGCTTCGCACCACACACTTCGGCTCCTGTCTCAGTGGGACGCCGGCCCCCAAGAAACCATTAAAAATACAGGCCGTTTTCCTCAGTTTTGCTGATATCAAGCACAAGCAGATGGGCCAGTTAGAAAAGCTTGTCGATCGGAGCCCCCTGCTTGTAGACTATCCTTAATGATTCATTATTTTGCAGACTTGCGCTCTGACGAATTAGAAATGTTGCCCCCTGAGCTGACGGTCTTTTTGTTTTCTTTGGGCGGTTTTGAGCAACATGGATCGCACCTGCCTTTGGGAACCAAATGGATTCAAGCCGAACAGGGTGTTCGCCTCCTTGCAGAGTCGCTTCAAAGCAAAATGCCGCAATGGAATTTTGTACTCATGCCCACACTTCCATTGACGGTAGATACGATCACTTCTAAAATTTCGTTTCCTGTTCGTGCGCACGTGGTTCGAGATTATTTGGTTGACCAAGGCAGGGGACTGAAGCGGTTAAAGTTTTCAATGTTCGCAGTTTATTCATCGCACCTCACCCCCAGACAACTCTCAGCAATAGAAGAGGCTGCGAAAATGGTTTCGAGACGGGATGGAATTTTCTGGGGACAAAAAGCACGAATGATCTCTATTTCATCAAATGAAATCGCTTCCGGAGAAATCATGAAGTCGCCCATGATCGCAAACCCCAAAGAACATGGTGGCGCCAAGGATACTGGGCTCATGCTTGCGTTCAGGCAAAATAAAGTTTCGCCAGATTATGTCACGTTAAAAGATTTGCCTGCCCAAAAGGAAAATGCGGCCAGGCTCATTGCATACTTTCGGCATGAGATCGGTAGTTACTGGGGCAAACCGCGAGAGGCGAATGCAGAAATGGCCAGGCGGTCGCTTCAGGAAAAGTGTGAGAAGACGGCGGTGATGCTTCAAGCAGTTTTTGAAAGTGGTGGGCAGGGTGGAAGTCTATTTAATTCGGGTTATCGATATTTCTTTTTCAATGGAAGTTTTTTCAAAGCCTATTTTTTTGCGGCTATTTTTTTTGTCATGATGATGTTCTGGACACTTTGGAGCTTAAAAGATGTTTTTGAACCTTAAAGTCACTATTCAAAATATTTTTTTTGGAACTCTGGCGACCGCTTTCCTTGGATCGTGTGCGAGCGCTCCCCCTAAAAAACCCATTTCTATTTCCGAACAAATTGTTCTGGATTCGCACAAGTCTCAAGACCTTCTCCAGGAATTTAAACATCGCGTGGTGACCATTCCCGAACCAGATATTCAAGGCTATCTCAATCATCTGACGGAAAATTTAGCGAAACAGGAAAAGGGATTCGAAGCGCGATCGGTAGAAGTGAGAGTTCATCAAGACAATTCACCTGGTCAGAAGCGCCTCTTTTCATTTCCGGGTACCACCATCTTTATTCCTAACAGCTTTCTTCATTCCGTAGAGTTTGAAATAGAGTTAGCAGGCGCGGTTGCGTTCGAACTGTCGAAGGTAATTTTAAGGGATTTAGCAAAGCGGCTTGATCAAGGTACTGGAACACCGGTTTTATTTGGAGAGGCGTCTGTTTTTGATTTAGAAAGAGATGAGCGGAAGGCGGCCATCGCAAAGGCAACCGCTCTTCTCTATGCCGCGAAATTTGACACTCGCGGATTGGCGTCATTTTTTCAACGTTACTCAGGATATGTGAGTGGTGGGCTTCATTCCGATTCCGATTTAGAGAAAAAGGAAGTAGAATTTAACATTAGAGAGGCGCAGCGCGCGCGCATGCAATATCCCCCTCTCCGAGATCCCGTCGTTCGAAGCAACGGCTTCATCATGATGAAAAGAAGGATCAAGAAGTGAACTCATTACTCGTAGAGGTGAAAAAGAGCATGGAAGCTGTGATTCAACAAGAGCAAAGCCAAGATAAAAATTTAGATCGCGGTATTGAGTCGTTTATTGAACGCTCAAGAAAAATTCAATCGATTGAACGTCTTCCGGGCGATGCGAGCGCACGGCGGTATTACCGGGTGAAAACGCTTTCAATTTCGGATGGTTTATCTGAACCCTTCACGAGTTTAATCGTGATGGTGATGGAACCGTTTGAAGATTTAACAAACCATATTCCCTTTCTTTCTATTCAACGTCATTTGCACGAAGCGGGTGTCGATGTTCCGCGCGTTTTAGATTTTGATCCAAAAAATGGTTTTGTGATGTTGGAAGATTTGGGAGATGCGACTCTTTTGAGACTTCTTCAAGATGTCTCGTCACCTGAAGTGGAACGCCATTATTTTGAACGAGCGATTGATGCATTAGTTGCTCTTCACACGGGTACAGGCCCAGGAAAATCCAAAGAGAAAATCGATGGGTTCCATTTGAAATTTGATACTGCAAAATTAATGTGGGAAGTGAATTTTGCGATTGAACATTTTTATCAAAAACATTTGAATCGCACCATCACCGATCAAGACATGAAAGTGATTCAAGAAGGCTTCACTCAGATTTGTAGTGAATTGGACCGTGAGCCCACTGTTTTTACTCATCGCGATTATCACAGTAGAAATTTAATGGTCACACCCGTGAGTGGAAAAGAGCCCCGCTTTGTGATGATCGATTTCCAAGATGCTCGTATGGGGCCAGCTCAATACGATTTGGCTTCGCTTTTACGGGATAGCTATTATCAACTAGATGAAAAACAAATTGAAAAGTTGGTCACGTATTATGTTGACCAGATGGCTCGTCATGGTGCTCCTGTTTTGGACCGCGCGCACTTTGATCGCATTTTCGATTTGATGGCGGTTCAACGGAACTTTAAAGCGATCGGGAGTTTTGCCTCATTTTTAAATCGCCGCGGAAATCCGAGCTATTTGAAATTTATTGGAAACACGTTTGAAAACATCCGTAGAAATTTATTAAAATACCCTGAATTTGCGCGTCTGCGAGAGGTACTTTATCACTACTACTATTTCTAAAGCGATGGTGATGGGTGCAGGTCTCGGGACCAGGCTCAGGCCTTTTACGA
>Ga0206894_1106_pt1 | contig 13700 bp, 10 predicted proteins | sample Alteio_BWOrgHeat_54_FD_152953 | JGI IMG/M metagenome (GOLD analysis project Ga0206894, IMG submission 152953) | Enriched cells from forest soil in Barre Woods Harvard Forest LTER site, Petersham, Massachusetts, United States -... | ecosystem: Environmental > Terrestrial > Soil > Temperate forest >...
GGCGAACAGTCCCCCGGCTGTAGTATGACCCGGCCGGAAAAACTTGCCATGGCCCATGCCCTCGAAGACCTTGGCGTGGACATCCTGGAAGCCGGCTTCGCCATCTCGTCCGACGGCGATTTCGCCGCCATCCAGGCCGTATCGAAGGAGATCCGGAAACCGCGCATCGCTTCTCTTGCACGCGCGAAACGGGAAGACATTGAGCGCGCAGCCGCTGCCCTGGAACATGCAGAACGTTCGCGCATCCACATCTTCCTGGCCAGCTCGGATATCCACCTCGAATACAAGCTGAAAATCAGCCGCGAAGAGGCGCTCGAGCAGGCGGCGAAATCTGTTTCTCTGGCACGCACTTACGTCGACGACGTGGAGTTTTCTCCAGAAGATTCGACCCGGACCGATATCGATTTTCTCTGCAAGATTGTCTCCGTGGCCATTGAAGCCGGAGCGACAACCATCAATATGCCTGACACTGTCGGCTATTCCGTGCCCGGCGAATACGGGGCGATCTTCCGCACCGTCCGTGAACGGGTGCCGGGAGCCGATAAGGTCATTCTGTCCTCGCACTGCCACAACGATCTTGGCCTGGCAGTTGCCAACTCGCTGGCTGCCATTGAAGGCGGCGCGCGTCAGGTCGAGTGCACCATCAACGGCATCGGTGAGCGTGCAGGCAATGCGGCTCTGGAAGAAATCGCTGCCGCGTTGAGCGTCCGCCGCGATCAGTTCACCGTCGACCACAACCTCAAGCTCGATCAGCTCTTCCCTGTAAGCCAGCAACTGGCGCAGGTCATCAGCTTTGCGCCTTCGCCGAACAAGGCCGTCGTCGGCAGCAATGCCTTCGCGCATGAGGCAGGCATCCACCAGCATGGAGTGCTCTCGAACCCGCTGACCTATGAGATCATGACACCCGCTTCGGTCGGTGTTCCGACGAATCGCATGGTCCTCGGCAAGCACTCCGGCCGCCATGCGCTGCGGTCGCGCCTCAACGATCTCGGCTATCAGTTGGGAGCCGACGATCTCGACGCCGCTTACCGTGCTTTCACCGAGCTGGCCGATAAAAAGAAGGCGATATACGACCAGGATCTGATCAACCTTGTCGCGCATCACCGCCGGCACGAAGATCTGATTACCGCTGAGCCCGTTGGCGAAGCTTAGTCGTTCTCACTGTACCGCTTACGCTGCGCCACACTGAAACGGGAGAAAACGCACTCATGAAGTTGAAGGTTCTTATTGTTGCCGGAGATGGCATTGGCCCCGAAGTTACCGCTGAGGCTACACGCATCCTACGCTCGGTCGCTGAGCTCGGCGGCTACGATTTCGAAATTCGCGAAGCGTTGATCGGCGGCGTCGCCATCAAGGCGCACGGAACACCCCTGCCATCCTCGACGCTCGACGCAGCGCTCGAAAGCGATGCCGTACTCCTCGGAGCCGTCGGCGGCAATGAGTTCAATTCCCTTCCCCCCGATCGCCGTCCAGAAGCCGGTTTGCTGCAGATTCGACAGGCGCTCGGCGGATTCGCCAATCTGCGTCCGGCCTTCGCGCATCCGGCTCTCGCCGCCAACTCTCCCTTGAAGCCCGAGGTCATCGACGGAGCCGACATCCTCTTCGTGCGCGAACTGCTCGGCGGTCTCTACTTTGGCGAGCCACGCCATTGGGATCGCGAGGCAAACTCAGCCTGGAACACGATGCGTTATACCCGCGATGAAGTCGCGCGCGTCGCGCGCATTGCCTTTGGACTGGCGCAGAAGCGCCGTAAGAAGCTCACCTCCGTCGACAAGGCCAATGTGCTCGAAGTCTCGCAGCTCTGGCGCGCCACAGTGACCGAAGTGGCGAAGGATTATCCCGACGTTACGCTCGAACATCAATACGTCGATGCCTGCGCCATGCACCTGATGAATACGCCGCGCAACTTCGATGTGGTGCTCACGGAAAACCTCTTCGGCGACATCCTCTCCGACGAGTCTGCCGTCATTACCGGCTCGCTCGGCATGCTGCCTTCAGCCACAATCGGCGGACAGGTCAATCTATATGAACCGGTTCACGGCTCTGCACCTGACATCGCAGGCAAGGGCCTTGCCAACCCGCTGGGCGCAATTCTGACCGCAGCCATGCTTCTTCGCCATTCCGCCAATCTCGAACAGGACGCCGTGGCCATAGAGACCGCAGTCCGCAGAGTGCTCGAGCAGGGATACCGCACCGCCGACCTCGCCCGCAGCGAGAAGGACAAGAAGATGGTGCTTTCCACACAGGCAATGGGCAAACAGGTTCATGAAACGCTGAACGAGATGATCGACAAGCGGCAAGCGATGCACGCCGTGTAAGGCAGGTACGGGCCGGGTGCCCCATGAGGAGCTAACATGGGCCAATCCGGCCGCCGTCGAAGACGGCGAACCCAATGAAGGTAGGTGCGGGCTTGGGCCCGCACAAAATGGTCAGTTAACAAGGGGGCTTTAACCCCTGAGGTCTGAAGTTACGATGTCCACACCAAAAACACTCTTCGAAAAAGTCTGGGAACAGCATCTCGTCGCCGAACCTGCGAACGAGCCGACTCTGATCTACATCGACCTGCATCTCGTGCATGAGGTCACCTCGCCGCAGGCATTCGACGGTCTCCGCATGGCTGGCCGCAAGCTCCGCCGCCCCGACCGCACGGTTGCCACAGTCGATCACAACGTGCCGACCACGGCGAACCGCATCATCATTGAAGACGTCATCGCTGCGAAACAGATCAACGCGCTCCGCAAGAACTGCGCCGAATTCGGCGTCGAGCTCTACGACGTGCAGGACGCGGAGCAGGGCATCGTCCACGTCATCGGACCGGAACTTGGGCTGACCAAGCCGGGCATGACCATCGTTTGCGGCGACTCGCACACCTCGACCCATGGAGCCTTCGGCGCATTAGCCTTCGGCATCGGAACCTCGGAAGTCGAGCACGTGATGGCGACGCAATGCCTGCCGCAATCGAAGCCGAAGACCTTCCGCATCTCTGTTGAAGGCGAACTGCCGCAGGGCGTCACCGCAAAAGACGTTGTGCTCGGCATCATCGGACGCATCGGCACCGACGGCGCAACCGGCCACGTCGTCGAATATGCCGGCTCAGCCATCCGTTCGCTTTCGATGGAAGGGCGCATGACCGTCTGCAATATGAGCATTGAAGCGGGTGCGCGCGCCGGCATGATCGCTCCGGACGAGACGACCTTCGCCTACTTGAAGGGTCGTCGCTCCGCCCCAAAGGGCGCTGCGTGGGATGAGGCCGTCGCCGCATGGAGCCAACTGCAATCCGATCCTGGCGCCACATTCGACCGCGAACTTCTTATTCGTGCCGAAGATCTGGTTCCTTATGTCACCTGGGGCACTAATCCCGGCATGGTCGTTCCCGTCACTGACCATGTGCCCGGCCCGACCGAATCGCACACCGAGCAAGAGCGCCGAAGCTTCAACCACGCGCTTACCTATATGGACCTGAAGCCCGGCACACCGATTGAAGAGATCGCCATCGACCGCGTCTTCATCGGCTCCTGCACCAACTCGCGCATTGAAGACCTGCGCGCCGCCGCCAAGGTCGTCACCGGTTATCACGTCCATTCGCACGTACGCGCCATGGTCGTTCCCGGATCGCATCTGGTAAAGGCGCAGGCTGAACGTGAAGGTCTCGACAAAGTGTTCCTCGAAGCAGGATTCGAGTGGCGCGAGCCCGGCTGCTCTATGTGTTTAGGAATGAATCCCGATATTCTTCAGCCCGGCGAACGCTGCGCCTCCACCAGCAACCGCAACTTTGAAGGCCGCCAGGGGCGCGGCGGACGCACGCACCTCGTCAGCCCCGAGATGGCCGCAGCCGCAGCCGTCGCCGGACACTTCACCGATATCCGCCAATGGGAATTCAAAGGCGAGGAGGTTTTGGCCTAATTATGCAATCCTTTCACGCAGTCACTTCGGTCGTAACGCCGCTCCATCATGCCAACGTGGACACCGACCAGATCATTCCGAAGCAGTTTTTAAAGCGCATCGAACGCACCGGCTATGGCGAGTTTCTCTTTTTCGACTGGCGCAAAGACCCGGACTTCGAGATGAACAAGCCGCGCTATCAAGGCTCGCAAATTCTCGTCGCTGCGAAAAACTTCGGCTGCGGATCGTCGCGAGAGCATGCGGCCTGGGCGCTCTTCGATTACGGCTTCCGCTGCGTCATCGCGCCGTCGTTCGCCGACATCTTCCACTCGAACGCTGGGAAGAACGGCATTCTGCTAGTCACGTTGCCGGAAAAAGATGTCGACCACCTACTCGGCGCGGCGAGCAAAATCGAAGGCTACCAGCTCTCAGTTTCGCTCGAAGACGAAACCATCCACGACCAGCATGGCTTTGAAGCGAAGTTTTCCATCGATCCTTTTCGCCGCTATTGCCTGCTTGAAGGACTCGACGACATCGGCCTCACATTGCGTCACGCTGCGGCGCTTGACAGCTTTGAACAAGGTCACAACTCAAAATTCTGGCTCGCACCAAGAGCGTAACAACAGCGAGCACACATAACGGAGACAAAAATTGAGCCAGAACGGAAAGCACGAAGCAAAGTCAAACAGCATCGCTCTCACTGAAGGACCCAAGCGCGCCGCCGCGCGCGCCATGCTGCGCAGCATCGGCTTCACCAAGGCTGATCTGCACAAGCCCATCATCGGCATCGCGAATACGTGGACAGAGATCGGCCCCTGCAACTTCCACCTGCGCACCATCGCCGAAGCCGTAAAACAAGGCGTGCGCGATGCCGGCGGCACGCCGATGGAGTTCAACACCATCACCATCTCCGACGGCATCACCATGGGTACCGAAGGCATGAAGGCCTCGCTCATCAGCCGCGAAGTCATCGCCGATTCGATCGAGCTCGTCTCGCGGGGCAATCTCTTCGACGGCGTCGTCGCCATCGCCGGATGCGACAAGAATATGCCCGGCACCGTGATGGCGCTCGCCCGGCTCGATGTCCCTGGGCTCATGATCTACGGGGGCTCCATTGCACCCGGCCATCTCAACGGCAAAGACCTTACCGTTCAGGATGTTTTCGAGGCCATCGGCGCACATGCTGCCGGAAGACTCGATGACGCGGGCCTCGAAGCTGTCGAGGCCAACGCCTGTCCGGGCGCAGGAGCCTGCGGCGGCCAGTTCACCGCCAACACGATGGCGATGGCCTGCGAATTCCTTGGCATCTCGCCTATCGGTCTCTCCGGCGTGCCCGCCTTCTCGGCAGAAAAACATGCAGCCTCGCGCAAAGCCGGAGCGCTCGTCATGGATCTGGCGCGCAACGACCTGCGCCCCAGCAAAATCATCACGCAGAAAGCGCTTGAGAACGCCATCGTCAGCGTCGCCGCGTCCGGTGGCTCTACGAATGCCGTGCTGCACCTCATCGCCATCGCACATGAAGTAGGCATCAAGCTCTCCGTCGATGACTTCGACCGCATCAGCAGTAAAACCCCGCTGCTCTGTGACATGAAGCCCGGCGGCAAGTACGTTGCAGTCGATTACCAGAACGCAGGCGGCAGCCGCCTGCTCGCGCAGCGCCTCATCGAATTGGGCCTGCTGCACAGCGAGTGCATCAACGTCTCCGGACACACGCTCGCCGAAGAAGCGGCCACAGCCGTCGAAGCACCCGATCAGGATGTCATTCATCCTTCATCGGCTCCCATCAAGCCGACTGGCGGCCTCGTCATCCTCAAAGGCAACATCGCTCCCGAAGGCTGCGTGATTAAGGTCGCAGGCCACAAGCGCCTCGAACATCGCGGTCCTGCGCGCGTCTTCGATTGCGAACAGGATGCCTTCGCCGCTGTCGAATCGGGAAGCATCAAGCCAAACGAAGTGCTGGTCATCCGTTACGAAGGCCCGCGCGGCGGCCCCGGCATGCGCGAAATGCTCGCCGTCACCGCTGCCATTGCCGGCATTCCCGAACTCTCTGAAACAGTCGCTCTGCTTACCGATGGCCGTTTTTCCGGAGCCACCCGCGGACTTATGGCAGGCCACGTCGCGCCGGAAGCCGCAAACGGCGGCCCGATCGCCGCGATCCACGAAGGCGACATCATCCACTTCGATATCCCGAACCGCAAGCTGGATGTCGAGATATCGGACAAAGAGTTACAGTCACGGTTACAAAACTGGAGGGCGCCCGAGCCGAAGTTCAAGCGCGGCGTCTTCCGCAAATATGCCGACACTGTTTCATCGGCATCGCTAGGCGCAGTTACGAATTAAAAGGTAGGTGCGGGCTTCAGCCCTCACCTGAACGAATAGATTTTAGGTTGTCATCCTGAGCGGAGCGCAAAGCGCGGAGTCGAAGGACCTGCTTTTCGCTCCCTCAGTCGCAGTCACTTAAGAGGAGTCACCACGCATGAGCACAAGCTCAACAAACGACTCAACACCGTCCACGACCACCCGTCTCACTGGCGCAGAAATCGTCTGGGCCACGCTCGAAGGCGAGGGAGTGCGCGACGTTTTCGGCTACCCCGGTGGGGCCATTCTGCCTGTCTACGATGCATTACGCAAATTTCCCATCCGCCACATCCTCGTTCGCCACGAGCAGGGCGCAACGCACATGGCCGATGGCTATGCGCGCGCATCGGGCCGCGTCGGCGTGGCCATTGCCACCTCCGGACCCGGCGCAACCAACATGGTCACCGGCCTCGCCACCGCTATGATGGACTCGGTGCCTATCGTCTGCATCACAGGCCAGGTCTCAAGTAAGGTGCTAGGCTCCGACGCGTTTCAGGAAGTCGACATCACCGGCATCACGCTGCCTGTCACCAAGCACAACTACCTCGTTACGCGTGCGGAAGACATTGCTCCTGCGTTGCGTGAAGCATTTCTCATTGCGCAGTCCGGACGCCCCGGTCCCGTGCTTGTCGATATCACGAAGGATGCGCAGCAGGCCTACGCGGAATTCAGCTTTGAAGCCGCTGCACCGAAAGCCTATCGCCCGCATCCGATGCGCAGTCACAACGCCGACTCCATTACCGACGCTGCCCGCCTCATCCGCGAAGCCAGGCGTCCCATCATTCTTGCCGGACACGGCGTCATCCAATCCGAAGCGCTCGACCAGGTGCGCGCGCTCTCTGAGCGCATGCAGATTCCCGTAGCCTGCACACTTCTCGGCCTCGGCGGCTTCCCCGCCTCGCATGAACTCTCGCTCGGCATGATGGGCATGCACGGCGAAGCGTGGGTCAATCAAGCGATCCAGCAAGCCGATCTGCTCATCGCCTGCGGCATGCGCTTTGACGATCGCGTTACCGGAACGCTCGCGACCTACGCGCCGAATGCAAAGAAGATCCACATTGAAGTTGATCCTGCAGAAATCAATAAAAACGTAAAAGTAGATGTCGCCCTCATCGGCGATCTCAAACAGGTTTTAGAAGTTCTGCTGCCGCACATCTCCTCGCGCATAAATTCACCCTGGGTGCGAGAGATCAACGAGATAAAGGGCGAGTGCGCCGTGCGTGACATTAAGAATTTGCCCGACAACGGTCATCTTTACGCCGCGCACGTCATCAACGATCTGTGGAACGCGACCGAAGGCAAAGCTATTGTCGTCACCGACGTAGGCCAGCATCAGATGTGGGAGGCGCAATACTACAAGCATGACAAGCCGCGCTCGCTCATCACCTCAGGTGGTCTCGGGACGATGGGTTTTGCGCTTCCCGCGGCCATCGGCGCAAAGATAGCCTGTCCGGAAAAAGAAGTATGGGTCATTGCCGGGGACGGAGGCTTCCAGATGACCTCGCCTGAGCTTTCGACGATCGCACAGGAAAACCTCGACCTCAACATCGCCATCATCAACAACGGCTTTCTCGGCATGGTGCGCCAGTGGCAGGAATTCATCTACGATAAGAACTATGCTTCCTCGCCCATTCTCAGTCCTGATTATGTAAAGCTCGCTGATGCCCACGGCATCCCGGGCGCCACTGTCAGCACACGCGCCGAAGTAGCGTCAGCAGTAAACGCTGCGCGTGCTTTGAAAGGGCCGTTTCTCATTAATTTTCTGGTAGAGAAAGAAGACTCTGTTTATCCGATGGTGGCCGCGGGCTCGGCGCTGCACGAAATGATTCGCCGGCCCAACAATCCCATGATCGAAACAGCGGAAGACGCATAAGGATGAATTTGTAACTATGCAGCATACATTTGTCGCACTCGTAGAAGACAAGCCCGGCGTACTTACGCGCGTCGCCTCGCTATTCCGTCGCCTCAACGTCAACATTATCTCGCTCACTGTCGGCAGGTCGGAGCGGCCCGGCGTCTCGCGTATGACCATCGTCGCCCACTCATCCACTTCCGCTGGCCATCGCATCATGGCCAGCCTCTACAAACTCGAAAACGTGCTCGAGGTCGATGACCTGGATCAGGTTGCGAACGTCAGCCGCGAACTTGCTCTTATCAAGGTCGGCGCAACTCCGCAGACGCGTTCGCACATCTTCGAGCTGGTCGAGGTCTTTCGTGCGCGCATCGTCGATCTGGCGCCAGAATCGCTGATGATCGAAATTACCGGCGTCGAAAGCAAGATTGAAGGACTCATTCAGGTCCTCGTCGAAAGCGGTGACCCAATCCTCGAAGTTTCGCGCACCGGACGCATGGTCATGCGCCGCGGACACCACACCAGCCGCGTTCTCGAAGCCATGCGCGTGGCCACCGAACCCGAAAACGAAACCAGGAACACAGCCGTCTTCGACCTGGTCGAGGAAGAATCAAATTTTCAGAAATAACGGGTTAGGTAGCGCAGCTTTAGGTAATGCGCAGGTTTTAGCTAGGCACGAGGTAAGGCACAGGTTTTTAGGTAGGCGCGGGCTTTAGCCCGCGCATAAGAACGATGGCAGAAAATGGGGCTTTAGCCCCTGAGGCATCGCTCCTTAACGGCAGGAATTCAACCAACGGAAAATAGAAGGGAAAGAAAGAATGGCAAAGACCTATCACGACCAGGACGCGGATCTCTCTTTGATCCAGCAAAAGAAAGTTGCCATCATCGGCTACGGATCACAAGGCCATGCGCACGCGCTCAACCTCAAGGATTCAGGCGTGCAGGTGCGCGTCGGTCTGCCCGCTAACAGCAAATCGATCGACAAAGCGAAGAAGTCAGGGCTCGAAGTCACCTCGATCGCCGATGCGGCTGCGTGGGGCGACGTCATCATGATCCTCACCCCGGACGAGACCCAAGCCAAGGTCTACAGCGAAGAGATCGCACCGCATCTGAAACCCGGCAACGCGCTTGCCTTCGCGCACGGCTTCAACATCCGCTTCGGCACCATCCAGCCGCCCGCAGGCGTCGATGTCTTCCTCGCCGCGCCCAAGGCCCCGGGCCATCGCGTCCGCGAAGTCTTCACTGAAGGCGGCGGCACACCCGGCCTCGTCGCCGTGCAACAGGATGCAACCGGCAGCGCACTCGCTCTCGGCCTGTCGTATTCAAAAGGCATCGGCTGCACCCGCGCAGGTGTCATCGAAACCACCTTCACTGAAGAGACGGAAACCGATCTCTTCGGCGAGCAGGCGGTTCTCTGCGGCGGCACAGCCGCATTGGTCAAGGCAGGTTTTGAAACACTCGTCGAAGCCGGCTACCAGCCCGAAGTCGCATACTTCGAGTGCCTGCATGAGCTCAAGCTCATCGTCGATCTGATGTATCGCGGTGGCCTTGCCTACATGCGCTACTCCATCTCAAACACTGCTGAATACGGCGACTACACCGCGGGCCCGCGCATCGTTACCGATGAGACGCGCGCCGCGATGAAGAAGCTGCTCGCAGAAATCCAGGACGGCACCTTCGCGAAGAACTTCATCGAAGAGAACAAAACCGGCCGCAAGAAATTCGATGAGATCCGCAGGCAGGAAGCGAAGCACCCGATCGAAGAAGTGGGTGCAACCCTGCGCGCCTCCATGCCTTTCCTCGATCCGGTCACCGTCAAGGACAACGCGCCACAGGCAGCGCAGCCCGAAACGGTGCAGGCATAAGCCTGCATCCGACAGGCGTATGCTCATGAACAAAGAAGGCATCCGTAAAAGGATGCCTTCTTCATGCATAGCGCCCTGTATCATGAAGACAGTGGTCTTTGCGTATGACGATTCGTTTTCTCCCCTTCGCCATACTCCTCAGCGCCTCTACGCTACTGCACGCGCAGGCCAGGCCCGATTGTGCATTGCGGCCGACATCGCTCATACAGATGCGCCATTGTTATCGTCCTCTGATCGTCTTCAGTCCCAGTGCAAGCGATCCGCGCCTTATCCAGCAACAATCTACGCTCGATGCAGCGGCAGACGATATGATGGACCGCTTTGTCCTCTTTCTTCCCATTCCTCAGAAATCTGCGGGCTATAACCCGCCACTCGACACACCATATGCGTTGCTGAGCCAAAAGGAGCTGGCTGCCACTCGAGAACGCTTTCAAGTGCCGGAAAATCAATTTATGGTTTTGCTCCTTGGCGAAGACGGCGGCATCAAATTACGTAGCACCACTCCTGTTTCCATAAACCGGCTGAATATTCTGATTGATGCCATGCCCGATCGGAAGGTGGAAATGAGGCGTCCGCACGCGAATTAAAGCCGTTTAACGGATTCTTGACGCGTATCCAATTGTTCTTCATCTACGATGTACCATTAAGTTACATAGAGGGTAGATATCTATGAATTCTGCCACCATCGCACCCGTCACAGAAACCCCTAAAATCCATGCCCCCACCCCTGTGCCTGAGATCATCGCTGCGCTCAAGCGCGTCGCACCCCTTCAGGGCATGGATGAGTGCGAATACGAGTGGCTGGCAAAGAATGGTGTGGAGCGCTTCGAGGAAGCAGGCGTCACTCTCTTTCGTGAAGGCGATCCCGCGCACCGGATGACGATTTTACTGAAGGGCGAAGTCCACGTACGCCGCGAACATGGCGGCCCCGCTGCGCTCTGGATCGGTCGCTCAGGTCAGATCACCGGACTGCTTCCTTTTTCCCGCATGAAGAACTACGGCGGTCTCGGCTACACGGCTTCGCCTACCTGGGGTCTCGAATATGAGAAATCAACTTTCCCTGAAATGATCAAGGCTGTTCCCTCGATGACGCAACGCTGCGTAAATGTTCTGCTCGACCGCGTGCGCGAAGTCACTCGCATGGAGCAGCAGACCGAGAAGCTGGCAGCTCTCGGCAAACTCGCCGCGAACCTCGCACACGAGCTGAACAATCCTGCGTCCGCAGCGCAGCGCTCTGCATCTGGCCTGCTCGACGAGCTGCATGTCTACGGACAGGAAAAATATCGTCTCGGCAGTCTTTGTCTTTCAGACGATCACCTCGCCGTCGTCCGCAAATGGCAGGAGAATGTGCGTGATCACGCGAAAGTGTATCGCGGCAATCCCGCAGAGTTCTCTGCTCGCGAAGATCAGCTCTCTACGTGGATGCGCCAGCACAATGTGCAGGATTCATGGAGGATCGGACCGGAGCTGACGGAAGCAGGCGTGACCCCGGCGCAACTTGATCCTTTGTCGGAATTTCTCGATTCCGATGCGATCGCCGTCGTTCTTACGCAGTTCGCCTCTTCGCTGCGCGCAGAAAATATGGCCGAAGCGATGCTCGACTCCACGGCACGCATCTTCGACCTCATCCGCGCCATTAAAGATTATTCCTACATGGACCAGGCGCCGATTCAGGAGCTCGACATTCCACAGGGCCTGGAAAACACTCTGGCCATGCTGCAATCCCGCTTGCAGCATGTGGAAGTAGAACGGCGCTACGCCGATGATCTGCCGCTTATCTCTGCCTATGGCAGCGAGCTGAATCAGGTCTGGATGGCGCTGCTCGAAAACGCTCTGGACGCGATTCAGGATAACGGCAAGATCACTCTCAGCGTGCAGCTCTCCGGCGATTTGATACTCATCGAGGTATGGGACAATGGCCCCGGCATCGCGCCCGATCTGCAGGACCGCATCTTCGAGCCGTTCTTCACCACCAAAGCCCCGGGCAGCGGTCTCGGACTCGGCCTCGACACCGTGCAGCGCATCGTACGCAAACATCGCGGCTACGTCCGCGTGCAATCCGAACCCGGAGCCACCTGCTTCCAGGTACGTCTGCCGCTCGACCAGCTGCAGGCGTACTAAGACAGGGCACAAGTCACAGGGCTCAGGTCACAGCGCTCGTTATTGCAGATTGTCATCCTGCGTTGTTGCAAATTGTCATGCTCAGTTACTGCAAATTGTCATCCTGAGCGGCCTTTCAGTTGTCATCCTGAGCGGAGCGCGAAGCGCGGAGTCGAAGGACCTGCTTTTCTTTGGACCTGCTTTTCTTTGCAGCTCCACGAATGTGTGCCGGGTGCCCCACATCTCGATTTTGAGATGTGGGAAAGCAAAGCACCACCTCACTCCGCCCGCAGCGCCTCCATCGGATCAACCAGCGCCGCCCGCCGCGCAGGCAGATAAGCGGCCAGCAATCCGACCAGTATCAGAATTGCAGCAACCAACCCAAGCGTCCATCCGTCATGCGCTGTCACACCATAGAGATAACTCCGCACCACGCGCCCGGAAGCAAGCGCAAGAGCCAGTCCAACCACCACGCCCGTCACCAGCATCACGCTTGCCTGCCGCAGCACTAGCCACAATAGATCGCTGCGCTGAGCGCCCAGCGCCAGCCGCACCCCCAATTCCCTTGTCCGCTGCGAAACCACATACGCCAGCAGCCCATACAATCCGGCAACGCACAACAACAGAGCCGAACCACCGAATATTTCGAGCAGATGCATGGCCAATCGCTGGCTGCCGAACGAGTCTTCTACCACCTGATCCATCGTCGTAAAGTTGCTCCCCAAAGCAGGATCGACCTGCCGCAATGCTTCGCGAATCTCCGGAATCATCTCTTTCGGATCGCGATCCGTCCGCACGGCGAGGTCCATCGCAATCCCTTCCAGCGTCTTATATATGCCGCTCTCCGGCGTTATTTGTGAGATAGATGCTTCAATTTCAGGCGTGGACGGTTCATCCACAGCGCTTTGTCTCATGTCGTCGAGTACGCCTACAATTTCCGCGTCCTTTGCCGGTGTAAGATGCCACAGTTTCATCCCGACGACCTTGCTTAGGTCCTGCTGGTTTGGCGAATAACGCTGGGCAAAGGCTCGATTGACGACAAACACCGGCTGCGAAGATGGCGTGTCCTGCTGATTGAAAAACCGGCCCGCCAGCATCTTGAATCCAAATACCTGCTGCAGGTCAGGTGTCGCAGCCTTAAGCAGGCCGCCTACTTTCCATGATTTTCCATCAGCAGACTGCGAACCATCCATCTTCAATTCAAGATGAATATTGAATGTCCCTCCCAGCGGCACCTCCGTCATAAGCCCCGCAGCTTGTACGCCCGGAAGATGCTTTGCCCGCTCCAGCAACGGCAGATACAGATTATTCGTCATGTTCTGCCCGGCAAATTTGTAACCGGGAATCTGCAGATTCGCAACGATGATATGGTCTGTGCGAAAACCAAGTGGCACATGCCGCAACGCATAGATCGTCCGCAACAGCAGCCCACATCCGACCAGCAGCGTCAGCGACAAAGCAATCTCTACCACCACCAGCCCGCTGCGCAAGCGGTTCTGCCCACGCGCACTGCCACTCTGCAATCCGCCCTGCTTGAGCGCAGGCTCGATGGGAGCATGCGCTGACATCCACGCTGGCCAGATCGATGAAATCATCGCCGAGACAGCAGTCAATGACAGCAACGCGGCAATCATCCTCCAGTC
>Ga0206894_1143_pt1 | contig 13499 bp, 11 predicted proteins | sample Alteio_BWOrgHeat_54_FD_152953 | JGI IMG/M metagenome (GOLD analysis project Ga0206894, IMG submission 152953) | Enriched cells from forest soil in Barre Woods Harvard Forest LTER site, Petersham, Massachusetts, United States -... | ecosystem: Environmental > Terrestrial > Soil > Temperate forest >...
CGACTTGACTCTGAACGATTCGCGGCATGGGTGGACGCCGAGAGAGCCGGAGAGATGGAGTATCTCAAGCGCCGGGATGAACAAGGAGTACTGCTGCGGAGTGCGGTGCGCATCGCGATGCCATGGGCGCGATCGGTTATCGTCTGTGCGTTGAACTATAACGCGGCTGCTCCCTACTCTGTTGAAGCGACTGATAGGGGAACTGGGTGGATTGCCCGCTACGCGTGGAGCGGAAGAGAGGCCGGCAAGGGACTTGAAACCCTGCTACCTACGGACTATCACGACGAGTTACTGGAACGACTTCGTAGGATTGAAAGTGCTCTGCTTGAGCGCTACCCATGCGAGACGCGGTGCTATGTCGATACCGGGCCACTAGTGGAGCGGTCCGCGGCGTTGCGCGCCGGTGTTGGTTGGATTGGGAAGAATACCTGTGTGATCAATCAAGAGCTTGGTTCGTGGCTGCTGCTGGGCGTGATCATCACATCTCTTTCGATAGCCGAGAATATGCCGCTCCGAATTGCAGCAGACCGCTGCGGAAGCTGCACACGATGTATTGACGCCTGTCCTACTCATGCCCTGGTCGCTCCTCGCGAGATGGACGCGTCGAGATGCATCGCTTATCTGACGATCGAAAAAAAGGGATCCATCCCGAAGGAGTTTCGAGAGCCGATCGGGAGACAGGTCTTCGGTTGCGATATTTGCCAAGATGTTTGTCCATGGAACCGGCGGGCCCCTATAGCCGTAAAAGAGGGTATGCTGGCGCGAAAGGAGCTAGTGAATCCGGCGCTGGACTGGTTGGCCGGGATGGATGCTGCAAAGTTCAAGGAGTGGTTTAAGGGTTCTCCTCTCGAGCGCACACGGCGGAAACGACTGCATCGAAATGTCGCGATCGCCATGGGAAATAGCGGAGAGAAACGGTTTTTACCGCAATTAGAGGAATGGAGCGGGGGAGAGGACGAAGTGCTGGCGGAGAGCGCTCAGTGGGCCATGCGGCGAATCGTTGACCGGACTGGAGATTAGAAACCGGTTCGAGCGGTCATGTAGGATGCGACCGCGATGCTCTGCTAGCATCGGAGAAAGATAGGACGCAGTTTGTCCCGTCCATGACTCTCTATGCCTTCGATTCTTCCCAGCAAGAATGTGCCGTCTGCAGACCCCGAACAGGCATTAATGCCTATCGAAGAGGTGAGGCCGACCGTTGTGCGGACGGGTTTCCGGGCGCAGGTCGTGGCACTTGCTCGCTACATGATGCGGACGGAGGTGCATACCTATGCCTTTAGTGTGGCTGCTAATTCCATTCTTTCGTTGTTTCCGTTTATCGTACTGCTGCTGACTATCAGCCGAAGCGTCTTCCATTCTCGAACGATGGAGGCCGTTGTTGGAGATATGATGAAGAACTTTCTGCCAGTGGGACAGGACTTTGTGATGCGCAACATGCAGTTGCTTGCACATCCACAAAAGGGAGCGCAGGTCTTTTCCCTGATTATGCTGCTGTTTACTTCGACCGGCGTATTTCTACCGCTGGAGGTTGCGTTGAATAACGTATGGGGCATCAAGGAAAACCGGAACTATCTGCACAATCAGCTCGTATCGCTGGGACTAGCGTTAGCTGTGGGGTTGCTTGCAATGGCCTCGGTCGCTTTTACTTCTGCCCAGAAGACGGTGCTGACATGGATATTTCTAGGACATACTCAGAATAGGTTCTTCGATGTGGCGGCCTTTGGTTTCCTCAAATTTTGCGCGGTTATAGCGAGTATCCTGCTGTTCTTCCTGATCTATTGGGTGCTTCCTCATCGCAAGGTGCCTGCGCGTGCGGTTCTGCCTACGGCTATCGTGGTCGGATTGCTTTGGGAGGCGGCGAAACATTTGTATGTACGGGCACTACCATGGCTCGATTTCCAGGCGGTGTACGGACCGTTCTATATTTCGGTTGGGTTGATGATGTGGGCATTTCTGTCGGGTTTGCTGCTGTTGGCTGGAGCACATTTCTCTGCGACACGGTACACGTTGAGGTTGGCGCGCGAGGCTGAGTTGGAGGGGGAGCGGAATGCAGCAAGCGAGTAGCCCTGAGACTACAGACTGGCGTAGCTTCCGGCCGCCATCGGGCTTGGCCGGTGCGGCGTTCTGGCTTGCATTGTGGTTCTGTCTGTTGTTCGCGCTGCGCTTGATTCCGGGTGCGCTGGGCACGTTCTTCACCGTGATCCAGATATTCGTTGGGATCGCGCTGGTTATAGTGGCTATTCCGCTGACCTGGAGGCTGGTTCGGCGGCATATGTTGTGGAGTCTGCGCAATAAGTTAGTGCTGACTTATCTGCTGATAGGTCTTGCGCCTGCGGTGCTGTTTGTGACGCTTGTCCTGCTCTCGGCTTATGTCGCAACGGGGCAGTTTGCCATTCACCTGGCGGAGACGCGTATGCAGGCTGAGTTGAACCAGATGAATGGGGAAAATGGCCATCGAGCTGAGCAGGTCGCAAGGCTGCTGGACGGCAGGCAGGTCCTCGCTCCTGCACCGTTGGTGGATTGGACGGGTGGGCTGAATGTACCGCGGACGAGGTTGCGTCCCGAGACCTCGGCCTACGTGAACGGAGCGCCAGTGGCGTTGGGGACTTCGCGGGGGAAGACTCCTCTGGGACTTCCGCCATGGGCGACAGAGCTGCCTGGAGGGGAGTTTCAGGGGCTGGTGTTGGATGGAGAGGATCCTTATCTGGTTGCGGTGCATCAGCAGCGGCTGAACGATGGCAGGATGCTGAGCATGGTGAGTAGCCTCGCGGTCGATGACACATTGATGGATATCGTCGCCGAAGGGCTTGGCCGCTCGCAGTTGTTCGTCGAGAGGCTGGGCAACGGAGACGCGAGCGATGCGGGCAAGAACGCGGCTGCGAACAGACGCAGAGAGGCGAAGAAGGGGACTCGGGAGAGCGCCATCGTCGGGGGAGTGGAACCGAAGGGCGTGAATGTGGCGGATGTGCAGGTGCATTTTCTGTCCACTGTGGCGATGACGGATTGGGATACGGGCAAACCCGACAGCTTTCCGATCAAGGTGGATTCGCGTCCGTCGCTGCTTTATCGGCAGCTCTTTGGCGGGTCGCTTGGCGGAATCGTTACAAGCGCGTATCGGATAGGGCTGATCGTGTTGTGCATTCTCTTCGCGTTGATCGAGTTGCTCGCTCTTTGGATGGCGATCAGGCTCAGCCGCACGATTACTGCTTCGGTTGCGGATCTTTATGATGCGACTCAGCGGATCGACAAAGGAGAACTAGACCACAGAATTGGCGTGCAGCGAACCGATCAACTGGCAGAGTTGAGCCGGTCATTCAACAAGATGACAGGCTCGCTGCAGCGTCTGCTCGTTGAGCAGAAGGAGAAGGAACGGCTGCAGAACGAGATTTCGATTGCCCAAGAGGTGCAAGCGAATCTGTTTCCGCATCAGATGAACGGGCTGGGACGGCTGGAACTGCATGGCGTCTGTCGTCCGGCTCGGTCGGTCAGTGGCGATTACTACGACTTCCTCGTATTTCATGAGGAGGCTCGGAATGGGAATGGCCGGCGCGAGACTGGTGTCGGTATTGCGCTGGGTGATATCAGCGGCAAGGGAATCTCCGCGGCGTTGTTAATGGCTACGCTGCATTCGGCTGTTCGTGCCTATCGTTTTGCCAGCGAGGAGCTGGTTTACAGCGAGTCGAGCATTGCCGGATTGATGGCGAGCCGCGACGAGCGTGGTGGAGACTGCGACGAACTGTTCCAGTCGCCGGGACGAATTCTTTCGCTGCTGAACCGGCATCTTTACAGGAGCACGCAGCCGGAGAAGTATGCCACGCTATTTCTGGCTCATTACGATGCTGACTCCTCCATGTTGACCTACTCCAATGCGGGGCAGCTACCGCCGCTGGTCCTGGGCCGTCATGGCGACGTTCGCCGGCTGGACAAGGGCGGAACAGTGGTGGGTCTGATGGACGGGATGCGGTACGATGAGGACCGGTTCCAGATGCAGCCCGGTGACATTCTCGTGGCCTACTCCGATGGCGTTACCGAGCCTGAGAATGACTTTGGCGAGTTTGGCGAGGAGCGGCTGCTGGAGGTCGTCAGCCGGTATCGCGATCAGCCCTTACACGTGATATCGAGCCAGGTGATGCAGGCGCTGGATGCCTGGATCGGCGCTGATGAGCAACCGGACGATATTACGTTGGTACTGGCTCGGCAGACCTGACCCCCTTGGGGGATCTCCTTTCTAGAGTATTTAGTTTCAGCTAGATGGCATATTTCATGTTTTCTAAATTCGTCCAAACAAAAGGGTTTACGGGTAAATTCTTCCAAATAAAGGGGTTAGCATTAAAAAGAAAAACCCGTGGCGAAAGCCACGGGCTTTTCTCTATAGTGCTATTTTACGGGATTGGGTGGGGGCATTTTGCAGATTCCAGAGAAATATTTTGTCACGGATAAGGTTATTGTTTTCATCTAGTTGAAGTGGATTTTCGATTGGTAATTGATCGGCCGGGGGCTTGACAGAAAATTTGCGGGTCTTTTGATTGAGCTGAGCCAGTGGCGGTGTGGATGAAGAGGTTCCTGTTCTATTGATTGATTGTTTAGGAATCGTGGCCGGGACCGCCCGGCGAGCCGCACTCTTTCCATAGCTTTTCCCAATTCCAGATCCCGTCTCCCACGTTGTGCGGCAATGGGAATCCGAGCTGATGGGAGAGTAAACACACCTGTCCGCGATGGTGGGCTTCGTGAGCAAGCATGTAACACAGCATTTCGAGGCCAACCGGCCAGGACGGAGCCCAGGCGTCTCTGCGAAACTCCTCGACGCGTCCTCCAGGGTTGCCGAGTGCTTCACCGAGCATCTCCTCGCAACGAGCGGCGCTCTCGGCCAATCCGACACGGGCCTGCTGCAGCGTGCAATGTGTGCGGTTGAGCTGTGATGGAACCTTCAGGTGGGGAGCTGTAAGCCTGATCCACTTGGATCGGACATTGTGCATATGTGTGAAGATCCCCGCTATGGTTCGAACCTTGCCGGGCGGCTTGGCCTTCCAGGCGGCGGGATCAAGATTTTCGATTAGAAGTTGGTTCATGCGATCGTTTGCGGCAAAGATCCAGACGGCGGTTTTTCCGAGTTGAGTGTGAACCTTGGGTTGACGTGTGGTCACGGCTCGCTACCCCCAACCCATCATACTGCCGGGCAATCGGCTGACAGGAGATAGCCCGGGCGTCTCCAGATCGTCCGTTGCGATTGGATGATTGCTCTCGTCGCTGTGCCAGATGACGCTTCCGGTTGCGCGCGGACTCTTGACCTTCCACTTTTTTTATTTTGCGCGCAACGATTCAACGGCGCTTCACCTAAGATTGGCAATGGCAATGACAATCGCCATTTGCCGGAGCTGAGAGGCTGGATCATCGACGTAAATGGCCGCTGCCACAATTCAGTGATTGCGCCATTTTTAATAATTGGGTCAGTTCACCTGGAGAGGTAGGTTTCATGGGAAGGTACACGCGGCGCAGGTTTCTCAAGACGTCATCCGCAACTCTCGGCACACTCGCTGTTACAAATCGTTTTGGATTCGCTAAGACTCCTGCAACAGAACCATCAGGCGATCTGACACTTTGGTATGACAAACCTGCTGCAAAATGGGTGGACGCGTTGCCCATCGGCAATGGACGTCTCGGAGCCATGGTCTATGGCGGCGGAGACGATGCAAGCCCATCCAAAGAACTTCTTCAGTTCAATGAAGATACTTTATGGTCCGGAAAGCCATTGAATGGCAACAATCCTGACGCGAAGAACCATCTCGCCGATATACGCCGCGCTGTACTGGAGCAACAGGACTACCACCTTGCGGATAAACTCTGTGAAAAGATGCAAGGACTCTTTGCGGAAGCCTATCAGCCTCTTGGCAATCTCCGCATCGAGTTTACGCATTCGGGACAAGCCACCGGATACCGTCGTGAGCTCAACCTGGAAACAGCCTGTGTGCGCACGCAATACGCGATTGATGGTATGCAGTTTGAGCGCGAAGTCTTTGTGTCAGCTCCGGATCAGGTCATCGTCTTTCGCACAACAGCAAGCAAACTAAACTCAATCTCCTGCACTATTTCTCTTGATGGCCTTTTAGGAAAATCTGTACAGGCACTTCAGAACAATCGGTTACTACTGACCGGCAAAGCGCCAAAGCATGTTGCTGGAGCAGGCCACGCAGACAGTGAAAAACCTGTTGTGATGTCTGATGAAATCGGCGAAGGCATGTACTTCGCTTCGATACTCCAAGCGAAGACAGAAGGAGGCGATATCAAAGCAGATGGCGAAAAACTCGTCATTACGAACGCTTCCACTCTTACAATTTTGCTTACTGCCGCAACCGGATTTCGCGGATTCCAGTCCACTCCCGACGCACCTGTAACTGAAGTCTCACCAAGAGCAGCGAAACAACTCGACATAGCCGAGACAAAGCTCTTCAGCGATCTTTACAGGCGCCACATTGAGGACCATCAAAAACTTTTCCGCCGTGTCTCACTGAATCTTGGCTCGCAGAACACATCTCAACCCACAGACCAGCGTCTTAAAAATTTCGCCACCAACCCGGACCCCTCCCTGGTCGCTCTCTATTTTCAGTTCGGCCGTTATCTCCTGATGGGCAGCTCGCGTCCTGGTTCACAGTCGGCAAACCTGCAAGGTATCTGGAACTATCAGGTCACTCCGCCCTGGAGTAGCAACTGGACATCCAACATCAATGTCCAGATGAACTATTGGCCCGTGGAAACCTGCAATTTGAGCGAATGCGCTGAACCACTTCTTGATTTGATAGACGATCTCAGCAAAAACGGAGTGCGCACCGCGCAGGAGACCTACGGCCTTCCGGGATGGGCCTCGCACCACAATATCGATCTCTGGCGCGCATCCAATCCCGTGGGAATGGGTGTAGGCCAGCCGACATGGGCCAATTGGGGAATGAGCGGCCCGTGGCTTTGCGCGCATTTGTATGAGCATTATCTTTTTGCCCGAGATCGCGAATTCCTCCGCACCCGTGCTTATCCACTGATGAAAGGCTCTGCCGAGTTCTGCCTTGCATGGCTTATCGAAGACGGCAAAGGACACCTCACCACCTGCCCATCGTTCTCAACTGAAAATGACTTTCTTGCTCCCGATGGTAAGAGCGCTATGACAAGCGCAGGATGCACCATGGACATGGCTCTCATTCGCGAGCTCTTTGCCAACTGCATCACGGCCTCGAAAGAACTGGGTATCGATCACGACTTTGCTGCAAAGCTCGAAACGGCGCGAACCCGTCTGGTGCCGTATCAGATCGGCAGATATGGCCAGCTTCAGGAGTGGTCCATCGATTTTGAAGAGAGCACACCAGGACAGCGCCACATGTCGCATATGTATCCGCTTTATCCTGGCAGTGAAATTACTCCGCGCAGCACGCCCGATTTAGCAAAAGCAGCGCGCGTCTCACTCGAACGCCGTCTTGCGAATGGCGGCGCATACACTGGATGGAGTCGCGCCTGGGCCATTGGTTTCTGGACGCGTCTCGGTGATGGTGACAAAGCCTGGGAATCGCTCTCCATGCTGATAAAATACAGCACAAACATCAACCTCTTCGACACCTATGCTGGAAAGGATCCAATATTTCAGATCGATGGCAATTTCGGAGCGACCGCAGCCATCGCCGAGATGCTGGTGCAGAGCCACTCTGGATCCATCGACCTGCTGCCCGCACTGCCTTCCGCATGGCCCAACGGAGAAGTCAAAGGTCTTCGCGTGCGCGGCGGAGCTGAAATCGACCTGCGATGGGCTGGTGGAAGATGCTTATCTTGCACGATTCGTCCAGATAGAACAGACGAATTCATCTTCCGGCCGCCGCAGGGGCAAAAAATCGCTTCGATCTCAAAGGCACAGTTCAATCCAAAACCTGACGGTAGCGTTTCTGCCCGATTAGATGCGCGTCGAAGTTACACATTCAATTTCGTGTAGGACGCTCGTGGGGGCTTCGTCTTGCTCTTGGACTTGCTCTCGAGATTGAGAGCCACTGCAGCGCGGATGAGATTCTTCAAGGCTGCTTCATCGATCTTCTGGCCTTCGTGGATGTCGATGGCGCGCCTGACATTCGCATCGAGGCTGGAGTTGAATAGACCGGAAGGGTCCTCCAACGAAGCTCCCTTGGCGAATGTCATCTTGACGACGTTCTTGTACGTCTCTCCCGTGCAGACGATGCCGCCGCGGGAGAAGACGGGGGTTCCCATGAACTTCCACTCTTCGGCGATCTCGGGGTCTGCCTTGTGGATGATTGCTCGCAGTTTCGCGAGCATCTTTCCGCGCCAGTCTCCAAGTTCGTTGATCTTTGCGTCGATTAATACAGAGGCTGATTCCGCTGGGATGGTTTTTTTCATGTATCGCTCGGACTCTCGCACCTAATTTAGTTGGGCTCAGCGTAACCTGCAACCTCGGTAAGTTTACGACCGGATCGGTAGTGACAAACGGGCTTCGATCGTCTCATCTCCAGTCGCTCACATCAGCCGAGGACGTTCATTACACATGATAAGCTTGACCGATCGTCCATGCGACTCCGACTATCCTCCACAGTGCAGTACTATTTCCGCTGTTTTTGGGTGGCAAATGGGCAGCCCTTCGTGCAGCCCCATCTCTGTACGGCCGTGCTTTTGCTCTCGCTGGTCTTGCTGTGCCTTGTCCCTTCGGCAAAGGCGGCGACCATCAACGTCCCTTCCGACCAAGCCAGCATTCAGGGCGGCATTAACGCCGCCAACAATGGCGACACCGTCGTCGTAGCCCCCGGCACCTACTACGAGAACATCGACTTCAAAGGTAAGGCTATTACCGTCACAAGCTCCGCCGGGGCTGCCACCACCATCATCGACGGCGGCGCCGCGCCTGGCTTGGCAACTGTCATCTTCAAGTCCGGTGAGTTGAGGAGCAGTGTCCTATCCGGCTTCACCATTCAAAACGGAGGGAACGTCACATACTCTTCTTTTGGAGGAGGCGGTGTCTATGTCGACGGTACTGCGCCCACAATCTTGAACAACATCATTACCGGAAATGCCTGCAACGGTATCTCCATTAATTTTGGCGCTGCGTTGATTCAAGGCAATACCATCAGTAATACCCAGGACCCGAACGACGAATATTGCTCCTTCGCTGGCTCAGGCCTTGCGCTCGGTGGCACCGGCACCGCCGGGGGCTCAATCGTCATCGGCAACACCATTGAAAACAACAAGCTGGGAGTTGCGAACGGCGGGGGGATCGCGATATTTTACGCAGAGGGAAGCGTCATTCAAAACAATGTCATCCGCAATAACGTCTCTGGTCCAGGTGGCATCACCGTGGATGGCACCGATGGCCTGATCTTCGTTCAGAACCTCGTTTACGGAAACGCCGCGGTCGGCGAAATCAATTATCCCCTCCCATCCGGAGGCGGTGGACTCACTATTCTGGTTCCGAGAAACGGTCCCGCTCCTTACTACGGCATCATCGCGAATAATACTTTTTTCAACAATACCGTCAGTTTCACGGAATACGTTTCGTCGCAGGTGTACCTGGACGGAGACATCAGCCAGTATCTGTTTGCGAATAACATCGTGTACGGCCTACAGACATTTCCGGCGATAGCCTGCAGCGGTCCCTACAGCTACCTGAGCCCAACCCCTGTCGTAGTCGATCACAACGACGTTTTCAACCCCTCAGGGCCTACTTACACAGGGTTGTGCAGTGCCGAGACCGGAACCAACGGCAACATATCAGCGGACCCTCTCTTCACCAACGCAGGCTCAGGAGATTTTCATCTCATTTCCGGTTCGCCCGCAATCGACTCAGGGGATAACAATGTCCTCGCAGATCTAGCCGCCCGAAACATCAGTTTGACCACCGACCTCGATGGGAATCCGCGCCTCCAGAAGGCAACCATCGATATGGGTCCCTATGAATATCTGCTAAAGCCTGACTTCTCGATTACGGCCTCACCGGCATCACTCACGGTAGTTCCAGGACAAAGTGGAACTAGCACTATTTCGGTCACACCGGTAAACGGGTTCACTTCATCTGTGTCGTTCAGTTGCTCGGGGTTGCCCGTTGGCACAACATGCAGCTTCTCTCCAGCAGCCATGACGCCATCAGGAGCGGCCGCTTCGACAACGCTGACTCTCAACGCCAGTGCAAGCGCAAGCAACCATCCTTCGTCACCGTTCCGATACGTGCCCGTCGCCGCACTGGCATTTTCACTGTGCTTCGTTCGATTCAAAGATCGTCGCTCGTACCCACTTTGGATTCTGTGTGTGTCAGCAACGCTAAGTCTGACTTGTCTCAGCGCCTGCAGTAGCGGAACGTCAATTTCCAGTAGCGGAACTTCAAATTCCAGTGGTGGGAATACATCAACACCAGAATCAGGAACGGCAACGGTGACTGCGACCTCTGGCTCTCTTTCTCACTCGATATCTATCAGCGTAATTGTCAACTAAATAGGCCTTATAGCTAGAACCCACCGGCGGTCGCTAAGGCTGCCTTACACTTGCTCCATGATCCGTCAGATCGTACCTGTGTTTTTTACCATCGATATTCCTGGCACGCTCGCCTATTACAAGGACAAGCTTGGCTTTGAGTGTGTGGGGACATGGCAAGATCCGCCGACCTACGCTATCGTGGCGCGCGACCGGCACGCGATTCACTTCCGTTGCGCCGAGCCGCCTACAGCCAATCCAGACAAGTACGCGGATGAGTTGCTGGACGCATATGTCTTTGTCGAAGATGCAGACACGCTTTATGCCGAGTATGCAGCCAACAGCGTAGAGTTTACTCGGGAACTTGGCAACATGTCCTGGCACTCGCGAGAGTTCGTCGTGAAGGATTGCGAGGGCCGTCTGCTGGCCTTCGGTTCGAACTTATAGTGTGTAGAAAGGCCTTCCGGACGGATTGTAGGCGAACTGGAAACTACCTTGGTCGGCCGAAGAACAAGACGTAGCCGTCAGGATCACAAATCTCGAAGCCGCGCAGACCGTCGTGGGTATCCTTTAGTGGTTCGCTGAATGCTGCGCCATGATCTGCAAATTCGGCGGCAAGCGCATCCGGGTTTGGTGTATCGACATAGGCGTCCCACCTCATGTAGGGATGACGCGCGGGGTTCGACAACGGCAATACGTCATATATTTCTTGTCCGCGCGGAAGAAGCAGATGGTCTTGTCGTCCTTCGCGTACCCTGGCATGCCATACCACGTGGTCGGCTGAAGCGCCGGTGCGCTGCGAAGGATGAGCGAGTGGAGGCGCTCGCCCATGGCGCGGTACGGCTCAGGCATCGCGGCGATCTTCTCGAGTACCGCAGCCTCGTCATTCGCACGACTTTTCGGCTTCATGTTCTCTTCGATCCTTCGTTTTCCCAGCCGGCCTATGCCGGCTGGGGAAACGTAGCCTCAACGTTGCTTGCGGCGTCTTGTCAGACCATTCTCTTCGAAAAAATACGTCGGAGGAGATGGCCTTTCCACATCAACAATCCCGTAAGGACCATTAGAGGAAAAAAGACAAACCGCGTAGGCGGGGCGTACTGTGGAAGCTTGTCAAACGGACTATAAATATAGCCGTATATCGGGATCGCGAGGATGATGTGAATCCAGCGAAGAATCAAACGTTGGTTCATGATGTCCAGCCTCCTTTCGATTGCCTTTATTGCAGCCCAGCGACAACTTGTTCCAGGCCACCGATGAACTTCTGCCAGCCGTATTTTGCACCCTGATAAGCTGCCTGCTGATCGGGACCAAAACCGGACTGCTCCATGCGAACGTGGGTACCGCCCTCTGCCGGCGTCAACGTCCACTCCACTACCCATTGAAGCCCGCTGTCGCCTCCGCCAACGCCCCAGTTATAGGACAGGCGTTGTAGAGGGTCGACGATGAGCACTTCGCAGTCGACAATGCCATTCCAGTTCGGCATGGGATCGGCGCGGAATTGGAACTTGTGTCCGGCCACCGGCTGGAAGTCGTTGTTCATCATCCATTGCGCGATGAGTGGGCTCTCGGTGAGCGCGCGCCAGAGCTTCTCTGGCGGGTGTGCGAATGTCCTCTCGATCACAAGGGTACGGGGGCTCTCTGCTGTATTGCTCATGGGTCCATCCTTTCAAGAAGTGCGTCAAGTCGGTCAAACCGGCCCCGCCAGAAGGCTCCATAGTCACGCATCCAGTCCACCATCGGCGCTAGCGCTTCAGGCTGCGCGCGATAGTGCGTTTCGCGTCCCTCGCGACGATGGCGTACCAGCTTCGCCCGCTTCAGCACCGTGAGGTGCTTGGAGACGGCAGGCTGAGATACGCCCGCATAACGCGTCAATGCGTGGACGGTCTGTTCGCCCTGCCGGGGTCAACTCTTCGAAGATGGCCCTGCGGGTCGGGTCGGCAAGAGCGCGAAACACGTGATTGGCATTGGCCGGTTTCACACACAAAACCATAGCCAAATGGTTATGGTTTTGTCAAGAGGAGATAGCACAATTTCAATGCGGGCCTGCGGTATCAAATCCCTCGACTCCGCAGTGGGCAGAGACATGATGATAGATTTGTGATGCGTTTCGCTTGGTCCGGCCTGAAATTCTCCGGCCTCGATGGGTGCATCATCTTTCGACTCATCCGTCGAACATGCGAAAAGCGAGGTTTACGGAGATCCGACTCCCTCCCCGCAAACTCTTATCTATTTTGCGAGCACGGTACTGGTAATCTCCTCCGGAGTTTGGCCTTGGCCGAGCCTGATCGCGCGTCGCTCGACATCACGCTCCATGAGATCCTTCTCTTCGAAAGCTCCGTTTCCCTGAATAATCCGCGCGATGCATCCCGTCCATCCTGTTTGATGGCTGGCTCCGACGCCAGCACCGGTGTCTCCGTGGAAGTACTCGTAGAAGAGCAGATTGTCGTGCCAGTACGGGTCCGTTTGAAACTTCTCTGAGTTACCAAATACCGGTCGCTTGCCTGAGCTGTCTTTGACGAAGGTTCCTATTAGCCGCTCTCCCAACTCCTTTGCGACTTCGAACAGAGTCATCTGATTTCCTGAACCTGTCGGACACTCTATCTTGAAGGTATCGCCGTAGTATGCGCCGAGCCGCATCAGAGATGTGTACAGCAGGAAGTTCACCGGCATCCACACCGGGCCTCTCCAGTTTGAGTTTCCTCCAAACATGCCGCTGTCCGAATCTCCGGGAAGATATCCAACTGAAGACTTCTGGCCGTTCATGTCGAACTCAAACGGATGGTCACGGTGATAGAGCGATAGTGCGCGAATCCCATGCGGGCCGAAGAATTCTTTCTCATCCAGCATCTTTGTGAGAATTCTCCGCAGCTTGTCTTCGTTCACTGTCGACAGGAGTCGCCTCCCGGCTATGCCCGGCGTTCCTGGCATGTGGAGGTTTTCCGCCAGTTCGGGATGCCTCATCATGAACTCCTTCGCATGTTTGGCGAAGGTCGGCAGCTTCTGCATGAGATCTTCCTCGAAGATCGCTACTGCGGTTAACGGTAGCAAGCCCACCATCG
>Ga0206894_1144_pt1 | contig 13215 bp, 14 predicted proteins | sample Alteio_BWOrgHeat_54_FD_152953 | JGI IMG/M metagenome (GOLD analysis project Ga0206894, IMG submission 152953) | Enriched cells from forest soil in Barre Woods Harvard Forest LTER site, Petersham, Massachusetts, United States -... | ecosystem: Environmental > Terrestrial > Soil > Temperate forest >...
CAGCGCTGCTGGCAGGCTGCAGCATTTTTGCGTTGCCGACCTATTATCCCGAAGGCATGCCGGTCGCGTTGCTCGAGGCAATGGCAGCGGGCAAGGTGTTGCTGACGAGGGTGCGAGCGAGTTCGACGGGAGCGGTCGTGGACTCATGTTGCCACTCGATGATGGCACCGCCTCTGGTTGCGGTCGCATGTAGGTGCTGAATGGAAGGTGGAGCAGCTCCGGCGGCGGTGAAGGCCGGTGAAGAGAGCGCGGCGGAACGTCCGGCGGCGTTGAAGATCTGGATGCGGTAGGCGACCAGAACAGCGGGATCTACGGTCAGGGACGCCGGCAGCGGATCGACAACGTGGCTCGGGCCCGGCTTTACGGCCAGGCGCTGGACGGGAGCGCAGGAGGTTGCGGGAGACGCGGTGAAACTGGTTTGGCGGCAGAGCTCGGCGGTGACGCTGCCCTTGATATCGACGCCGTCTGTAGTGCGGGAGGGGGTGGTCCAGTGGAGTTCGACCTGATCGCCGATACGCTGGGCGGTCAGGTCGGTGACCAGCTCGGGCAGATTGAGAGTGGGCGGGTGAGGATTGCCGGGGCTGGCGCAGCCGATGGTGAGGAGAAGGTATGCGGGGAGACAAGTGCTAAGCCATCTGCGGTGACGGGCATGCCGTTGATTTTGCGGTAACTTCATTGGTTTCCAGCCTAGCATTTCGAGCCTTGTGAGCTGCGCGATGAAGAAGTATGCCAGTGTATTCCCCAAAAACTTAGTAACCGCATACATCCACTTGATGGAATTGCAACATCTTTCTATAGGACGAACACTCTTATGGCTAAAACAAATATCGCTACCGAGCTAACTGCAATCGACGCAAAGATTCTTCCTATGACCTCGCAGTCGATGATAGAGACGGCACACGAGAACCGCGATGTGCAAGATGTGCAAGTGGATGGCGGAGTTGTCGAGGAATTTATTGCCGAGAAACACATTGGGGAACGCATCAAGTATCTGCGCCTGAAAAAGTCTATGGGACTGGTGGAGCTGGGGCGGCATACGGGGCTGTCAGCCAGTTTTCTGTCTCAACTTGAGACGGGTCGCGTCGTTCCTACACTCAGAAACCTGGCGCGAATTGCGATGGTGTTCTCGAAGGATTTGAGCTACTTCTTTGAGCCTGCTCCGCAGACGCTTTTTCGGATGCATCGCAGAAAAGATCGCGTGAGACTGCCTCAGACGGGTGCGGACGATCCATCGTACTTCTTTGAGAGCCTGGGATACCTTGTGCCGGACCGGCAGCTTGATCCCTACTTCGCTGAGTTTCTACCGGTAAGAGCAGGGCGGATTCCGCGCGCCCACCAGCATGTGGGCTGCGAGTTTCTGTATCTGCTGACTGGCAGCCTGGACGTGCAGCATGGAGAGATTACACATCGCTTGGAGCCTGGGGATGCGGTGTACTTCGATGCCAACACGACACATAGCTATCTGTGCGCGGGAGAGGTTCCGGCGACGGCGGTGATTGTGACGCTGCAACATGCGGCACCGATGCCTCATGGCACGCGTCGATTGGAGCGCAGCCTGGCGGCGGCGATGCTGCGGCCTATCGAGGAAAAAGACGCTGAGAAGAGGGCACGGCAGCGGACGCAGTAGTGTGATGGCATGTCCCTTTTGATACGAGCGGCCGGAGCGGAAGATGCTCCGGCGATTGCTGCGATATATGCGTCGTATGTGCTGTCGAGTACGGCTACGTTTGAGCTGGAACCGCCGGACGCGAATGAAATAGCCCAGCGAATTTGCTCTGTGGTGAAGAGCGGACTTCCTTACCTTGTAGCCGAGATGGACGGAGTGGTGGCGGGGTATGGCTATGCTTCTCCGTTTCGTCCTCGTGAGGCTTATAGATTTACGGTGGAGGACTCGGTGTATGTACAGGCCGAGTATGCAGGGCGTGGAGTGGGCCGTGCGCTGCTAAGAGAGTTGATGGAACGATGCAGGATCGCGGGCTGCCGTCAGATGATCGCGGTAATCGGCGGGGTGAATCCGGCGTCGGTTGCGATGCATAGGGCGATGGGGTTTGCGGATGTGGGTGTGCTTCGCGAGGTGGGGTTCAAGTTTGATACATGGCAGGATGTGACATTGATGCAGCGAAGGCTTTGAAGCTTTTGATATGGTTGTGCGCATGTGGATCAAGCGGATTGCTGTGGCTGTATTTGCGATGGGTTTGGTTTCGGTGGCGCACGCGCAGGAGAAGGTTCTGGCGCCCATGCCTCCGATGGGTTGGAATAGCTGGGACTCCTACGGGCTGACGATAACGGAGGCTCAGTTTCGCGCGAATGCGGATGTGGTGGCCGCGAGGTTGAAGGCGTTCGGCTGGCAGTATGTTGTGGTTGATGAGGGGTGGTATCTCCAGAATCCCGAGAGCGCGAGCAAGCCGGAGACGCTGGTGTACACGGTGAACGCGCAGGGACAGTATGCGCCTGCTTTGAACCGGTTTCCTTCGGCCGCGAATGATGTGGGATTCAAAGCGCTGAGCGATGCGGTGCATGCGAAAGGGCTGAAGTTTGGGATTCACATTATTCGAGGGATTCCGAAGAAGACCGTCGCGGCGGATATGACGATTCCTGGGAGTACGTTTCACGCCAGCGGTGCGGCGGATACCGCGGATGTGTGTCCGTGGAATCCGGATAACTTTGGCGTGAAGGACAATGCTGCGGGTCAGGCGTGGTATGACGCGCTGATGAAGCAGTATGCGGGGTGGGGTGTGGATTATCTGAAGGTGGATTGCATTGCTTCGCATCCTTTCAAGGGCGCGGAGATCCAGATGATTCATCGGGCGATTGTGAAGACGGGGCGTGATATTGTGCTCAGCCTTTCGCCCGGGCCGACGGCTCTCGAAAATGCGGCGCTGGTTGGGGAGAATGCGCAACTGTGGCGGATCTCCGATGATGTTTGGGACAGGTGGGAAAAAGGTAAGGAGTGGTCGCAGAGTTTGAAGGCGCAGTTTCCGGTGATTGCGAGCTGGTCGAAGTATGTGAAGCCGGGAAACTGGCCCGATGCGGATATGTTGCCGCTGGGGCATCTGGGGCCTGTGCCGGGGGATGGGAAGGATCGGGATACAAGGCTGACGCGCGAGGAGCAGCGAACGATGGTTACGCTGTGGTCGATCTCGCGGTCGCCGCTGTTTCTAGGGGCGAATTTGACGAGGCTGGATGCGTTGACAACCTCGCTTGTGACAAATGCCGAGGTGATTGGGGTAAATCAGCACTCTGTCGAAAACCAGATGGCGGGTCAGAACGGAGATGTGGTCGCCTGGACGGCTAAGTCTTCAACAGGTTCATCGGGAGTGCGATATCTGGCTTTGTTTAATCTCGGGGAGGCCACAGCAAAGGTGGAATCTGCCTTTTCGAAGTATGGGTTGGGAGAGAAATATAAGGTGCGTGACCTCTGGGAGAAGGAGAACGAAGGGACGCAGACTGGAGTTTCGGAAGAGATTCCAGCGCACGGAGCGCTGTTGCTGGAGCTGCGACCTTAGGGTAGACGATTGAGTTCTCATGCGTAGAATGAGGTTCAATGAGCACACTAAGATCACTGATTTCGGCAGCGGCCCTCGTCTGCTTTGTTTTGGGTGGAAACAACTTAAGAGCGGATAGTGACAATGGCTGGAAGTTCGTCGATGCCGGACTAAGAGCACTCAATATAACGATTGGTCCTAACCAATCGATCTGGGTGTGTGGACCGAACGAGACAATTGGGGTGTCGAGTGATGGGGGCGATCACTGGACAAAAAAACATGCTAAGGAAGATGGCGCAACTCTCTTAAACATAACCTTTGCGAACGATCACTTTGGTTACGCCTTCGGAACTGCTGGGGTCGTCGTAATAACGACGGATGCAGGCGCGACGTGGCAACCACTGAAGAGTAACGTAGGGACTATTTTGCAGGCGTCCTTTTCGGATGAGAAACATGGAATGGTTCGAACGAGGAAGGCCCTTTTATTTACAACGGATGGGGGCGTGACGTGGCAGCCTGTCTCGAGCGGGCAGAACGAAAAAGAGTTGAAGAGGTTCCCTTATACATTCAGCCTTGTGGTTTTGAATGATCAACACATGGCAGTGCATATAGGAGAGGGACAATATGGAGAAAGCGCGTTTCTTACCTCATCTGACGGGGGAAAGTCATGGAAATTTCTCGATATACCGAGTGTAGGTATCTCGAGCCTACTGGCATATGGGGGACAATATTGGGCCATTGGTCATGAGGTGGTGGGCAAGGACAAACCGGGTGGGGGATATGCTGTGCCTATGGCCCTGACTTCTACCGACGGAGAGACGTGGGAGCACTCGAAACACGAGATATCGGGCTGCAAGATGGAAGGTTGCGACGCGTGCGGAACCGCCGGATGTCTTGCCTCAAACGGCATAGTTGCGCAGGTTTTCCCCCAGACGACGACCTACTTTGAATTTCCGGCGAATAAGGAGATGACTTCAAAGTGGGCGGCCACTGATACCAGAGTTTGTTTTGTGGGCAAAGAGTTGCAATGTGGGCCTTTGAAGCCAGTAACCGTTCCGAAGAATTTCAATGCTCCCGTCCCGCCCGTACCGTTACCTGCTCCATTAGGGGCACCTGAACGTGCTGGCATTGTCTGTCTTGCTTGCGAACTTGAGCCTGTATATCTGGATGACAAGGTGACGGGCCCCTTCCGCCTAAAAATGATCCTCGATCTGAATGAGAATGGGACTGTTAAGGACGTAACTGTTCTTGATGCACCCAGTCTTTCGTTGAAAGAAAAGATTGAGGCAGCCGCTCAACAGTGGCTATTTGAACCAACCTTAAAGGATGGTTTTGCTGTAAAGGTGAAGCTAAATACAACAGTAGGAATCCGAGTTCTAAATCCAAGGTAGCTTTTGAACCGAAAATTGAATGATGCGTTTGCCGGGGTCGTGTATTCGCTTTAGTATCGCCATGGATGGACTTTCCAAAGAACAAGACGAAGATCGATTTGAACCGTGGTGCTAGTGCTGAGGCCGAGCGGCTGGTTTCCGCTGGCAAGGTAGATGACGATGCCGCGTTTGAGCTGAAGCTGCGGCCTACGCGGCTGGCGGAGTTTATCGGGCAGGAGAAGGCCAAGGAGCAGTTGGCGATTGCGCTGGAGGCGGCGAAGTCTCGGGGGGAGGCGCTCGACCATGTGCTGCTGTTTGGGCCTCCGGGGCTGGGGAAGACTACGCTCGCGACGATTATTGCGAATGAGCTTGAAGTGGGGTATCAGCAGACGAGTGGACCGGCGCTGCAGATTCAGGGCGATCTGACGGCGATTCTGACGAATCTGCGGGAGAAGCAGGTTCTGTTTCTGGATGAGATTCATCGGTTGCAGCCGGTGCTCGAGGAGAAGCTGTACACGGCGCTCGAGGATTACAAGCTCGACATCATCATCGGGCAGGGGCCAGCGGCGCGGACGCATGTGATGGAGATTCGGCCGTTTACGTTTGTGGCGGCTACGACTCGGCCGGGATTGCTTTCGTCACCGTTGAGAAGCCGGTTTGGGATTCTGCTGCGGCTGGAGTTTTATACCGACGATGAGCTGCGGTTTGTGGTGGAGCGGTCGGCTGAGGTGCTTGGTGTGCCGATCGATCGCGATGGTGCGGCGGAGATTGCGATGCGGTCTCGTGGGACACCGAGAATTGCAAATCGCCTGCTGCGCCGTGTGAGGGACTACGCGCAAGTGCGGGCGCAGGGCGTGATCGATCGACCTACGGCGAATGCGGCGCTGTCGTTGCTTGAGGTGGATGCTCATGGCTTTGATGAGCTGGATCGGCGGCTGCTGCGGACGATTATCGAGAAGTACGATGGCGGGCCGGTGGGATTGAATACGCTGGCGGCGGCGCTGGCCGAGGAGCAGGATGCTCTGGAAGAAGTGTACGAGCCGTTTCTGATTCAGATTGGATTTCTGGATCGTACGCCACGTGGAAGAGTAGCTACGCGGTTGGCGTATGAGCATCTTGGGATTGAGATGCCGCGGAAGTTGAGCTTGTTTTAGGGCTTAGCAACAACAGCGGTAATCGCAAAAAAGCGAGGGCCAAGTACTGGGTGGGCCTGATTTCCAGTAGAATTTGCGTTGGCGCATCCGCGCAGTGAGGATGGTTTTTATGGCATCAGCGATGGCAAATATTGAGGCGTTGAAGGGTACCCACCAGGAACTGAAGACACGAATGGAGAAGTCGGTGGAGGACTTCAGAGCGCATCTGCTGAGTGCGCGGACGGGGCGGGCGAACGTCCATATGCTCGACCATGTGAAGGTGGATTACTACGGCACGGATACACCGGTGGCGCAGATGGGTCAGGTGAGCACGCCGGAGCCGACTTTGATTCTTGTGCAGCCGTATGACGCGGGGATGGTTTCGGCGATTGAGAAGGCGATTCGGACCTCGGGAACGGGACTGAATCCTATGACCGATGGCAAGGTGATTCGCGTGCCTGTGCCTCCGATGACGGAGGAGCGGCGCAAGGATGTGGTGAAGCAGTTGAACAAGACGATGGAAGACCATAAGACTGCAATCCGTAATATTCGACGCGACGGAAATGACCAGATCAAGAAGGCGGCCAAGGACAAACTGATCTCTGCCGACGACGAGAAGCGGGCGAATGAAGAGGTTCAGCAGTTGACGGATGCCGAGATCAAGCGGGTAGAAGAGCTGTTCAAGGCGAAGGAAAAAGAAGTCATGACGATCTGAGCCCGTATCGACGGGAGAAATGCGAGGGGCCGGGCTATTGCCTGGCCCTTTTGCTTTGTGATGAAGCTTTTTGTCGATTCTGCCGATGAAGGATTTGGCGGCTCGTTCTTCTTCGGTTCGCCTTGAGAGCACGATGAGTCAGGAGACGGTGGCGAGAGACGGCAGCGACGTTCGCGACAGGCGACGGCACCAGCGTTATGCCGTGGATGGCGACGCCGAGGTGATGGTGGCCGATGGAACGCTGCTGTTTCGTGGAAACACGGTAGATATCAGCCTGTCGGGGTGCTTTATCGAGACGCGGGCACGGCTGGCGCTGGAGCCGGGGACGCCTGTGCAGATGGTCTTCCGAGCGGGCCATCTGACTCTGCGCATGAGTGCGACGGTGCGATCGACGCGGCCCGGGAGTGGCGCTGGATTCCTCTTCGAGGAGATGAGCGCTTATATGCAAGCGGGACTGGAAGGCCTGATCGTCGAGATGCAGGGGCGCGTCAGGCCTTCCATTGGGTAGAGCCTCGTGGACTAGACGCCCTGATAGACGAGCTTGACGAACATCTCGGGAGTGACGAAGCCCTTGGCGAACCTGTCGTCGAACTGAGCAGTAGGCTTGGCGGCTACGGCTTCGTCGGCGGATTTGCCTTGTTGCTTGAGGGCGGCAATCTTTTCGCGGATCGCCGTGAGCATGTCGTAGGAATCCGAGAGCTGCATCTTGTTGCCGACCGGGCCGTGGCCGGGGATGATGATCGTGGAGTCGGTTCCGGTGGCGAGGTTGCGCTTGGTGGCGCGGATCATGCCGTCGATGTGGCCTCCGGTGGAGTAGTCGATGAACGGATACGCTCCGTTGAACCATGTGTCGCCGGTGTGGAGGACGTCGGCGCCGGTGAAGTGGACGGAGATGTCCGTGTCGGTGTGGGCGGGATCGTAGTGCTGCAAGTGTAGAGTTTCGCCGTTGGTCGTAAGGAGATGCTCGTCCGTGAAGAGGAGTGTGGGAAGTGCATCGGCTGGAAGCGCTGGGAAGGTAGCGTTGAAGAGAACGATGGTTTGCGGGTTGCTGAGGCGGAAGCGGGTCTTCTCGTGGGCGATAATGGTGGCCCCGACAGAGTGGATCCAGGAGTTGCCGTCGGTATGGTCATAGTGCCAGTGGGTATTGATGAGATGCTCGATAGGATCGGCGCTGATGGCGGTGAGGGCATCGGTGATCTGCGGGCGCGACGTAGAGATGCCGGTGTCGACGAGAAGCTTGCCCTGTGGGCCGGGAAGCACAGCGATGTTGCCACCAGAGCCGATAAGCACGCTGACATTGCCGCGGAGCTTCTGGGTCGTGATCTTCGCTTTAGCCGCGTCTGCGCGGGCCTGAACGACCATGACAGGTGGCTGGGCACCTTGCTGGGCGAAGAGCGCCCTCGGCGTGAGATAAGCAGCAGCCGCAGTTGCGGCACTGGTAGAGAGGAAGCGACGGCGTGAGATGTTTTGACTAATGCTGTTCATTGTTCTCCTCAATCGGTGTTCTACATCATGGTACAGTTCGCCCACTCTGATTTCGAGCGCCGCAGCCTTTGCACTCGCTGCCGTGATCTCTGATAGAAGCGTCAGCGATTATTAGATTTTGTCGGAGCTTCGAGAGCGGCTCTATCCCAGTTGGCACAGTTCGCAGCAGCCTCATAGGTGCTTTGCAGAAACTCGAGCAGCGCCGAGTCCGGATCTACAGCATGGCGCATCGCTTCATACGACAGCACGAACTCGCCCATCGCGGAGTCAAAGTGAGCCAGCTCCGGCACTAACGGACTCTGTGCATAGCCCTTCGGTTCCGGATACGCATAGCTGTAAAAAAACGGCTCGATGCCGGGCGCTCCGGGCCAGAAACCGCAACTGCTGACTTCATGAGAATAAGCATCGCGCGTCACGCGATCGGGCAGGCCAGCCATGCTGGGATGTTCAGGCGCAGGGCGGCCCGAGAAGCGCGTGCAGGCAAGATCGAGCGCTCCCCAGAAGAGATGAATGGGGCTTACCTTACCGGTGAAACGAGCGCGAAAGACAGTGAAGACCCGCGTCGTTTGCAGCAAAATGCGCCAGAAGCGGTTCGCATATTCGGAGTCGTACGCTTGATGGGTGTGATCTTCTTCGAAGGGAATCGGATCCGCTATCTCAACAGGCATATGCCAGATCCGCACAGGGGTGTTGAGCTCATCGAGCGCGGCCATGACGTACTGGTAGAACGCCGCGACGGTCATGGGCTGAAGCAGCAGAGTGCGGCGACCTCCATCGCTGGTCTGCAACACCAGAATGTGCTCGATGAAGTCAAAATCAATCTGTAGCATTCGCGAGCCATGCGGCATGGGCGCGGTGGTAAGGCCGCGCACCGTCGGATAGAGCGTCACATTCCACGCATGGTTGATGGCGGGCACCAGCTCAAGCCGAATCTTGCCGACGATCTGCATCCAGAGCTGAAGGGTAGCGCAGGTATCGCTCCACGCAGCCTGGGGCAGAGCAGGCCATACGTCGGCAGAACGGGATGGCGCATTGCGGTCAGTCGGCGGCATGGCTTCTCGCTGCGACCATGATACTTCCAAGTCATGAAGTTGTGTAGAAACGCATTGCAGTTCCGATGAGTTGAATGCAATAAGAGGTAAGATGCCAACCATGAATTGCCGCAAGCAATTCGCGATTCTGGTTATCGGTATCGCAACTATTGGTGCTCCTGCGCAATCGACGCCTATTACGCAAGCGACCGTCTGCGATATCGTCAACAATCCGCTTCAATTCGAAGGAAACCTGGTTCAGGTTCGAGCGCAGATACGGTCAGACATCTATCGTGACCGCCAGTTTTGGATGAACGAAGTCACCATGAAATCAGGCGACGTCTGCCAGTTTCTCAAAGCGAGGATTAACGCACCAACTTCATTCGCAGGCGCAAATGGATTCGGAACATTTACCGGCAGGCTTGTGCGCGAATCTAAGCCTCTGAATTTCGAGGCTTCCGGCAGCAAAGTAAAATTAGTCTTCATCGTCGAGCAGCAGTCCGATGCTTACGGCATTCAGTACATGAACGGCCCTGTCCCGGTCTTGCAGCTCTATGACAAGCAAACCGGCTCCTTCATAAAACCGGAACGGCATACCGTTCACGTCGTCACTTGGTGCGATCCCCCTCAACCCGTTCCCGGGACGTCAAAGATGAATGTCCGCTGCTCTGAGACCTATTTGCCCGCTAACTACGACGTATGGTCGACAATGATCTTCCACCCCTGATCTGTCTTTTCGAAGACAAGCGAAAAGATGCCATCGGCCGCCCCGCCTTCTTTCTTACCACGGTCAAGATGATACTTGCCGATGACTACAGCGAATCTTTCGTCGAGACCATGGACCTCCAACTCCGAGAAGCCGAGAGTGCCCATGGCAGCTCTGTTGGGGTAGTTATGGCGATACTCGTCAAGCATACCGTCGACGCCGCGAAAGACCTGGTGTGTGACGAAAAGAGTGTCCGGAGAGTTTTTGTATCCCTGAATGAAGCCCTGAAGGTCGCCTTTATTCCACGCGTCCTCCTGTGCCACAAGGACCTTTATGATGTCGAGCTCCTGCTTGGAAGCGGTCTTCAGTTGATCGTCCTGCGCGTAGGCAGAGAGAGTAACGGCAAAGATAAGTGCAAGGACTGCGGCGTAGAGGCGTGAGCGGAGTGGCACGGAGGTCACCTCGGAAAGATGTAGACAATGTAGCTAATGTAGCCGATGCGTCAGATGTTGGAACAGATTTCATCGCAACTACCTGTTGTCGCAGGGAGCGGCACGTGCAGTCGGTACGATCCAGACGACGGTGACCAGGGTTATAGTCGCGAGCGCAAGCCACGGATGAAAGTGCGCGAGTGGAATAGCGATGAGGTAGAGCGCGAGGCTCGCATAGTGTTTGCGCTGGGTCGCGATGTCTTCCTGTTGGAGCTCTCCCGTAAGCCTAAGCAGACGCCCAACGGCGAGGCGTAGAAAGAGAAAGGCAATTGCCGTAAGAATCATCGACGCGGCATAGAGAGCCACGGAGAAGGCGTCAGCATCTTTTTCAATAACATAAGAGGTGAAGAAAGGAAGCAGCGACGCGCAAAAGAGGAAGCCTAAATTGGCGTAGAGGACGCGGGGATCAGCACGCTCGACACGACTGATGAGATGGTGATGATTGATCCAATAAATACCAGTGAACGCGAAGCTGAGCAGATAGATGAAGAGTGTAGGAGCGATAGAAAGAAGCCCGGACATACCATTCTCATGCGGAATCTTCAGCTCGAGCACCATGATGGTGATGATGACCGCTAGCACTCCATCGGAGAAAGCTTCGAGTCGGGTTGTCGGAAAGAGTTTTTCCGGCATCGTTTTTGGCAGCTCCATCACGATACAAAACGATCCTAATTGCCAACCGAGAACCCACCCAATATCTCCGCCGTCGAACGCACCCGCGCCACGCGCCGCAACACCTTCTCCACCGAAAACTGGTGAAGATCCGCGCCCATGCTCGCGCAGGCGTCCTCCGCGATCACGACGCTATAGTGATGCTGCCACGCATCCCGAGCTGTGGACTCAACCCCCATGTGCGTCGCCACCCCGCCCAGCACAATCGTCTTGATACCGCGTCTGCGAAGCTGAAGATCCAGCTCCGTCCCATAGAAAGCACTCCACTGCCGCTTCGTGATGATCACATCGGCATGCAGCGCATCGATCTCCGGCACAAACTCCGACCACTCCGCAGGCAATCCTCCCGGCGGCATTTGAGAAGGTTCGTCTACTTCATTATTTGGCCTATCCGCATAATCATTCGCAAACGAAACCTTCACCAGAACCACGACACCACCTGCGGCCTTAAGAGCTTTACCAAGCGCGGCAGATTTCTCCACAACCTTCGTTGCGTCATGCGGAGCCAGCGGCATGCCCAGTATGCCCTTCTGCAAATCAATCAGCACCAGTGCGGTTGTTCGCGGATCCAAAGCTATCGACATATCTACCTCCCACTCGCCTTTCGCGCCGCCTCAAACTCGTCGCCGGGGTTCCACTCGATTCTCTTGGGAGCCGTCAACGCCTCCCACCCTAGCTCCATGCCAAACCGGTCTAGCTTCGCATTCCCTCTGAAGTCCCAGTCCTCGCGATAGTTGTCGCTGAAGTTGTGATAGTCGTTCGCAACAAAGTGCTCCATCTTCGCCTGCCCCCAGGCCAAATCATGTCCTTCAAACAACTCGCCGGGATCAACTGAAAACGCCGGAATCCCTACACGCGACAAACTAAAGTGATCCGAGCGATAGAAGGTCCCCGCCTCAGGCCGTGGATCCGGCACAATCTCCAAACCAAACCGCTTCGCCGTATCCTGCACCACCGGATAGAAGCTCATCCGCTGCGCGCCGTTCAAATTCACCTGTTGCGGCACACCAATCGGAAGAATCATGTCGTAGTTGATGCCCAGCGAAATCTGCCCTGCCGGAATCGGAGGATGCTGCCCCAGATACTCACTCCCCAGCAAACCCTGCTCCTCCGCCGTAACACTTGCGAAGATCACCGAGTGGGGCGGCTTCACACCCATCGACGTCCACGCCCGCGCCATCTCGATCAACATCCCGCAGCCCGTAGCATTGTCCGCCGCGCCGTTGTAGATGTTGTCGCCCGGCATGCCCGGCACAAACCCCAGGTGATCGAAGTGCGCCGTATAAAGCACCGCCTGATCCGGTCCCTTCATCGTCCCCGGCAAAATCCCCACCACATTCGGCGACTGGAACGGCCGCACCACACTCTCCACATGCGCGTGCAACCTCACCGGTAGCTCCACGGCCTTGAATCCACGCTTACCCGCCGCCGTCATCTCTGTATCGGCATCTTTGCCCACAGCAGAAAACAACTGCTTCGCCACATCCAGCTGAATCCAGCTCGCCGCCTGCAACTGCGGATTCGTATCATCCCGCAGATACGTCTTCTCACTCGTATTCGAGTTCCGCACCACATCCCATCCATAGCTCGCCAGATCAGTCCGATGAATAATCAGCGCTCCAATCGCACCCATCCGCGCTGCCTGCTCAAACTTGTACGTCCATCGTCCGTAGTACGTCAGCGCTCTCCCACCGAAAAACTTCGGATCATCTGAGGGAGGATCGCCCACAATGACGAGCACCACCTTGCCCTTCACATCCACGCCCGCATAGTCATCCCACCCAAACTCCGGAGCCGTAATCCCGTATCCCACAAACACAATCGGCGCATCGATCTCCGCCACCGGCGTCAACGTGCGGTTGCTCACCGTAAAGTCATCCCCATACTTTAGATCAATCGAGAACAGACCGATCGCCATCTGGCCCTCAGGCCTCTTCGGTACCAGCGACATCGTCGTCTTCTCAGGAATCGCCTTCATTCCCACAAAATTAACCTGCTGCAAGTAAGTCCCGTTATCCCCACCCGGCTTCAGCCCATACAGCGCAAACTGCGTCGCAATATACTTCGCCGCCAACTCGCTTCCGCGCAGCCCCGGCCCGCGTCCTTCCAGCAGATCGTCCGCAAGAA
>Ga0206894_1145_pt1 | contig 13150 bp, 10 predicted proteins | sample Alteio_BWOrgHeat_54_FD_152953 | JGI IMG/M metagenome (GOLD analysis project Ga0206894, IMG submission 152953) | Enriched cells from forest soil in Barre Woods Harvard Forest LTER site, Petersham, Massachusetts, United States -... | ecosystem: Environmental > Terrestrial > Soil > Temperate forest >...
CCGGCCCGTGATGAAAACGTAAGCGCCTTCTTCAACGAACCGCATGGCGCTGGTCAGCGCCATGCCGCTCGATCCACCCGTGATGACTGCAACCTTACCCTCAAGCTTTCCCATAGTTACTCCCTTCGGTAGATGTGTAGCATTCAGTACTGAAGAGTAGATTTCTTTGGCGGTGGACGAGAACTGCCCGGAAGTCCTAATCTTTTGTCTATTCGTCCAAAAGAGCGAGGCTAATTTGGACCCGATCACAGACATCTTCCGAACGATGCACGTAACCGCTTTCGGTCTGCACAGGCTCGAAGCCACAGCCCCGTGGGGCGTAATACAGGAGAAGCAGACCGAAGAAAAAGTTACGCCTTCCGACAAAACGATTTCACCCACAGATTTGGCGCACTTCGCCATGCTTTCGCGCGGCAACTGCTGGCTGAGTGTGGAAGGGACTCCGGAGCCGATTCCCCTCACCGGTGGTGATTGCTTTTTGTTGGCTAAGGGGACTTCGATTGTTTTGCGCGACAGCCCGCGGACACGTCCGAAGTGGAGTTTCCGCGAGATTGGGGCCAAAGCAAACGGCAATGTCGTTCTTTATGGAGGCGGTGGCGTACCGACAACAATCGTCTGTGGTTCTTTGAGTTTCGATCGCGCCAGCCTGAAGCCAATCACTCAGTTATTGCCGAGCTTCATTCTGATGAAGGCCGATGAGGCACGCACCCTTGCTCTTCACAACACAGTGCAGGCGCTTGCTTCGGAAATGGCAGAACAGGCGCCGGGATCTGAAGTAGTCTCGACTCGGCTAGCCGAGGTTCTGTTTATCCAGGTACTCCGGGCGCATATCGCGTCGGGACCAGAACGTAACAAAGGATGGCTTCGTGCTGTTTTCGATCCTCAAATGGGCACTGCCCTGAGTGCCATTCACGACAGAGTGAATACACCCTGGACGGTCGAATCCCTGGCCGAAGCAGCGGGTATGTCTCGCTCCGCATTCGCAGCGCGTTTTAAAGAGCTACTCGGACAAACACCACTGGAATATGTAACCGAGTGGCGAATGCAGAAGGCGATGCAGTTACTCGAACAGCGTGACAAAAAGCTCATCGACGTCGCTCGGTCGGTCGGTTACGAGTCCGACGCTGCGTTCAGTAAGGCGTTCAAGCGAGTTGTCGGGGCCAACCCTGGTGAATACCTCAAACGTGGTTTTGAAGGCAACGGTAATGCCGAAATGGCGGAGGATGTTTGAAGCGGAGGGTTCTGACTTTGGCGCGATCCATCATGGGCAAGGCCTTCTCGAACCCGCTGATCGAGGCCGCGAGTGGCGTGTCCCGGGCATCCGGACGACACCGGCGCTCCTGTCGCTGTGTGGTCCTTACTGCACGGCTACGTCACGCTGGAGGACTCCGGTGGGTTTGGTGGCGTCCGGGCCCAAAGGTGAACTGGTCGGCAAAGAGCGATAAGTCGCCAGAGGAGCGTTCGATATGATGGAGCCTTTTGTTCCACCTCATTCGCAAGGGGCTGTGGATGATCTGCATCTTCGACTGCGCCAGACACGATGGCCCGAAACCGTCTCTGGCGCCAAATCCTCCCTCGGTGTAGATCGTGAATTCCTCGAAGACCTGTGCGGCTACTGGATTAATACCTTCGATTGGAAAGCACAGCTGGATCTTCTCTCGACTCTCCATCACTACCGTTACAAAGCAAAGGAAGGCTTCGTCCACTTCATCTATGAGAAGGGGGAGATGCTCAAGATCGTGCCTCTTCTTACCGATCCTGCAGCAGATGGCCACGACACGGCTGATTCGTTTGATGTTGTCATTCCTTCTCTGCCTGGATTTGGCTACTCCGACAAACCTGCCCAACTCGGGATGAACTTCTTTCGCATCGCGGAAATCTGGGCAGAGATCATGAGTGCTCTCGGGCATGAGAGGTTTGCCGCTCAGGGCGGGGACCTAGGCGCGGGCGTAAGCACCACGCTCGGGTTGCGCCACAGCGGGCGGATCATTGGTATCCATCTCAATTACATTGCCGGTTCCTACCGTCCTTATCTGTCTCCGGCACGACACCGACCGGATCGGAAGAGCTCTTTCTAGCGAGCGCAGCTAGCTGGTTCGACGAGGACGGCGCCTATGCGCATCCGCAGGGGACGCGGCCGAGCACTCCGGCCTACGCGCTGAACGACTCACCGGCAGGCTTGGCTGCATGGATCGTCGAGAAGTTCCGCGATTGGTCAGATTGCGATGGGGACGTCTATCGCATCTTCACGCGCGACGAACTGCTTCGAAACATCACGCTCTACTGGATGACCGAGACCATTTCTTCGTCCTTCCGCTTGTATCACGAGGGGAGAAAAGCACCGCTCCACTTCTCGGCGGATGATTTTGTTCGTGTCCCGTGTGGGCATCGCCCGTTTTCCAAAAGAGATCGTGTTCCCACCAAAAGAATGGGTCCAGCGCGGTTACAACATCCAGCATTGGACAGAATTACCTCGTGGCGGACACTTTGCGGCACTGGAACAACCAGAAATCCTGGCTGCTGATATCAGAGCTTTCTTCAGAACACTCAGGCGGTGAGACAGACGATTACCTGTGAGGTAATTGCTGCGCTTAACGATCCGTCCGATAGTAGACATGTAGCGAACAGGATTGCTTGCGACGCTACAGATTACAGAGGAGAATTACATGCCGAACTATCCAGTTCATACGATCGCCTCGGCGCCTGAGGGTTCGAAGCCGGCGCTCGAACAGCTCGAGAGGGCTTTTGGTGTTTTACCGAACCTTCCCGCAGTCATTGCAAATTCACCGAAACTCATCAACTCCCTCGTTGGTCTGTTTGGGCAGGTGCATAGCCCGGGGCTTAGCGAGGCGGAAAATCAGATCGTTCTTCTCACAGACGCAGTCACGAACTCCAGCGCGTATGCGGTGGCGTTCCACACGGCGCTGGCTCTCCAGCAGGGAATCAGCTCTGAGGAAACAGTCGCGATTCGTGAGCAGCGTCTGCCTGCGAACAAACGTTACGCTGCACTTTCTGCGCTTGCAAAGGCACTCATTGAGAAACGCGGACACTTGAGCGAGCAGGAACTCGACTCGTTCATCGCCGCCGGATTCACGAAGGAGCAGATCCTGGAAGTTATCGCCATCGTGGCAGCATCGACGATCACCAACTACGCTGGAACCATCGCCAATCCGCCGCTGGAAGATTCTTTCCGGCCGCATGCATGGCGAGGATTACAGCAGAAAACTGAGACTACGGCTGCGGCTTGAATCTGCTGGCCTCATCTGGTTCTGACGAGAGGGAGATCGAAATGGATATGCAATCTGCCACCACGGTTCCTCAGCTCGGCGAGTTGTTGCGCTTCTGTTTCATCGAGAATGAGCGTCCGTCTCTTCTGAAGGTGTAATTCCGCGTTCGCACCAACCCGGTTGTGGTCGAGGTCACCTGATGGAGAATGACGCTGGAGCCTTTCATGGTGCTGGCAATCAACAGCCAGTCGCCAACCTTGACGCTATCGAGCATGCAGGAATGATAAGCGACCTCTGACAGCGGATGACGATCACTTCCTCGGAACGCTCCACCGAACATTCCACGGTGCCATCCACTCGCCTGAACCAAGGGGGCTGTGCTCCGCAAAATTCGGCACTGGGCTTGTCGCGTTGTGAGTGTTATCTGAAGGCTCAACTGCCCACTCCGGATTGTAAGGAAGACGTTCGCCGGTCTCGGACCACATAGAGAACGTCCGCAGTTTGACTGCTCTGAGCTTGTCGAGCCTTCTTACGATTCGTTTGGAGTCGCCTCGTATCGTCATGTGTCAGATTGTAATTCAAGCTTGCCACCCGGCCCGGTTCAATGCTCAGTTCTCCTTTTTGTTCCCTAATTCAGGGTGTCTTAAGCTTTCGGGGCTGAGACTGGTTGCGTGGTGTCTTTACCGCGATGCAAATTTTGTAATGAGCCCGTAAGCCGACGCGGTCGTCACGGAATCGTCGAACGTTTCATTCTTCCCATGTTGGGCCTCTTTCCGTGGCGGTGTCAGAACTGTTCGCGTACTCGTTTTCTCAGACGTCGCTAGATCATGGGTCAGCCATGGACGAAGGTGAGTTCGCATATCGTACGAATCGCAATGGCACCATCGACTCAATCTGTACGCGGTGCTTTCAAACTGTCGGGACTCAGTCCGGATCAACTGGAAGCTATCGATAAGGAGCTTCACCCGATGGTGACGGTTCCTAAACGCCCGCGCAAGACAACCGACCCTAAAGGGCAGAAAGCGAGGACAAAGTGACAGGAGAACAGTACAAGGAGATACTTGAGCTTTTGAAGGAACGGGTAGCAGAGTTCCGGCAGACAACAGACAAAGACGCCAAAGCCAACCTGAAAGAGGGTGTTGAGCAGCTAGTAATCACACTCCTTGCAGACACGATTGCGGCGCTTGGCGTCCGTTCTGCCCATCTCAGGTTCTACGATTCAGAGTATGAAACGGTCATCGAGACAATACCCAATCCCGCGATGGGTAAGTCGTTTGAAAGAGAATCCCATATTGCGCTTGAGCCAACATTCAGGGCTTCAATCAAAGCCTATAAGGAGACCCTATGAAGAAAGCAATCATCGTGATTCGTGCAGATCACCCATTTAGTCAAAATCTCTATAAAGGTGGTCTGGTTCTCCGGTTGTCTCCCAACTGACAAAGCTAACTCCTAGCTGAGTTTGATCCGGCTTGCACTCCAGGCAATGGGTGATCGAGCCGACATCTTGACGGTCTGCCCCAACCACCACCACATCGTTCCCGCACCCTTCGCAGATGAAATCTCGTTGATAGTTTCCTTGATGGTCTTGACTCAACACAGCCGTTTTCTCCTTCCAATGGGGGTGTTTACGAATGACACCTACCCCGTGTCACCAGTGAGACCCTCACTATACTCACTTAACTAAACCCATTCGATTTGGCGCGTCCATCTCGATTTTGGCTAGGGTAGCCTACCCGAGACGCTAACAATCGATTCTATGATCACTTTCCATGTAAGCTCCCGGCGACAAGACCGCTGCTTTTAGGCAAAGGTCGTCGGCCTGTTAAGTCTGCACGCGTCGAAATCCGGGGGTCCATTCCGGCTACCACCTGCCTGTAATTGACGCCTTGCGCCGGTTTGCCCGTTACTCGGAAAAAACTCAGATCACTTCGATAAGCGGATATATCGGGACGAACCGGTTCGGTTCCTCTATCGGTGAATTGGCGATTTGGTGCTCGTTGAGAACCCGCGAGCGTGCAGGCGAGATGTGTGTGAAGCCCTTCTGAGAATACTTATCCAGTTTCTCCTTGAGGGCATTCTTCAAAATCGGGATAACGTCATTCATGTCAGAGCATCGCCAGCCGGGACCGTTACTGGCCAGTCTCCAAGTGGCCGAGCTTCTAGGGACTAGAGTGAAGATGTCTCTAGCGCGATAGACTAGGAGCGAGATGCAATACGCGCGAATTCTTGCCTTGATCGATGCCGAAGTGGAGCGACTGCAAAAGGTTCGCCAGCTTCTGGCCTCCTCTTTTTCCCCCATCGAAAAGACTCGAAAGAGAAAATCACCGGTATCTGTTCATTCTGCTGCCTCTGAAATTGCAAAGATTCAGGATCCTCCCGCCGTCCTCCAAGGATCCGCAATCGCGCCAGCTCTGATGCGCGAAAAACGAGCAAGGAGAGCCCCGCATCAGAAAAGGCCTTCCGTAAGCAAGCCGACGGTCGCCCCCTTGGAGACTCCATTGGCCGCAGTTGTTCCTGCCGCACCCGTCTTCGTCTCAGCGGAGCAGATTCGTAAGACGCGCTCCCAACGACAACCGATGATACAGACCGGACAGAGCACTCTTCATTCAGCCTCCAACGATTCGCTCACAGCCGAGTCGCTTGCGAAACGATGGCTGCATAGCTTGGCTTTATGACCATAAGTTGCACCTGGGTAATTCATCGTGGGAGGCCATGATGGGAGCAGGACATCCCATTTCAATGCATCGATAAAGGACGTTATCATGCATCGTTCGAGCACGGCTGTAGAGACCTAGTGGACCGCCTGATCCCGCGCATTAAAGCGGTGTGACAGAATCTCAATGAGTGCTAAGGTCTTGTACGCGTCATTCGAGACGCGGGAACGGCAGGGATTCTCGAAAACGGCCAGCCATGGTTACACTATCTCCGACGCGGTTCACCGGGGTATGAGGTCTGTTCGCTCCGGGAATCAAATCCCCAGGGTCATTTGCCAGTCGCGGCCGCGCCGGCCCTCGGAGTCGTTCCCATGCAGCTACTAGAGAACTTTGCACGCGACCTGTATCGCGCCATGCGCCAATTAACTAGGTCGCGCGAATTTGCATTGATGGCCATCCTCACCCTGGCTTGCGGCATCGGCGCAAACTCTGCCATCTTCGGCATCGTCGAAGCGGTGCTTTTGCGCCCACTCCCTTACCGGCATCCTGAACGGCTTGTCGTGGTCTGGCAGACGGACGCCGCCCATCGCGACTCAGGCGCATACTTTAACACCTATCGCGAATTCGATGTTTGGCGGCTACAGAACCGCAACTTCGAAAAGCTCGCGGCTCTCAGCTGGGCATCAGGCCCCAGGACGCTTCTGTGGCAAGGCAAACCGATCGATGTGCTCACCATTCCCGCCAGCGTCGACTTCTTTTCCATGCTCGGCCAGTCCGCACAAATAGGCCGCACCTTCGCTCCGCGCGATCTCCAGTACGGTTGCACCGTCGTCCTCGCCTACAACTTCTGGACCCGCAAACTGGGTGCTCCCGACGACATTGTGGGTCATAATCTCTCCTTCGGTAAAACTTCCTGCGTGGTCACCGGCATCATGCCGAAGACTTTCACCTTCTATCCCGTAACAACCGATGCGTGGAGCCTCATCACTCCCACAGGCGAATTCGCTCAGAAGCCATGGAACAGCATGACGGGTGTGTTCGGCCTGCTCAAGCCCGGTGTGACCCGCGCCGCAGCCGAATCCGAATTGACTGCAATCCAGGACCGCGTATTGCCTGAGGCGCCCCCCGACCTCAAAATCATGCGCACCCTCACTCCCGACGTTCTCGACCTGCAATCGAACTTCACATGGCTCGCCGGCCGCAACCTCCGCAAAGGCCTTTGGCTTCTCCTGACAGCGTCGGGCCTCATCCTTTTCATGGCCTCGCTCAACGTGGGCAGCCTCCTTCTCGGACGCTCCACCGCACGCAGCCGAGAACTGGCCGTGCGTGTCGCCATCGGCGCAACCTCCCGCCGCATCGTCCTCCAGGCACTGACTGAGTCCCTACTGCTCGGCTTCCTGGGATCCGTGGCTGGCCTGGCGCTCGCCGCCATCCTCGTTCAATGGTTCCGCGCTGCGAACCCCATCGAATTGCCTCCCGGCGCCGGCCTCTCCATCGACTGGCCCGTGCTTCTGTTCACGTCAGCCTCCGGAATAGCCTCCTCAATCGTCTTCGCCCTCTTCCCCGCATGGCGCGGAACCCGCGTCGATCCCAATACCGCTCTGAAGTCCAGCGCGCCCAGCGTGGCTGCCACGTTCCTCCGCGCCACTTCCTCGCTTGTCGTAATCCAGGTCGCCGCATCCATGGTGCTTCTCGCGGGAGCGGTGCTGATTTCGGAAAGCCTCTGGAGGCTTAACTCTGAAAATCTCGGCTATCGCACCGATCACCTCTTCACAGCGCGGATCGATCTTCCTCAAGACACTTACGCGAGCCCCACCGCACGTACTCAATTCGCAGACCGCCTGCAATCTCAACTGACTGCGATCCCCGGTGTCCTGTCCGTAACCCTTGGCTCCGACTATGTTCCGCGCGGCATGAATCAGCTATCGGTCGCAGGACAGGTTGAGAATAAGTCGTTCAATGTCGCCACCCAGGACATCGGCGCTTCAGGCTTCTCGACTCTCGGCATTCCCCTCCTGCGCGGAAGAACGTTCGACGCCCGCGACCGGAAAGATACACAACCGGTAACTATCGTCAATCAGGCTCTTGTCCGGCAGTATTTCCCCGACGCCGATCCCTTACAGCATGTCATCAAGCTCGGTTCCTCCGACGATCCTGCCAATCTTTGGCTCACCATCGTTGGAGTTGTCGCAGACGTCAAGACCACCACTGTTTTTCAGGAGATGGGATACGTCGAACAGCCCGCTCTCTACCGGCCCCTCGCGCAATCCGCACCGCCATCGCTCACACTCATGATCGCAGTCAGCGGCAACCCCACGGCCCTCGTCGCAGACGTACAGCAGCGGCTCTCCGCTATCGATGCCAATCTTGTCTTAAGCAACATCGACGGTCTGCGTGCAGAACAGGCAGCCGCAATATCGCAGCCACGCTTCCGCAGCGTTCTTCTGGCGGGGTTTGCAGGGCTGGCCTTAACCCTGGCTCTCGTTGGCCTCTACGGCCTCCTGTCACAATCCATCGCGCGCCGAACCCACGACATCGGCATTCGCATGGCTCTTGGGGCAGATCGCGCGCGCGTCCTGCGCTCCATTCTGGGCCAGGCCTGCGCCCTTGCGATCGTTGGCATTTTCATCGGCGCCGCGGCTGCGGCAGCCGCAATCCATCTTGTCCAGGGGATGCTCTACGGCGTTACGGCTCACGGGGCAGTGGAGCTCTCCGTCGCCGCCGCAGCCTTGTTGATCGTAGCTATCTTAGCCGCCGGCCGCCCCGCATTTCGCGCCGCATCGATCGATCCCCTTGTGGCTCTTCGTAATGAATGAACCGATGGCCCCTTGTGTATCGGCCCTCCGGCGGATCAGTACCCGGAACTCCCCATGTCGTCGAGAGAGCTTCTCGCTTGTGCTAAATTGCTAATGCGCTCATTGAGCCTTGATTCGACAATTTGAGATCGACGAGATTTCTACGGATCAAAACCCGGGAGTAATGGAGATCAACTTCTTAGACGGACGCATGCAGATCGGTAGAGCGAAGCACAATAGCGCTCATTCGAGGAATGGCGACGGCTCCATCGCGAATCTCCTCTTTGGTCCCCGCTTTCCATCGCCCGTCTGGATCCACCGCAGAATCGCCGAACGTAATTCCAGTCTTACTCGCTGCGGATGGAGCAATAAGCCGGAGAGTAGTGACTGTGTTCATCCCTAGTTCTCTTATCGAAAGATGCGCATCCTGCAAACTGTCTTTGTTCACAATGACAACCGAGCGTGGCTTGCCACCTGTTCCCAGAACATAAGTTGTCATGTTTATGCCACGGTTGTCGTTCTGCGTCTTTCCTATTGACATTCTATAAGAGAAGTGTAAACTCCCTATAGTCAGTCAATAGGAGTATTCATGCCCGCTCCGCAATCCGATCTGCTGCAAGGTACCCTCGATGTCTTGATTCTTAAGGCCCTCGCACTCCAGGAGCTGCATGGCATGGGTATATCCCGCCGAATCTCGCAGATGACCAATGAAGCCTTCGATGTGAAGGCAGGTTCTTTGTTTCCTGCCCTCCACCGCCTGGAACAGGCTGGCTGGCTCAAATCCACCTGGGGAGAGTCGGAGACCAATCGGCGCGCAAAGTTCTATTCGTTGACGAAAGCTGGTAGAAAGCAACTTCAGGCCGAGACTGAACGATGGGAACGGATATCGCTCGCCATGGGAGCGGCCCTGGGAATAAGCTAGGAGGTTTCCTTGATCAATCGACTGCGTGCCCTCTGGAAAAACCTGTTCCACAGGGATCAACTCAATCATGATCTGGATGAGGAACTTCGCGCCTATGTGGAGTTGGTCTCGGCAGAAAAGATGAGATCAGGGATGTCGCCCGAGGAAGCATATCGCGCAGCCCGCCGTGAAATGGGAGGAGTCGATCAGGTGAGGCAACGCGTGCGTGACATCCGTGCCGGTGCATTGCTGGAGAAGCTCGCGCAGGACATTCGCTATGGCATGCGAACACTGGCGAAGGATCCTGCTTTCTCTCTCGTCGCGGTATCAACGCTGGCGCTTGGCATTGGCGCAAATGCGGCGATCTTTTCCGTTGTCGATGCAGTTTTGTTGCAGCCGCTGCCATATGTCCATCCTGGCCAGCTCCTCAGCATATCGGAGAACGAGCCCAAAGCAGGAATCTCGGATGCAGGTGTTTCCTGGCCTGCATTCACTGTTTTGCGCGATCACAACCGCTCGTTCAGCGGCATCGCCGGACTGGCAACCCATGCCCTCACCCTCACCGGCTGGGGAGAGCCGGCGGATGTGAGCACGGTGGCGGTGACACCGGACTTCTTCTCGCTCTTCGGGACGCAGCCACTTCTGGGCCGCGCCCTTCTTCCGGAGGACGGCAAAGAGGGCGCAGCGCCGGTCGTCGTCATCAGTGAAAATCTGTGGCGCAGCCAATTTGGGGCCGAAAGTGACATAGTGGGTCACTCGATCTCGCTCGATCATCGCAGCTTCACGGTCACAGGTGTGATGCCGGCCAGCTTTCAGACTCCGTTTGTTGGGCAGGTCGATCAGATCTGGATCCCTCTGGTACAGGATCCGCTGTTCAGTGGCTGGAGGATGCGGCCGCCCCAGGCACACTGGCTGCCAGCAATCGCGCGACTGCAGTCCGGCGTTTCCATTGCGCAGGCGCAGACGGAATTAAAGACAATCGGCGCCGGTCTGGCGCTTCAGTTTCCTGCGGAAAGCGGCTGGGAGCCGAGCATCAAGTCACTGCAGCAGGAGATCGTTGGGGATGTGAAGACGCCACTGCTCATGCTGTTCTGCGCGGTGAGTCTCTTGCTTTTGATCGCGTGCGTCAATATCGCCAATCTGCTTTTGTCGCGCGCTACATCGCGGTCGAAGGAAATCGCTGTGCGCATTGCGTTGGGGGCGAGCCGACAACGCATTGCCAGTCAACTGCTGGTGGAAAGCGTTCTTTTGGGACTGTTGGGCGGCATTGCGGGAATGCTCCTGGCCTGGGGAAGCGTCTCTGCATTCGCTTCTACTGTGCCTCCGGGACTGCCGCAGCTTCATCCCATCCGCGTGGACGGTTCGGTTCTCGGATTTGCGCTTGTGTTATCGCTGGCGGCCAGCCTGGTCTTCGGCTTGGCGCCCATGCTCTTCACAGCTCGCTCCGACCCGCAGGCCAATCTTCGCGAGAGCTCACGCGCGGGAGAACCCAGAAGCGCGCAGCATACGCGCAACTTTCTGGCGGCTGTGGAGGTGGCGGTGGCCATGGTGCTACTCGCCGGCGCGGGATTGCTGTTGCGCAGCTTTGCCCATTTGTTGTCGGTGAACCCCGGGTTCGAGACGGAGCATCTGGTCAAGGCGGAAATCTCGCCGCCGCGCTATCAATATGCGAAGCCGGAGCAGTGGATCGCATTTACGGACGAACTGATGACGCGCCTCCAGACTCAGCGCCGATTGGACAAATCGGCTCTTGCCGTTCCGCTACCGATACTGGACAACTTCATCAACCTGCCTTTCACCATTGCCGGCAACCCACCGCTACCTCAGGGCAAAGCGGACACTGCGGATTATGCATCCGCCAGCCCGCAATATTTTCAGGTGATTGGGATATCGCTGATCCGCGGCCGGCTTTTTTCTGTGGATGACTCAGCGATGACGCGGCCGGTGGCGCTGATCAGCGGGGCGTTGGCCCGCCGGTATTTTCCCAACGAGAATCCGCTGGGCCGACACCTCGTTTTCGGATTTCCACCCAATGGCAATGTTACGCGGGAGATTGTCGGAGTAGTGTCCGACATCCACGACGTTTCTCTCACAAAGGACCCGGGACCGATGATGTATGTCCCGTTCGCGCAAGAGCCTTTTTGGGGAGCCGAGATCGTTGTCGGCGGCGGTTTGAGTACCGCAGACGTCGCGGCTGCCATTCGGGCGGAGACACACAACATCGATCCTGGCGTTCCGGTGACAAACATCGAAACGCTGCCCCAAGCGATGCACGCGTCCGTGGCCGAGCCCCGATTTCGGACACTGCTTCTGGCGATCTTCGGCGCGATTGCTCTCCTGCTCGCCACTGTGGGGATTTACGGCGTAATATCGTTTTCCGTCACACGCCGCACGCGAGAAATCGGCGTGCGCATGGCGCTGGGAGCGACGCCCGCGGACCTTCGCCGCCTGGTCCTTGGGGAGTCGGTGAAGCTGGCGCTTTTCGGCTTGACAGCAGGCATTCCTGCAGCTCTTGTCTTAGCCCACTTTATGTCTACTCTGCTCTTCGCCGTGACTCCGGCCGATCCGTTTACGTTCATCGGCGTCGCACTTCTTCTGACCATGGTGGCACTGGCGGCTGGATTCTTTCCGGCGCGCCACGCATTGCGCGTCGATCCCATGGCAGCTTTGCGTTGCGAGTAGTTTCCATCTGATCACCTTGCGCCCACGATCTACGGAGAACATGTGCAAAGCTGTTCACATCAACGGAGGCGAGTTGGAGCAGATCCAATTCTTTCTCGGCCACGCCTCAGTTCTGACCACTGAACGCCACCTCGGATGCAAGGAAAAGTCTCCTTTTCAGTAGCCACAATTTTCAACTCTTGCCTCCAGGCCCTAGGACGAATATTCGGAGACTCGATGGTCTGAAAAATCATCGGTGCACTCAGGCTGCGAAAAGACGGGAACTCCTGATGTTCGCTATGGCTGAACCGTACGCGTGCATCAGTGTGTGTGTTCCAGCATGTTACCGATATCGATAACCACTACCGTGATGTCGTCCGCCTGCGCGCGGGCGCTCCCGTTCTCGGGCCATCCAAGCACCTTATCAAGCAAACGCTCAGCAAACTGCTCAGCCGGAAGATCTTGGTGGGTCGCAATGAACTTGCCAAACTGGGCCTCTCCGAATGCCTCGCCCCGAGCGTTCACTGCCTCCACCAGCCCGTCCGTGTAGAGCAACAGCCGGTCACCCGCTTCTAACGTGAATTCTGTTTGCGCATATTCCTCACATGGCCGCACGCCAAGCAACAATCCACTTTCACTCAACTCGAGCAAGGTTCGCATAGCGCGGCGCCAGAGCAGCAAAGGCGGATGTCCCGCAGCGGAGTAGCACCCCATTCGCCTGGCTCGATCAAGAAACACATACACTGCCGTGGCGTATTGCCCCTGGGCTTGGCGACAGAGTGTGGAGTTCAACCCCGCGATTACCTTGCCAGGCTCCGCTCCAACATCCACGTGCGCAGACACCGCCACCTTAACCATCGAGGCCACCAGGGCTGCAGGTACCCCATGCCCAGTAACATCGGCCACCACGAT
>Ga0206894_1146_pt1 | contig 13073 bp, 6 predicted proteins | sample Alteio_BWOrgHeat_54_FD_152953 | JGI IMG/M metagenome (GOLD analysis project Ga0206894, IMG submission 152953) | Enriched cells from forest soil in Barre Woods Harvard Forest LTER site, Petersham, Massachusetts, United States -... | ecosystem: Environmental > Terrestrial > Soil > Temperate forest > O...
TTGATTGTATAATTTGTAATTAAATCATATGTGTTATAATTAAATTAATTGAATTAAACATGTTGGTTTTATGACTTCTGTAAATCCAAGTTTTATACCGGAACAACCTGGTAATGTTAGAATTTGGTCCGATGCAGTCACTGCTAAACCCGATATTGATGTCTTAGTCCCTGTGGCTCAGGAAGATGCGCAATCAGCAGCTCGCGCCACAGATGCATCTCAAGTTGTTCTCAATAGGGATTTTCCAGAGGTATTTTCTCTTGTGGATAACTTGGCAACCACCTTTCTTATTAACACCACCAACCAAGAAAGGACAGAGAGCAGTCTGCAAGAAATCGGACTTAAAACGCAGCTCTACGCGGAAGTAGTGATTAGGGAAACTTTTGAAAAATTGGGAATGATGTCTCAAATTCCCGTTAAAGATTTTGGTGTAATTACTACATTAACCAAGACGGCAATTGAGCTTTTTGTGACTCATATAAAAGCAGGTGAAGATGCCCAAGCCGCACTTGACATCAAAGGCTTAGTGTATGGCATTGTTGATGTTTTAAAGACCTCGCCTTCCCAAGAGATGTCAAAGCTATTAAATACCGTCCAAATCGATGCATTTTCTACGCAGTTACAAGCTGTGGTAGAAGGGGCATTAGCTAGAGAATCCCAAGTGCTTGCTGCACCTGCCGTTAAAGATCCAACGATGGCGTCAACTAGGACATCGCAGCTAAGCGAAGCTCTAAGTGGGAAAGTGTCTTTAGTGGATGTGGGTTCGCAGCCAGAAGGAGTTAAGATTCAGCAGGTGTGGCAAGCGGCACAGGAGGATCTAGGATTGGCGACAGGCGTAGGAATATCCACAGTGATTTGGGGCTCACTAGTCGACTATGCAGGGAAATTGCTGGAAAAAGCGTTCAATGCGGAGGGGGGATTTAATTTTAATAAGCTTGATGAATTATGGGATAAGCTTACTTTTCTTTCTCCGGAAGATAGGCAACAATTGAAAACGACTTTGTTGGATAAGATCGAAGGTGCACAACCTGAAAGGATTAAAGACTTGCTGATGAGTGAGATCAAAACCATCCTCATCGATCCAAGTGGTATTAAGCGTCTACCAGTGATTTTGAGTGACACGGCGAATCAGTTGAAAATAGCCTTTAGCCCTGGTGGGGTGACTGGCACCGATCAGCTGGATACGATGATTAAAAGTAAAGTCCTCACTGGGCTGAATTCCGAAGTGGAAAAACAATGGTTTCTATTTAACGCTAAAAATCACTTAAAAACAAACTTGCGTACTGTTGTCAATGGTTCAAATCCACTGCGTATGAGTACTTGTATGCTCAAATCATTAAATGAAATCTTAAGTCTCTCCCGAAAATCTGATTCGACCTTTAAAACTAGCGACGGCAGGGAGGTGGATCTCCAAGATAAAGAGGCCATACAAACATATCGCGCTGATGCCATGCATAAAATAGCGCGCAATGCGGGTAAGTTGCTAGCTAAAAAAAATGAAAAAACTGGTGAACTCCAGATTGGTACTTTCAGTATCGCTAGAATTGTTAAATTTTTAACACCGTTGTTAATAAAGCTAAAAATCATAAGTATTAAACCTAAAATGGGCAACCTAGCAGAGGATGTGCATAAAATTGTCAAGACCAGTTCAGCAGGAATTGATCACTTCATTGCTAAGTTAGTTGAAAATAGCGCATCTTCATTTTTTGGGGCTGACGCACTAAGAGATATGATTAAAATGTGCTTGGAGAGTCAAAAGCAGAACCCTGCTCTTCAAGAAATCTTGACGGCCTTTACTAGCGAAGCGCAGCTTTCCCGCTTCATGCATGAAAACATGGAAGTATTTTCGGTTTTTATTTTAGAAGCTTTTTCCAGTGAATGTGTTGCTATCTGCGAAGGGAAATCCGTTCCTTCTGAAAAAGCTACTGAGACATTAACCACAGAGCTTACCAAGACCTTAAAGCTGGCAACTTCAGCAGTCCTCGAAGGTGAAAAGATCAAAAACACAGCCAGCCAGTCGCTGGATAAGGCGCTTGAAGCCGCTGTCGCTGTTATCAACCCTCCTATGGTTGTTAAAGAAGTGGCTAAAGCATGGAAGTCATGGATAGATTAGACCGATGGGATAAATCAGCACAGATTTATGTAGATCGGCAATATTAGAAGAGCAAATTCCAAGCGCATTCCCATTAGGAGCGAAGGCAACCCCCTTAACACCTCCCTCTTCAGGAAAAGTACTTTGTAAAGGAACAGATTCGGCATGAAAGATGCTAAGAGCTTGCACGGCTGTGCGTCCATAGCGTGGAAAGGTATCGGAAACTTTCTTAAAGACAAGTAGCGTTTGCGCGCCGGCAGCGTTTGAAACTGCCAGATATTCATTAGAAGGATGAAAACTTAGTGAATGGGGATAATACAAGTTTGAGCGAAAGCCTCGGATCACCTCGACAAGCTTCCATGAGTATTCTCCATTTGGTCCTTGTTGCCGTTGATAGATTGGGACGAGGTGATTGCCGTGGCTAGCCACAGCTAAGAGCTCTCCATCGCTTGAAAAAGCTAGCCCATCGGGCCTATCTAGAATTTGATCTTGTGTGATGACATAATAAGGGACTTGTTCATAATCATCTCCTTCATAATGGAAGAAGGCAATGGTATTGGCATAAACGTTGGCTACGGCGATGGCGTTTTCTGTTGGCACATATTTCACAGCATGAGGGTAGTGAAGTTGAGTCCTTCTACCCTTCAGGACCACCATAGGCACCGGCTCATAGAAGTCATGTTGGGTGCTTTTTTTATAAATATTCACTGATTGCCCTTGTGAGTTTGCGACAGCCAAGTGCTCACCGTTGGGGGAGAAGGCTACATCATGAGGATAGCTCAGCTGTGCATCTGGCCCTTCAATGGTAAAAGAGGGGGTGATCTCATAGTTGGAATCGTTTGCAAGCCTTCTGTGGAAGCAGATCGCGTCGCTAGCAGCATTGACCACGGCCACGGAATCGCCAGTGGGAGAAAAAGCGATCCCTTCAGGATGGCAGACTTTTGATTCGACCCCTTCAAGGATTGTTCCAGGAGGTTCAATGATCGTCAATGAAGCATCAGCTTCACAGAGGATGCAACTGGCAAAAACAGCTAAAGCACGATGAAGAATAGACATAGAAACCTCAAAATTTTTACTAACTTTTGCGGAAAGGATTAGTATTAAGCAAGCCCATTTTGATGGTATTCTTACGAAGATCTAGCCATTTGCGATGTATCCCATTTCACTTATGCAATCGTCTCACGTGGACGAAGATGATATAGTTCAAAAGTTCACACTGTTGTTAACGAGGTTTGGGTACATGTTCACGCAATGCGTCAACTTAAGGGAATGGACTTAATGGACTTAATGGACTGCATGGACGGAGTGGACAGCTTTCTTGTCCACTTTTAGTCCATTCAGTCCATGTAGTCCATTAAGTCCATGTCCAATTGTTTTTTTCTCAGTTTTTGCATGGTAATAATTTCCTTAAGTTGACGCCATTCGTGAACATGTCCAGGTTTGGAGATTAAATTATTGATTTAAAAAAAAAGCGCATGCATAACAGCTATGAGGAATTTATTTTAAAAAATAAAATATATAAATACGAGGTGACAATGTCTGCGCTTGCTGTAACAAATTCAAGAAGTCCCAGTCCAAGTTTGGTTGAAGATTATGTAGGGACGTCCTCCCTAACTCCACAAAATTCTTTAGCTACAAAAATAGAAGATGTTGCGAGTACTGTAAATGTAAATGCACAAGCTGCTTTATCTGATGCTGCACATCGATCAACGACAACGAGAGGGGATGGATCGCCCAGAGCTATATCTCCATTAAGGCAGGAAGCGATAGCTCAAGAGACCCCACAAGCAACTGCTGACGCTAGCCAAACGGCAGGAGTTGAGCGTGCAACGACTCCAGTGAGGTCAAGCCGTTCAGCCTCTCCCTTGGCAGACGCTGGCGAGGCAGCAAAAAATGAAGCACCAACTGAAGGTAGCCAGAGGCGGGCTTCAGTGTTTGCTGACGATGACCAAGTATTAGAATCTGAGCGTCCAACCACTCCACCAAGTGCAAGTCGTTCAGCCACACCAGCGCCAGATGCTAACGCTGCTGCCAAAGATGCGGCGCCCACGGCAGGCGGCCCGACGACACCTCCTGAGGGTGATGCCGCTGGCCAAGCAGCAGGACCTGAGCGCTCAGCTACCCCTGTAAATCCTAACCGTTCAGCCACACCAGCGCCAGATGCCAGCGCTGCTGCCAAAGATGCGGCGCCCACGGCAGGCGGCCCGACGACACCTCCTGAGGGTGATGCCGCTGGCCAATCGGCAGGATCTGAGCGTGCAACGACTCCGGTGAGGTCAAGCCGTTCAGCCACCCCAATGCCAGATGCCAGCGCTGCTGCCAAAGATGCAGCGCCCGCGGCAGCCAGCCCGACCACGTCTCCAGTGGGTGATGTGGAAGGCGGTCCACGTGGTTCTATATCCCCGAATGTGGTCAGGTTCCACGGATCTCTCTCCACGGTTGGGGTAGTAAATGAAAATCCAGCTTCAGCTGCATCTGCCGCAAGTGGTCAGCAATCAGGCGCAGCATCTTCCACTGAGCAATCCCAAAACGAAGCGCCACCAGCCTCCCCATCGGTTGCTGATGATGCCTCAAAAGGGGCACCACCCTCTAACGAGGCGTCAAATGAGGGTGCAGCTGGACCATTAGTGCTTGTAGATCTTGGAGCCCAACCATCTACGGGACCTACTGCTGCTCCGGGAGAAGCCTCCGAAGATGAACCAAGGGTACGTGGAGGTTGTTTTTCAGCCGCTAGCTGCTGTGGGGCTCTCTGGAGAAAGTGCTTTGGAGGAAGTGCGCAGAAATAAAGGTGTAATCTATTGATATGTGGTCTGAGCCTTTCTCACAAGGCTGTGGACAACAAAAGAGCCGCCCTATAAGGCGGCTCTTTTGTTTTGCATGGAGCAAGCACTTAATTTATTGTTAAAGTGGTTTTTTGTGGTATTTGTGGTGCCGCAAATGCTGAGGCAAGATTTCTTTTGACCGAAGCACTGATGGAAGCTGCTCTGGCTTTGGCCATTTTCACAGTTACTTCCATAAATTCTTTGACGTTAGGCGACCACTGGGATTTTGGTAGAGCGTCTAAGTGCACAATTGTGCATTTTTTCAGCACTGAACTATCAGCAGGCAATGTGGCATTGATACAGAAGATTTCACTTAAGACTTTTAAATTGGCCATTTCTTGCGGAAAAGAGGTTATTTTTAGGTTCTTGAAAGTGAGCATCTCTAGATTTTTTAGCTTGCCAATGACTGGAGGGATATGGGTGACATTTTCAAGAAATAGTGCTTTGATCTCATCTAATTTCGCCTGATTTGCATTCATCCAGGCCAAGGCTTCAGCGGGATCATCTGTGAGAGGGACATCGTCCACGGCAAGGTTGTTGTAAAGTGCTAATAAGTTGCGTCCGGTTTGAATTTCTTCGGTTCGTGGACTCGGAGACAGACTTTCTAGAGGGCGCTGAGTGGCTGGAGAGAGACTCATGTTTAAATCCTTTTAACAGGGTTTTATTTTGTGATGGGTGTAAATTATAATAGAAGATTAGTTAATAAGGCTAGTGATTTTTATTCTAGAAGGAACGTGTTTTAGTAAATGTTCACGCACTGACGCAACTTAAGGAAATGGACGGCATGGACTGTATGGACTGAATGGACGGAGTGGACAGCTTTCTTGTCCACTGTTAGTCCATGCCGTCCATGCCGTCCATGTCGTCCATGTCCAATTTTCCGTCTCGGCATTGATAAATGCTTTGATAAATAAGAAAAGCGCCATTATTATTTTCTGATAATTCGCAATTTTAGTTCTGTATATTGTTTGTAAAACTAATTTTAAACAAAAACCAAGTGATGTCTGATGAGCTTAATATCTCGATGTTTTTCCTCCCCCACATCTATCTTAGCCCCTTCTTTAACGCCCACATTTGCTACGGGTGCAGCAACACATGTGTCTGCTAGTGCAGCTTTAGAGGTAACAGCTTCCGTCCCTCCTTTTGGAATTGTTTTATCTCAAGAAAAACACCCCGATGCGCTTAAACGCCTTGCAGCATTAAAGACAGAAAAGCATAGGTTATATCCCAACCCAGATTTTAAGGCTGCCAAGCTGCCCGAATTAGATTTTTCCGTTCAAGAGGTGTGTGACGCTTTTAATGCCAAATTGGCTGCTAAAGCGATGTCAGCGCCCTGCTTGACGGGGAGTAGTGCTAGTCATGTGCTTGAGGGGGGACAATATAACAACGTCAAAGTTTGTTATGCTTGTACGTATCCAGGGGCAGAACGAGAGCAAGTTGTTCGTGAATTAGTACAAATTGTCGAGCAAATTTTAATCCCATTAATTTCGGCTAAATTAGTCTCCACCGGGTATTCTTACACTGCGGCGCAAATCAAGGATTATTATTTACACGATAAGGTGTTCATTAATGGAGGCGATTTGTGGAGTTGGTATGGACTTGGAAGCATTGAAGTGAAAGTTATTTTCCAAGCCAGCCGCCACAACGTTTCGCTCAATGATGGCATTTGCGTGAGTTTAGCCAATGATCTCCCTGTTGTGTACTGCATTGATCCTAATGGCATGGCTGTAGATGAGACTGTTTACCAAAAAGCGCGCGAGAGCCGAGCTGCGCGCATCATGGAAATTCCGCAGCCTGAAAATGTCTTCGAATTATTCTTCAAGTGCATCCTTGCACTTAGCTATGGCGTAAAACTTCAATCTTCAGATATCGAATATGCGCTGGAGAGATTTAAAACCGATTTTCCATTGAGCAAATACGACGAACGTCATTTAAAAAAAATAAGGAGCTTTTTTAGACGGCGCTGGCATGAAGTCCCCCAAATGTTTACCTTCTTAGAAGCATGCCTCCAACTCAGAAAGCTGAAGCATGATGCAGAGCGACATGACTATTACCAACTGTTTGCTAAAGCATGGCTGACACGAAAAGACGTCGATGACACCATGCCGTATCCGCTGCGTAGCTTGGCACTGCTGATGAAAAAATTTCCGCACAAGACTGAACAACTGATCGACTTCTTGCAAGGGATCTTATTCTACGAGTGGATTGCAGGAAATCCGGCGGTGGGAGCTTATGCCTTTCCTTTCGAAGCTGACAGAAGCACACCTCGTTTTAATTTTTCGCTCACGCATGCTAAAGGGACCCATTATCTTAGTCTCTTGCAATCTCCAGACCTTTTAGCTCTTGATTTTCTAAATAATTGGGAAAGTTTAGAGGGTGCGTTTGTCAACGAGGATGACAAAGCACTGTTTGCCAATATTTTTAGTGAGTTGGGATTCGATACTCGGCTTTCAGCGCAAGCCAACAAGCAAGGAGTGATGCAAGAGGTTATCGAAGCATTTGACAAGTCACCTTTGGCACCTATATTAAAGGAACAGTATCAAGGGACGATCAATGCATCTAGGTTACTGCCCTTTTGCATTTCGCGTTTGGATGAAGGGGTTTTTAAGAAAAAACTCCAAAAGGAAATTGTTAAAATCTGTTTGCAGAAATCGCTACAGTTATGGAGAAATCTTCATGATAGCGAGGTAGTTGTCGTCATTCAGGCTCTACAATCTTGTGTGAATGATGCAAAGGCGGAAAACGTCACTCTCTTCTGTCTGGTTTGGGAAAAGTTGTCAACGGATAAGAAAGCGCAGATCATTGCTGATCCAGCCTTTGTAGAGGCGTTTACGTCATGCTTTTCTCAAATGGTAGCTACCTTAGAACAAGATCCAAAGCCGACATCTTTAAAACAGCTTAGGGATATTTGTGGATTGCTTTCCCATGCAAAAACTTCGGAATTTGATGCTGAAAGCTTGGCCGCACAAGTGTTACCAGTTGTTGCCAAGTTGGCTGCCAAGACAAAAGATCCGATAGCACATAGCACGGCATATCAAGCCTTGCGGGCATTTTCGTCCTTTATGAAAAGTGATGTGCACAAACAAAAGTATCACGAGGCTTTCCAAAACTTACTAGCACAGTCGATGAAAGCGAATGATCCAAAGATGCTTGTGGCTGCTGTATTGGGAGCAAAGCATGTTTTATATGATGTTGTCAGTCTAGATGCTAAATCCATTCAGTTGTTTCTGCAAGTTATCCAACGTTGTTTTAATGCTGGAAAAGTGGAACAAGGGCAAAAGTTGGTTGATTTTATTATCTCTAAACAATGCGAGCCTGATGCCGATCATAGGCAAAGTGTGTTAATGCAAATGAAAGCCCTTTTAGAGACGCAGGCAATCACTGAAGTGCAGCTAGTCTTTTCTGGCTGGCGTGCGTTGCTCTTGCAACTAGGAGGCTTGGACGAAACCGTTAAAGCGCAACTATTAAATCTTGATTTTGCAACAAAACCCTCTTCTGCTTTGCGCCAGTTCATACTCATTGCATCACAACTTGACTCAAGCTCTCCTATGAGCAACATCTATCTATCGCTTAAGAGAAAATTGAACGATAAAGACAGCTGGTATGTACGCTATGAGTTGATCAAAGCGCATATTGCCAAAGCCACTCCACAACATTTAGACTGTGCTAACGAACTATATAGCGAAGGTCTCCTTAACACCACTCAAGAGGGCGACTTTGTCTATGCCTTCAAACTCCTGATGAAACTTGAAATCATCAAGGGTATGCTAAACATCGTTCAAATGTCTCCGGCAAATAAAGCAAAGTACGAAAACGACTTAAATGTGATGCTTAAAGAGTTTATCACTCTTCTAATACAGCAGCAAGGAAAACGCCCTCCCAAAGTAGAGGTGATCTCTCCTGTTATTGCAGAGGTGGTCACAGCCCTCACCTCCTATTCCATGGCTAAAGCCAAAGATCTATTCCAGAATGTACACAAGAATAAGTTGTTAATCCCGGAACATGAAAGCCAACTGCTTTGTCTCTTTATAGGCTCCTACGCGCACAATCCGCAGTCCATGTATAGCGATAGAAAATTACCCCTTGAATTGTTAGACCAGGAAAATGACCTACACAACAAACCTCAAGTGATTGAAGCGCTCCTGCAGGCTCTTACCAAAATGGTGCAAAGCGATCTTTCTTCCCGTTACGAGTTGGCGACAGATTTGTTTCAAAAAATGATCCAAAGAACCTCAGAATTGAAAGTGTTGAATCCAGCTACGCTTGCTGGGTATTACGAATTTATCCTTGCTGCCTTGCAAACCAACATTAAAGAAGCTTCTTTGCTGGCGGTGGATGCCTTTAAAAAGGTGTTGTCTTATGATCCTATGACAACAGAGCAGCCACAAAGAACGGAGGCATGCCGAAGCTTAATGCAGCAAATCCAAAGTCAGCCAGGGCAACACGACGATCGAAAGTACAATGCCTTGATTGAGTTCATGGTAGAAAAGCAAATCTTCCAAAATCTTTCGCTTGAAGACAACCTACCTTTTGTGCTCTTTCTGGTTAAACATATCAATAGCAGTAAGCTCGTTGGTTTGCTGCCAAGAATTGAGCAAAATGCTTTCAAAGGCATTGACAATCATCCTGAAATTATCTTGGCTCTTTTAGAAAGACTTTCTCGTACAGGTGAAAAAGAACTTTTCGATGCCATTAAAGGCAAATCAATGACGTCTCCGCTGCCATTTTCTGGTTTAGGCTTATCCAATAGGCAGCAAATGCGATGTATCCATTATGCTGTCCAGCATATTCTTAAAGTCGTATCTGAACATAAAGACGAAGATACCCGCAAGCTCAAGGAGTATAGTGATTTTTTCGGTCAAGGACAAGCCGGTTTGGAAGAGTTTCTTGCAATTTCTGAATCACCGCAAGCGGATCTGAAATTCTTCATGAACAGCTGGTGCCAGATTAATGCCTTAGCAGGTGATGCGCAACAATTTGAGCTGAGCTGCGAGGCATTCATAGCACCTGACGTATTGGAAATGAACGCTACCACCGAAGCAATGGGGGTAAGTTTGGATGGTAGGCTTTGCTGCAACGCAATTCTTGAAGGGGTGTGGCGCATTCCAGCGGATCAACGTGCAGAGTTTTTTAAAAGTCAGCTCTTTCAAATTTTAATCGAGAAAATAATAAAGGAGCGCACCTACAAAATTCATGCGGATGGAGCTGAAAAGTTACTTAGCTTTTTTGGGCGTCTTTACACTGAACAGGCGCTTCCGGTTACTGATCTAAACCAATACGTTTTGGGATATCTAAAAGCAGAATCGAGTCATGGAAAAAAGCTCTCGTCAGAGAGAAAACAGAATGTTGTAGTTTTAGTGGAGCAAATGATTAAAGCGGCTGCAGACGTTGAAGACTTTAATGTTTTGGCAAGCTTGGACGATAAGTTTTGTTGTGGCGCATTTCTTGAAGGGGTTTGGCGTATTCCTGCAGACAAACGAGCTGGGGTTTTAAAAAGTGAGGCCTTTAAAACTTTACTCGTAAAAATCATCAGGCAGCGTGTCTACAACATTCATTCGGATGGAGCAGAAAAGCTACTTAGCTTTTTTAGGCGTCTTTACTCTGAAAAGGCGCTTTCGGTTGGCGATATCAACAAATGCGTTTTGGAATATTTAAACACAGAATCGAGTGACAAAAAGGAGCTCTCGCACGAGAGAAATCGGAACGTTGTTACTTTAGTTGAGCAAATGATTAAAGCCACCTCAGACATAGAAGACTTTGAAGAGATCACACCATTGACGCTTTATTTGAAAAAAATCCTGCCTCTGAAAGATGTAAGTCATTGTCAAAGTAAGGTGGAGGCACTTATCAGGCACCATCTAAATTCGTTTGAAGCATATAAACCACGTAATTTTCTGGCTCTCTTGCATGCCATCCGGCATTTGCATAAACTTGCTGTCCTTGCTGCGGCTCTGGAGACCTCCAAGCTGCGTCAAACCGTGTATACGGTTTTTCAACGTTCTAAACCTTACTTGCTCGATTGCATAGATCCATTTTGTGGTTTACTTCACACTTTGGAACAGCGTGGCGTGTATGAAATAGACAATATTCCTTCGCATGAGTGCGAAGCTGTGATGGGTGCAAAAGGGGAGATGGATCTATTTTGCGTCGGCCTTATTGGCAACAGTAAACAAAGACGTTTAGTTGTTCCTCTCATGCAGCGGATCCATAACATCTATTTTAACCCCACGATTCTAAAGAAATCTCCCCATCTGGCTTTACAACAGTACACGCACATTTTTGATATCTTGATGATATGCGCGTTGATCGAACAGCAGACAGATTTGTTGAAAGCTTTGTTTCACAATATGAACATATGGAAGGCGCTCAAAATCGAGAGTGTGGACGCACAGTTGGATAAAGTAAAAGCAGAGTGTGTGCAAAAGATGTTGCTTTATCCACTTATTTTCCAGCTTCTCGACCAAGAAATTGCTAAGCTGCCACGAGAAAATGAGGAGCATGGTCTAACCGCTTTTAGAAAGGTGTATGAGACACCAGAGCAAGCGAGTGCCATCCAAACAATCAAAAACACTATAATAGATAAGATTTTAGCCAATCCTGTGGATAGGAATCCTCAAAGAGAGGATTTGATTCCGTTAGTCAATCAATGTATCACCTTTGCATTGGATCAGGATCCCACGGATTTTGAGAGAATCATTAATATAAAAAATAGCATAAGGTTAGGGGTCTTGGCACAAGAAATTACCGCTGCAGAAAATGGCAAGGAGGGTGCTACAGATTTGATCGTGCCTGTGGTTTTTCCTAAGCGCATGAAATTAGAGGCTGAGGCTACCGAGGCTCCAGCAGAAATTCGAATCAATGAATTTGTGTCACCAGACTCTGAACTGCCGTGAGCTAAAAACGCTTGCACACGTACGGGTGATCAGTGATCTTGCTCATTTTCTACGCATTGTTGTTTGAAAGGAGGTGTGAGCGTTGGATCAATTGGATTTGAGGCTTTGCGTTTTTGTTGTAACGTATTTCTAGATGATATACCAAATGGGTCATTGTTCATCTTGGCAGGTGCTGGCATGCAGGTGAAGGTCATTTCATTATCCCCGCCGCAAAAAACTGCGATTTTTTGTTCCTTTGCGCGATAAAAATCGAGATCCGATCGATCTAAGCTGACTTTGCTAAAGTCACAATGCTTGAAATGCAGGCTTAGTGTGGTTTTTTTCGGTTTATATTTAATGAGGTTGACAAGTAGTTGCCAGCCAGCTTCATTAAAATCGTAGTTGTCAAATGTCAATTGTTGACACTCTTGTGTGGTTGACTTTGACTTGTTCCATATTTCAAGAATCTTTTCTTCCAAAGTCGCTGCCACTTTTGGCGATTTTCCTTTTCCATTGTTTAAAGATAGTTCAGACAGTCTAATTCCATTGTTTAAAGATATTTCAGACTGCCTAATCCTGTTAAGAGGGGATTTCGGATGTAAACACAGAAGAGGGGGCCCAACCAGATAGAGGGGGTGTTTCGTGGGTGTTGTTAAAGAGGGTGAAGTAGACGTGCTTGGATCAGAACTAGGTAGGGAAGATATGGGGGTAGGTGAAGCATCGTAGCTTAAGATACGCGATACAGCAGCCCCAGAGCCTATAAAAAAAGGTGACGACATAGTAGTAAATCTGTAATAATATATATTATGTAAGCTAGATTTTATATTAAATAACATAATTAATCAATTGTTTGTTTTATTATAACGTTGTGTGTTTATTTTATTGTCCGTAATTAAGCGATCATGCGCATCATGTTTCTTTTTTTATAAGCACATGTCTTAGCCAAGATACTTGTGCTATTATTGTTTGTTTGTATGGTAATGATTTATTTAAGTTGATGCCATTACTCAAACGCACACCGTTAATGATGCAAGCAGCCCTTCCTTTTTCTTGAAAAAAATATTTGATTGTATAGATTTCGCCTTCCGTGTACTAGTTTTAGTGTGAGATTTAATTTTTAATTTTACGCGGGCGTAGTATGCCGTTTGCACTAATAGTAGGGACGTTAGGGACTTAAGGAGGTAATTGCATAATTCCCGTTTATCGCTTTTTGGCGCTTTCGCCAATCTTCGCCATTTTGCCAAAATCATCCAAAAATCGATTAAACGGGAATTATGCAATCACCTC
>Ga0206894_1148_pt1 | contig 12980 bp, 8 predicted proteins | sample Alteio_BWOrgHeat_54_FD_152953 | JGI IMG/M metagenome (GOLD analysis project Ga0206894, IMG submission 152953) | Enriched cells from forest soil in Barre Woods Harvard Forest LTER site, Petersham, Massachusetts, United States -... | ecosystem: Environmental > Terrestrial > Soil > Temperate forest > O...
GTCGTATGCCCAAACATGTCAGCCGCCACCTGCGACATCTGATCCACCTCGCAGTAACGGCTGCTCAGCAGAAACTGTAGCGTCTCAGCCGGCAGTTCCTCAACCGGGTGCTGAACTGCATCGGTAAAGATCGGGTCAGGCTGCCCATCATCCTCAACCAGGCTTTGCCCGCTCACGCGTAGCCCTCCTGCCGGCGCAACAAACCGCGAGCAGCGATTGCCGAAACTGTCCAGATACTCTTCGGCCTCAATCGGCGTCTTCGACTCCAGCCCCTGGGCATCGGTCTCCACATGCTCCAGCGTCAACTCTTCCTTCTGACGCACCAACGGATCTACAGATGGATGAAGCCGCAGCATCGCAACAACAGTGAGTGCCTGGGGCAGATCAAACGAAATATCAAATTCGGAACGAATAAGCATAGATATCCTTGGCCACCCTGCATGGCCTCTCTCTACTGCGATGCTAAAAATCCGCCACCAGCCAGCCCACGCGACATTTTTGCCGCAAAAAGCGAAACGGGATGAACTCCGTAGAGCTCATCCCGTTTCCTGTAGCCGTTTATTTTCGTAAATTTACTTCGCAGCGACCGCAACACCGGCCTGCTCTGCAAGAGCAGCAGCCTTGTCCGTCTCTTCCCATTTGAAGCCCTCGCCCTTGCGGCCAAAGTGGCCATAAGCGGCGGTGGCCTTGAAGATTGGCTTGCGCAGATCCAGGCTCTCGATGATGCCCTTCGGCGTCAGCGAGAAGTTCTTCCGTACCAGCGCTTCAAGCTGTGTCTCATCGACCTTGCCCGTGCCGAACGTATCGACCAGCACGCTAACCGGCTCAGCCACGCCGATCGCGTAGGCAAGCTGAACCTCGCAGCGATCTGCAAGCCCGGCAGCGACAATGTTCTTCGCCACATAACGCGCCATGTAAGCCGCCGAACGGTCTACCTTGGTCGAGTCCTTGCCGCTGAAGGCTCCGCCGCCGTGACGACCCATGCCGCCGTACGTATCGACGATGATCTTGCGACCCGTCAATCCGGTATCGCCCATCGGTCCACCGACCACGAAACGGCCCGTCGGATTGATGTGATACTTCGTGTCCTCATCCAGCAGGTTCGCCGGAATCACAGCCTGAATCACGTTCTTCAGAATATCGGCGCGTAGTTCCTCGTTGCCGACGTTCTCCGCATGCTGGGTCGAAATAACAACCGCATCCACACGAACAGGCTTGTGGTTCGAGTCATACTCCACCGTCACCTGGCTCTTGCCATCCGGACGCAGGTAGCTCATCAGTCCGTTCTTGCGGACCTCAGAGAGCTTATGTGCCAGCTTGTGCGCCAGCGAGATCGGCGTCGGCATCAGCTCCGGCGTCTCGTTGGTGGCATAGCCGAACATCATGCCCTGGTCGCCAGCGCCGCCCGTATCCACACCCATTGCAATATCGCCCGATTGCTTGTTGATCGTCGAGATCACAGCGCAAGTGTTCGAGTCGAACCCATACAGCGCGTTGTCATAACCGATCGCCGCAACCGTTCCGCGAACCAGGCTCTGGAAGTCAACGTAAGCCTTCGTTGTGATCTCACCCGCAATCACAACCAGACCCGTGCAGGTCAGCGTTTCGCACGCCACGCGGCTGTAGGGATCCTGCGCCAGGCAGGCATCCAGAATTGCATCGGAGATCTGATCGGCAATCTTGTCAGGATGCCCCTCGGTTACAGACTCACTGGTAAACAAAAAACGGTCGCGTTTTGCCAAAACATATCCTCCAGAAATATCCCCGCATCTGGGCACATAGCCGACGCAGATTCTAACTCTTCTATTTTACCTACCCACCTATGTCTTCAGCAAAAGGTCACAACCATCCTGCCCCATCCTGCAGTCAACTGCGATATCCCGCATCGAACGGTATCTAAAGCAAACTTCATGCTTTAGCCGTCATTTGCCTTTGCCTGTTTTTGATTGGTGTTCCGAGCGGTAGATCAGTATTAGTCTTTGCTTCTAACAGTTTACGAGTGTGATCCACATTGATCTAACGAAGCACCCAACCATGCAGCGCAAATCTCCACACCACCCACCCCAGTGCCGAAAGCATCGCCAACATCATCAATACGCCCATCCAGCGCAGCTTGTTTGGAGATTCGGTTCCTCCCCTATTTCTCCGCACATTCTCCGCAAACTCCGCCCAGTCTTCTTCCTCAGGCTCGGCCGCCCCGTGCTCTCGGAGCGTAGCCTCAAACCGCTCAATCCACGGAACTTCGTCCAGCTCCAACACCTTTAAATAGCTCCGGACGATACCCTTTCGGAATACCCCTCCCGGCAGTTGGTTGTACTCTCCAGCCTCCAGCGCGCGAACGTGACGCAGCGATATCTTCGTCACCTCACAGATCGTCTCAATCGAGATCTCCCGGCGCTCCCGCTCCCCTCGCAGTTCGTCGCAGAATCTTTCCATTCGCTCCGCTCAGCCTACTATTAATTCATCGACGGCGCCGCGTCCTGAGCCACGGTTCTCGGCAGAATAGCTCCGACTTCTTATCAAGTCAAAGTGGTTTCACCTGTTCTCGCAAGCTATATTCGATTGGAACCAAACTAGTTAGGCCGCAAACGGGGCTTTACCCTCTAGCCTTCCCAAAGAGGCCACGTTTCAAAAAAATGCGAGTTCGCCCCATCGTCTGCATTAATGCACTCCTGTTCCCCCCTGCCATTGTTTCTTTGTACGCAGGCATTCGCAACGCACTTTCGCGGAGCCAGGATCTCCAATGGTCGGGCGCCCATCTCGCACTCCAGCGTGTCGACCCCTACAGTCAGTACCTCCGACACGACCCCGAACACAGCATTCTCCTCTCTCAGGTACCTAACTATCTGCACGAGCTATACATCCTCCTGCTCCCGCTCGGCGCACTCAGCTTCTCCCGCGCAAAACCCGTCTGGGCACTCATTAACTGCCTCTTCGCGGTTCTCGTCGTATTTCTTTTGCGTCGTATTTACGAGCTACAGGCCTCTCAGGCATTTCTTCTTCTTCTCCTCCTCATTAGCAGTACTCCCTGTCGCATCGTGTTAGGCGCGGGTCAGCAAAGTCTGTTTGAGTTGTTTCTCTTTTGCCTCGTCTTCTACTTCACAAAGCCGACAGCACGGGGAATTGCCCTCGGTGTCAGCTATTCGAAGTACAGTTTTTCTCCAGTCGTCTTTCTCTATCTCTTCTTCCGGCGACAGTTTCGTATTCTCGCCATCTCATTCATCGCACCGCTCATTGGATTGCTGGCGATGTGTCTCCTGGTGCATCGCAACCCTGTTGTCTTATCGACCGAACCACTGGCCGTAAGCCGCATCGGCGTGGCACTTGGTCTGGGCGACCTGATGGGTATTATCCAAACCCTCTTTCATAACATCCTGCCGGAGTCCATCATCGGCAAGCTGATGTACGCAATGGCCTTGCTGGCAAGCGGAGCCTATACCTTCATGCTCTCCCGCACCGACTCCTCGTGTCCTCGTAAGGATGCGGCAGCACTTGCAGTCGCCAGTCTAATGTTCTTTCCACATCTCACTTACGATTATGTTTTTCTTGCCATCCCAGTAGCCGCCGCACTCTCATCCTCCTCGCTTCGGTGGGCAAAACTGTACGTCCTGGCAGCAGTAGCGCTCCTCTGGTTTGGTATTAAGCTCGTTCCGGGCTACCTCCCGCCCAGCGTGCAACTCATCGAGCAAATCATTATCTTTCTCTTGCTCTCCGGGATACTCATGCTTCTTACCAGAGACGCACTCATACCCCAATCGGGCTTTACTGTGTCATACGCACGCGATCATCTGGAAGAGGAGGTTGTCGTGTAGAGGGATCGCACCGGTTCCCTCGAAAGCCAATAGCGCTCTGTCCTGCGTTCATGTACAAAAGAGGTCGAGTGCGCATCCCCTATCCCGAACGAATCCCACTCCAATATGCAATCGCCTTTGCCACCCTGCTCAGCGCATTTCAGCTTTATCAGGGAACAAATCCTTTTTTTTCCCTGTACAGCTTTCTCTTCATCGCCATTGCAGCCATAGCCTTCAACCTCGCAGGTGGCTTCACGCGCCCTTCCGGCGCATATGTTTTCTTCTACGCAGTATTAGCCGTCATCCTCGGATTGTGCTGGAAGGCTATTCTCGGTGAGGCAGCGGATTCCCATCTGTTGCTACCTCTGCTCACCATGAAGGTCTTTCTTGGTGGTATTACGGCAATGCTCGGTGCGGTCTTCATTAGTCGTCGTCTCACTGCCAAACGTCCTTTACTTGGCCGCATGGTGACAGACTCAAATATTCAGAATGCCACCGTCGGCTGCATGGTCACCGGCCTTGTTCTTACCGCCGTCCTCACCTTTGTACCGCGACAGAGTGGTTCAATTCTTAGCTCTCTCGCTCAAATCAATCGCTTTCTTCCCATGGCAATGATGTTGGGCGTCATTCATCAGATTCGAAGGAGCGGCGGAACCAGCAGCATCAATCTGCCGGTCTTGATCTCCGGCACGGTTATGTTCATCGGAGGACTGTTTTCCTTTTCGAAGGAAGGAATATTTACACCCATTGTCTGTTGGCTAATCGCTGTTGGTTCCCAACGTTACAAGCTCAAGCTTTACCAGGTTATAGGCCTCATTCTCGTGGCCATCTTCATGGTCCGGTACCTCGTTCCATATTCGCAGTACGGTAGAAACTACAGGAGCGAGACTGGGAGCATAACTGAGGAAGCTGCCATAGCAATATCGTTTCTCGCTGATCTGGACAATGTCCGTCAAAAATCCGCAGCGAATGCCGCAGACGAATTTGAGAATGAGGCCCAAGGGTATTACAACACTCCCCAAGGTTTGTTCGACCGTCTGCAGATGATCTCGGTCGACGACGCCTTGATCGACCTAACCGAGCGCAAAGGCGCCTTCGGTTACGCTCCCATTGTCAATGGCTTTGCGAATTTTATTCCTCATGTCTTTTGGCCCAACAAGCCCTCGATCGGATACGGGAATGTATATGCCCACCAACTCGGCGGACTGACTGACGACGACACGACCACCGGAATCTCCTTCTCGCCTTCCGGAGAGGGCTATCACATCGACCGCTGGGTCGGCGTTCTGATTCTCGCTCCTGTCCTTTGGATCATGCTCTTTACCCTCTTCGATTCCCTCTGTGGAACCGTTCGGGAGACGCCTTGGGGACTACTGGTGATCGCCCTGTTTAGCCACTCGGCTCCCGAAGGAATGCTCGGCGGCGTTATCTATATGCTTGGATTTTCGGCCTTCAGCATCGTTGTCGCCGCCTTCTCCGCCACATATCTCATGCCACTGCTTGGCACGCTCTTCAAAGGCCCCGAACGCATCACCCTCCAACGCAGCGCTCCTATCGGCAGCAAACAACGCGCCTCTGGTGCCCTCAGTCGCTGGCACCAGCCGCTTAACTAGCCTTTCGCCCAAACCCACCCTCCCGATCACCCTGCTCTCCCATACACTAGTAGATGCATGAATAAACTTGTTGTCGGCAATCTTGTCCATCGTCCCCTCCGCTCGCTGATTACTGCCCTTGCCGTCGCCATCGAGGTCATCATGATCCTCTCCACCACGGCCATTCTTCTCGGGAAGATCGACGGCTTCAAGCAGCGCCAGAACGGTATCGGAATGGATATGTTCGTGCGTCCGAGCACAACAAACAACTTCATTGGTATGAGCTCGGCAGGCGCTTCCGTCAAGGTTGCAGAGGTCCTCGGGAAGATTCCCCACGTTGTCGTCGCTGCTCCAGTCAACGTTCAGCTCACCAGTTCGCTCGACAGCATCTACGGCGTCGACTTCAAAAGCTTCAACGCACTCCTGCCCTTCGTCTTCCTGTCTGGAGGCCCATTCCAGGGTCCCAATGATGTCATCGTTGACGATTACGCCGGCGCAGGCAAAAAGATCGGTGACACACTCAACATTCTCAATCATCCCTTCCGTATCTCCGGCATCGTTGAGCACGGTAAGGGCGGCCGAAAGTTCATTCCGATTGACACGATGGGAACGCTCACCGGGACTGAGGGCAAGGCTTCCTTGTTCTATCTTCGTACCGAAAACCCTCCCCGTTACCAGGAGGACGTTCGCAGGGCCATCCTCGCCACCCCAGGCATGAGCGACTACAACGTAGCTACCGCCGAAGAATATCTGTCCTCCATCTCTCCTGCGCGGCTCCCCTATATGAGCACCGCTATTCGGGTTGTAGTCGGTATCGCCCTTATCATCGGCTTCCTTGTCATCTTCCAATCGATGTACACCGCCGTCATGGAGCGTACCCGTGAGATCGGCATCCTCAAATCCCTGGGCGCCTCCCGCTCCTACATTGTTGCCATCGTTCTTCGGGAGAGCGGTACCCTTGCCGCAGTTGGCATAATCCTTGGGCTCGTTTTTAGTTTCGTTCTCAGCAATGTCCTTGGCCGTCTTTTTCCAACCCTTGACTTCGTCATTAATCTGCCCTGGGTTTGGAAAACTGTCGTGATCGCTTTCCTCGGCGCTCTTCTGGGAGCTCTCTACCCTGCCTTCAAGGCTGCCAGCAAAGACCCCATTGACGCCCTCTCCTACGAGTAAACATCGTGCGCCCATCCTTCGCATCTTTGCGAAGGATGGGGCATAGTGCACTCGCATCCTTGCATTTCACCCTTGCATCGTCTTCGCTTTCGTCATAACTTGACTATGGAAGAATTTGCAGTCGTTGCCATTTACGCACGACCCTCAGGAAAAACCGTGTTCCGTCATCACCGGTTCTAGTCCGAGTTGCGTTCCGATAACAACCTGAACTCTTGTTTCGCCTTTTGCGTACCAATCTCAGTCTGTATGGGCCAGTTGTCCTCCATCTCGTCTCGTCATCGCAAGGCCATCCAGGTCGTGCTCCTTCTGGCCTCTGCGATCTTCCTCGGCTTTCACGCACTCCATCTCCAGGCCGACTTCCCCAACCACTCCCCGTGGATGGATTGGTCCAAGTACACCGATGAAGGCTGGTACGGCGACGCCGCCATCCGCCACTTCCAGCGCGGCCACTGGTACGTTCCCGGAGACTTCAACCCCGCCGCCGCCCTTCCCGTCTGGCCCCTGCTCGAGTCCGTTGTCTTTCGCTTCACCGGCGTCGGTGTCACTCCGGCGCGAGCCCTCACCGTAAGCATCTTCGCTCTCATTCTTCTCGCCAGCTGGCTTCTCCTGCGCCGCTGGCAATCGCTCTCTCAACCGAGCACCCCGTCCCTCGCACCTGAGATTGCCGTTCTCCTTCTCGCTGTCAGCCCCTTCTGTTACGCCTTTACTCGCCTGGCCATCCTTGAGCCGATGCTCATCCTCCTCACGCTCCTGGCACTCCTCGCCGCCTCTTACAGCGAGCCCGAGCAGGGAAGCAACTGGCGAACCCGCCTCCGCACCACCCTTCCCACCCTCGCCCTCGGTCTCCTGCTTCCGCTCATGGTCCTCACCAAGACCACAGCCGTCTTCGTTCTTCCCGCCATTGCCTGGCTCCTCTGGGCCCGCGCTGGATACCGTCTTCGTTCCTTCCTCCGCCTCGGCATCCCTCCAGCCGTCGTCGCTGCAATCATTTGGTTCAGCTACTACAGCCTCATCGTCCATCCGCACTTTCTCAGCGACTACCAGTACCTCTTCAGCGCCAACGCTTATACCGGCATCACCTCCGATAACGCTGTCTCGGTCCTCCGCGACACCTTCGCTGACGGCCAATGGATCGGCCCCATCCTCTACCCATGCGCCCTTCTGGCCATCGTCATCGTTCTCTTCATCAATCAGCGCCTCCTGCGCAACCCGCTCATCCCTGCGCTCATTCTCTGGGCTGGCGGATACGCTGCCTTCCTCGCTTACCACAACAATCTCCAGCCCCGTTACTACCTCGTCGTAGCCATTCCGCTCACGTTATTAGTCGCAATCGTTTTTGAGAGCATCTGGCGTCACCAACGCATCATCGCTCCGCTGCATCATCTCGCTGCCGGTCTCGCAGTAGCTGCTCTCGCCGTCATCGTTATCTCCGACGCCCACCGGACCCTCCACTACGTCCGCACGCCCGAGTACACCTTCGCCCGCGCCGCCTCCGAGATCCACGACATTGTCGCCGCCGATCGCTCCCACAACCCGCTCGTCCTCTCCATCAGCGGCTCCAACCTCTCTCTCATGACCGGCCTCCCCAGCATCTGCGACGACTTCGGGACGATGGATCTCTCCGTGCGAGTCCGTGCCTACCAACCCGGCTGGTATGTCACCTGGAACCAGGTCGACGACGACAAGATGGACGCCCTCGCTCCCCTCTATCATCTCCGCCGCGTCGCCGCCTTCCCGGCCATGGACGACCCCGAGCGCAACCTCCTCATCCTCTACCGCCTCGATCCCGCCTCACCCGATGCCCCGCGCCGCACTCACCGTCGCAGGTCCATCCCCCGGCTCCTGCAGACCAGCCTCGGCCAACAGCCCAGCCCAATCCAGCTCGAACACTAATTTGGCCCCGCCGCCGAATCTGCAACTTTAGTGCTAGTCCCAACCTCCCAAACAGCCGATAGGCTCATTGCACAAGGGAGCGCCATGGAACTCGCAAACCTCACCACCACCCTCGCCGCAGAACCAGCTTCCATCATCTACATGGTCTCCGGAGCCATCGGCCTTCTCTTCGCCCGCCGCCGCACCCTTGTTCAGCGCGCAACAAACTCTTCAGTCCCCATGCTCTTTTGCAGAAAACAAGCCCACGAAACCCTCAGCAAGTTGAACCTCGTCTAATCCGCAAAACCCCTCCAACATAAAATCAGTTTCCGAACCCGCGCTCAATGGGAGACTTCCCACAAGCTGGCAGTGAAGTGTGTCCAGCCGTCACAAAGACTGCCGAGCGACATCCCGCCTGTGATACGTTGTTTTCAAATCAAAAGACATACCAGTCTCCATTCGGAGGGTCCCTGCTTTGGCACTTACGATCTCTGGTCTATCCAAGACTTACCCCAACGGCGTAAAAGCCCTCAAGAACCTCTCCCTTGACATTGGCAACAACATGTTCGGTCTCCTCGGCCCCAACGGAGCAGGGAAGAGCACGCTCATGCGCACCGTCGCCACCCTCCAGGACCCCGACACCGGCACCGTCCAACTTGACGGACTCAACGTCCTCACCCAGAAAAACGAGGTCCGCAAGGTTCTCGGCTATCTCCCGCAGGAGTTCGGCGTTTACCCCAAAATGTCGGCGCTCGACATGCTCCATCACCTGGCCATCCTTAAGGGCATCACCAACAAGACCGAACGCACTCAAATGGTCGAAGCTCTCCTCCAGCAGACCAACCTCTGGGACGCCCGCAAAAAAGCCCTCAGTACCTACTCAGGCGGCATGAAGCAGCGCTTCGGCATAGCCCAGGCGCTCATCGCCAACCCGAAGCTCATCATCGTCGACGAGCCCACCGCCGGCCTCGATCCCGCCGAGCGTAATCGCTTCCTCAATCTCCTCAGCTCCATCGGCTCCAACGTCACCGTCATCCTCTCCACCCACATCGTCGAAGACGTCCGCGAACTCTGCCCCCGCATGGCCATCATCTCCAACGGTGAGTTGCTCATGGAAGGCGCTCCCACCGAAGCTCTCGACTCTCTCGCCGGAAAGATCTGGTCCAAAGTCGTAGCCACCGACGACGAACTCCGCGCGCTCGAAGCCACCTTCCACGTCATCTCCACCCACCTCATCGGCGGTCTGCACGAGGTTCGCGTCTTCTCCGACGCCAGTCCCGGCGATGGCTTCCGCCCCGTCGAATCCGGCCTCGAAGACGTCTACTTCCTCAACCTCGCCAACCATGCGAAGAACTAGCCCCGGCACCGGAGACAACACCATGGAGATGTTCTGGGAGTTCTTCGTCTTCGAACTCAAGTTTCGCTTCAAAAGTCTCTCTACTTACATCTACTTTCTCGTCTGGTTCACCTTCAACTTCCTCAACGTCGCCAGCGAGAGCTGGGGGCCCATCGGCAACACGAATGGCAAAATCCTCCTCAACGGCCCCTACGCCAACATCTACAACGACATCGGCGTCAGCTTCTTCGGCATCATCGTCATCGCTGCCATCTTTGGCACCTCCATCCTGCGCGACTTCCAGCGCGACACCATCCAGATCCTCTTCACCAAGCCCATCTCCAAATTCGCCTACCTCGGCGGCCGCTGGGCCGGTTCCTTCATTGCTACCGTCTTCGCCTTCTCCGGCCTTCTCTTCGGCGAGTTCTTCGGCACCCTCGCCCCCTGGGCCGATCACGTCCGCATCGGCCCCAACCATCTCGCTACGTACCTGCAGCCCTTCTTCTCCATCGTCGTCTTTCAGATCTTCTTCCTCGGCTCTCTCTTCTTCCTCGTCGCCGCACTCTCGCGCAAAATCTTTATCGTCTACCTGCAGGGCGCGGCGATCTTCATGCTCTACCTCATCGGCGTCAATGCCTTCAGCGCCACGCGTTCACTCGAGCACTTCTGGTCCGGCATCCTCGACCCTGTCGGCTTCCTCTACACCGACGCCATCAGTCGCTACTGGACAGTCGTCGAACGTAACACCCAGCTATACTCCTGGGCACCCGGCGCTTATGGCGGAGTCTTCCTCTACAACCGTCTCCTCTGGGGCTCCATCGGCATCCTCTCTCTCTTGGCCGTCTGGAAGTTCTTCCCCATGTCGGTCGAGGCCCTTACCGCCCGTAGCAGCGGCAAACGCGCCGCCCTCGCCCGCGCGCAAGACCTCGCCGAAGCCAAAGCCCCTCGCAGCCTCGTCGCCGCCCGTCTTCCAATCGTCCATCAGGTCTTTGGCCCCGCGACCACCTTCGCGCAGCTTCTCTCGCTCACTCGCATCCGCATCTCCAATATCCTTCGCGAGGTTCCCTTCTGGGGCATCCTCATCCTTATGGCCGGCCTCGCCATCAACAACGGCCACTTCGCCGGTCGCGTCGCCGGACAAAACGTCTGGCCCGTCACCTATCTCATGCTGCAGTCCGTCGAAGGCGGCGCCGCGCTCTTCTTCTACATCGTCGCCACCCTCTACGCCGCCGAGCTCATCTGGCGCGAGCGCGACACCAACTTCTCTGGCATCCACGACGCGCTGCCTATCAGCGAAACCACCGACTGGTTCTCCAAACTCTTCGCCCTTTGCTTCGTTCAGTTCATCCTGCTCACCGTCACGGCGCTCTGCGGTATCCTCATGCAGACCATCGCCGGCTACTACCACTACGAGCTTTTTCAGTACTTCAAAGAGCTCTATGTCGTCACCTTCCCGCAAGTCCTCATCTTCGTTCTCTTCGCTCTCTTCGTCCAAACCGTTGTCTCTAACAAGTTCATCGGCCACGGCATCGTCATCGGCGTCTTCGTCATCGTGCCCATCGTCTATAACTTCGGCTGGGAGAACACCCTCTACCTCTTCGGCAACACCCCCGCCTACACCTACTCCGACATGAACGGCTACGGCCACTTCGCGCCAGCGCTCTTCTGGGCTATCACATACTGGCTCGCAATCTCCGGCGTCCTCGCCGTCATCTCCATCGCCCTAGCCCGCCGCGGCTCCGACGACTCCTGGCCAGCCCGCATCCGCCTCGCCCGTCAGCGCGCTCCCCGCCTCATCCCAGCGGCAGCAGTCCTATTCCTCATCGCCACTGGGAGCGGCATCTGGTACTTCTACAACGCCCACGTCCTCAATGAGTACCTCACCGCCAAGGCCCGCCGCAACATCCAGGCCACCTACGAGCGCGACTTCAAGAAGTACGAGAACATCCCCCAACCCAAAATCATCGCCGTCGACTCCAACATCGACATCTACCCCGAGCGCCGCTCCTTCTCCGGCAACGGCCACTTCATCCTCCAGAACAAGACCGCGCAGCCCATCAGCCAGATCCACATCACCAATCAGCAACAGTCCGTCTCCGGCGTCCACTTCGACCGTCCCTTCCACATCGTCTCCTCCAGCCCCCGCGCCCTCTACACCATCTATCAGCTCGACACGCCACTAGCACCCGGCGACAAGCTCGACATGACCTTCAACGTCGGCTACACCAGCCGCGGCTTCAAAGACGGCAACGAGCGCCCCGAGCTCGCCTACTCCGGCACCTTCTTCGACTCCGGTTATTTCCCCACCATCGGCTACGACAATAACGTCGAAATCGGTGACCCCCGCCGCCGCCGCGAAGAGCATCTTCCCGAACAGAAACTCCTTCCCCAGCGCGGCGACACCACCGGCACCGTCACCAATCTCTTCACCCCAACCTCCGACTGGATCACCTACCACACCACCGTCAGCACCTCCGACTCCGACTCAGAAGGCAAGCCCCAGATCGCGCTCTCTCCCGGCTATCTCACCCGCGACTGGCACGCCAACGGCCGCCACTACTTCACCTACGACATGGGCGACGTCAAAACCCTCGACTTCTTCGCCTACGTCTCCGGCCGCTACGACGTCAAGCGCGAGATGTACCCCGGCGTCGCCAACCCCGTCGCCATCGAGGTCTACCACATCCCCGCCCACAACTACGACGTCGACGACATGGTCGCCGCCTCCAAGGCTGGTCTTGCCTACTACGAGAAAAACTACAGCCCCTTCCAGTTCCGCCAGTACCGCATCCTCGAGTTCCCCCGCTACCGCACCTTCGCCCAATCCTTCCCCAACACCATCCCCTTCTCTGAGGGCATCGGCTTCATCGGCCGCCTCGAGAAACCCACCGACATCGACTTCACCTACTTCGTCACCGCACACGAGCTAGGCCACCAGTGGTGGGCCCATCAGCTCATCGGAGCCCGCGTCGAAGGCTCCAACATGCTCTCCGAAACCCTCGCCGAGTACTCCGCCCTCATGGTCATGCAGCAGAAGTACGGTCGCGACAGCATGCACCGCTTCCTCAAGCACGAGCTCGACGGCTACCTCCGCGGCCGCGCTGGCGAAATCCGCAAAGAGCGCCCCGTAGTCTACGTCCAGAACGAGCCTTACGTCTGGTATCAAAAAGGCGGCCAGGTCATGTACACCCTCGCCGACTACATCGGCGAAGACAAAGT
>Ga0206894_1150_pt1 | contig 12837 bp, 12 predicted proteins | sample Alteio_BWOrgHeat_54_FD_152953 | JGI IMG/M metagenome (GOLD analysis project Ga0206894, IMG submission 152953) | Enriched cells from forest soil in Barre Woods Harvard Forest LTER site, Petersham, Massachusetts, United States -... | ecosystem: Environmental > Terrestrial > Soil > Temperate forest >...
GAGAAGAGTTTTTGAAACTTCGTGAAGCAGCGACTCAAGGCAAACGTTCCGGACGAATCTTAGATCAGAAAGCTTAGCCCAAAATTATTTTGCTGTTCCCGCAGTGAGTGCGATTGCTGCTGGGCTACTCAATAGTTTCGCAATTGCAGTTGAAGCGCCGTCCACCGACAGTCCATCATCACATTGGTTTGAAGGCACATGTATGAAAGTATATGAAATTTTTGGTGCGGCAAGACTCTCAAGATAAGTCACCATATGGAATGCAATATTGTTGCATACGTAATTTCCCATATCGTGGGACAGTTGAATTTCAGGAATATCCTGCAAAATTCCCTGAATATCGGAATCCAAAAATGAAATCGCTTTTGAGCGGGGTTCGCCCGGGATAATCGTCTGATCCAAGTGCGTGACGTTGGCGTTGTCTGCCATATCCGTACTATCTAAATTTTGAGTGAGCGTTTCCAGGCTCACTTGGGTGCAGGGACCTCCTTCGCCCATGGATATGATGAGATGAGGTGCTCGAGAAAGATTTTTAATGCATTCTTTGGCGACGTCGAATTCGTGGTCGTAAATTACCGGGATATTGCAGAGCTCGATGTCGTAACTCTCTTTTAGTTTTATTTTTAGACCTTCCGCAACGAACTTCGAATTGTTTACGGTCGATCCATCGAAAGGATCAAAAAAGGTGATCATGACCAGCGGTCGTTCTGTTCCAGTGCCCACCTGAACAGCGCTAGATTGTTGTGCGTGTGCACTTCCGGTAGGGGTGAGCAGGGCCAAAGATAGAACGAACAAAAAAGGATTTACTTTCATCGCGACACATTAAACATATTTAGTTTAACTAATCAATGACTTTTATTGTTCAATTAAAACCTTCAGTTTCCCTTCAAATGATTTCTGCTACACTCTTATCTTATGCAACGTCTCTGGATCTTCTCTGATCTTCATCTCACCGAACCGAGCGAATATTTGTACCGCTCGTTTCTTCAGGCTCTCGATGAGCCGGAGCTTTCCGATACGGTGGTTTTCGCGGGAGATATTTTTGATTTATTTGTGGGCAATAGCGCGCGATTTTCCTCAAAAAATGCGCCATTTTTTAATCAATTAGCAAAACTACATTTGCGGGGAGTTAAGCTTTTCTATATTGAAGGCAACCACGATTTTCATTTGAAGGAAATCTTAGAACCCCACGGTGTTCAGGTGGTGAAGGACGAAATCACGCTCACCACGGAACGCAAAAAAAGGATTTATATTGCCCATGGCGATTTGGTTGATCAAACGGATGTAAATTATTTGCGTTTGAGGAAAATTTTTCGTTCACCCGTGCTGAGAACATTAGTTGATGTCGCTCCCGGATCCCTGATTGAAACGATCGCGGGAAAACTTTCAAGACCTTTGTCGCAGCAGCATTCTGAACTTCCGGAAAAATGGCAGCCCGAAGACCGGGAAAAGCTCCGTAAAAAGTATAGAAATTTTGCCCGTCAAAAAACGGTTCAAGGGGGAGAAGCGGATGTGGTGATCCTCGGACACTGCCATGACCTTGACGAATTGCCGCCGTTTTATTGGAATATGGGCTATCCGCCCCAGCATCGTCAATTTTTGTTCTACGATGCCGCGACTAACGAAGTAAAACGTCGCGAATTCCCCAGAATTTCCTAGAATTTCCCGCGAAAATTGATGAAAATAGAAGTTGAAGTCATGGAGGACTTTTACACGTGGGATTAAAGTTTGACCCTATCGGCGGAGGCCAGTTTAAGCAAGCGCTCTCCGCTATCATTGAAGCAGAGCGCGCGCCGATCAAGACGCTCGAGTCGCGCAAGGCGCTCGAAGAGTCACGCCTAAAATTATTCGGTGAGTTCAAAGGAAAATTTTCTGGTCTACAATCCACGCTCGATGCGATGCTTGGCTACACTAAGTTTAGAGAATTGAAAGCGGAGTTGGGCGAGGGCAAAGACTTAATGGAAGTCACCGTGGACAAGGACAAGGCTGTTGCGGGAAGTTGGGAATTGGAAATCAAGGAACTCGCTGAACGTTCCTCCATGATGTCAAACGGGTTTAGTGATCCAAATAAAAAAGCATTAGGGCTAGGTTACATTAATGTGCAACTCTCTGATGGAAGTAATAAAGATATCTACGTGACCCAAGAAGATGCCTCACTCTACGGTATCGCCAATAAAATTAATTCTCTTCCGGATGGCGCGGTGAAAGCGACCGTGATTAAAGATTCATCAGATTCGGATAGGCCCTACCGCCTAGTAGTCAGTTCCAAAAAAGAAGGTGCCGATAGCGAGGTGAAGTTCCCGCAACTTTATTTCGTGGATGGCGACGAAGAATTTTATATTGATAACGATAAGGGTGCAAAAAACGCACTTTTGAAGGTGGACGGTTTCGAGGTCGAGCAAGAGAGCAATCAGATTGGCGACTTTCTCCAAGGCGTCGGTGTGCAGCTCAAGCAGGCGAAGCCCGGCCAAAAATTTACCCTCAACATCAAACCCGATTACGTGAAAGTCACTGACAAAATTAAAAAAGTCATTGACGGGATGAACGGCGTTTTGGATTGGGTGAATAAACAGAATCAAGTGAACGAGAAAAGTGATACGCGTTCCACATTCGCCGGCGATACCAGTTTACAAAATATTGAATTTAGGCTTCGTAACGTTCTTCATGAAGGTTACGCTGCTCACTTAGATAATGAAGATTCGTTTCGCGTTTATCATTTGAATGAACTGGGAATCGAATTCGACAAAAAAGGGGTGATCACCTTCAAGGAAGAAAAATTCCAAAAAGAATTAGAAAAAGATTACGAGGGAATTGCGGAGGCGGTTTCAGGTGAAAAGGGTTTTGTCGCTCAGTTGAAATCGGTAATGGATGGTTATGGAGCGCCAGGAAGCGGAATTGTTTACGCTCGGGAAAAAGGAATTCAAAGCCGTATCAAAAGTATCGACGATTCGATTGCCACCAAGGAACGAAACTTGGATAAAAAAACAGAAAGTTTAACTAATCAATTTAGCCGTTTGCAAGGTGCTTTGAGCAGCATGCAGAGGCAACAACAGTATCTTTCCGCGACTCTTGGAGGAGGCGGCGGGATCACACAACAACTCTTAGGGGGATAATGAGAGATGTCTAACGTAAACGCATACAAAAAAACAGCCGTGACCACTGCATCTAAAGAACAACTTTTAATCATGCTCTACGAAGCAGCGATTAAACATTTAAAGCGAGCCACCGAATGCTGTCAAAAAAATGACCTTGCCGGTAAGGGGGTCGCGGTCGGAAAGGCTCATGACATTATCAATGAGCTTCTCAATACCCTGGACTTCGATATAGGTGGGGAGATTGCCCGTAAACTGGAGAGCCTCTATAACTTTATGATCGAAGAAATCATGAAGGGGAATATGGAGAATGATGTGGGCCGCTTTGCTCAAGTGCAAAAGCTCATGGAAAATTTATTAGAGGGTTGGAAAGGCGCGATTGCGCAAGTTCAAACAGAAAAAGGCTTAAAAAGAGGTTAAATCTTATGAATGATTTGTTACCCATTCACCCGCTCGAAATTCTTTTCCGTGATAAAAACTGTCTCTTGAGTGTGTTTTTAGAAACCACGAAAGGCTTCCAGGCGAAGTTCAAGCAGAATGTGGATGTCGAAAAGAAAATGGACTGGGTGGACGAGCTTTCAGACCTCAGGGAAAACCATTTTAGGGCCATCCAGGTGCTCGATCAGGCCATCGATCAACAAAAACGCAAGTTAAATAGCCACGATTTAGAAATTTTACAGGGTTTTGATTCCTTCAAAGTCACTTTGGGAGAAACTTTGGAATTAATTCAAGAGATTCAATTGACGGACCAGTCACTTTTTTTTATACATTCAGAATATGGGATTCGAGCTTCGGGCTCAGATCCTAAAAGGCCTTAAGGAAAAAGAGGCTTTATCGAAGTTCAAAAGCCAAGCGCAGAGCGCTACTGGAGAAGGACTGGATCATACCGTATGAACATGATGTTTGAAGGTTCTCTAAAAAATAAAGACTACGAAGTCATTCCTGTAACCACCCTCGATGAGGTGGCAAATCAATTTTCACAAAATGGAACAGAAGAATATTATCTGATTCGGGTGAAGCAAGCCTCCGGGGTAGCGGAATCGAAATCGGAAACCGAATCGGTTACGAAGCCGATCATTGCAGCACAATCTACGGTCGTGACCCCTCCTCCATTTAAGATGCCCACTCAATCTGCGGCTGCGGAAGCGACCAAAATAGATCAAGAGGATATCGCATACCTAAAAGAGAATGCACAGCTGCTTCTGCAGGCAGGTGACATTGATCTTGCTCGAAATATTTTTCGGGCGCTTCTTAAAACGGGTGAAGCCAGTGATGTCGCTTATGCGGGCTTAGCTGAGTGTTCAGATAAAGAGGGACTGGTGGATCAAGCGATTCAATTTGCGTGGGACTCGGTCGCTTTTGCGCCGAACAAACCCGGGTACCAAATTCTTGCTCAACTTTTAGTCCAACAAGGCCGCGATAGAGAAGCCGCTTCTGCACTTGCCCGCGCGCTTAAATCACTTGAACTCACCGCTCAAGAAAAAGCGGAATACTATAAGATGATGGGGAACTGTTATTCTCGATTAGGAGAAAATGGGGAGGCTGAACGTTCTTATAAAAAGGCGCTCGAACTGAGCCCCGCCAGCGATGAAGTTCAGTCGAACCTAGGATCTTTGTATTTAGAACAGGGCCAGAATGCAGATGCAAAGCGGTGTTATCAGGATGCCCTTGCAGCGAACCCCTTGAATGATAAAGCGTGGGTGGGTTTGGGTCTTTGTTTTGTAGGCGAGGGAAATAAAGAACAGGCACACGATGCGTTCGCTCGCTCCTTAGAGAAAAATTTACGAAATTCGACTGCTATTTTTCACTTAGTGAAATGCGCGTATGAAATCAAAAAATATGCGACGGCCGAAAAAATGCTTTCTACTTATGTCGAAATTGCACCCGTGAGCCCAAGTTTGCTTTATAGCTTGGCTGGACTTCAGTTTCATGTAGGAAAAAGACGAGAAGCTTCAATCACTGCAAAAAGGATTTTGCAAATTAAAGCCGATCATCAAGGTGCCCGCGATCTCGTTTCGCGAATCGAGTCAGAGGCTTAATCTAGGAATGAATTCCTAAGATACTCTTACTTACTCAAATGTCATGGAGGACAAATGGTAGCCGATATTCAACTGTTACAAGGTAAAATTATTGATGATCCGGATAAACGGACTCATTCCATTTCTGGTTTCATAGAGGAACTCACTCGCGAATTCATAGCGGTGAAGTCTGCTACCGCTACTCCGATTGAAGGAGACATCTCTGCTATCCCTCTCACCGATGAAGAAGACGATACACTTGCACTCACTGAACGTTTAGCCGGAGGCACTGCATGAGCGCCGTCGCCGAATCCACCCCCAAAACGCAACTCTCGGTTTTAGTCATTCAGATGGGTGAGGAAGCGGAAGTATTCAGGTCGCTGATGGCGATGAAGGCGATTAAACACCTCTATCCTGATACTAAAATTAATATACTTGTTCGTCGCGAAGTTTCGAGTTCGGTAAAACGCGTTGAATGGATTCACAGCGTGATTGAAACTCCTGAGTTTGAAGACGACAAGGCTTTTCGAACGATTGCGCTTTGGATTGATCAAATCATCGATGAAAACTACGATATCTCGATCAACTGGACGTTTGCTAAAGCCTACTCGCGTTTAGCGGCGTTTACGACTTCACTGATTCCTGCGATGATTAAACTGGGCGATTACGCACGTGAAGATATGGCCGTTGCATCCTTCGATGCATGGAGCATGTATCGGCAAGCATGGGTGAGAGAAAATATAGAACAAGATATTCACACGACTGATATCATCACGACCCAACTTTTAACCGCGCTTCAAATTCATGCGGGCGATCCTAGTCCTGATGCGGGCGCGACTGCAGTGACTTCCCGTTATTTTTTCAAAAGCATTACTGCGTCTATTCCGTTTGCATGGGCAACTCGCGCTAAAAATTTAAAATGGATTGCGATTGATTCTGAATCGATTGGAAAGGTGAAGTCGATCCATCATTGCGAATGGATTGAATCGATCCTGAAACGGCATCCTGATACAGGTGTCGTTTTCTTGGGCGAGCCGTCTTTCAAATGGAATGAGGCTTCAGAATTCAACTCCAGAGTCATTGTTCTGGAAGAGCGACTTTCTACCGATGAATGCATTCACCTTTTTTCTCAGGTGCAGTGGCTCGTGTCAGGACGAAGTGCGATGGTCGATTTAGCTTCACTCATGAATCTCCGAGTTTTCTATATTCCAGAAGGGCAATGGAGTGTGGATGGACCATATGGAAACGGGCATTTGATTGTAGAAAATGCAACCGCTTCTGCCGTTTACGGGATTTGGTCTTATTATCACAGTGAATGGTTTCATAAGGGAACGTTTTCTTTGGTGAAGCACTTTGAAAATCTAGGCAACACTCAGGCGTTAGATCACTTAAATGTTTATCGTGCGCGCATCCGTCCTTCTCAAGAAGGCGGCGGAGTTTCTTATGAGAAAGTTGCTCCCCATATTTTTACTTTCGAATCATGGATGATCCGGGTTCGGGGTCAAATGGCTCGAGCTTGGTTTTGCGGTTGGCTTCCCTCCATTGACGCTGAAATTGAAAGCATGAAACTTTCTCCTGCGCTCATCAAACGGATCAGAGAGCTTCAAGAGTCAGTGCGAGTGATCGAAAAACTTTCACGCGAGGGAAAGGCCACTGCGGCCGATCTCATGAAAAGTTCTGAGAACCTTCGTTCAGGAACCGTAATGTGCGTAGATGATCGAAATCACATTGAAGACTGCGGAAAAAAACTTTTAGAGATTGAAGCACTCGTGAGCCGGGTGGTCGGAATTGAACCAGAATTGAAATGCGTTTTGAAATTTTATCAAACGCTGATGCATAACCTTCGTGGAACCACACTGGTCCAGATGGCGAAAGAATCAGTTCAGGCATTTGATCTGATGGAAGAGGGGATTGAAATTATTTCAATCTATGCTCAAAAGACCTTAGATCGCGCTAAACCAAAGGCGATCATGCAAACGGTTCAAAGCATTACCCCTGAAACAAAAAAATAATAAGCGCATCCGAATACTCCAGAAAGGGCAAATTCAAGGATTCACGCAGCGGTTAGTTTCATAATTGCTTACTAGCTAAACCCATTTTTAAAACAGTTCCTAAAACACCCATTTTCCTTCAAAGTAGACCGTACTAAAATTTTTATTTGAACTGAGTGGTCTATTGGGATCGCCGCCGTAAATTTCGGCTCCCGCCGTTAACTTAAAACCTTCAGCGGGTTTGTAACTCACTTGTGGTCGAGTCACGAAGTCGCTTCCACTTCCCACATAACCCACAAAAACCAGATCTGCCGTCCAGTCTCCATTTTCGGGCTGATACGCAAACCTAAACGTTCCGCCGAAAATAGATTGATCCTGATAATTTAAAATGAGGGCATTCGCGCGACCGACCGCTTGATAAATGGGTGTGGTCATCGGATTGGGGCTTTCAAATTGATCTGGTGATAAATAATAAAGGTGATATCGGTAAAGTCCTTGAATCTGAATTCTGAAATCAGTGAAGACAGGACGCTCTACTCCGAGCACTGAATCCCAATGATACGGTTCAACTAAACCAAAATAGGGATCCGTTTGTGTTCCATCGTCGGGCATGTGAAGCGCACTCTCAAACCGAATGATGTAGGAGTCTAACGTAAATGAAAGGTCGCCACCGATGGCTAATTCCGCGGCATTCGTCGCAAAAATTTTGCTTCCGTCAAATTCGTAGTGAGGCATTGCCGCGTAACCACGGAAAACAGAAAGTGAGAAATCAAATTTAGGTTGAAGGTAAGCAACTTTTCCGCCGTATTCCATCGTGTCTCCTGAAAAAAGAGAAACGCTATCTGGATATTTTTTAAAGGGCACGGGGACCGATGGAACCGCCGAGTCGGGAATCAAAAGTTTTGCTTGTGCATAACTACTTTGAACGATGGCCGTGAACGTGAGGGGTGAAGCGCCATTATCCGGCGTAAAGCTTACACTGAATGCAGGGGCTCCCGTTCGTTTCACTTCATCATCAGGATTAAGAACAGTGTAGTCTTTTGCGGTCCAATAGTCTGTAGGATTGATTCCATCTGATTTTCCCCAAGGAATAATTTGTTGGCCTGCCTTCACTTCAAGCCAATCGTTCGCATAAGAAAGGTATTCTTCTCTCAGATTAAATTGTCCGCGAACCGTTTCTGGATACTCGAGGCTTTTTAGAAAAAGAGTTTCAGTGGCGATACCATGAATGTTGAGCGATTCTTTTTCATGGGTACTGAGCTCAAGCCATGCCGTAAATGAACTTTGTGCAAAGGTTTCCGTGTTGGCGTCAGGGTAATAAACATGCATGTATTGATCGGTGTACAGGCGGCCGGTGAGGGGAAAGGGCGCCGATTCAACTGGAGCTTGGTCTGCAGCCACGGCTTGAAATGGCGTGAAGGGAAATAGCAGAAAAACGGGCAAAATAGCCCAAAAAAATAATAACCGTTTTCTCTCTGCAGCCCCCCCGAGTTGCACCTTTTATTTTACCTTCTGAAGGTTCTGCTGAGTAAAGGTGGAATCAGGAATTCCCTTATTGGCGTGAACGTCGGTGAAGGTCATCAACGTAAATTCTTTGGTTTTAAAATTATTCATGCGGACTGAATGGGCCATCCATTTTTTGTTTTGGGTGTCGATCATTTTAACTTGGTTGGCTTCAAGATGTTTTAAGAGTTGGTTATCTAACCCGTAGTAATCGGCCGCAACGCCCATGGAGTTATCGTCTCGAACCCAAGATACGGCGCGCGAGTAGCCCGTGCGGTCACGAACATCGTTATTCGCGGGCGTTGATTCAATTACGTGGCACATCACCTTAGCTGCTTCCGTAGTCGGACATTTTTCGGTGCGAAGTTCTTTGTAATCGTAATCTTCTACGTGAGGAGTCGCGACATCAGAATAGCTAAACACGGATCCCATGAAACTTCCGCTTTGTTGTGTACTCTCCACGCGACGAATCTTTTTGAAATTGGGAAGGTAAAGAAGAACATCATTTTTTCCATTCGGATTTTCAATAATGAGAATTCCTTCGTCACGGACTTCGGCAGGAGCATGGAAGCGAGTCATCGTGCTGTTGTGAACACCGTCCGCTTGAATTTTCCGGTAGGTGGTAAAATCTTTCGTTTTACCGGTCTTGTCCGTATCGCTTCCTGTGGTGAGGCGTGAAGCCCCTTCAAAGTCTGAAACTTTTCTTGCGTCTTCGTTTTTGGTCATGATGTCTTTCGCAGAAAGCGTTCCTGCGGCGTGAGCCTGTGAACCAATAGCCAACATTAAAATAATAAACTTATTCATGATCAAGTGCCTCCGTAATGGGTAAAGATGATGCTCTATGTGCGGGTAAAATTCCAGCAATCATTGCGACGATGACGCCGGTGAGTAAGGTGGTAGCAATGGAACCATAAGCAAAATGATATTCCACAATCCATCCTAAGCTTGCAGTGAGACTATATTTTACAAAAATCCAACCTATATAGCCGCCCATGACGACAGCAACGCATGCTCCAAAAAAACCTTGAAGCACAGCCTCTCCAAATATCATTCTTGAGATTTGGGACCGAGTTGCGCCAACCGCCCTTAACATACCAATCTCACGAGTCCGCTCCATTACGCTAATTAAAAGAGTGTTGAGCAACCCTAACAGGCCGACAATCAGCGCGATCCATTCTATCGCTTTGGTATAGGCAAAACTTCTCTCAATTGTATCCTGCATTTGGCCTCTAAATTCTGCGTTAGAAATCACGACCAAATTGTCTTTTTTCCCGAGCTCCCGTTCAATCGCTGATCTGACTTCTTCCAAGGGGTGGCCCTTTTCAATGTCGACCACAAATCCAGTAACAAGATGGTCTTTCCAATATTGAATATAAACTGCGCGATTCATGTAAAACACACCATCTGGAGAAGCGTAATCGGTGACGACGCCTAAAATTTTAAAAGGGACAGGACCACTCGGCGAATTCACTGTGATGAAATCGCCTACTTTTTTATGTTGTTTTAAGAGAAAGCTATCGGACGCGAGAAGGGCTGGAACCTTTGATGCAAACATTTCGTTTACGATCGCCACTCGGTCCCCTTGTGTTACCGCATAATTTTTCGCTTGATACCATTCAGCATAATGATCGAGCGCTTTAATCGTAATTCGAGTTCCGTTGTAATCTGTTCGAATCAACCGGTAACCGATTCCCCGTCCTGGACCAGGCTGTCTGATACCCGGAGTTTTCAAAATTTCGTTTTGAATTTCTTCGCGGAGTGGCTGGACGTCAGCGGTGATGATTCTTCCGTTCGATGCGATCAACAAATCCGAAACAAAAATTTCGCCAAACCAATTCATCAGGGTGTCGTGAAAACTTGAGCGTACGGTTGCAATCAACATGACTAAAAATAAACCAACGAGCAATGCCATGACATTGGAAGAGGTCCGTTTCGGACTCCGGAGTAGATTTTCTTGAGACAACCGTAATACAGTAGATTTCGATTTCCGAGTGATTATCCCTAAGCCCTTCAATAGCAAAAGAACAACAAAAGGCCCAAAAATAGCAGTTCCCAGCACGCAGCCTGCTTTTCCCAAGAGATCAAAAATGATGCTGTATTTTTGCCAATTAAAGACAGCGGCCAACGTCACGTAGATCAAAATAAAAAAACCGATAATGATCAAGTTGCGCGCCTGGTGTTCTTCCTTTTCTGTCCTGCTCTCCACATGAACGCGCATCGATTCAAGGGGATGAATGCGAGCCGCTTTCAATGAAGGCCAGAAGGCAGCCAGTACAGAGGCGCCTGTTCCCAATAAAATAGAATAAATAATTTGTTCATGGGTGAATTCTAATTGGGTGACGTTAATCTGCATTTGAAGTTGCCCATTGAGAGAAGCAGAAACGTGTTTCGATAGAACGCCTGCCAGAAATCTTCCCATGACACAACCCAAGGCCGATCCAAAAAATCCTACTCCAATGACTTCGGACACAAACAGCGTCACCATGGAAATTTTGGTGGCTCCCAAGGCCCTTAACGTTCCGATTTCCTTTCTCCGTTCCGCAACAGAGACGGAGATTGAATTTATGATCAAAAATAGGCCCACTAAAAGAGCAATGGAACTAAAAAAGGTCAGGATCAACTGATAGGAAGTGATCATCGCTTCCATTTGGTGTGATTGGCCATCGGGGGTTTCCACTTTGAAGGCAGGACCTAGTGCTCGACTCAAATTTTGTTTCAAAGCATCGATCGAATAATTTTCAACAGGAACAATATCCATGCGATCAACCTTGTTTTCTCTTCCAAAGGTCACTCGTGCACCATCAATGTCCATGATCGCGAGCGATCCACCATAAGCGCGTGCGGCGCCTTCGGGCTCAAGAAGTCCGCGAACGGTAAAATTTTTCAGTCCGTTTGCCGTGGCCAAACTCAATTTTGAGTCTAATTTTAAGCCTCTTTTTTCTGCAAGAGACTTAGTGAGGATAATACTGTCGGGCTGATTGAGGAAAATAAGCGGGTCATCAATTACTTTTTGATCGGTGGTTTTGTAAGTCCGGACTCCTTGCTCCTGAAGCAAGTCCACTCCCATAATAAAAAGTCCGTCAGTAGATTCTTTTGCTCCTGCAAAAAAAGCACGCGCTTCAATCATCGGCACTGCCTGGGCTACTCCTGCCACTTGTTTGATGATTTCCACTTTACTTTCATCGAAGCCCACTGGCCCAGAAGTGACGGTAATTTTTGCTTTTCCTGCAACTGCCTCAATGCTCTCTCTCATCGAGTTTTGAGTGGAGTGATTAATGATGGCGATTGCGACATAGAGTGAAATCCCAAATGCAACGCCCATAAGGGTTAAAAAACTTCGCATGGGTTTGAGTTGTAAATGCCTTAAACCGACGTATCGAAATAAATTCAGCATGATTTCCTTACTGAGTTTGAAGTGGGCTTGGCTGACGCTGATTCGGAATAGACTGATCCGATTCGATTAAGCCATCTTTCAGTTTGATCAAGCGAGTTCCGAATGCTGCTGCATTTGGATCATGGGTGACCATCACCATCGTGTGGCCATTTTTTTCGACCATATCTCTCATTAAACTTAAAACTGATTCGCCCGTTTTTGTATCCAAATTCCCCGTGGGTTCATCAGCCAAAATTAAGAGCGGATCACTGATGAGTGCTCTGGCGATCGCCACTCTTTGCATTTCTCCACCGGAAAGTTGGTCGGGGCGGTGGTGCATCCGCTTTTCCAGTCCCATGGAGATGAGAAGCTCTTTTGCTCGTCCTTCCACGTCCTTGAGGGATTCTTGATCCAGGAGCCTAGGGAGCGCTACATTTTCAATTGCGTTCAACGTAGGGAGCAAATTAAAAAATTGAAAAATAAATCCTAATTTTCTTCGGCGAAATTTGGACAGTTCATCATCACTGAGTGTGTCGATTGCTTCGTGATTTAAAATAACCGATCCCGAAGAAGGACGGTCCAGTCCGCCCATCAAATGAAGCAATGTACTTTTTCCTGAACCACTTGGTCCCATGATCGAAACAAATTGGCCGGCTTCAATTTCAAGTGAGACCCCCTTTAGAGCATCCACTTGTTGTAATCCTTGTGTATAAGATTTCTTAAGATTTTGGATTTGTAAAAGCATGGCGGCACATTCTCATGACGCCGTGATGAATGCAATGCTTACGCGCCAATTTTTGATCGAGAAGCGCTGTGCGTTTTGACGAAACCAGCACTTTTTTGTGTCTTACTACATATTA
>Ga0206894_1151_pt1 | contig 12727 bp, 9 predicted proteins | sample Alteio_BWOrgHeat_54_FD_152953 | JGI IMG/M metagenome (GOLD analysis project Ga0206894, IMG submission 152953) | Enriched cells from forest soil in Barre Woods Harvard Forest LTER site, Petersham, Massachusetts, United States -... | ecosystem: Environmental > Terrestrial > Soil > Temperate forest > O...
CTGCTTAGGTCATGCCAGAAGTTTATGAGCTGTAGAAATGTCTGAGGAAATTTGGGCTTTTAGCTCATCGATAGAAGAAAATTTCACTTCGGGGCGGATGTAGGCATGGAAGCGTACATCGACATATTGTCCATAGAGATCGTCATTGAAATTGAACAGGTGTACCTCTAGCATAGGCACGCTGTCTGTTTTGACCGTAGGGGCTGTGCCCAGATTGGCCACACCTAAATAAGCATGCCCATGATGCTTGATGCTGACGGCATAGACACCAAGCGGGGGGAGGCAGAGTCCATTCACGCCGATATTGGCAGTGGGGAAGCCGAATTCAGCTCCGCGGTTGTAGCCTTTAATCACTTGTGAGTAGATGCTGTAGGGGCGGCCTAAATATTTTTCAGCTTGTTTGAGATCTCCCCTTTGGAGGTATTCGCGAATGCGACTGCTGGAGATGCGTTCACCATCAAGTGTCACATCAGGAAAATATTCGACTGAGAAATCTAGCTTCTTAGCTATTTCCAAGACGGTATTTTTATTACCATGGCGATTTTTGCCGATATGTGTGTCATCACCAACGATGAGGGCTTTGAATGCCAGGCTATGCTGCAGTTGGCTTAAGAACTGTTCTGCCGATAGTTCGGCTAATTCTTTTGTGAAAGGCAATAGAAATAGTTGATCGATGTTGGCTTGTTTTAGCAGTTGGATTTTGTGTTCAATGGTGCATAGAAAAGCTGTTGATTTATCTGGACGCACGACTGATGATGGGTGGTTAGAGAAGGTGATGACAGCGATTTGCATGTGCTGCTGATGCGCCACTTGTGTGGCATAATTGAGAAGGGTTCGGTGTCCTAGATGTACCCCATCGAAACTTCCTATCGATAACACAAGCGGAAGATTACCCTCTGGCTTTACAGGAAGGGCATAAGCGATCTGCATATTGTTTAGCCATTGTTATTGCTTTTTTGTAATTTACTCAAAAGGAATGTTATATCGCAATTGGGTAAATCAAGCAATTGGCCATCGATGCAATCATCGATGTGGAAGGCGCCGCTGCGGACGCGGTGTAAGGCACAGAGGTGAGCACCACAGCCTAGCAGTTGGCCTAGATCATGGGCGATGCTGCGAATATACGTGCCTTTGCTACATTTCACATGTAATTGAACGAAGGGATATTGGTAGCTCAGCAGGGTTGTTTCTAAGGTAACTGTGGCTGGCTCACGTTCGATGGTGATCCCTTTTCTGGCTAGCTCATAGAGTTTTTTGCCATTTTTCTTTTTGGCACAAAACATTGGGGGGATCTGTTTGATTTCCCCTTGGAAGTGTTTAAGAGCTTTACATAGCTGTTCTTCAGTAGGGATAAGTGTGTTCTGTGCCAAAATCAGCCCTTCGCAGTCGTAAGAATCTGTTTCGATGCCAAGGTGCACGGTGGTCGTGTATTCTTTGTCGGCATTTAAAAATGTATCTGATAGCCTTGTATATTGCTTACCTATCAACATCACCATGACGCCAGTAGCAAAGGGATCTAAAGTACCGGCGTGTCCGATCTTCTTGACTTTTAACAGGCGGCGCAAGGCGCCTACCAAACTGAAGGATGTCTTATTTTTAGGCTTATTGATGAGCAAGATGCCAGCTGGGGCATTTTCAGAGGGATTCGTCATCTACCGAGGACTCGCTGCGCGTGCTTTTTTCAACGGCGATCTTGTGTAGTAATTCTTCGATGCGCATGTGTTTGTCAACGCTGTCGTCGAGCCTGAAGGTGAGGGCGGGGAAATAACGCATGACGACTTGTTTGGAAGAGGTCACCGCAATAAAACCGGCCGCACTTTGTAGGGCTTCAAGGGTTTGTTTTTTCTGTTCGTCGGTGCCGATGACGCTGATGTAGACTTTGGCATAGTGGAGGTCTTTGGTGACATCGACGCGTGTCACTGTTAGAAGTTCATTGACATGGGGATTGCGGACTTCCTTACGAATGACGTCGGAAATAACTTCTTTTAGTAATGAATTCAGTCTATCTGTGCGTTTTATGGGCATATAATCTAAATGGCTAGTGTTATGATTCCAGGTTTTTAGAACAATGGGCGATCCACAGATCACCCATTATCTTTTAGAGCTCTTGTGTGATGTAAGTTACCTCATAGGCTTCTAGGATGTCGCCTTCACGCACATCGGTGAACCCATTGAGTACAATACCGCATTCCAAGCCTTTGACCACTTCTCGCACATCTTCTTTGACGCGTTTGAGAGAAGAGAGGTTGCCTTTCCAGACGATCTCGTCACCTCTTTTAACACGCATGGAATGGCTGCGATGGATGCTGCCTTCGGTGACGATGCAACCCGCGATGATGCCATGGTGCGAAGATTTAAAGGTCGCTTTAACTTCGGCTTTGCCTTTGTCGGTCTCTTGCGCAATTTTATCGAGCAGGCCACCGAGAAGATCTTTCACATCATCGATCGCATGGTAAATGATGTTGTGTAATCGTACTTGTACGCCTAGTTGTTTAACGAGTGAGTCGGCGTGGCTTTCAATTTGCGTGTGGAAGCCAACGATAACGGCTTTAGAGGCAGCTGCTAGCTGAACATCGGATTCGGTCACTTCGCCCACACCAGTAAAGATGATGTTGAGTTCGGCTTTTTTCGATTCGATCTTCATCAAAGCAACTTTAAGGGCTTCTAGTGAGCCTTGTACGTCGGCGCGCAAGATCACATTAAGAATCTTCTTATTGGTATCTGAAGCCTGTTGGAACAGGTTATCCATGGAAAGTTTTTTCGTTTGCAGCAGGTTAAATTGTTTCATACCCAACATACGAGCTTCGGCAATTTCTCGTGCTTCTTTCTCATTTTTCACGACGATAAATTCTTGGCCGGCTTCTGGTAAACCTGATAGGCCTGTGATTTCTACTGGAGTGGAAGGACCGGCTGATTGCAATTCACGGCCAAATTCATCACGCATGGTTTTGATACGTCCCCACAGCTGGCTGAAGACAACAGCATCGCCGATGTGTAGGGTGCCGTTTTGAATGAGGACGGTGGCGATGGATCCCATGCCTTTATGCAGTTCCGATTCCAATACGGAACCCCGTGCACGTGCGCTAGGATCAGCTTTAAGTTCGAGCACTTCGGCTTGAATGGCCAACATTTCTAATAGCTGTGGGATACCTTCACCTGTTATAGCAGAGCAGTTAACGGTGATGGTCTGTCCACCCCAAGCTTCAGGGAGGAGTTCGTTTTCGGCAAGCTGACGATAGACATTTTCAACATTGAAGTTTGGTTTATCGCATTTGTTGATGGCTACGACGATGGTGACTTTAGCAGCTTTGGCATGCTGTAGCGCCTCGATTGTTTGTTGGCGCATTCCTTCGTCACCGGCGACGACGAGTACGACGATGTCAGTGACATCAGCACCGCGTGCACGCATGGCTGAGAAGGCTTCGTGACCAGGGGTATCGAGAATGGCGATATCACCTACGGCTGTGGAGCAACGGAAGGCACCGATATGCTGCGTGATCGCACCTGCTTCACCTGCGGCGCGATTGCTCTTGCGGATGGCGTCGATGAGGCTTGTTTTACCGTGGTCGACGTGGCCCATAAAAGCTACCACTGGAGGACGAATCACGAGGTTCTCTTGATTGGCCTCTAGCACTTCTTCTTTGATCGATTTACCTGTGATGCGAATGCGTTCTTCTTCGGTTGTATCAATTTGAATTTCGCAGCCAAATTCGTGACCTAGAAGTTGGATAGTTGTTTCATCTTCGAGAAGATCGTTAAGAGTGACCACCACGCCTTGAGCGAATAATTTGGTGATCAATTGTGAGGCTTTAAGTTTCATTTCAACAGCTAAATCTTTCAGCGAGATGGGGATGCGCACTTTCAGGCTGGTTGGTCTGATCGTCACTTCTTCTTGTGTCTGGCGATGTTTTGCAGCACGTCGCTTGCGCCAATGTTGATCTTCTTCACTATCACGGAGGCCTTGTTTATCACGCGCATCAAAACGAGATTGCTCTTGGCGTTTGGCAGGCTTAATATCGCGGAACTCTTTGAATTTAGGACCTTTCACCCCTTTCTTGTCGAGATCCTCGGTAGCGGCTGCTGGCGCATCGCCCTCGCGCTCCTTGCTTTTCGCTTTTGCTTTTATTCTGCTCTCTTCTTCGGAACTATTTCCTTTTGCTGCGGGAGCACTGGCATCTTGATGACGCTGTCCCTTTGCAGGCTGGCGTTGTGGCAATAGTTCATTGATGTGTCGGCCGGTAGGTCCTAAGCGTTGGGCTGGAGCTGCATATTCTTTGATGTATGGGCTAGGAGAACCTGGAGCCGCTGTCTCCTTAGAAATTGAGGGGATAAGCTTAGGGGTAGGTGCTGTGGTGTGGGATGGGGGAGCTTTTTTGACGACAACTTCTTGTTCTGGCGCTGGTTGAGGAAGTGTTGGTGCAGGTGTTGTTGTTGGTGAGACTGGAGACGACACTTGCACGGGCGGAGTTTGTTCTGGCTGTTCTAATAGCACATTTTTTGCAGATGCTGCAGCTTGTTCTCGTTGTTGATCTTCAATTTCTTCGCCAAAGATCTCTTTGCGTAGTTCTTCACTCGTTTTGCGCCTGCCAGTATGTGATCTTGTTTTCTCTTTATGTTCTTCGAAGCTTTCTTCAGCATCGCTTGTATCTTCGCTTGTGCTGGTAGATACAGCAGAAACGTCTTCACTGGTAGCTTTATGCTTGACTTCACCTGGTGCAGGTTCGGCAAAAGCTGAGCGGGAACGGGCGCGAATTCTTGGGGCTTCTTCTTTAGGTTCTTTGACAGAAGTGTCCACCGGTTCAGCTTTGCTACTTTTGGAAACAGGGTGTTTTTGAGGAGGCTCTTTCGGGGTGGCTTCTTCGGCTGCAGCAGCTTTTTTGCTGGCAAGCTTATTTTTCAACCCGCTGAGATTTACGGCCTCGGCAATTTGGGTGTTTTTTATGGTTAGTTTAAGATTTTTGGCCAAGGGTTTACATCCTCTGTTTTCTTATTTGTTCAAGTATCTTGTCAGCCATTTCTAAACTGATTCCAGGTATCTTGGCTAGTTGTTCAGGTGAGGCTATTAAAAGTGTACGCGGTGTGTTAAAACCTTCGGCGACGAGGTGTTCGAAGATCAGATTATTCACTCCTTCAATCCCTGTTAGAGGCAGATCCAGCTCGGGATCTTCTGAAGCGGCCAATTCTCCACGTTGGAGGGCGGTGGATTTATTGTAGTCACTCATGCGTTGGACTTCAAGTTCGTAGCCAATGAGCTGACTGTTCAGGCGGGCATTCATCCCTTTTTTGCCAATGACGGCAGCGAAATCATCATCTTCTACAACGATAGAAACGGTATTTTCTTCTTCACTCAAGCTGACTTTACGGATTTCAATTGGAGATAGGGCATTTTGCAGCAGTTCGATGGCATCTTGTGAGAATGGGATGATATCAATTTTTTCATTATGAAGTTCGCGTACCACATTTTTAACGCGGATGCCGCGCATGCCCACGCAGGCACCGACAGGATCAACTTTTGGATCGGTGGAGCGCACTGTGAGCTTCGTGCGGTAGCCAGCATCGCGTACAATTTTATCAATGACAACGGTGCCATCGGCTATTTCTGGGACTTCTTGAATGAGCAATTGCTTGACGAATTCCGGATGGCTGCGCGATAAGATAACTTCTGCACCACCATTTTCGGTGTCGTTGACATCGAGGAGAACGGCTAAGACTTTTTCACCGATGTGATATTTTTCTGTTTTTGGATATTGTTTAGTAGGCATGATCGCTTCAACTTTGCCTAGATCTACAATGATGTTAGAGCCGCGTACGAAGCGTTTGACTGTCCCTGAAATGAGTTCGTTAATGCGGTGACGATATTCTTCGTAGATTACATCGCGTTCTGCACCACGGAGCTTTTGAGTAATAATTTGGCGGGCTTTTTGGGCAGCGATGCGTCCAAAATCTTTTGGTGTAGCGATCGTGTCAATGAACTGGCCGATTTCACAATCGGGATCGATTTCGCGCGCATCTTGCAGCGAAATTTCTTGAGCGGCAACTTCGACATCATCGACGATTTCTTTTTCGCAGAACACATCGATATCCCCAGTTTTGGGATGGATTTTTACAGTGACGTTTGAGGCGCCGGCGATGCTTTTGCGTGCAGCTGCGCGAAGGGATTCCTCGATGGCATCGGTAACAATTTCACGTTTGATACCTTTTTCGCGTTCAAGATATTCAAAGATAGCGATGAGATCTTTGTTCATTTATTCTAGCCTCTAAACTTATGGATGGGAAATCGATTGTTGTTTGTGTTCATTACAACCTAACTTTATAGGAAGCGTATATTTATTTATACGCTTCCTATATGCTACTTGTCGCGTTAAAGAGCGAAGGTTATATTACGCTTCTGCCTCTTCTTCTTGGTGGTCGTGTGAAGGACTATGTTGATGTTGTTCTTCACGTTCGCCATCATGATCTTTCTTTTTGCGTTTTGTAGGTGTTACGACGATGTCATCGTGATTGCATTGGTTTTTATCAATCAAGTATTCCTTAATGGATAATGCAATTTTTTTGTGTTCTGGATCAAGTTTAATCACTTTTGCAGTCACTTCATCACCTTTCGAAACGATATCTTCAACTTTTCCGAAAGCTTGGTCTGATAGCTCTGTTACGTGGATTAATCCTTCGATCCCACTGTCCAATTCCACAAAGGCGCCAAAAGCTGTAATTTTGCTGACTTTACCTTTGACGAGCGTTCCTACTGGCATCGTTTTTTCAATCGATTCCCAAGGATTGGAGCTCAATTGTTTGACACCTAGGGTGATTTTCTTGCTTTCTTTATCAACAGACAAGATCACGGCATCGACAATATCGCCTTTTTTCAACACTTCTGATGGGTGGGATACTTTTTTGATCCAGCTCAAATCAGAAATATGGATAAGGCCTTCAACACCTGGCTCTAGCTCGACGAAAGCGCCGTAGTTTGTTAAGCTGCGGATTTCAGCTTTGACATTGCTGTTAAGAGGGTATTTCTTTTCAACGTCATCCCAAGGATTGTGTTCGGCTTGTTTCAGTCCAAGAGAAATTTTACCTTCTTCTTTCTGTACTGATAACACGATCGCTTCCACTTCATCGCCTTTTTTAACGATTTCGCTTGGATCAGTGATGTTTTTCACCCATGACATTTCGGAAACGTGGATTAACCCTTCGATGCCTGGTTCGATTTCGATGAAAGCGCCATAAGGCAGGAGGTTGACAATCTTCCCTCTGACACGTGTGCCTTGTGGGTATTTCTTTTCAATTTGATCCCAAGGATTCGATTCTTTTTGCTTCAACCCTAGTGCTACACGCCCTTTGTCTTTGTCTACATTTAAGATCATGACATTGAGTTTTTGGCCTAAGTGTACCATCTCGGATGGATGCTTAATACGCTTCCATGTCATATCTGTGATGTGGAGCAAGCCGTCGATGCCATCTAAGTCAAGGAATACACCGAAGTCGGTGATATTTTTGACCACGCCTTCACGTACATCGCCTTCTTGAATGTTTTCGAGAAGTTCAGCCTTCTTGGAGATCTTTTCAGCTTCGAGAAGTTCGCGGCGTGAAACGACAACGTTTTTACGTTCGATGTTGATTTTAAGGATCTTGAATTCGTAGGTCTTGTCGATGTAATCATCAAGATTTTTAATGCGCTTGTTGTCAATTTGTGAGCCTGGTAGGAATGCTTCCATACCGATATCAACCATTAAGCCACCTTTAACTTTGCGTAGCACGCGACCTTTGACAATAGAACCTTCTTCGCAGTGTTCAATGATGTATTCCCATTGGCGGAGACGTTCAGCTTTTTCGCGTGAAAGCACGATTTGGCCATTGTCATCTTCTGCTTGGTCAAGAAATACTTCCACCTCACCATCAAGTGTTAGCTGAGATGGATCAGAGAATTCTTGGATAGGTACTAGCCCCTCGGATTTTAGACCTACGTCGATGACGACGTGATCTTTAGTGAATTCGACTATGCGTCCTTTTAAAATAGTACCAGGTGTAAAACTGGTGCTCTCTTGAGGAACTTTGCTTTCTTTATGCTCTAAAAGGCTTTTGAAGAGTTCTGCATCTTTTTCCTGAAATGCAACGTCATCAACGATGTTGCTGCCGTTCCAGGTGGGTTCTTGTTGTTTTGACATCTAAAGGTTTCTCCTTATTTCTAACTAATGCAGCCATTCTATCAAAGCGTAAAGAAAAAAAGCAATACGAATTCGGAAAGAGTAGCAGTAAGCATGAAAAGGGACCTAAAGGACCTAAAGGACCTAAAGGACTAAAGGCTACTGTCGTTTAGTCCTTTAGGTCGTTTAGGTCCTTTAGAGGTAATTGCATAAGTCCCGTTTATCGCTTTTTGGCGCTTTTGCCAATCTTCGCCATTTTGCGCAAATCCCCTACTCTTAAGAGTATGTGGATTTTCGCAAAATGGCGAATTTTGCCAAAATCATCCAAAAATCGATTAAACGGGACTTATGCAATTACCTCTTTAGGTCCTTTTTGATGCTTGCTTTGCAAGGGCAAGGGAATATAGCAAGATGTCTACAGCAAACGCAACTGTTGTTTCTAGAATTATGATTGACGCGCGAGATTATTTTGAGTATGTTGATTCATAATAAGTTAGCTAAAAAGCTTTTTTCATCGCCTTAGCAGCTTTTCAAGCATTTGTAGTTTCAGTAGATATTTTTAGATATGAAGACATTAGTCATGAAATTTGGAGGCGCTTCAGTAGCGACTCCACAGCATTTTTCGCGGATAGCAGATATTATTTTGCAAAGGCAGCGTGCCTATCAACGCATTGCTGTGGTGGTTAGTGCGATGGGTGATACGACAGATCAACTCATCACATTAGCTAAGCAAGTACACGATAATCCACCTAGGCGCGAATATGACATGTTGGTAAGTGTGGGTGAAAGAATAAGTATATCGCTTTTAGCGATGGCGCTAGCTGCAAAGCAACATCAGGCTGTGAGTTTTACAGGTAGTCAATCGGGGATCATCACGTGTAGTAACCATAGCGAAGCACGCATCGTTGATGTGCGCCCTCATCGTTTGCTCCCGGTGCTTGATAGGGGATCGGTGGTGATTGTTGCTGGATTTCAAGGTGTCAGTCAACGAGGGGAGATTACGACATTGGGCAGGGGGGGATCTGATACTTCTGCCGTGGCTTTGGCGGTAGCGATAGGTGCGGAAAAGGTCGAATTTTATAAGGATGTCCCCGGGATTTATCCTGAAGATCCTAAGAAAGCCCCTCATTCCCAATTGATTCCTCAGTTGTCGTATGAAGAAGCTTTGCATATTATCAGTCGGGGTGCTCAGGTTTTGCAAGCGCGTAGTGTGAAGTTGGCCTGGAGAAATGCCATGCCATTACATGTACTATCTTTTGAACACTTTGATGCTGAGGTACATGCCGGTACTGTCGTTGGCACATTGGAAAAAGGGTCTTTGCTGCATCCAAAATATGAAGATGAAGGGTAGCCATTATGGAATTGTCAGCAGCCCCAATTGATAAATCAGAATGTGATGCACTTATTCTTGATATTGAGCCGGCTTTTGATATGGCTGTGGGTGGGCAAAAGCACAAGTTCTACAATCAAATGATTCGAGAGGCTTTGTCGACTATACTCTCTGGGCGCATGGAATTTGTGCAGAGCGATGATCCTGATGTGATAGCAGATGTGCGCGATCAATTTTTGTCTCTTTTGCCTTTAGTGACATCTATGCAATGTGAGGGAGTGCCAGGAAACATCTCATTTTATTTTTTAGCCAAATATCGCGCCAATTCATTTAAATTCTTCTTTCAAATGATTAGTCGCTGGCTTTTGAGTGGAAGGCGGTTGAATGTTGTGCTGATGTATGCGGCAGATTTCCGCTTACCGAAGCTAGGTAACGAAATTTATACGATCTGTGAGTTGATGATCCGCGTGGAAGATCTTCAGGAGTTTGAGCAAATTTTGAATAATTTTCCAATTATTGAGACCGAGATCAAGTTGGGGATTGCTTCAGAAGACCATGCAAGGCGCATTCTCGAGACACGTGGGTTGACACTGGACGTCAAGACAGCCATGATTCAGGAGCATGTGGCGTATCTTATTCAGCGCCTGCCGGCACATTTCGATCAAAATATATTGACCGAGATGCAGCATGTGCTTGTGATGTGCAGTGATGACTTCAAAGCCGTCAGGCAATCAAGGCACTTAAGCCGCATTATCAGTCTACATTATCTCTATCGCAAGGCATTGCGCGAGGCGATCAAACAAGCGCCACAAAAGCGCCATCTTTATTTAAAGTTGTTTCGAGCGCGCTTAAATGAGGAAGAGAGAGAGAGAGCAGTTTTGGCTTTTGTTGTGGGGGTGAATTTCTTTAGGGATAAAGAGGTGTTTGAAAAGGCACATTTGCTTAAAGCGATTCAAAATTATATTCCCACTGCTCAAGCTGTAGAGAACTCTTTTTTTGCCAATCGCAGGGGCTCGGAGCCGATTTGCACTTTGTATTTAGAGATAGAAAAAAGCGATGGTGAGGAATTTACTAATCAGGAGATAAAGACCTTATTAGACGAACTTCCTTGTAGTTTGAAAGATCGCATTGAGCATTTGATGCATCCTGTGTTCATGACACGCAATGAAGAAGAAATCATGCGCAATATTTTGAGTCTGAGTAGTCAGATCAAGTATGTCCGCGATATTCCGCAGGTGTTTATTTCTTTTGATGAGCAAACGCACACAGATCTTTTCTTTACGATTATCCTTGTCAGAGTGTTAAAAAAAGGATCGATATCCATTCAAGAGATGTTTAAGCAGTCTGATGCGTTTTTCGAATATATCCACGACAGATGCAAGCTTGCGGGGACTTTACGGCGCAAATACGAGAAGGAGGCGACGGTCTTTCGTGTTAGAATTCCTAAAGATTCATTTTTACGCGTCAACCATTCCATTGATATTAACAAGGCCCGTCAGGCCATTGTTTTAGAGCTTTGTCGTGTCATTGGTGAGGTGCGAGACTTTAATGGAGGGATGATTTCCAAGCAAAATGAAGTGTTGTGTCAACTTAGAGACTTATTGCGCCATAATGCGAAAAGTAACGATTTGTTATTGGAGAACTTTTTTTACTCCCTGACACCTGTGATCATGCGTAATGTGCTTGAGCCTGAAGTTTTATGCACGCTTTTTGAAATGTTGCTAGACTCAATAGATGCAGGCTTTGCTAATGGTGAAGGATGTGCTCTTAAGATATACTCTGAAGGTTATACTACCTATGTCATGATTAAAAGTGAAGATAGAAGTCTAAAAGATGAATTACATCGAGCTTTGGCAAAATTGCAGCTACATTCTTCACAGTTGACTTCTTCTGCGATGTCTGTGCATGATTACAACTATTTGGGGTATATCTATCGCAACGATGACCTTGAGATGCAGGCCTTATTTCGCCAAACCATCCAGACACTCAGCAGTTCCCGCTAAACAACCCGTGCCCGTGCCCCTGCCCGCATCCTATTACCCATAAGTATCAACAACCATCTCTAGTAGTATTAATAAGTGCATTATTGTCCGATTATTTTTTAACGCAAAGAAAAGGCACAAGAACGCAAAGGCGCAAAGAACAACAAGATACGTAACCAAGACTGCATTGAGGGAAAGCCCTAGCTTTTTTGCTTGCTGAGGCAATCAAAAAGGAGTTCTCGCAAACATCGCTTAAGGCGATATTTGCATGTTTTTTGTCTGCGACGCTGATTTCTAAAGATCACTGCGTCGCAGACAAAAATTATGTTAGCAGCGCCCTAAGCGCTGCTAACGATACCCTCTCTTGAATTGCCTCAGCAATTCAAGAGATTGTGAGGTAGCTACAAGACAATATTGGTTACGTATCTTGTTGTTCTTTGCGTCTTTGCGTTCTTTTGCCTTTTCTTTGCGTTAAAGAAAAATCGGACAATAATGCACTCTCTAAGTTCTTTATGGATTATGTTCGGTTCGAGCGACCTTGGCTATCGCTCCGGACTTAACGCAAACATTTATGAATAAGATGCTTATATGACTTATGGGTAATAGGATGCGTGCCCGTGCCCGAAAATATGGGACTTTAGAAAAAAAAATGTAGCTAAAGTGATTGCTTTTCCTCGAGAAAGTTCATTAGCGGGATTGCTGACAGCCACTCAAGAAGCGTTTAGGTGGTCCTGAGGTTTTCGAGGCCTCTGTCAATTAAGGCATCTAAAGTTTTGCTGATCGATTTGTGCATCCTTTTGGCTGTTCTTGCTATGAGATAATGTCGTTCACTATCAGTTCTATATAAGATTTTCCCTTTGTAGTGATCTTTGTCGATCGGTTCAGGAATAGGTTCGCCTTTTTCTTTATAAATTTCTATAGCGCAGGTGATAAGTTCTTTTATGTCTTGCATGCCTTCATCTAAACTTTGGGAATCTGTACAAATGCCAGGTAATTCATTTACCCGGATGATGTAATAACTCGAGCCCGCATGTGTTTCCGTTTCAATTGTATATGTCCAAGGAAGATTTAAGTAGTACTTTAAATCTTTACTTTCTTTCATTTTTTTCATCTTGTTCATAATTTTTAGCTTTATTTTTTCGAATTTACTCATAATTGTATGATATCGAATGTGCTATCAGTTTATCAAGTTTTTGTGTTTATTAATAATATGTTCACCTGCAGCTCGCCGCGGCAGCGGCCTAAGAGATTAGCCCCGCGTGTAGGGAGCGCTA
>Ga0206894_1121_pt2 | contig 12708 bp, 12 predicted proteins | sample Alteio_BWOrgHeat_54_FD_152953 | JGI IMG/M metagenome (GOLD analysis project Ga0206894, IMG submission 152953) | Enriched cells from forest soil in Barre Woods Harvard Forest LTER site, Petersham, Massachusetts, United States -... | ecosystem: Environmental > Terrestrial > Soil > Temperate forest >...
CACAGGGAATACGGCCCAGAAAGCGTACGACGACGCCGATCTGAATCGCGCCATCGAGGCTTACAAATTCTTCTATCCGTCTGTTTCGATTCTGGCGACGTGGAAAGGCAATGTCGAGGCAGGCGTGGTTTCCAACAAGTCCTTCCTGATCCTTCAGGGAAGCCCGCACCAATTGGTGTTTACACCTAATTCCGACACGCCATATGAAGGAGCCAACATCGATCTGTCTTCAGGTCCGATGGTGGTGGAGTTGCCGCCCGGACCGTTGATGTGCGTAGCGAATGATCTCAATCAACGCTATGTCATGGATATGGGCATCCCCGGTCCGGATGCGGGCAAGGGCGGAAAGCATCTCCTGATACCTCCCGGCTACAAGGGCAAGATTCCGGCAGGATACTTTATCGGCACGCCCACCACGAATCGTGTTCTGTTCATGGTCCGCGTGATCCCGCCGGGCGGAGATGTTCAGACAGGCATCGACATGCTGAAGACAGTGAAGATCCATCCGCTGAATGGGCCCGCGAATTGGCCTGTAACGTGGTCGGAGATCGGTGACCGTGCGGCAGACTTCACGCCCGTTCGATGGGAGAGGAACCTCGACTACTGGAACCAGCTCGCCGAACTTATAAACCAAGAGCCCGCCTATGAGGCCTATCGGATGAATTATGGCCAGCTTGCCTCACTCGGAATTGAAAAAGGAAAACCGTTCAACCCCGATGCGCGCATGCAGGGCATCCTCATCAAAGCTGCACAGATCGCCAACGATCAGATGCGCGTGCAGTCCTTCGCCGACAGAAGACCCGACCGCGTCGCATGGCCTGACCGGAAATGGGAGTGGGCGAGCCTCCGTCCGGAAAATGGCACCTTCGACCTGCCCACCGCCAAGGATCTCGAAGCACGCGAAAAGTGGTTCTATCAGGCACAGATCGAATCGCCTGCCATGTTCCGTCGTACGGCGGCGGCAGGTTCACTCTACTGGCTCGGCACACGGGACAGCACCGGCGCATTTCTTGATGGCGGGAAAAGCTACAAGCTGACTGTTCCGGAGCCGGTTCCCGCAAAGCTGTTTTGGTCGGTCACGGTCTACGATCCGGACACGCGTAGCGAGATAGTGACGGACACGTACAAGGCCGCCTTGCGCTCGCTCTACGAGCTGAAAGATACGGGCAACGCGTCATCAGTCGACCTCTACTTCGGCCCCACTGCTCCAGCGGGCCACGAAGGCCAGTGGATCAAGACCAACCCCGGCAAAGGCTGGTTCACCTATTTCCGCATCTACGGACCGGGCGCTCCGGCTTTTGATGGGAGCTGGAAGCCAGCGGACTTTGAAGAGGTGAAGTAGGGACGATCTTATAAGTGGGACAGCCTGGTTCAGCTTTGAGAAAATTTCACGACACACAACACGCAACGGTAATGGAGGACACATGAAGATGATTGCCATACGTAAGCTGTGTGGAGTTGGTCTAGTGGCGGCTGTGTTATCTGTGACCGGCTGCAAGAGTTCGAACCAAACGACAGATTCTGGCCTTTCTGCCAGTGAGGCTCGCGCTATCGCCAAAGATGCTTATATCTATGGATTCCCTATGGCGGCTAATTACCAGACGATGTACAAGCAGGCCATCGACACAACCAGCTCAGATTATCGTGGTGCCTTCAATACGATTCATAGCTCCAAATCTGTTGCGACACCTGAGGATAAGTTTGTCGTTACGCCTAATTCCGATACTCCTTATTCCTATCTGTGGCTGGATCTTCGGACTGAGCCTGTGATCATTAACATGCCTAGGATCGAGCCGAATCGTTATTACACGGGTCAGATGATCGATCTTTACACTTATAACTTCGGGTATCTGGGAACGCGTGCCTATGGAAATGAGGGCGGGAAGTTTATGATCGTTGGCCCTGGATGGAGTGGGCCGACGCCGCCGGGCGTGAAGGATGTTATTCATTCTGAGACTGAGTTCGCTTATATTCTCTTTCGGACGCAGCTCTACAACGAGGCGGATCTGGCGAACGTCCATAAGATTCAGTCGGGATATCAGATCCAAACGCTTAGCGAATTTACGCATCAGGCGGCACCGGCTGCGCCGCCCGTGGTTAGCTGGCCTAAGCTGACGGACGACATGATGACGACGCCTGCGATGTTTCAGTACGTCAATTTTCTCTTTCAGTTTGCGCCGCCTAATCCTTCCGAGAAGGATCTGCTTGCGCGATTTGCGAAGTTGAATATTGGTCCTGGGCAGACGTTCGACATCAATAAGTTTTCGCCGGAGATTCAGCAGGCGATCAAGGATGGGATTAAAGACGCGGACGCCGATCTGGCGGGTGTCATGAAGAAGATCAACACGGATGAGATATCCAGCGGAGAGATGTTCGGCACTCGGGCCTTTCTGAAGGACAACTATCTGTATCGGTATGCCGGTGCGAAGCTCGGGCTGTATGGCAATTCGAAACAGGATGCTCTGTACTTTGGCTACTTCGCCGATGCTAATCATCAGCCTCTGGATGCGTCGAAGTCTAACTATGAGCTTCACTTTGCGAAGGGTGATCTGCCGCCGAATAAGGCGTTCTGGTCGCTGACGATGTATGACGGGAAGGATCAGTTGCTGGTGGCTAATCCGCTGAAGCGCTATCTGCTCAACTCGACGACGCTGAAGTCTTATAAGTATGGGCCGGATGGGTCGCTGACACTGTATCTTTCGCACGATAATCCGGGACCGGCGAAACAGGCCAACTGGCTTCCTGCGCCGGATGGGCCTTTTTACTCTGTTCTCCGTGTTTATTTGCCGGGAGATCCCGTTGTTGATGGGACCTGGAAGAAGCCACAGATGCAGCCTGTTCCAAAGGCGTAGATTTTCGTGTGTTCGGACTGCTATGGTTGATTTCGGAGACTTTTCGTCCCCGAAGTTCTTTGCTGCGGTTTGGTTTCAGTATTGAAACTGGGCTGGATATGCATGATTGAGGAAAGATTTTGACCTTTACGAGTTTTCGAGCATTTGCCCCTCTTCTAGCCTTGCTTACACTTTCGGCTGTGGCACAGGAACCTTCGCAAAACATATCGGGCTGGCAGATGCAGGATGCCACTAAGGTTTCGGCTGCGCCTGCGGATGTTGCGGGTGCGAGCTATAAGCCGGAGGGTTGGTATACCGCGACTGTTCCGGGTACTGTGCTGACGACGCTGGTAAATAACAAGGTCTATCCTGAGCCTCTGTATGGCGAGAACATGCGTGCGATTCCGGAGAGCCTGAATAAGAACAGCTATTGGTATCGCACGGTGTTTACTGTGCCTAAGAGTTATAAGGGGCGGCATACCTGGCTGCACTTTGGCGGCGTCAATTACTCGGCGCAGGTGTGGGTGAATGGCCAGCAGGCGGGGACGATGCGTGGGGCTTTCATTCGCGGGGATTTCGATGTTACGAACTATGTGAAGCCGGGTAGCCGCGCTGTGCTTGCGGTGCTGGTTTCGCCGCAGCCTCATCCGGGAGTGCCGCATGAACATACTGTCGCGCTGGGCGAGGGGAAGAACGGCGGCGAGACTGCTATTGATGGGCCTACGTTTCTTTCGACGATTGGATGGGATTGGATTCCTGCTATCCGCGATCGGGATACGGGAATATGGCTTCCGGTGACGCTTGATTCTTCGGGGCCTGTGCTGGTGAAGGATCCTTTTGTCATGAGCGATCTTGCCGCATCGCATAAGGCTGCTGATTTGAAGATCTCTGCATCGCTGGAGAATATGTCTGCAGCCCCAGTGAGCGGGACGCTGGTGGGCGTGATCAGCGGACAAGGGAAAGAGATTAAATTTCAGAAGCCGGTGACTATTGCGGCTAATAGCAGCGAGCCGATTACGCTGGATAGTGCGGCTATACCAGAGTTGCACCTGAACGATCCGAAGCTGTGGTGGCCGAATGGCTATGGGCCGCAGAATCTATATACGCTGACGCTGCGTTTCGATACGGCGAAGGGAACGTCGCAGAAGCAGACCACAAACTTTGGCATTAGGAAGATTGAATATCAGGTTGCGGACTCGGAGAATCTGACGCTTTCGGTGAACGGCGTGCGTGTGATGGCACGTGGCGGCGATTGGGGCTTGGATGAAGCGATGAAGCGCGTTCCACGGGAACGGCTGGATGCGCAGTTTCATATGCATGCGCTGGCGAACCTGAACATTATTCGTAATTGGGTGGGGCAGAGTACGAATCCTGAGTTTTATGAGATGGCCGATAAGTACGGGATTCTGCTGTGGGATGAGTTCTTTCAGCCGAATCCGAGCGATGGACCGAATCCAACCGACATAGATACTTACATGGCCAATGTGCAGGATAAGATTCTGCGCTTCCGGAATCATCCAGCGATTGCTGTGTGGTGTGCGCGCAATGAAGGCTATCCGCCGCAGGCTTTGGAAGACATGCTGAAGGCGATGATGGGGAAGCTTGATCCGACGCGGCTGTATCAGTCGAACTCGGCTGATGGACGCGGCGTGTCTTCGGGTGGGCCTTACTACTGGCGTGCGCCCCGCTTCTTCTACGAGTTGCATGAGTCGTTCAAGACTGAGACCGGATCAGTGTCGGTTCCTACGATTGAGTCGATCCAGGGGATGATGCCGCAGAAGGATTGGGAGACGATCAACGACGACTGGGCGCAGCATGATATGGCCGCGGGCGCGCAGCAGGGCGATAAATATCCTTTTACGCTGGCTAAGCGGTATGGGCATATTCGCAACCTGGCGGACTTTGTGCGTAAAGGACAGCTCGCGAACTATGAGGCCTTCCGCGCGATGTATGAAGGGCGCAACGCGAAGATGTTCAAGGAGACCACGGGCGTTATTACTTGGATGAGCCATCCGGCGCAGCCTAGTTTTGTGTGGCAGCTTTATCACTACGATCTTGAGCCGAACTCTTCTCTATATGCGGCGAAGAAGGCGGCGGAGACAGTGCATGTGCAGTTGAATGAGGCGAATCGCGGGATCGAGGTTGTGAACAACCTGCCGGAGGCGTTGAACGGGCTCACGGTGCGTGCGACGGTCTATCGTGCCGACAGCACGGTTGATGCGGTGAAGACGTATCCGGTGGCCGAGGTTCCGGGCAGCACTACGATCAAGGCTGCACAGATAGACGTCTCTGCGAGCATCACTCCGCTCAACTTCGTCAAGCTGGACTTGACCGATGCTACGGGTAAATTGCTTTCAACCAACTTCTACTGGCAGAACGTTAACCAGGATGACTTCACTGGTTTGGAGAAGATGTCTGAGGCAAAGCTGGATGTAAGCGCAACCTCGCATATGACGGGTGAGAAGACGTTGCTGACGGTAACGCTTCGCAACGCGACCGATACGATTGCGCTGATGACACATCTGCAGCTTCATAAGAAGGGCTCGGGCGACCGTGTGTTGCCGGTCTTCTATTCCGACAACTATCTGACGCTGGTGCCGGGAGAGTCGCGAACAGTGACGATTGAAGTAGCCACAAAGAATCTTGGAGGCGCCGCACCGGAGATTGCCGTGGATGGCTATAACGTCGATGTCAGTGGTCGCGACTCACAGGTAGCAGTGGTGCCAAATCTGAATGCACAGCCTGAGCACTGGCCAGCATCGCAGATTGTGCCGACGGAGTAATTCATCCGGTTTGGCGGTTAGTTCGTTTCCTATTTCGAGGATCGCTTCGAGGATTTTGTCTTCGGAGCGTCTTCGAGAACTTTTAGCTCATCGGGTTTTTGCCAGAGGCGCAGGCCGCCTTCGACTGCATTGTTATTTGCGCCGAGTATGACGTTCGGGGGAAGCTCCTTCATGTACTTGGCATTGCCTCCGCCGAGCAGGACGTAGTCACAGATGAATGCGGCCTGAAGAATCTCAATGATATGCAGAACGGACTTGCGCCAGCGCTTTTTACCGCTGCGATGAAGTCCGGCTACGCCAATGTATTCCTCGTAGGTGCGGCCGTTTTTGTAGGGCAGGTGGGCGAGTTCGAGAGGGACGACGACGCCGTCGAATACCAGAGCTGAACCGAGGCCGGTGCCTGTACCTAGAAAGAGCATGCGCCTGCCTCGGTAGCCTCCGAGGGCTTGCATGGCGGCGTCGTTGATGAAGCGGATGGGCTTGCCAAAGATTTTCTGGTAGGGGTAGTCGATCCATCCTGGGCCGAGGTTGTGAGGGTCGGCGAGTGGGTGGTCATGGATGACAGGACCGGGATAGCCGATCGAGATAACGTCATAATTCCAGCCTTCAGTGGCGGCGAGAACTTGATGGGCCATTCGGGCAGGAGTCAGGGTTGGGCCTGATGGAATCTTGATGGAGTCGCGAATGTCGGTGGAGGCGACCTTGATGTTGGTGCCTCCGATATCGATGACCAGAACCTTCATTAGCTGAAGGATACAGGAGCAAAGCGCTGCAGTTTCCGGGGGCGAAGAACTGCGAATTCCGGCGGAGGTTTTAGGCGACCGACTTAGTGGTCGACCAGAGTGAATCGTTCATTGCAACAAACCGCGATACAGAGACAAGAAGCTATTTTTTGATGGCAAAGCAGATTTTTCTATTCTTCATGTCAATGAAAATTAACTACTTATATCTATTAGCAACAAATATCTTGACAATCGTATTCATGGAAATATAAATTGGTGATGGGCACTTATGCCTTGGAGATAGACATTATGCGCAAAGTAATTCTCGCTACCCTCGCCTTGTCCCCCATGCTGCTTCATGCCCAGGCAAATTCGCCTGCCCAGCCTCAGGCGTCGACCTTGCAGTCCCGCCTTGAGCAGCCAAACGATTTCGCCGCTGATCGCGGTGCAGTGGCTTCCGCACCTCTTCGGGTTTCGACTGGCGTTGTTGCTCCCAAGTTGATCCGCGCGACTACGATTGCCAGCACGGATGAGTGGTATACGCGACGTTCCGCGTTCGATAAGAAGGTCGTCGTGGAGATGCTCGTTAGTGAGAAGGGTGTGCCTTCCGATGTGAAGATCGTTGATTCGCTAGGCACAGAGATGGACAAGAATGTTGTGGATGCGGTCAGCCAGTATCGCTTCAAGCCGGGCACTTTGGATAACAAAGTTGCTTCGGTTCCTCTGAAGCTGGAGATCCTGCTGCATAACTAAACTAACTCATGTGAACTGTATTGTTCGCAGGACGAACGGCGTTAGCAGACGGACGGACTCTTAGAGTTCGTCCGTTTTGTTTTTAGGGTTGGTTAGTTGGGGCGAAGGATGATGAAGGAAAGCAGACCGGCGATGATGATGCCCAAGATGATGAAGAACAGAAGGGGGCTAGTTTGGCTTCTGGGTTTGTCAGGAGATGCGGATGGCGGCTCAGACGATGCTGCGGGCGATCCAGCAGATGTGACTGGCGGCTCCATAGATACTCAGATGCAGGAGACCGCCCGACGGTGATCTGAATTGGCTTAGATAGCGTTTGTGGCGAGGAATTGCCTCATCGCCGTTGCTACCTCGTCCACATGTGTTTCTAGAGCGAAGTGTCCTGTATCCAACAATTGGACGGTCGCGTTTGGATTGTCTCGCGGGAAGGCCTGCGCCCCGGGCGGGATAAAAAATGGGTCGTGCTTGCCCCATATGGCGAGCAGAGGTGGCTGGAATTTACGGAAGTACTCCTGAAATTTGGGGTAGAGCTTAACGTTGTTGGCGTAGTCGAGGAAGAGATCGAGCTGGATGTCCATATTTCCCGGGCGGGCGATCATGGCGATGTCGAGGGTGTAGCCTTCGGGAGCGATGCGTTCGGGGTTGGGGACGCCGTCGATGTATTGAGAGCGGATGCCGTCTGGGCCAAGGGCCTGACGAAGGATTTCGCGGTTTTCGGGAGTGGGGTTTCGCCAGTATTGCTGGATCGGAGCCCAGGCGTCGCCGAGACCTTCTTCGTAGGCATTGCCGTTTTGCGAGACGATGGCGGTGATGCGTTCGGGGTGTGCCATTGCGAGGCGGAGGCCAGTGGGGGCGCCGTAGTCGAAGACGTATAGCGCATAGCGCTTGAGATTGAGGGCTTCGGTGAAGGCAAGGATTGTGTTCGCCAAGGCATCGAAGGTGTAGGTGTAGTCGCGGGTTGTGGGAACTTCGGTGAAGCCGAAGCCGGGAAGATCGGGTGCGATGACCCGATAGCGGTCGGCAAGGCGGGGGATCAGCTCCCGATATTGAAATGACGATGTGGGGAAGCCGTGGAGCAGGAGCACGACGGGCGCGTCGGATGAGCCGGCTTCGCGATAGAAGACGGTGACGCCGTCGGCCTGAATGCGATGGATGGAGGTGCGAGGGATGTGCGTTTTCTCGGTCATGGCCTCTCTCTTCCGGAGTTGTCGCGTGCTGAGAATGTGATGCGCTAACTGCCAGAAAAGTGTAATTGCGCTATTTCAGCATAACTATGCGCCTCGATCTGATATCAATGCGCGAGGTCGGTCAGGCAACAACCTCGCGCCGTTTCTCGAATCTGTTTATAGCAACCACCACCTGGTCAAAGTCTTTCCGGCGCTCCAGATATGGAACGGAATTAGAGGCGCTGGTAACTAGAAGCAAATTTATTTCGCGTCCGGCTTCGCTTCTGTTTTCTTTGCGGTGAAGGTGCCATCGTAGTTGAGAGGCTGCACATCTATGGCACCGGCCAACTCGCCTTTGTCGTTGTAGGTTCCGGTGAAGGTGATGGTCAGGGCTTGTCCCTCGTATTCTCCGCCATGGGCAAAGACTACTTTTTTGTCGCTAACGGTGACGGTGGTGTCGTAAGCCTTGCCTTCGGCATCTTTGCAGGAGCCAGTGATCTTGTCCTTATCCTGCGTGAAGACGCACGTTTCGTTGATGGGATAACCCTGGACGTCGCCTGTGATCGTCCACGATCCCGGGACGGTTGGCTGGGCCAGAAGAGTTGAGGTAGAGGCAAGGAACAGTAATAGAAGACGCTTCATGAATGTCGAAATCCCCTCTCGTGGATTCAATATACAGATAGAAACCGTGCGGGTTTTATAGAATTTGTGTCCAGCTGGCTTTTATTGTTCGTTCATGTTTTGCTGGGCCCGGCGGAATGGAGCGTCGCTGACGTGGACGACGCCCTGGAAGGGGCGATCGATGTCGGCGATGGCGACGAGCACGAGCGCAATGAGCAGCGAGAAAAAGAAGACCTGGATGGCGTGCAGCCTCGTGTTCGCCGCTCCGAACATGCAGCTCGACATGATTGTGACGATGCCTCCAACGATCAGGACGAACCAGAGGATCGCGGGTAGCCGGGAGGCGCTCTGCAAGCGGCGGGTACGACGATGTTCTGCGAGGGCACTTAACTCATAGAGGGCATGATCTTCTGCGGTGAGTTCGGTGGGCGTGGCGGCTTTGACCGACATGAGGATGCGCCAGAGCTCCTGATTAAGAACGTGGCTTTCGAGTTGGCCTGGGTCGTTGCGGGCCATGGCGGGCCAGTCCTTGTTGATGACGGCATCGGCGTAGGCGCGGGCGGTCTGCTGAATCTGCGTGCACTGCTGGTTGGGAAGGCCTTTGGCAAGACGGTAGACATTGACGACGGCGTTGGCCTCAGCATCGGCGTTCAAGTCGGCGGCACCGAAGTTAATCCAGACTGTGTAGAGCATGAAGCCGAGGATGACGGCGTACGTGGTTCCTAGGATGCCGAGTTGCCAGCCTATGATGTCGTTGTGTTTTATGCGCTTGTCGCCTGGCCAAAACCGCTCGAGGAGCCAGAGAAAGAGTAGAGAGCCACCCACGACGAGGATGATGCAGAGAACGTCTTGTAGAGTGTCCAGCATGCGGATGATCTTACTGCGATGTTGAGAGAAGTTAGATGAGATTTATTGGATTTCTGATCACCATTCCACGCGGACGCCGAAGAGCGTTATCAGAAGAGCTGCCTGATCTGGGCTGATGGTGAGGCGGTCCATTGTGATTGGTGTTCCACGTAAGCCGTCCAGCCGGCAGCCGCGGAGGTCAGCACCGACGAGTTTGGCTTGTGAGACGTCTGCGCGGCTGAGGTCGCAGTCGCGGAAGATGGTGCCGGATAGATCGGCTCCGTAGAAGTCGGCGTCGGTGAGATTGCATTTTTCGAACACACACTGCTGAAGACGTGCCATTCGGAAAAACGCCAGGTCCAGCTTGCATTCTTTGAAGAGGACGCTCTTGAAGTGCGCGTCAGTGAATGTTGCTCCGGTGAGACGTGTTGATGTGATCTCTACGCGTTCCAGCAGGCTGCTCTTGAGATCGATGTTGGCGAGGTCGGAAGTTTCGATGCGGGCATCGTGCAGGTGAAGACCGTGTGCTTTTGGATCGGCGAGTGTGACGGAGGTCCATACGCAGCGGTCGATTCGGACTGATTGGCCACGGGGGCTATAGAGGGGTGGAATTACTGTGTCGGACGCTATGGCATCGGTCACATGTCCGGATGAAAGCTGGTCTGCGAAGTTCTCTGTGAGAAGTGATAGGTCTATGTCAGGAGCAATGCGGCTCTTGTTTTTTGTCGCCATGGTTTCAGATTATCGCGCCTTGGATTTACACGGGCTCGCTGCAAATGGCGTTATACTCGCTGACGGGAGCGCCAGCTCTCTATTTTCAGGTTGAGCAAATATGCCTTAAGACTCGCGAACAGAGAGGCCGTCGCCTGAGAAGACGCCCGGATAATAAGTCGACTACCGCAACATTGAGAACTCCATAGGAGACATTCATGGCAACTATGAAAGTAGCGGAAGTACCTAGTCCGGGAGCAGATTTCCGGATCGTCGAGCGCGAGATTCCTAAGCCAGATTCCGGACATGTACTCATCAAGGTACAGGCCTGTGGTGTGTGCCACAGTGACGTGCTCACGAAAGATGGCTCCTGGCCTGGAATTCAGTATCCACGCGTTCCGGGGCATGAGATCGCGGGCATCATTGAGGAACTAGGTGCGGGTGTTTCCGTGTGGACGAAGGGCCAGCGTGTCGGTGTCGGCTGGCATGGCGGTCAGGATGGTACGTGTCTCTCGTGCCGGCGTGGAGATTTTACCAATTGCAAGAACCTGAAGGTTCCGGGCATCAGCTATGACGGGGGATATGCGCAGTATGTGGTGGTTCCTGTGGAAGCGTTGGCGGCGATTCCGGAGAGTCTAAGTGACGTCGACGCGGCACCACTGCTCTGCGCCGGACTTACCACCTTCAACTCGCTGCGGCATAGCGGTGCGCTCCCAGGTGACCTGGTTGCGGTGCAGGGTATCGGCGGTCTGGGTCATCTCGGAATTCAATTTGCGAACAAGTTTGGTTATAAGGTCGCGGCCATCGGACGCGGTCCCGAAAACGCAGCGCTGGCGAAGAAACTTGGCGCTCATGTCTACATCGATAGCAAAGCGACAAAGGCTGCGGAGGAGTTGCAGAAGCTGGGCGGGGCGCGGGTGATTCTGGCGACAGCCCCAAGCTCAAAGGCGATGTCTGAACTGATCGACGGCCTTGGAACGAACGGCAAGTTCGTGGTCGTGGGTGTGGCGTTTGATCCTATTGAAGTTGCCCCGGTACAGCTGATTACTGGAGTTCGGGGTATTCAAGGCTGGATGGCGGGAATACCAACAGATTCCGAGGACACGCTTCGCTGCGCAGAACTGACTGGTGTGCGTGCCATGATTGAGACCTATCCGCTCGAGAAAGCGGCAGAGGCTTATGCACGGATGCTGAGCGGCAAGGCACAGTTCCGCGTGGTTTTAGCGATGTGACAACTGCGCCACCCGATAACTCGCTAGTGGACTGATATATCGAGCGAAGCAGTAGGCCTGGCTTAAGTCTGTATCGGGAGCTATGCGGCTTTGTTTTTCGCCATTGTCGCCAGACAAGCTAGCGACTAAGAGATTTGTCTAAGGGGCGGGTTACCGCCTTGGGCACCGAGACAAATGGATCATCCGCTTGTTGACAGTGTTTCAAATCGGCCTTTCAATATTTACGAATGAAATGAGATCACATGAAGGAGTCCCTTTTATGATTGAAACCACATCCGCTGGGGCGTCGGGCGATGGGGCGCGCGGATCTCACGCGAACACGGGTAACGGACTGCAGGCGAAGAGCGTTCTAACGAAGATCGCGGCTTTTGTCGCAGATCGAAATATCCCTTTCCTTGTTTGCAGCATTGGAATGATCGTTATGTTGCTGTGGGCAGGCAAATTCAAAATGACGGCCCCCGGAGCAGAGGGCATCATTCCGCTTGTCAGTAACAGTCCATTGACCAGTTGGCAGTTCAGGCTCTTTGGAGCATATATTTTGGGGGATATCATCGGGGCCACTGAATGGACAGCGGCGATCCTCCTGATCATTGGCTACTTTAAACCTAAAGCGGGCATTCTGGGCGGGATGATTCTAGTCGTCATGTTCTTCACCACAAGCACCATGTTGATCACGACTCCGGATGACAGCATCGTGGTTCACGGCATCCATTACATGAACAACCTCGGCTTGTTTCTCTTCAAGGACATTATCTCTTTCGGAGTTGCGTTCTATTTGATCAGCTATTATGGCGGAAAAGCGATCCTGGCAGAAAACCAGAGATGATGGTCTGCGGGAGATACCAACGAAGGTTTCCAGAATTGTCTAAAATCGTGGCCACCGACGTTGTCCTAAATGGGAGGTTTGGCCTCTAAAGCGCCGGGCGGGATTGAAAACTTAAAGGTATCGGGCGGAAATGTGGGATTGCTTTCGTAACTGGTGAATGTGGCCGTCACAACTGACCGCATACCTCCTTTATTGCTTTCCGTGATATCGCGCAAAATGA
>Ga0206894_1152_pt1 | contig 12628 bp, 9 predicted proteins | sample Alteio_BWOrgHeat_54_FD_152953 | JGI IMG/M metagenome (GOLD analysis project Ga0206894, IMG submission 152953) | Enriched cells from forest soil in Barre Woods Harvard Forest LTER site, Petersham, Massachusetts, United States -... | ecosystem: Environmental > Terrestrial > Soil > Temperate forest > O...
GTCGCGTGTGAGGATTGTCTGTCCGTTTTTTACGACATCGATATAAGCGGAGCCGCTCGAACGTGTGGAGAGAACTTTGAGTTGGATACGGTCGCCGGTCTTGAACACCGAGTGATTGGTGCGGAGAAGGACCTGGTCCGCTCCAAAACGTGTCTGAAGTGGAATGGAGGAAGATGCGCGGTTGCCGCGATGATCGTCGGCTTCGATGTGGAGAGATTCCATGTCAGAAGCGGGGGTGACATGAATGACAGCAACCCCGCCGCTGTCGGTGGAAACCTGCTGATCGCCGATGCCAGGAAGATGGACCGTGAGGGTGGTGTTGGCCGGTGTGCCGTCAGGATAGGAACTGAGGATGAAGACCTGATTTTCAATGTGCGGCATTAAGGTGCCCCCCTCCGGTACTGCGATGATAAGCAGAGGCGATTGGCTGATCGTGATGGACTCGCCGCGAGTCTCTAAATGGGCGGCGGAGTCTTTCACGACAGCCTCTACGAGACCGCGGGCGGCGCCCCGGTCGAGCGGTCGCCCGGCAAAGTACGTGGGCAGCTTGAGATTGAAGTGGAAGACCCCATCGTTGTCCGTGGTACCAGTGATGGAGGCTGCCTCAAAGACGGCGACATCCATGCTGGAAACTTTGACGGTAATGTCAGCATGGTCTACCGGCTTGCCAAAGAAGTAGTTTGCGCGGACGGTGCCGGTGACATGATCTCCTGGTCGGTAATCGCGTTTTGGCTTGTTGTCTTTTTCGGAGAACTCGACGGCAACTTTGAATCTGGGCAGCACGTATCGTTCGACGTTGATGGCGATCTCGGAGGTGCTCGAAGGAGCGGACGGATCACCTATGAGCGCACGAAGATGATATGTGCCAAGATTCACTTCATCGGCAAGCGAAAACTCAGTGGAGGCGACGCCAAACTTATCAGTTGTGGTTGATTTCTTGAAGATTTTGTTGCCGCGTGAGTCTTCCAGTTCGAAGGTAAGCTTGCGGTCTGACTCGGCCTTGTAATTGGAGCGGTCAAGCGCCAGCAGGCGAACATGAATGGTTTGGCCTGGCTGGTAGATAGGCTTTTCGGTGGTGAGAAGGATGGATGCTTTCTCTTCGAGTTGGACGGGTTGGGTGAATTCGGTCGAGCCGATTGGGGTCTCAGCCACGTAGCGCATCTCGTACTTGCCTGCGAGGTCAGCGGGAAAGCGAAACTGGGCTTCGACCGTGCCTCGGCGGTTCAGGCGACCGGAGAAGAGCGGGCGTGGTGACTGATTGGGGATAAGCAGTTCTATGTGCAGCATGCCCGTCTCTGCGATGTCGCTGTTGGCGTCCGAGACGATGACACGGATTGCGGCCTCACTGCCGGCAAGATATTGAGTTTGGCCAAGGATGTGAACGACAGGACGCCGGAGGATCTGAGAGATGGATTCTATGCCCTCGATTGCGGGAAAAGTGCTGTCGTTGTACTCGAAGCGGTAACGCATGCGCTGCCAGATGATGTCATCGAAGGGGATTAGCTTCTCCGGTGTGATGACCTGCTGCCAGGAGCCGTCACCTTTGGCGATGTCGACGGCGCGTTCGACCCGACCAAGAATGTGGTCTTCGGGATCGAGGATCTCGGTGATGAGTCTGCCTGAGCCCGCGTTTGTGGACTGGTATGGGATCGTGACGGAGAGGCCGCGGTGCGAGTACGTGGCGGCCAGTTGTTGCGTGCGTGCATGTGTGAAGGAGAGAATGCCGGCGGCAACAACGACAAGAACAAAAGGCACTAGGAAACTAAGAAAAGAGCAAGAACGGCTAATGCGCATCCAAGGTTCTCCTTGTACGACGTCGATGAAATATTCATCGGTGCTGTCTGACTGGAGAACGCTGGACTTCTTTGAACTTGCAGCAAAAAAGGAAATATTTTTTCAGAGAGTCGCCGCGACCGTTACTTAGGCTTCCAGGTCTGGCCGTCAACGCTAATCCAATGATTCCCATCTTCGGTCGTGATCTCAAAGAGAGGAGGCGGCTTGATAATAGAAGGCTCTGCGATCTCCCTGTTCGTGGTGGGCAACTCGACTAGGGGAAGAGCTGTCGCCTCGACTGTGACCGTCTCGGAGGTCGACCCGATGGGAAGTGCGAAATTAGCGAGCCCCTGCTCAGATGAGGCAACGTTGACGGCCGACACCTGCTCCTGGAAGCCGGGTGCCCGGGCCGCGATCTGATAATGGCCAGGGACAAGACCACCTATTACATAGCTCCCGGAATGGTCGGTCTTTACGTTGTGGACGTTTGCCGTTTCAGTGCCCGTGACGACAATGGACGCATCCGGAATGGCCGCGCCGGTTGTATCTGTAACTTTTCCTGTTAGTACGGAGCTTGTGACTGGATCCTGTGCGCGAGCGGGGCCAGTTTGCGACGCGAAGCTTGGGGAAGCAATGTTGCTCACAGCAATTCCGGAACTCATTTTGGCGAGGGTCTCAGAAGATACCAGGACGACTTTGACAGCGCGGCCTTGCCACTGGGGTGAAATGGCCTTCCAGGTCTTACCTTCATCTCCGCTGAAGAAGAGCGAATTCTGCGTATCAATGGCGAGTATCTGATGGTTTGCTGAAACCATGGAGATAGCCGGAAGATGGCTCGGAAGAGGATGTTGAGCCAATACGCCTCCAGCTTCATTTAGTCCGACGTTGCGGCCATTGAAAGATAGCGCCATAGGCGCCGCGGCGGTTGTGACTTCGGGGTTCTGATTGAAGGCATTCAGAGTTGCCGCATCATGTGGAGGTGCCACATCATAAGGTCGCCTAAGGGGACCACCGACTGACGCAGGCGATGCAAGTGGAGAAGCGGGGACTGCAGAGGATGCCGCACCGGCGTTGAAGCGGTTTTGATGTAGAGAATCTGTCACCGTGGGTGCCGGGTGTTGGGAGAGAACACCGCCATTTCCAGAACCTACACCAGCACTAGCGATGAGCGAATCGGGCTGGTTGCCATTGATAACCTTCGCAGAGCGGTCAGGAGAAGACGGGGCATGGGCTCTGAGATCGCTGCTCTGATTGGAGGGCGTGGCGGCGTTTCGGGAGCTTATGCCGACGGAATTTTTTGTAGTTGAAGAACTCAAACGACCTTGGTGGGACACCGGGCCAACTAGCGCATTGGGTTTCGTCAATTTTTCTGGGGCGGGAACAGGTGAAGGAGAGTCTGCTCTCTGGATCGACACACCTGTATTGGGCAAGTTCGTGGTGTTACGAATATAGAGGACGACGATGGCGAGCGCAGCGAAGGCCGCGGCGGTAGGCCACGCAAGCTTCCATCCAGGAAACCAAGACTTTCGGACGGTCTCGGCTTGCAATACTGGAGCTTCCTCCATTGGAGGCATGGAAAACGCCACGATGGAACGACAGTCAGAGCAGACGGCGAGATGGGCGAGCGTCTGCTCGTACTCATGAAGAGGCAGAGCATGTTCAACGAAGGCGTTGAGCTGGTCCGCGTCTGGATGATGCCCGAATTGGAGAAGGTCGCTCATAGTGAATCGGATGCTTTGGTAGTGGTCGAGATCGTCTTATCAGAGAACGATGAGGTTTGAGAAGTTTGCAGGAGCGATCGAAGATTTGTTTCGATATCGCGTGGATCTGTGCCGAGAGCTTCCTCGGCGGCCCGTTTACTCAGTCCGCCCGACTGAAGATTGTGGAGGAGGTGCTTGCGGAGATCGGCGACCAGGCGCTTGAGTCTCCGGCTGATTGTAGCTTCGTGAACGCGAAGAACGCGAGATATCTGCAGGAGTGTCTGGCCATCAAGAAAGTACGAAGCGAGCAGGAAACGATCCTCCGGCTCAAGGTCTTGAAAAGTGCGGACGATGGCATGCTTAAGCCGAATGAGTTCGAGATCGATCGGCGCCACAGAGGGTGCTTGCGCTGCGACATCGACCGTTTCAAGCGGGGCCTCGCGATGGGTCCGGCGGTGGCGATCCACGTGCCGCTGAGCCAGGATCGTACGGAGCCAGCCGAGAAGCGAGCCACGGCCGGAATAGGAGGCCAGTGGAGAACGGCGTTGGCCATCGACCTGACGAAGACCATAGAGCTCGGAGTAAAGCGAGTCCGCGAGATCGTGGCCGAGATTGGCTGATCCGGTCATAGCGACGGCAGCTCGGGTAAGAGGAGCACGGTAAAGGCTGAAGAAACAATCCCAGGCGACCTCGCGGCCCAGAGCACAAGAGTGCGCGAGAGCAAGTTCCGAGAGATGTAATGACCGGAAGAAGGAAGCTCTCTGGGCAGTATCGGGCTGAACGCCCGAAGGCAGACCGTGGTTAAGCTTCGCGCCTACAGCGGCGAGGACAGCGCCAAACTCCTCAAAAGTCAGGCCGCGGGTCTCTGCTTCTGCGGTTAGCCATAGCTCACGAAGAACATCCTTCGGGAGTTCGGACAGATCGGGCGTGTGGTGACGGGTAGCCGTGGATTGCTGCGCCGTCGATAACGAAAGAACAAGATCATCGGGCTGTGACGAGGCCGTCTCCACGTCCCTGAAGATAATGCATTTCCATAACCATGTGATCCACTTCTCCCAAATGCGACCGTTACTTGAAAATCAGTTGTGAGACTCGCATTAGTTCTGCCATCCGAGGTACCCCCCCTCCCCACATCTCCCAGTAAGGTTTTTTTACAACGACATACATGTTTCGATAAAGCAAATTCGTGCAAAAAAGACTTGCTGTTAAAACAAAGAGTCCCGTCGGGTTACGGAACTCTTTTTTGACTCTACTTCTTAAAGATACCGAACTGAGAAAACTCCTTTGCAACTCGATGTCTTTTGTTATGAGCTACATAACCAGTTTTGGGATTTGATAAGTAAATTGAGGATAGCGGTCTGTGGAGATCGGTTGTTCGAATGAGCGCCGAGGGGTACGATTCATCGGTCTCAAAGCTACCTCTCAACCTCATAGCGCAGTCGGACGACGCCGTCGGGGTACTTTCCGGCCGAGCGCATGCGAAGGGGCACGTCTCGATGGCGCGGCGCTATGAGTGGAATGCCCTCACCGATGAGGGTAGGAATGACATGAATGTCGAATTCGTCGATCTCGCCGGCGTCGAGAAATGAGGCGATCAGTTCTCCGCCGCCCATCATCCAGATGTGTTTTCCCGGCGTCGCCCGCAGGCGCTGCGCAAACTCTTTTATAGGCTCAGAGATGAATTCAATACCCGGAGTCGCTTGTTTCGGCGGTCTGCTGGAGAAGACGTAGTTGGCAAGTTTGGTGTCGAAGATCCTACCTTTGCTGCCTGTCTTCCTGTCGTAATCGAGGGCCCAGTCGTAGGTCTTGCGCCCCCACAGGATGGTGTCGATGGAGGGGTAGAAGTCCCGCATGCCGTAATCGGATGTGCTCGGGTGACGATTTAGCCATTCGACATCGCCGTCGGGTCGGGCTATGTAACCGTCGACGCTGGTCGCGATGTAGACGATGATCCTTCGCCGCGCTTTCATTGCGCACCATCCGCTGGCTCAGATTTTTTCGAGACGGCAGCCTATGGCATCAACAGTACAGAGAGTGGAGGGCTGGCACAACCGGATAGCTGGTTAAATGGAACGGGGCTCCGATGAAGCGGAGCCCCATTTCAGGTTTGGGGATGATTTAGAAGAACAACTTGGCTGTGAACTGCATCTGGCGCGGACCGTAGAGCGTGCTCGATGTTGAGCTTGGGGTACCGAAGGCAGAAGCAGCGTTAGTCACGAACGGGATGATATCGGTCGTGTTGCTGTACTGGAAGGCAGTGGTGTTGTAGCTGAGAATCTGCTTCCTGTTGACGATGTTGAAGGCTTCCACGAAGACCTGCATCTTGATGTTTTCATGGATAGGAATATCACGCGAGAGACGGGCGTCGATGTTGCGAACACCATTGCTGGGGAAGGAATTGCGACGGAACTGAGGAGCGCGGCCCGTGGAGGGCGATGGGCTGTTGCCTACCGCGCCACCAGTTGCGCCGCCTTCGATACCGCCCGAGGCGTTGCCGCTCATGGTTGCTGTGAGCGGAGTGCCGGTTTGCAAGGTTGCGGTTCCTGAGAAGGACCAACCGTTCGCTGCAAGGTTGGCGTATCGGTTCGCGAGACCCACTCTGGGCGACCAGACGACGCTGGCGACGAAACGGTTGCGCATGTCGAGGTCGGATCGACTGTATTCGTCGAGGCTGCCTGGGTTCTTCAGGTTGAAGGGATCGAGGATGGTATCGGTGCCGTTGAAGGTGCCGAACTGACCTGGAACCTGACCGCCATCGATGGCCTTGGACCAGGTGTGATTGATCAGCAGTTCAACATCGTGGCTGAACGGCTTGCGGATGGTGAACGCGCCTGAGTGATACCAGGAGTTGATACCGCTGAAACCGGCGAGGATACCACCGTCGTTGGGAGATGGTCTGCCAATGCTGGTTGAGTAAAACGGAACCGTGATGGTGCTGGTCACAGGCCCCGTAGCCGATGGCCTGATTTGGTAGGTGCGAGTCAGGGTGGTACGCGGCTGATTCACATCGATGAAATAAGGCAGGCGCATACCGCGGGTACCAACATAGGCGATGGTAAGGCTGACATGGCCAGGAAGTTCCTGTTCCACTGCCAAATCCATCGAGTGGGTGTATGGATTGGTGAAGCTGGGGTCCTGACCGCGGAAGGCAAGCGGTGCAGTGACCGGGGTAGCACCTGTGTTCTGGACAGTCGGTGTCACCGCGCCCGAGAAGGGAGCGGCCAACGGAAGTCCGGGAGGTGTGAAGAGTACGCCTATATTTTGCGGCGCGCCGGCTCCGTATGTGTACGAAGTCGGAATCGTCGATGTACCAGCCGACTGTCTGACATTAAACGAGTACTGCTGCTGGAAAACACCATTCTCCACACGCGTGGCATAGAAAGTGGAGTTGGTGGTGAGGGCATAAAAGATGCCGTAGCCGCCGCGGAGAACGGTGCCATTATGGGGCGACCATGAGAAGCCGATACGGGGCTGAATCATCTTGTAGTTGATGTTGATTGTTTTGGTGTAGAAGTTGCCGAGTGGAGACGGCGCACCGTTAAAGCTGGTGGTGTAAGGGTGTGGCGGCTGAGGCACGATCTGAGTGTCATACCGGATGCCTGCGGTGACGTTGAGATTGCTTGTAACCTTCCAGGCGTCCTCAACAAAGCCGGCGATGTCCTGATTCCAGAAGTCGTCGGCGCCTATGTGGGTGATGGGGTCGTTGACCTGAGTGAAGGTACTGTAGTGTTGGCCGCCGTTGACTCCATAGACGTCCTGAACCCAGTTAGCGAAGGCGGCTCCCGGACCATTGATGGCCGCCGCACCGGTGCAAGGAGTTACACCCTGTTGTGCGGGATTGAGGCACTGATTGTTGAGTGCAGCATAAGAGTAAATGCCGCCGCCCTGAAAGAGATTGGCGAGATACTCATGGATGAGATTGATGTCGACACCGAATTTGAGATTGTGATTACCGAGGAGTTTCGAGACAGTATCGGAGATCTGCCAGCGATGCTCGTCAGGAAAGGCAAGTCGGGGTAGAGCGTTGGGCATGCCGTAGGTCTGAACATTGGAGATAGTGACCGAAGGCCCGGGCGCATTGGACGAGGTGACTTCGAGGTCTCGGCCCCACTGGAAGCGGAAGGCGTTGGTCATAGTCGGCGTGATGACCGACTCCCAGTTAGAGATGAAGTAGCGCTGGTGGAAGTCCGATCGGCCGTTGGTGGAAGCCGAACTGTTGGTGTAGGTTGGGGCGGTGCTATAGCCGTTGGGAAGCTTGTAGTTCTGGAAGAGATACTCGACACTGATGTGATTGTTGCCGTTAAGTTGGTAGTCGAGACGCGGGAAGAAGATGTCCTGCGTGAGTTCGCGGGGCGCCGGGCCACTGAGTCCATTGAGGTAAGCCTTGGCTGCATCGCATTGCGATCCGCTAATGGGGGCCGGGCAGGCAAACGTCGAGATGGAGGCCGTAGAGCTGTATAGTAGCGGGCCGGAACGACGGAAGCCATCGTAGGTGAAGAAGTAGAAGAGCTTGTCCTTAAGAATCGGACCGCCGACGGAACCACCGAACTGATGCTGCTGATGAACGGAGGGTTGAAGGAGAGCGGGGTTCGCTCCGGGCTGGCGACCGTTGAACTTGGTGAGAGGATCGAGCGCGTTCAGTGAAGGGTAACGGAGGAAGTAAAAGAGATCGCCGTGGATGGCGTTGGAGCCGGACTTGGAGATGGCATTGATCTGCCCGCCGGCGGCCTGTCCGAATTCGGCCGAGTAGCCGGAGGTGGAGGACTCAAACTCCTTGATGGAGTCTTGTGGGAAGACGTAGGGAGCGCCGATGGCGCGGCCACGGGCCTCGGAGAAGAAGGCCTGCTGGTTATTGGCTCCGTCGACGAGGTTGGTGTTGTAGAGACCGGAGATACCGCGATAGGAGATGAGGCCGGAGTTGCCGTCGGGGACCACGTTGGTGGTGAGGAGAACAAAGTTGTCGTAGCGGCGGCCGTTGACGGGGAGGTTTGCGACCATTTGCTGGCTGACGGTCTGCGATACCTGGGTCTTGAGGGTATCGATCAGGGGCGAGACGTCGGTGACGGTGACCTCAGTAGCAGCGGTCGCGGCGGGAAGGGTGACATCGACTGTGAGCACCTGACCGACGGTCAGAACAAGATTCTGGCGGTTTACTTTGCCGAAGCCGGACGCGGTAGCGATGACTTCGTAGCGGCCGGGCTGGAGAAATGTGGAGGTGTATTCCCCTGAGTTGTTGGTGGTGACGGTACGTGTCGCGCCTGTATCTGTAGCTGTGATGACGATGTTGGCGCCGGGGACGATGGCGCCGGAGGCGTCAGTAACGGTACCCGATATGGTGCCGGTTCCAGCGGTCTGTGCAGTAGAGGGGGAAACGGCGATGACAGCAAAGATGACTGTCAGGACAAGGGCGAGCAGACGCTTCCGGTCGGAAAGACGGTTCATATACTGGGCTCCTTGAAATAAAAGCAACACCGATGCAAAAGGTACGGTGTTCGAATTGGATGCGTTCCATTCAGGATTCGGGCTATGGTGTCCCCGCGAATCTTTGGCTGCAACCTGAGAAAAGAAAGTTTTTATTAGTTCTACGGTCAGGCTTTTGAGCCGCCCGTGTCAAGTGAACTATGTCAAGCTTTGGTAATAAAAGGGGCTAAAAAGCCAATTTTGCAGAGGCTTTTTTGCGGCTGGGATGGGGTGTTGAAATTGGCTTAGTGAAGCTGGTCGGGGATTACGGCGTACCGGATCAAAAGCTCAAAGGGAACGATCTTGAGGGTGGCCTCGTGGGTGGCTTCGAGGATAATGGGGCAGGCTGCTCCTGCTTGCTGGACCTGAAGCCAGCGGGCGGCGCAGACGCACCAGCGGTCGCCGGGTTTGAGGCCAGCGAAGCCGTATTGGGGCATGGGTGTGCTGAGGTCGTTGCCGAGGGCCTTGGAGGCCGCTAGAAATGGGGCGTCGACGACGCAGCAGATGGTGTGGACGCCGAGGTCGTCGGGGCCGGTTTCGCAGCAGCCAGTGCGGTAGAAGCCGGTCATGGGCTCGCAGCCGCAGGTATCGAGGGGCTGACCTAGTACGTTTTTTCCGCGAGCTTTGATGGGTTCTGTTGCAGGCATGTGTGGGTTAAGTATCCCATTTTTCTGTGGAGCGGGTTTGATTTATTTTGGTGTGGTTTTTGGAGGGGGTTTCTGGGAAATTGGGCTGTAAAACTTGGATTTTTGGTGGATAGTGTGTGGTGAAATGCGTGGTAAAGATGGTTTGTTGATGTGCGTCTTTTTGGGGCTATGGATTTTGCAGTTTTGCGGGATTTATTTTTCGAGGGCTTGAAGATGGATGTGCTCGGGGGGTGCTCAGGACGCTCGGAGGCAAGAAACATGCAAGGGCAAGAACAAACAACGGCAAATACAGGGGTTCTTCGCTTCGCTCAGAATGACGACCTTAAAACAAGCAACAACAAAGGCAACTACAGAAGCAGATCCCTACGGGATGACAAACAAGAACGGCAACTGCAACTGCAACTGCAACGGCAACAGCAACGGCAACGGCAACAGCAACGGCAACGGCAAGGGCAAGGGCAACAGCAACAGCAAGGGCAACAGCAACGGCAACAGCAAGGGCGACGGCGACGGCGACGGCGACGGCGACGGCCGGTGAGGCTATTGGCGATGTTGATGGGCGTGAGATAGTTGGGGTGGAGGGTGGATGGAGTTGAACGCTTGAAGATTGCGGTGATTACGCAGTACTTTCCTACGTCGGAGCAGCCCTGGGCGGGGCACTCTGCGTATCAGACGCTGCGGTGGCTGGCGCAGTGGAATGAGGTGAAGGTCTTTTATCCGGCGGTACGGTATCCGAAACAATTGACTCCGGCTACGGGACTGAAGACGCGGCTGGATGTGAGCTATCGGCCTGAGGGGGTGGACGTTGAGTACATTCCTTATCCAGCGCTGCCGGGTGTGTCCCGGCCCTTGAATGGATGGGTGGCGTCGAGCCGATTGCTGCCACATGTGCGGGAGTTTGGGCCGGAGATCGTTTTGAACTACGTGGTGTATCCGGATGGGCATGCCGCTCTGCGGGTGGGTAAGGCCCTAGGGGTTCCGGTGGTAGTGACGGCGATTGGGTCGGACTTGAATCGGATTCCTGATCCGCTGTGTGGGGCGCTGACTCGAAAGACGCTGCGAGAGTCGGATGCGGTGATTACCGTGAGTGGGGATTTGCGGAAGACTGCAATTTTGCTGGGAGCGGACGAAGCTAAGAGTCATGCGATTTTGAATGGGTGCGACACTTCGGTCTTTTTCAATCGGGATAAGGGCGAGGCTCGGGCTGCGTTGGGGATCGATCCCAGTGAAGAGGTCGTGGCGTATGTGGGGCGGATGGATGTGAGGAAGGGGCTGCGGGAGTTGATTGGGGCGATGGCTTCGCTGCATGAACGGAGGCCGAGGCTGCGATGTTATCTGGTTGGGGATGGATCGGATGAGGGTGTGTTGCGGGAGTTGATTGCGCAGAAGGGCGCGGGTGAGTATGTGAAGTTGATGCCTCCGTGCAGGACAGATGGCGTGGCGCAGTGGATGGCAGCGGTGGATTTAGTGACTCTGCCTAGCTATAAGGAAGGGTGTCCGAATGTTGTGCTGGAGGCGCTGGCTGCGGGGCGGCCGGTTGTGGCAAGCAATGTTGGGGGGATTCCGGAGCTAATGGATGATTCCAGCGGGAGGCTGGTTCCGGCTATGGATGCGGATGCGCTGGCTGTGGCTTTGGATGAAGTGTTGGTTGCGGAGTGGTCAGGGGATGAGATTGCGACACGGCATCAGCGTGGATGGGATGATGTGGCGCGGGATGTGGAGCAGGTGCTCGAAGGTGTTCTTCAGGTGAGATCGACGAAGGCGAAGTAGGTGCCTGCCGGATTTCGGCGGTGCGTTGGAGTTCCGCGTAGTCGGGCTAAATGAATGGTGGTATTGTGTGTGCGACCGATACTACGGGCCCAATTCACAACCAAACGAGGAGCCACGATGAACCGAAGAGTCGCGTTTTGCGCAGATGGAACGTGGGATGGAACGAGCAACAATACGAATGTCTTTAAGATCTTCAATGCGATCTCCTATATCCCGGGCGTGCAGTTCAAGTTTTATGATCCGGGAGTTGGAGCCGATGGAACGCCAATTGAGAAGCTGACTGGTGGAGCGTTTGGAGCGGGCCTGTTCCAGAAGATCAAAGATGGGTATTCGAGGATTGCGGACGTCTATGAGGATCAAGATGAGATCTTCATCTTCGGATTCAGCCGTGGGGCTTATACGGCTCGCAGCATCGCAGGCATGATTGCGGCCTGTGGGCTGCCTACGAAGAATCCCGATACCAATCTGGTGAATACAGCGTTTGAAGCATATCGAAATAAGGACAAGAGAGCGGACCTGCTGGCGACGCTGGGTGCATACGGAATGGTGACTGCTCCGATCACGATGGTGGGAGTGTGGGATACGGTCGGGTCGCTGGGGATACCTGCGGTAATTGGCGGTGTGGACCCTTTGCAGTTTGGTTTTTTGGACACGGGTCTTAATCCGCGGATTCTGCATGCGTATCATGCGGTGGCGATTGATGAGAAACGGGTGGAGTTTCCGCCAACGCTTTGGACGACGACGCCCGGGCCGAACCAGACGATCTCGCAGGTGTATTTCTGCGGCGTTCACTCGGATGTCGGAGGCGGCTATGGAGATGATCCGGGTACGGGTACGGCGCTATCGGACATTACTCTAAGTTGGATGATGAGCAAAGCGCAGGCGCTGGGGCTTGTGTTCGATCCAGCTGCGATAGCTAAGTATTATCCTTCGGCTGCGAAGAATGCACTGGATACGAAGCACGAATCATGGAATCCGCTATGGCTGTTTCCTAAGCCTCGACTCATCGCTCCGAAGGTTACGCTGGCGAACAGCGTTCTGCTTCGCTGCCAACATGACAGCAGCTACAGGCCTTGCAATTTGAGCCTGCAGAACACGGGCCTGCCGATGGATGGATACAGCGCGGAGGCAGTAGTGGTGGTGGATTAAACCCTGCGGTTTAACCCACGGCTTCGAGGACGGACTGGAGGCGGTCTGCGGCCCAGAGCAAGTCTTCTTTTTCGATGATGAGTGGCGGGGCGAAGCGGATGACGTTGTCGTGGGTTTCTTTACAGAGGA
>Ga0206894_1153_pt1 | contig 12613 bp, 12 predicted proteins | sample Alteio_BWOrgHeat_54_FD_152953 | JGI IMG/M metagenome (GOLD analysis project Ga0206894, IMG submission 152953) | Enriched cells from forest soil in Barre Woods Harvard Forest LTER site, Petersham, Massachusetts, United States -... | ecosystem: Environmental > Terrestrial > Soil > Temperate forest >...
ACGCTCAAGCAGGTGCTGGATTAACTGAATTTGTTGTACCATTCGGTTTCTTTAAAGCCTAAGAGTCCAAAATCATCTCCGAGTAAAAAGGGGCGTTTCACAAGCATACCATGTTGATGTAGAAGAGCCAAAGCTTCATCGAGGCTCAGATCCGGAAGTTTTTCCTTCAACTGCATCTCTTTATATAACAAGCCAGAAGTGTTGAAAAGCTTCCTCACATTGTCATTTTGATAAGCGAGCATTTGTTTCAGCTCTGCGATGGAAGGTGGGGTCTTAGTGATCTCTTTTTCAATAAATGTTACGCCACGTTTCTTTAAGAAAAGTAGGGCAGTCTTGCAAGTAGAGCATTTTCCATAAACATACACGATCATTTTCGTCTCATTCTTTGTAGGTATTCAGCGGCTTACGAACTTCTAAGTCTACCTTTAACTCGATAAATGTACCATTGGTCATTTTTGTATTTCATATGGACTCAGTCGAAATACTGCAAACGGCGTACCGGCTGCCGCCCATATTCATTCATAATCTATTAGAGACGGGCTTAAATAAGTCACTATTTTTTCCTTATGACTGACTGGAGGAACTCCACCAATAACGTGCAAACAAATTGTTAGACTGAGAACTTAGCTTATAGCCGATGAATACAACACTTTTTAAATTTGTGACCACTGCCGCATGGACAGGGTGCATTGCGTTCGATTTTCACAGTATGAGAGATCTCATCGGAGTAATTCCCCCATTCAGACAGTTCTTTTGCGGCATCTGCAATGAGATTCAGATTTTCTTCTCGAGGGAGTTGTTTAATGGGTTCCTTGAGATGCTTCTCAAAGCAATGAATATCCATTTTATCGCCACGGATCATCCCCGCCTTGAATGCTGCTCTTATGCTGTCATATAACGGTTCCAATTTACAGTCGATTGTCAAATCTGCCAAAGTCGAGAAAAATTCGATATCTTGGTTCATTTTTCCGCTAGCGATAATTTCTTGAAGCGTTAAAATCACTCGATCTTTATCTAAAAGTTTTTGGTAGATCAAAGTCGTTAAGCAACTTCCAATAACCCAACGAACTACATCTTCAGTTTTTGGGTTGATCAACAAAGCAAAAAGAGGCTCCGGATTTCCATCATAAATACTAGCTACAATTTTTGGTATTGTCTCTGTGAGCATATCGCCTAGGAGACGATCGATCGAATCGATCGGTAGATTTAAAAGTTCTATGACAATAGGATAAGCTTGCTTTTCTCTAAACTGGCTGAGAAGAAGAATAGCATGGATGTGGGCGACGTAGTAATCTCCTGTACGGTCATGATTTAGAACGGCTTTTTTAAGTATTTGGAGTAAGTAAGGGGTTGCTTCTTGTTGATGATTAATCAACATCTCATAAGCCTCAAATGGAACAACGCCCTTATAGAAATAAATCTTATTTATCGCTTGTTGCAGAGACATCGTCTTTGAATCATTAGTTAAATGCATAGAAACTCTTCGTGTTAGATTGCGGGTTAAAAAATCGTAAAAACAAGCACAGGTTAAAACCTGTGCACACATGCGCAGGCTACGCTACATATTCGCGGTCTATATTAAGCTTGGGCCCGTACCCCTTTCAGGGGTACAATATCTAATAAATCACCCAGAGTTGCGCTGTCGCTTACCCTGGGCTACAAGCCGTCACCCCCTTTCAGGGGTATAGCACAGTAATGTTTATAGCCTTACGCTTTTTCATTACTGAACCTGGGCTGGGCTACAGGCCATTATCCCTTTCAGGAATAAAGCCCATCAAGGACATCGTTTAACTCCCTGATCTGTCAGTATGTATTTATTTATCGTACATACTGACATATTTGTTGTTAAAAACGGAAACACACTTCTCTGGGATGTGAGGCCTGACCCGTTTTTAAACAACCAAAGCTTAGGAGAGAGGAATGTAAATTTTCTTCTCTAACTCGCTCAGATCTGTTTTAACAAATTCGATGTTAAAATATTCCGCAAAGCAAGGGCGTGTCTCATCGACATTCTCTTTGCTGTCAGGTAGTCATTAACCAACCTGTGGTTAGATGATATGCCACTTTCTGAATCTGATAAAAAATACGCTCAAATCCCGGCTGTTGCCAATTTTTTTACAGTCTCTGCGTAAGGGGTTTGACGAAAATTCCTAAAAACCCATGTTTTTCAATCTCATCCGGCGTGCTCCATTGATGATATACCTTCACAGCCTCTTCAAAAGAAGAGATACCTGGCAAAGCCACTTGAAATGTCACATCGTTTAAATAAGTTTCTAGGCTGCTATGAAGGGCAATGAATCGATTAGGCCGTGACAAATCACACTAGGCCAGATACTTTCCGTTTTAAGTCTTAAATAAGCTAAAGCGGCTGTTGCCACAATGATGTTTCCAAGTAAGTTTAGAGTTCCGGTCCAGATAAGTTGTCCAGTTGTCCGATCAATACCAATCAGGTGAACATTAATGAAAAGAAGAGAAACAAGAATAATTCCCCAGCCAAAAGAAAATGAGTTAACTTTCCACTCCTTTTCCAAGTAACGAACAAGAATGGCTAAAAAAACTCCGCGAAAGACCAGTTCTTCATCCAAACCAGAGACAAAAAGTTGAAACGCTATCGATTCGATAGTCTTTTCTGAAGGCAGGTCTGTAAAGAAATACCCATCAAGGACATTCCACCCACCTAAAATAAGACCAAAAATCAATCCATAGAAGATTCCTTTCACTGGTTTTCGAAGTTTTAGGCCCACCTCTTCAGCGCTCAACCATTTAAAAAGAAAAACAACGATCCATGGCCAAAGAAATGAAAGAATCTTTCCTTCCCAATTCCAATGGCTAAATCGCTGATATGAGGATGAAAAAAGAAATGGGAAACTCATCACAAAAGAGTCGAAGGCATAAGCGGTAAACAAGATGCCAGCTGCGACAAGCGGCTTTGAAGAATTCTTGGCATAAGCTAAAACGAACAACGAAAGAGCTATTGGAGAGAAAGTTAGTAAGATCACCTCAACAAAAGCAGTGAACGATTCCATTTAATTTTTCCTATTTGAAGAAATGAAGTGAAACATGAGGGGCAGCTCTTGTAAAAGTCGCAGAAACAATAGCAAGTGCAGTCCCAGCTACAATTTGAACAGCGGCGGCCAATATGCGTGCTGGTCCTGAATAAATTGTTGAGACAACTGGATAAACATCCCAATTTCCTTATGATACTCACGACCCCATTTTATTAGGAAGGCTTTAGAACTTTCAAGGAGTTCGATTGGTCATTCATTCAATTAATTTTATGTCGTATTGATCCTAATTTGATAAAACCGTTTGCAAAATAGGGTAAAAATCTTCAAAATAGGGTAAAATAAGTTAAAAATTACCCTGTTTAAGTCTTATTTACCCCTATTTTGGATGAACTATGCATTCCCTAGATGAAAAATATTTAAGATCTCTTACATTTACAGCTGAGCAATTGACCATTTTACGTACGATTGGCGAATACCAAGGAAAGCAAGGACTTTATTTCAAACAATCGCCCGAAATTTTAAAAGGACTTCAGCAGGTCGCGGTTATTGAATCTAATGAATCATCTAATAGATTAGAAGGCATTACGGCTCCTCATCATCGCATTGCGGAGCTCATAAATCAAAATACCCTGCCAAAGGATCGTTCGGAACAAGAAATAGCCGGTTATCGTGATGCTTTAAATTTAATTCATCAATCTTTTAAGCACATGTCTTTTTCGCTCAATGTGATTTTACAACTTCATTCTTGGCTTTATCGCTATCTTCCAAATCCTGGAGGACAATGGAAAACAACAGATAATGAAATCACGGAAATTCATCCAGACGGAAAAAAGCGAGTGAGATTTATTCCTTCTAATGCATTTGAGACCCCTTTAGCTATGGAACATCTCATTAAAGGTTATGAGATGAGCATTTATCAGTGGAATGTAGAACCGCTCATCATTATTCCTGCTACAATTTTAGATTTCTTATGCATACATCCATTTCGAGATGGTAATGGTCGAACAGCTCGTTTACTTACCCTTCTCCTTCTTTATCATTTTGATTATCAAGTAGGGCGGTATATTAGTTTAGAGCGAATATTTGAAGAATCAAAAGAAAGCTATTATGAGACTTTGGAAAAAAGTTCTCAAGGATGGCACCAAGGACAACATAATCTCTTGCCTTGGATGACTTATTTTTGGGGCGTTCTTTTAAGAGCCTACAAGGAATTTGAAGGGCGAGTAGGGACTTTAACCACCGGTAAAGGAAATAAGACTCATCATATCCGTCTAACAGTAGAAAATATGATAGGTCCTTTTTCCATTTCCGATATTGAACGCGCTTGCCCATCTGTTAGCAGAGATACTATTCGCCTAGTTTTAAGACAACTAAGAGACGAAGCAGTTATCACTCCCGAAGGTAAAGGGCGAGGAGCGAAGTGGGTAAGAAAACTACAGTCTAATTGACGTCTTTAAAATGGGGTCAAGCCTGCGATTTGCGATTTGAGACTGCCTGTAGATAAAATGTAATTAGGATCTCAAATCACAAATCACAGGCTTGACCCCAATCCTTGAATGAGGGCGAAGCTTACGTAGGGGGAGTCCAGAGGGTCTTGACCCTTTGGCGGGGGATTATTAAGGGGGCAGGGCCCCCTTAATTGCCGATGACCGGACTCGAACCAGCACTCTATTGCTAGAAGTAGATTTTGAGTCTACCGCGTCTACCATTTCGCCACATCGGCATGTGAAAAAACAGGAGTATAGCGTGTGGGTATCTATTTCACAATAGAAATCTCACTTTATTTACCAGCGGTGGTAGTTGCGGAAGGCTTTATCCCAGGAGTAGTTGACATTTTGGTTGAGGTCTCTGTCGTAGCGCACTTGGATGCTGATGTAGGCGTAAGGGTGGCGGTTGTCGAAGTCACGTCCCTCTTTTTTGGCAAACAGTTTTACGAAGATTTCTTTGTTGTGCCAAGGGGGGGTGGAGACGTTGGTGTCTTGCTTTTCGTATCTTCGGAATACTTCGTAATCCTTTTTGCCTTTGTAGCGAGGGTTTGTTTTGTAGAAGTTTTGGATGATGTTGACGATTGTCTCGGGTTTATCTTCTAAGCCTTGCACGTAGAAGGCCACTTCGGCGCCGATCATATGTTTGGAGTATTGATTTTCTTTGTCGGCATTATTGTAGGTGTTGTGTTCAGGGCAGCGATGGCCGCTGGTGATGACCACCCGTTTTCCTGTGGTAGCTTGGATGTGATTGAGAAGTTCTATGAGGATGGGATAGATGAACTCTTTACCATCTCTGAGCGGGAGGCTGTGCTTGTCTACGCCACCACAATCGTAACAATGAAGTATTTCTGTTTGCTTTTGGACCACATGGCAGGGGTTTAGGCTGCTGCCTTTGCAGCGGAAAAACTCTTTGGTGATGAGAGGGTAATTACCGCTTTGCTCTTTATCCCAAGGATAGGTTTTAGGGGTGTTTTTGGCGGGCGGAGCAAGGGAGAATGAGTTCTCGTTGTACTTTCGATAGATATATTCTCCCTGTTGATTGCGCAGGCGGGTGGTGTTATGGGTTTCATCAGCAGAAGAGCAGCCTGTGTATAGGAGTGATAGTACTAAAATAAGCTTTAGGAAGGAATGTAAGACACTGGTGATGTTCATGATATATTGAAGATAATGAAAAGATAAACATATCCAATAGATGTGTTTAAAGCAACTATACAATATACTAGATGTGTGTATGACCTGCACGATGCGTTGCGACAATCAATTCTTTGTCTAGGGTCGCTAAGGGGATTTTCTCGCGCAAAGCCAGTTCAAGATAAGCCGCGTCGTAAATCGAAATGTGCAAATTTTCTGCGAGTCTAAAAATGCTATGCATGGCTCGCACTGACGTTGTTTCATCAACAACGATGGGAAGGATTGTCAGAGCATCAATAAAGTTTGATGCTTGCGATGTGGTAATGCGCTTTTTGCGTTGAGCCATTAAAAGCACATTCGCCACCTCCAATGGCCAAATGCTAGGCACAACAGCTGAGAAAGCCCTAAGGTTTTCTAGAATTTTATCGGTTTCAGCACTGCTTTCATCCTCGAAAAGCCAAGCCATTGTGACTGAACAATCCAATACAAAGCCATAACCTAAACTTTTTTTACGAGAATGAGCTGCTGCTACCATACTTAGGCTCTACCTTCTTCTTTCATTTGTTTGATCGATAGCTTTTTTCCTAGCCTTGTACCCGCGCGCAAATTTTTTATAGCACGTATCGCACTAACCACCCCGCCATCTTCTTCCTGCTGCATCGCTTTAGAAAAGGGGACCAACATCGCAACAAGTGCTCCACTCTTTGAAATCAACACCCTTTTTCCCGCTGCCACTTCCGCTAACAACTGAGAAAAATGTGTTTTTACATAAAAAGCCCCAAACTGGTCCATAACCAACCTATGTAATAAATCAACTAGTCTATACATTCAGACTAGTCTATGTGATCATTATTTGTCAAATGGATAACGCCACTTTTATACTGGACATGCATTAAGAATAAGCCTTGAGGGGGGGCTGCTTGGCCTGCATAGCGTCGGTCTTTAGCAGCTAGGATTTTGTTAATGTCATCTATTGGACGCTTGCCTCTGGCCACTTCAAGCAGGGTGCCGGTAATGTTGCGCACCATTTTATACAAGAAACCATCCGCTTCAAATTCTAAGCGTACACCTCCAGGCTGATCGACGATGTCGAGGCGGCGCATCGTTCTGACAGCATTTTGGGAAGCAGAGCCTGAGTGTGCTTCGTTAGCAAAGGAAGTAAAGTCATGTTCTCCAACAAAAAGTCTTGCCGCTTTGCGCATGAGATCGATATCTACTTTTTCTTTCACATGTAAGCGATAGAGACGGATGAAGGGATCTAAAACGTGATCTAAGTGCATATGATAGTGATAGGTTTTGCTTTTGGCACTATGTTGTGCGTGAAAATCTAAGGCGACCTCTTCCACAGCCAGTATGCGAATATCGCGTGGGAGTAGTGCGTTTAATGAGCCTTGAAAGCGGAAGAGTTCGATGGAATCATGATAATGAAAATGCGCGATTTGTCCTGCGGCATGCACGCCAGAATCTGTCCTTCCTGAACCTATAAGTGTTACTTGATGGCGCAAGATGAGGGCGATTTTCTCTTGCAGGATTTCTTGGATGGTCACTCCATTGGGTTGGATTTGCCAGCCGCAGTAGGCCGTGCCATCATAGGCAAGTGTTAATTTGAAGTTATGCAGCATGTGATTAACGAGGGGCAAGCAGTTGTGTTGCTACAGCCAGATCTGCAGGAACAGTGATTTTTAAATTTATATGGGAGCCTTCGACTAATTTGACTGGTTTGCCGATAAGTTCAGCGAGAGAAACATCATCGGTAACAGTAAGATTATGTACACGGGCATATTCGAAGCCTGCTGTTAGAAGAGAGCGCTGGATGATTTGTGGGGTCTGAATTTCCCAAATAAAGCTGCGGTCGGGGGTGGCTCGAACGAAATTTTCGGAATTACTTTCTTTGACGGTGAATTTGATGGGCATGCCAACAGTGGCAGCACCATGCTGTAGGCCCGCTTCAAGCACGCGTAGCACCAAAGCTTTATCGATAAATGGGCGCGCTCCATCATGCACGCAGATGAGCTCCGATGTTGGAGAGGTGCCGAGCAGGCCATGATAGACCGAGTCTTGTCGTCTTACACCAGGAAGTGCAAATCGTACGCCTTTTTTAGGTGCTTGGGTTGTGTCGAAATGATGACGGAATTCGGGTGCACAGACAACAACGATTTCATCGATTTCTGGCATCTCCATAAACACATCGAAGCTGTGGCGGACGACGGTTTTGGATCCGAGCTTTAGAAATTGCTTAGGCATATCTGCTTGCATACGGCTGCCGGTGCCTCCGGCTAAAAGAATGGCGCTAGTGAATGGTTTCATGAAGCTTGCTCCAATGTGCAGAGAAGAATTTCTGGGGGGGAAAAGCAGCGCAAGGGAAGGACACTGCCGATTCCACGGTTGACATACAACCATTTACCATCAACTTTGAATAGTCCTTGTTTGTATTGCAAATTTTCGATGCGGGTGAATTTTTTCCAAAGCCAGGGCAGGTTGATTTGTCCTCCATGCGTGTGGCCACATAAGACCACATCGCCTGGGGTGTTTTTTAGAAGGGAAAACCCATCGGGATTGTGTAATAGAACGATGCCAGGATAATCCGTATCGTAGTTTTTAAAGGCTGCCTGTGGATCGCAAGAGCCTTGCATATATTCCCCTAAGCCGCTGATATTCAGCTTAGAGCCCTTGATAGGCACTGTTAGCGTGTTGTTATGCAATAGCTTAAAAGGAGTGTCGTTCAAAAGAGCTAATAACTCGCGGTTTAAAGGAACTTGCCGCGCTCGGGTGGTGGTTGTTTTGGTTAATTTGCACGAGGGACGCAACCGCTTAAAGCCGCTAAAGACAGTAGATGAGGGAGCTGGAAGGAGGTCATATTCGCCTTGTGCATTGATGGCGATATAGCCGGCGTAGTCGTGATTTCCCAAGACAGCATAGCAACCGTAAGGGGCCTGTAATTTTTGTAGCCAGTGGCGTAGACGCTCGGGTGCTTTAAGTAGGCCATGGCAAAGGAAATCGCCCGTGCAGGTGATGATATCGGGATGATAAGCTTGGATTTTGTTGGCGACTTTTTGCATGAAGGCATCCGACATGCCATTGTGCAAATGCAAGTCGCTGATTTGCAATATTCTGAGGTTGTGGAGTGCTTTTGGTAGGTTTGGGATAGGGAGCTTAAGATTAGTCGTGAAAACTAATTTTGGTTCGATATAGCGTGGCCAGATGCCGATGATAGAGGCCAGGCAAAACCAATCCCATAGGCTATGGCTAAGAGGCTGTGAGGTTTGGGATTTGGCCATGTAGAAAATTCCTTACAAAGTTATCCTAGAAACGGGCATTAAAAATGGTCGAAAATGCTGATATTTTGATGTGGGGGCATTTTTGGGGGAATTTAACATCACCAAATCGGTGAGGCGAATTTTACCAGAAATGCCGTCCACACCAAAAGATCAGCGTTAGCGACCGTTTTTAATGGCCGTTTCTAGGATTAGGTAAGATATTACACGAAATTGGCATAAATGGGAAGGAAAAGGGAAAGCATAAGGACTATGCAGGATAGTCCTTATGCGAGATGTGACTAGCGGTGATGAGCTAGTTCTGGTTCTTTAAGATGCTTAGAGATTTTGCTTGTCATCTTGAACATGTCGATAGGTTGCTGAGATCCGAGCACACGACCGAGCTTTTGATCAGGTACGATATTGCGCTTGTTATCTGTAGCTTGGAGTTTGTGTTTTTTAATGTATTCCCACAGTTTTTTTGTTACTTCAGTACGAGCCATTGGGCCAGCACCGACGATTTCTGCCAATGTTTCGCTGACATGTACAGGTTTCATGAACGCTGATGGTTTTTTTTCTTTGCTCATTTGTTTTACACTCCTTAGTGTTTGTTTTGAACTTCATGAGAGATTGCTGAGTAAGAATCTCTTTGAGGATAACAGTGAGAGATACTTCCCCTTACTAGGGAATCCTTTTAGCGTTGTTTCGGTATTATAGTCAAAGCAATTCAGAGAAGCTTAATCTAAGAATTTATTTCTTTATGCCCAAATTGTTCCCTATGTTTTGTGTATATTGCTAACATTGAATGATATGCGGATTTGTTCTTCGTAGGGAGCCTCTAGAGTAAATAAATGGGAGGTTTGCCCTTGCGAGAAAGAATATTTCGTGAGAACATTGCTGCATTTAAGCGAATTTATGGCACCAATCATGCAGTACGATAAGCAAGTACACACTCTCTCCGATCAAATCAGGCAGCTAGAGAATCTATGCCTTCAGCTCGAAGACGCTGATGATTTGACAATCAAATTGCATCTCTTAAAATCCCATGCGAATTCTGAGCAGCTTTTGAAGGCTTATCCGCGTCTACAGTCCTATCTAGAAACAGCGAATATCACAGCCCAATTCACGATACATGCGGTTTTAGCTGTTGGTCAAGGACCTGTGGTGTTCCAAGAGTTGGATGATGTCGATGACTTCAAAGGGACCATGCAAGCCTTAATCGAAGTGTTAGAGGCGTTGGAAAAGTCTTATGATGCTTTTGGAGGAATTGTTGGCTACCATTTAGCGGTTCTGAAATTAATAGCAGGTGGTACAGCTGATAACAACAAAAGTTCCGACACTTCAATTTGGTATGATGAGCCTGAGGGGTTGAATTGCTCTATCGATACTCGTGAAGTAAGAAAAGCGGTCCGATGGGGCTTAGAAAATATGCCAGAGATTGCAGAGATCTATCCCATTGGAGGTGCTGGAGATAGACTCAACTTAAAAGAAGAGACTACAGGAGAGCCTTTGCCTGCTGCTCAGCTACAATTTTGTGGGCGCACCTTGTTAGAAGGGTTGATTCGCGATCTACAGGGGCGGGAGTATTTATATTATAAGTTATTTGGCGTGCAGCTTGTTACACCCGTGACAGCGATGACCTCACAAGAAAAAAATAACCATCAGCATATTCTCAATATTTGTCAGCAGTTGGGTTGGTTTGGCAGACCAAAGGATAGCTTTGCTTTTTTTATACAGCATCAAGTGCCGATGGTGACTAAATCTGGGATGTGGGCTATGCAGGCACCTTTGAAGCCTATCCTTAAGCCAGGGGGGCATGGCGTCATATGGAAGCTCGCAGAGGTGAATGGCATTTTTGATTGGCTAAACAAAAGCAAGAGGTACAAGGCTTTAGTGCGTCAGATTAATAATCCCATGGCGGGTGTGGACAATGGATTATTAACCCTTATGGGATTAGGAGCTCATCACAAGAAAAGTTTCGGTTTTGCTTCCTGTGAACGGCTGCTATCTGCTGCTGAAGGGATGAATGTGTTATGCGAGAAGGTTGTAGATGAGGGGTATGAGTACTCGATTACCAATGTGGAATACACCGAGTTTGAACGATGTGGAATCAAAGACAGTCCCTCTCAGGCTGGCAGCCCTTATTCGAGATTTCCGGCTAACACAAATATTTTGTACGTTGATTTACAAGCTATCAGAAAGGCCCTGAAACATTGTTCTATTCCAGGCATGTTGATCAACATGAAAAGTGATTTTCCTTGCTATGTAGGAGAGGGAAAAGTCGTGCAACAAAAAGCTGGGCGCTTGGAGTCTACAATGCAGAATATTGCCGATTGGATCGTCGATCGCTTTCCTAAGCGCCTGGAAAAAGGCAATCGTGACAACTTGCACACTTTTATCACTTATAATGATAGAAGAAAAACGATCTCTGTTGCTAAACAATTGTACGATATTAATAAACCATCTGTAGATACACCTGAAGAGTGTTTCTATGACTTGATGCGCAATTATATCGATTTGCTTTCCAAATATTGTCACATGCAAGTTCCGGCGGTTTGCAGTAAAGCAGAGTATTTCTTGAAGGGGCCTACACTGACGGTTCTTTTCCATCCAGCTTTAGGGGGATTGTATTCGGTCATTGGCCAGAAAATCCGCGGAGGCACATTGTCTGTGGGATCTGAGTGGATAATGGAAATTGCAGAAGCCCAGATTGTCGATCTCGATTTGTCTGGCAGTCTGCTTATTGAAGCGGACGACATCATGGGAGGAAAGGATGCCAACGGTTGTATTTGTTACAGTAGTGAAAAGGCAGGGAAATGTACTTTGATCAACGTGACAGTGAGAAATAAAGGTCTTGCTGAACACTCACCTTTTAAAGCATGGAAACGGCAAGAAAATCGTCATGAAGCTTTACATATCGTTTTAAGAGGTAACGCTGAATTTTTTGCTGAAAATGTCATCTTTGAGGGAAATATGACTTTCGAAGTGGCTGATGGCTATCGCTTGGTCGTTTCTCAAAACGATTCAAAGCTGATAACGAAGCTAGAAAAGATCGAAGGTGCCACCTGGAAATGGGGTTACTCTTTCGATCAAGAAGACCAGATCTGCTTGCAGGTAATACGAAACAAGATAGGAAAGTTCGCTTAAGCAGCAGGATATGAGTATTTTAGAAAACAATTCAAAGCACACTTATCACAAATTAGCACGGCACTTTTGAACGCGAAGATCGCGAAGCCAGCGAAGATAACGCGAAGAAAGTTTCCTGTTGAAAATCTTACTGCAATTAGTAAGAATTTGAGCTTCATGAATTGTTAAGAGCATATCCACAGAAGAAAAATCTTCGCGTTGCCTTCTCTTGCTTCGCGAACTTCGCGGTCAAAAGAGCCATGCTCTTATTTGGGATGAGCCACAAAACTTTACTCTGTGGCTCGGTGGTAAATTATGTACCGGTCACTTATTCGAGATATGTGGCTGGTATTGTTCGATCACTTCAGCTAGATAGCTTTGAGCTGCGGCGCTGATTTCCCAGTTGTTTTTTTTGCGTTGTGACAGGGCGAAATGTTTATCATCAAAAGTATTGTGGCCATGGATAAAACGGAGGTAGTAATGTGCTGGGTTATTCCAGCCCACACATCCATATTTCTTTTTGTAGGCGCTAAAATAAACATCATCTTCAGATCTTTTTTGAGCAGGATATCTGATATCTTTTTTATTGCGACACATGATTGTGCCC
>Ga0206894_1154_pt1 | contig 12554 bp, 9 predicted proteins | sample Alteio_BWOrgHeat_54_FD_152953 | JGI IMG/M metagenome (GOLD analysis project Ga0206894, IMG submission 152953) | Enriched cells from forest soil in Barre Woods Harvard Forest LTER site, Petersham, Massachusetts, United States -... | ecosystem: Environmental > Terrestrial > Soil > Temperate forest > O...
TCATGAGAACTCCGTGCGATGAAGCCGTTATGCAATCGGCACGTTCCGGAGTTCCCTGTGACCCCAAGGCGAGAATCTGGATACTCGCCGCGACCATTCTCGGATCGAGCATGGCTTTCATTGACAGCACGGTGGTCAACGTAGCCATGCCCGCGATCCAAGCGGGCTTTCACGCAACAGTAGTCGATGTGCAATGGGTGGTCGAGTCATACGGACTGTTCCTGGCAGCGTTGATTCTGGTTGGTGGCTCTCTGGGCGACATCTTAGGCCGTCGTCGCATCTTCGTGGTGGGTGTAGCGATCTTCGCGGCAGCTTCCATGGGTTGCGGTGTTGCGCGAAACATCGATCAATTGATCCTTGCGAGAAGTGTTCAAGGCGTGGGAGCCGCTCTGCTCGTACCAGGAAGCCTCGCGCTCATCAGTACGTCCTTCGACGAGAAGACTCGTGGTCAGGCCATCGGTACATGGTCGGGCTTTACGGCGATCACCACAGCCATTGGGCCAGTACTTGGCGGCTGGCTGGTCGAGCATGCTTCGTGGCGTTGGGTCTTCTTCATCAATGTCCCAATCGCCGCAGCCGTAGTGATCATCTCGTACTGGCGGATTCCGGAGAGCCGCAGCACCGTCGAAGCGCGCGTCGATTGGTGGGGAGCGCTTCTTGCCACTGTCGGACTAGGTGGTTTGGTGAATGCCTTCATCGAATCGGCCAGCCTGGGCTGGAGAAATCCACTCGTGTTCGGCAGTTTGATTGTTGGCCTGATCTGTATCGTTGCATTCATCTTCGTCGAGGCTAACGTCGCTGCACCGATGCTTCCACTCAAACTGTTTCAATCCCGTAGCTTCAGTAGCGCGAACCTGCTTACGCTACTTCTCTATGCCGCGATAGGAATTTTCTTCTTCATGTTCCCCCTGAATCTGATCCAGGTTCAGGGCTATTCAGCAACGGCAACCGGCGGAGCCATCCTCCCTTTTATTCTGCTTATGTTCCTGCTCTCCCGTTGGTCTGGAGGGCTCGTCGCTCACTACGGCGCAAGAGGTCCACTGATCCTCGGCCCTCTCATCGGTGCTTTGGGTTTCGTTCTATTCGCGCTCCCCTCGGTTGGAGAAAACTATTGGAAGGCGTTCTTCCCGGCAGTGATTGTTTTGGGACTAGGGATGGCAGTCACGGTCGCACCTCTCACTACTGTCGTTATGAGTTCAGTTAATCAAGACCACGTCGGTACAGCTTCTGGAATAAACAATGCTGTTTCACGCGTAGCAGGTGTACTTGCTATTGCAGTTCTCGGGATCGTGATGGTGAAAGCGTTCGGTTTTCGACTCGACAACACCTTGGCTCACCTCCCACTGCCTCCGGACTCTCTGCAGATGCTGCATGCAGACGAGATTAAACTCGCCGGCCTGCAAGTGCCCACCGGCCTGGATCCCGATTTGAAAATCGCAGTAAAGAACGCCATCGGCGAAGCATTTGTATTTGGATTCAGAGCTGTCATGTTGATTTGCGCAGCCCTATCCGTGGCAGGTGCTGCAGTCACCTGGTTCATGATTCCGAAGAATAGCGAACCCCAAAATCAGCCGCGAGCCTTTAGATCTGGCCATGACTCAGGCCCCACGCGGAAGTGTTGAGCTTGCACGAAGCTCGCGGAGTTCGGAATGTTCGGCGCATCCAAAAGCATGCCAGACACTCCGAAGATCAGCGCTTTACGCAACCGGGAGCGCTCCGCCATCAATTACGTAGTTCGCGCCGGTTAGATAAGCAGCAGCGGGCGACACAAGAAAACCAACCAGCGAGGCTACTTCCTCAGGTTCTGCCATCCTTCCCATCGGAACGCCGCCGAATCGCATCGCGAGTTTCTCAAACGTCTCCGCAGTATTAATTCCGTATGCCGCAGCGAACTGTTCGATAAATTGCACCATCGGCGCAGTCGCCACTCCTCCGGGCGATATCGTCAGCACCCGCACCCCTTTGCTGGTCACTTCGCTCGCGAGCGATTTGCTGTAGGAGTTCAGTGCGGCTTTCACAGCGGCATAGGCCATATTGACGTCCCATAGGGGCTGTTTTCCGGCGATGCTTGAAATGTGAATGATCACACCGCTCTTCCTCTCCAGCATCTTTGGCAGGAGCGCCCGATCGAGACGGATCGTGGTCAGGAGATTGAATTGAAGCGCATTCTCCCAATGCTCATCCGTGAGCACACTGAATCCGCCCGGAGATGCCGTCAACCCGCCAACGTTATCGACGAGGATGTCGACGCCACCAAACCTGTCATCGATCTGCTGCGCAAGCCTGGCGATGTCTTCCGATCGCGTCAAGTCCGCAACGACGTATTCCAGCTGGGCATCAGTTCGCGTTTCGGGTGGATTATCCGTGTAGGCCATGATCCGGCAAGAATGAATGCATCCCCAAGTCACTACGAACCCGTTGAGTTGTTGTACCAACGTAGAACTCGAAGTATGTAGGCGATTATTCACCGATCCGAGAATCCGTCCCATGGTCGGGCGATAAAATCGCTCATATGAAGCACTTGTCATGGATACTACCGCTGTCTTTTGCGGTTTCCTGTCCCGCTCAGAACCTTTGCAATCCCAATGCCCTTTCGCAGGCTGCCACGCGTGTCTTAATTCTTCAGAACGAACTAGGGCAAACTAAAGTTGACGAGATGGACGTAAGCGTCCCGCCTACCGTCGCGGTCAAGATTACTCAGCTCAAAGATGCCTTGAGCCATGCTTCGGACGCTGCCTTGGCCTGCGCCGAACCATCCGAAAATCCAATCGAATTGCAGAAGCGTCTGGCTCAGATGCTTCACGCAAATGCACCAGAACCTCCTGCAAACACCGCCATTTCCAAGGATGATCATCGCTACGACGAAATACTCGGATCGTACGGGCACAATCTGCGGGTTCAGGTAAGCCGCCCGCCTGCCGTTGCTGGCGTTCTTTTGATCCAGTATTTCACCAATATCGAATGCGGGGCAGATAGCATGCTCTTGGCTTACGAACTTCGTGACGGAACCTGGATGCAGAAACTGCGCTGGCAGTCCCGCCACTGAAAATGATCTCAGATGCTTTCGGCGATTTCTTCGTATCAGCCGCTCTTCCTGATTCTTCAGCGTTGGAAAACATAAATTCAAAATGGCGCCTTGTTATAGCGCACGGTACACCCTGGTGCACATCCCGCTTCAGTAATTTCAAGATCGATCTGCTTTCCCCTGGCCCCGATCCAGCTTCACCACAAGTTCTATGGCATACCGAGAGAGAGTATTCTCGAGACGAGTTCGAGCCGCGAATCAAATCTTCAGCAAATACATTCGAATTGCGCTTAAATGCCGACTGCATGTCTTTTGATCCTGCCAATTGTTTCGAACGCCGTGTGATATATCGGTATAGCGTCGACGGCAATGATCATGTGCATCGCGTGGGTCCGCTCGCGAACAATGCGAGAGGCTTCGTGGCAGAATGGCTCACCGCACCTTGGACCGAATCGCAAAATCTTTCTGCTCCTGAGTCTGCAACTACTCTGCAAAAAGTCCACGACCAATTCGCTCCGTCGTTCAAACCAAACGATGATCAGTACACCAGTCATGGTTATGGACCAGTTCGAGCATGTGCGACTCCGAGAACATTTCAGGTTCAGATCGATTCAACTCTGGAAAAAATCGTACCAGGCAAGCCCGACGGAGAATCAGAACCTCTTGCCACTCATTATTTTCATGTGCGTGAAGTAAAGAATGGATACGTGATGCTTTCCGCTCCAACCGAGCCAGACCCCACCTGTTCTGGAGCAAACCTAATGCCCGCAGGCAATGAATAGCAGCAAAGAAATCATTCTGACGATCCGGCAAAGAATGAATACATACCCAAGTCACTACGAAGCCATCGAGTTGTTGTACCAACGCAGGACGCGAAGCGCGCGCAGTGTATTCCAGCGGCTTGCCCTGCCGACACCAATCTCCATCTCCAATGGAATATCTTCGGGATGAAGAAAGTTCAGCGGCCACCGTCCGTTCTGGTGGCGGCGCGCAATCACCACTTCAATGGCTTCACCGACGCGACTGTCCGGTTTGATTCCTGCATTCCGCAGATAATCGAGTCCACGCAAAACATCGTAGTGCCAAAACATCGGGAACGAGAAGCGCAGCCAGCGTTTGTCGATCACGTCGCCAGTTCGAAGCGAGCGAAACATGCGGCGCTCAAGCAAATAGTCTTCTGCTCTCTTGCGGGCCTTTGTGACGGCTGCCGATTTACGCCCTGCGCGTTCATATTCGAGCAGTCCTTCGAGCACGCAGATGGTGGTATGGAACGAAGAGCGCCGGCTTTTGGGTGCTTCGCAGTTCCACCCGCCGTCTTCAAGCTGCTCATCCAGAAGTTGATTGGCCAATGCATCGTTCGGTTCTTTGAAATATGTACCGATGCCGAGGATTCTGCCGTTGATGCAGGGCTCCGTTTCGCCATGCAGGAAAGGTCGATTGTTGAGCGGCTTAAAGACCAGCCGCTTGTCGACGCGATCTATCATTCGACGAGCCTCCTTACTGGCCGGATCGAGACCGAGATCCTTCAATACGACAAGACTCCACAGAGCAATAAGATCCCACCTCCGTCCGCCGCCCCAATTGCCGCCAGGAGATTGGGCAGCGAGAAGCTGAGCTCCCCACCCTTCGGTCGCGACGCGCGAACGCTCGGCTGCAATCGTGTCGACGGCTTCACCAATGAGGTCCTTCATTACCTGCCAACGGATAGCCGGGTCTGAATCGAGGAGCCATTTGATGTGCGCGGGTCGGGGTGCGTAATCATGGAAACGCATTGGTCTGTTTTAGCATGTAAAGTCTGAGTTTTTGCCCCATGCACCGAACGTCGCTCACCTTAGTTCCTGTAACAGGAAAAAGGCGAAAAAGCATTCCGGACAGATGGCCGACTGTTCTTTCCTAATCTGCTAAGGTCCGTGCTGTCTTATTCCATCGCAGGCACTGTAGATCTGCTTCTCTATAACAACCATAGCAAATGCAATCACTTACAGAATCTTCTTCGAAATTCCCCAGCAAAAACCCATGTCAAGTCCCAAAACGGCTTAAACCGCTGATATAAAACAACATCCAGCTTGCATAGGAGTTTTACCCAACCCGCTATACTTATATAGATCAAAAAGATAGCCCCGGTCAAAGCCGGGGCTATCTCTTTTAGAAAGACGATTTTAGCCGTAAACCCAATGGTTGCACGATTTTAGCGGAAGTACTTTCGCTATCTCATTGCAACCATTGCACTTTTAAATCGATCCCCCAGGGGGACTAACCGAAACGGAGATCAGGACCATGCAATACGCTCTATGCCGGCACATCAAGACCAACGGCCTTCAATGTCAATCCCCATCCCTCACCGACGAGCCATGGTGCTACTTCCACTCTCGTCTCTACCAGAGCCATCAGGGATTTCGCTACACTCCTCAAACCCGCGGTTATCTCATCCCCGGCCAGCACATCGAGCTCTCCGTCATTGAGGATCCCGAATCCGTCCAGACCGCACTCTCGGTCGTCATCAACGCCCTGGCCACCGGACGTTTGGAGACAAAACGAGCCACCGCTCTCCTCTATGGCCTCCAGCTAGCCGGCTGCAACGCTACTCGCCTCACCGATCCGAGCGCCCGCAAAGTAGTCCGCTCCGTCCAATCCACCCCCGAAGGCCTGGACATAGTCGAACCCGGCGCCGTCATTGAACCCACCTACCGCTACGAAGAATTCGACGACTACGAAGATGAAGAAGGGGAAGATGACGATAACGATGAGCTCGATGACTAAGCAGAACAACGAAGCATCTTCGAAGCCCAAACAAAAAAGAGATCATCCGATAGACAAATCCAAAGACTAAGAAGACACTCGATAACCGAATAAATCGAACTAGATCGTCCCGACGTTTTCGGGCTAGATGACGTTGCTAATTCGAAGTGTGCGGAACTACAGAACTCGAGCAGTCGATAACTAGCTGATCTTCGGTGAATGATGGTGATCGTTGAGCGGAGTCAACGAGCTTTTTTTAATCAAACGCAGTCAAAAAAAGCCAGTCCAGAGCAAAGCCGACGCAAACCGCCGCTTGCTTATAAATTCGAAATTTGGAGAAACAAAGAAAGCCAGCTCCCTATCTAAGTTGATAGCACATGGTTACGCAGGAAAAGCATCATCGAACCAGAAACCTTCTAACTCCCCAACGAACAAGTAACACCTAAAACACAACTATCTGGAAACCACAAAGATACTTTTAGCAGGCAAGACAAAACTTGCAAGCAAGACAAAACGTAAAAAAGCCCCATCCTCGATGGGATGGGGCTTCTATATTATGCCGGCGATCACCTAATCTCCCACACACTTACGCGTGCAGTACCATCGGCCCAACGAGGCTTAACTTCCGTGTTCGGGATGGGAACGGGTGTGACCCTCGCGGTAAACTCACCGGCAAACTTGAGAATTTCGCTCACGCGATCTTCCACAACTGAATAGATTGAGCAGACATTTACCAAAAACGTATTTAGTTATATCTCGTATAACTACAAAGCTTGTATTGAATGACTCTAGAACAGTGGACTTCACTGCGCAGAGTAAATTCTATGGACAAGCCGAACGGGCGATTAGTACTGGTAAGCTACACGCATTACTGCGCTTCCACCTCCAGCCTATCAACCTAGTGGTCTTCTAGGGCCCTTCATTTCCCTTTTGGGTTGGGAGATCTCATCTTAGAGCGTGCTTCCCGCTTATATGCATTCAGCGGTTATCACAACCGAACTTCGCTACCCAGCCGTGCCTTTGGCAAGACAACTGGAACACAAGAGGTTCGTCCATCCCGGTCCTCTCGTACTAAGGACAGCCCTCTTCAAATCTCCTACGCCCACAGCAGATAGAGACCGAACTGTCTCGCGACGTTCTGAACCCAGCTCACGTACCGCTTTAATAGGCGAACAGCCTAACCCTTGGAACCTTCTACAGCTCCAGGATGCGATGAGCCGACATCGAGGTGCCAAACCGGAGCGTCGATATGAACTCTTGGCTCCGATCAGCCTGTTATCCCCGGCGTACCTTTTATCCGTTGAGCGATGGCCCTTCCATACAGAACCACCGGATCACTAAGGCCTGCTTTCGCATCTGCTCGACTTGTAGGTCTCGCAGTTAACCACACTTATGCCTTTGCACTCGACGGTCGATTTCCAAACGACCTGAGTGTAGCTTCGCGCGCCTCCGTTACAATTTAGGAGGCGACCGCCCCAGTCAAACTACCCGTCTTACTATGTCCCTCTCCCGGATCACGGGAGCAGGTTAGAATCACAACAATCGCAGGGTGGTATCTCACCGTTGGCTCCACCAAACCCAAAAGTCTGGTATCAAAGCCTCCCACCTATCCTGCGCAGCAATTGCCGTAACTCATAGTAAAAGTATAGTAAAGGTGCACGGGGTCTTTTCGTCTAGCTGCGGGTAACCGGCATCTTCACCGGTACTACAAGTTCGCCGAGCAACTCGTTAAGACAGTCGTACGATCGTTACTCCATTCGTGCAGGTCGGAACTTACCCGACAAGGAATTTCGCTACCTTAGGACCGTTATAGTTACGGCCGCCGTTCACTGGGGCTTCAATTCAAAGCTTCGCCTTGCGGCTAACCTCTCCTTTTAACCTTCCAGCACCGGGCAGGAGTCAGCCCCTATACGTCGTTTTTGACTTTGCAGAGACCTGTGTTTTTGTTAAACAGTCGCCGTACGCGTTTCACTGCGGCCACTTTGGGCTATTAACCCTAGTGGCGACCCTTCTCCCGAAGTTACGGGTCTAATTTGCCGAGTTCCTTAACAAGCTTTCACTCGAGCGCCTATGGATATTCTCCTCGTCTACCTGTGTCGGTTTGTGGTACGGTTCCCAATCTCTCTCCTTAGAGGTTTTTCTTGGCAGCATGAAATCGGCAGCTTTCAGCCATTCGGCTTACTGCTTTGCGCCTCACTGTTAAGTCTCTCCGGATTTGCCTAGAGAAACCAGCTTACGCGCATCGAGCCCCATAGCCATAGGAGGCCCTGCTTATCCTTCTGCGTCACCCCATCGTGATAACGAAAAACTGGGAGGTCCGGAATATTAACCGGATTTCCATCGCTTACGCCTTTCGGCCTCAGCTTAGGGACCGCCTAACCCTGAGCGGATTAACCTTCCTCAGGAAACCTTAGACTTTCGGCGTGAAGGGTTCTCACCTTCATTATCGCTACTTATGCCGGCAGGGTCTCTTCTGTAATGTCCACGTATCTTCCCAGTTACGCTTCATCCACGACAGAATGCTCTCCTACCACGTCTCTTTCGAGACATCCGCAGCTTCGGTATACAGTTTTAGCCCCGTTGTATTGTCGGCACCGGACCTCTTGACCAGTGAGCTATTACGCTTTCTTTAAAGGATGGCTGCTTCTAAGCCAACCTCCTGGCTGTCTGAGAGTTCCGACTTCCTTTCCCACTTAACTGTAATTTTGGGACCTTAGCTGGCGGTCTGGACTGTTTTCCTTTCGACTGTGAAGCTTAGCCCCCACAGTCTGACTCCCGGGCTGGTTGTAATTGGCATTCGAAGTTTGGCTGGATTCAGTAAGCCGGAAAGCCCCCTAGTCCAATCATGTCTCTACCACCAATCCAAATCACCCGAGGCTAGCCCTAAAGCTATTTCGGAGAGAACGAGCTATCACGGAATTTGATTAGCCTTTCACCCCTACCCTCAGCTCATCCGAGCTTTTTTCAACAAACACCGGTTCGGTCCTCCAGTAGGTGTTACCCCACCTTCAACCTGGCCAAGGGTAGATCATCCCGCTTCGCGTCTATTCCTGCCAACTTATCGCCCTATTCAGACTCGCTTTCGCTGCGGCTCGCTCACGCTTAACCTTGCTGACAAGAATAACTAGCCGGCTCATTATGCAATAGGCACGCGGTCAGACATTCCCTTACGGGCATAGTCCTCCCACTGCTTGTAGGCACACGGTTTCAGGTACTTTTCACTCCCCTCAATGGGGTGCTTTTCGCCTTTCCCTCACGGTACTGGTTCACTATCGGTCAGAAACGAGTATTTAGCCTTACGGGATGGTCCCCGTGGATTCAAGCAGGGTTTCTCGTGCCCCGCCTTACTCAGGTACCTGCTTCGAGTCTGGATCAATTTCGCCTACGGGTCTGTCACCCTCTTTGGATCTCCTTTCCAGAAGATTCAGCTATCGACCAGATTGGTAACTCTACTTTTGCAGGCCCTACAACCCCCGAGACACCGAAATGTCACGGGTTTGGGCTGTTCCGATTTCGCTCGCCACTACTTTCGGAATCGAGGTTTCTTTCTCCTCCTGGAGGTACTGAGATGGTTCACTTCCCTCCGTTCGCCTGTTCCTACCTATGAATTCAGTAGGACATACCTAGGTTTTGCCTAGGTGGGTTTCCCCATTCGGAAATCTCCGGATCAACGCTTGTGTGCAGCTCCCCGAAGCTTATCGCAGCTTGCCGCGTCCTTCATCGCCTGTTTCTGCCAAGGCATCCACCGTGCGCCCTTAGTAGCTTGACCATAGAATTTACTCGCACGCAGCAGAGTGAAAACCTCTGCAACATAGAGCTATCTACGTTTGATATAGTCCACGCCTGTGTCGTACAACCTTCATCTCAACTTGCGAGAATCAGGTCGGTAACACGAAAATTATTCTAAAGACACTCAATAACTGACAGCTTTCTTCGGAAACTACCCGAAGACATGCTGCTCAGCCTTGTAGTTATATTTACCCAATCTATTCAGTTGTCAAAAATCGTTGAGCGTACCGTATTGCTACGTTGACGCATCGCACCCTAAGGCGGCTTGAGCATTCCTGCTCAAGGTTCAATCCCCGCAAATCGTGGAGACTCAACCTCAAGCAGACATCGCTTGACTTACATATCGAACATCCAATCGAGAAGATATGGTGGAGCTGAACGGGATCGAACCGTTGACCCCCTGCTTGCAAAGCAGGTGCTCTCCCAGCTGAGCTACAGCCCCTTGATAATCAGTCTACCTGATCGTCGGGATAAAGGTGGTGGGCCTGGGTAGATTCGAACTACCGACCTCACCCTTATCAGGGGTGCGCTCTAACCAACTGAGCTACAGGCCCGACTCTACAGCATCAGACCAATAAGATCTAATGCGCAGGCTGCTCTGTCGTTGACTCGTTTATTAGTCAAAAATCGAGCTCTCTCGAAAGGTTTCGAGGACACAGTTGAACGTGCAAAGCAGCTACGCCGCTTTTGACCATCGGTGTTGACCGAAGAACGAAATAAAGAGGGTCTAGTTCAGGCTCATCTGCACTTGCTTGCGCTTATGCAGACGGTACTCGGCCACTATTTCAATTCGGATGATCTAAGATCAGAGCCGCCTGCATTCGCAGGGCATTGAAATATGCCGAGATGTTCTCTTTAGAAAGGAGGTGATCCAGCCGCAGGTTCTCCTACGGCTACCTTGTTACGACTTCACCCCAATCATGAATTACACCTTGGGCGGCTGCTCCCTTGCGGTTAGCGCACCGACTTCTAGTGCAACCCACTTTCGTGATGTGACGGGCGGTGTGTACAAGGCCCGGGAACGTATTCACCGTGGCATGCTGATCCACGATTACTAGCGATTCCAGCTTCATGGAGTCGAGTTGCAGACTCCAATCCGAACTGAGGCCGGCTTTTTCCGATTAGCTCCCCCTCGCGGGTTTGCAGCGGTTTGTACCGGCCATTGTAGCACGTGTGTAGCCCTGGACATAAAGGCCATGAGGACTTGACGTCATCCCCACCTTCCTCCCCGTTATCCGAGGCGGTTTCGTCAGAGTGCTCAACTAAATGGTAGCAACTGAAGATAAGGGTTGCGCTCGTTGCGGGACTTAACCCAACATCTCACGACACGAGCTGACGACAGCCATGCAGCACCTATATAGCGGTCTATTGCTAGACGCCGACGTTTCTGCCGGATTCCACTACATTTCGAGCCCAGGTAAGGTTCTTCGCGTTGCGTCGAATTAAACCACATGCTCCACCGCTTGTGCGGGCCCCCGTCAATTCCTTTGAGTTTCAGCCTTGCGACCGTACTCCCCAGGCGGATTGCTTATCGCGTTAGCTTCGACACGGCAGGATTGGGTACCTGCCACATCAAGCAATCATCGTTTAGGGCTAGGACTACCAGGGTATCTAATCCTGTTTGCTCCCCTAGCTTTCGTGCCTCAGCGTCAGTTATGGTCCAGTGAGCCGCTTTCGCCACAGGTGTTCCTTCCGATATCTACGCATTTCACCGCTACACCGGAAATTCCACTCACCTCTCCCATACTCAAGCCCGGCAGTTTCTTGTGCAGACTTCGGGTTGAGCCCGAAGATTTCACACAAGACTTGCCAAACCGCCTACGCACCCTTTACGCCCAATAAATCCGAACAACGCTTGCCCCCCTCGTATTACCGCGGCTGCTGGCACGAAGTTAGCCGGGGCTTCTTCTATGGGTACCGTCATAATCTTCCCCATCGAAAGGAGTTTACATACCAAGATATTTCATCCTCCACGCGGCGTTGCTGCGTCAGGGTTTCCCCCATTGCGCAAAATTCCCCACTGCTGCCTCCCGTAGGAGTCTGGACCGTGTTTCAGTTCCAGTGTGTCCGTGCGCCCTCTCAGGCCGGATACCGATCATCGTCTTGGTGGGCCATTACCCCGCCAACTAACTAATCGGCCGCGAACTCCTCTCCAAGCGCATTGCTGCTTTGACTCGTAAGTGTTATGCGGTATTAGCCCAGATTTCTCTAGGTTATTCCCCACTCGGAGGTAGATGATTCACGTGTTACTCACCCGTGCGCCACTGTACTCAGGGCCGAAGCCCCTTTCTCGTGCGACTTGCATGTGTTAGGCACGCCGCCAGCGTTGATTCTGAGCCAGGATCAAACTCTCGTTTAATCTTGGTTTGTCTGCCACCCATCGACAGGGGTCGGGGTGGATCAGACGCCTCCGCTCGCTCGAAAGGAGCGAAGGATATAACTAGTGAGAATGACTAAACCAAATTTCGTATCATCTCACGACTGGCACGTTCAACTATGTTGTCAAAGATCCTGACTGCATCCACCTAAGCGGGCAGCTTTGGATCAAGGACTAACTCGGCTCAAAGCCAGAGTCGTGTCCTCGAACTTAAGGCGCTGTTTTCGTCTGTATTTGCTACTAGCCATGGCACTCGTCTTACTTCTTACTAGCTTTACTTCTAGCTCTTCGAGTACCGCTTAGCAGCGTGTGACGTTTTAGCGAACTTTCTGAGATTATCAATCTTTCAACCTCGTGTCAACTTGTTTTTTTACTTTTTTGAGCTTTTTCTTTCACTCAAATCAGCCTTACAAGACGACTCAATTCGCACAGCACAAAATCTCAAAACATCGTAACGACCGAACTAGGTCGCGGAGCACTTGGCTCCTATTGCTTCTATAAACTGCAGTAGCTTGGGTTTAGATTGCTGGTAGGCCTTCAGGCTCTCAACCGCGAATCAAACGCTTGGACTGCGCTCCGTCGTCCCTTTTAATCACTCATCACTTACAGAGCCAAGGTGCGAAG
>Ga0206894_1156_pt1 | contig 12494 bp, 6 predicted proteins | sample Alteio_BWOrgHeat_54_FD_152953 | JGI IMG/M metagenome (GOLD analysis project Ga0206894, IMG submission 152953) | Enriched cells from forest soil in Barre Woods Harvard Forest LTER site, Petersham, Massachusetts, United States -... | ecosystem: Environmental > Terrestrial > Soil > Temperate forest > O...
TAGAGTTAAAAACGATTCCGGTCAAAAATGGCTCAACGAAAAAAAATAATCGGGAAAGGGCGGGCAGAGGCACGGGCACAGGCAGAGGCACGGGATCACGGGATTGCAGTTTCGGAAGAAGTCTAATGATGTATTTAGAAAAAGAAAGATAAGGATGAAGAAGTTGCCTTCTTCATCCTAAGACTAAAGAACTATTAATGCGAAGCTGCATGCAGAATTGCCAATAACAATAAAGCCACAATATTTGTGATTTTAATCATTGGGTTGATTGCTGGACCAGCTGTGTCTTTGTAAGGATCCCCTACAGTGTCACCAGTAACCGCTGCATGGTGTGCATCGGAACCTTTACCGCCATGATGTCCATCTTCGATAAGCTTCTTAGCGTTATCCCATGCACCACCGCCGGAAGTCATGGACAAGCCTACGAATAGTCCTGTCACAACCACACCCAACAGCATAGAACCAAGGGTTGTAAACGCTTCTGCCTGACCAACAAAGGCGTTGATCAAGAAATACACAGCTATCGGCGCACATACTGGCAACAACGATGGTACGATCATTTCTTTAATGGCCGATTTTGTCAAAATATCCACAGCACGGCCATAGTCTGGACGTCCTGTGCCTTCCATAATTCCAGGGATTTCCTTGAATTGACGGCGTACTTCGACCACGACAGAGCCTGCCGCGCGTCCCACAGCCATCATGCTGAAAGCACCAAATAAATAGGGCAGTAACCCACCTAAGAATAGGCCGATAACAACATAGGCGTTGTCAAGCATGAACGATGGCGCCACAGAACTAAAGTAGTGACGTAAATCTTCCAAAAATGCCGCGAACAGCACTAGCGAAGCAAAGCCAGCCGAGCCAATCGCATATCCTTTTGTAACAGCTTTAGTGGTATTGCCTACTGCATCAAGGGCATCAGTCGTCTTACGCACTTCTGGAGGCATATTGGACATTTCGGCGATGCCACCTGCATTGTCCGTCACTGGACCATAAGCATCTAAAGCCACGATCATACCAGCTAACGCCAACATAGTCGTAGCGGCCACAGCAATACCAAATAGGTTCGCATTCGTGTAAGAAACCAAAATGCCTACGCAAATGATGATGACAGGGATAGCTGTTGCTTCCATGGAGACGGCCAAACCTTGAATGATGTTAGTTCCATGTCCTGTAGTTGATGCCTGAGCAATACTTTTAACAGGGCGATGGGCGCCAAGGGTGTAGTATTCAGTCGTCCACATGAGCAAACCTGTGACAGCTAGTCCTGTAAAAGCACACCAGAGGAGATTCATGCCTGTAAATGAGACATTATTCACCACATAACTGGTGTCAAAGCCGAGCAGGTATTTAGTCACAAAAATGATCGCCACGCCCGAAAGCAAGGCGGTAGAAATGAAGCCTTTATACAGGGCTTGCATGATATCGTTCTTGGCGCCAAGTTTTACGAAGAACGTGCCAATGATTGTGGCCAAAATACATACCGCGCCGATTGCCAATGGATAATACATCATCGTTTCAAGCGTCACGCCAGTAAAGTAAATGCCAGCCATCAGCATGGTTCCGACGATAGTGACGACGTAAGTTTCGAACAGGTCTGCTGCCATACCGGCGCAGTCACCGACGTTATCTCCAACGTTATCGGCAATCACTGCTGGATTGCGTGGATCGTCTTCTGGAATTCCTGCTTCAATCTTGCCTACTAAGTCAGCACCGACGTCCGCACCTTTTGTGAAGATCCCCCCACCCAAGCGAGCGAAGATGGAGATTAACGAAGCTCCAAAGCCCAAAGCTACCAATGCTTCTAGCAGATCGCGCGATGGCAACTTAAGTCCCTGAAGGTAAGCATAATAGCCTGTCACGCCGATCAGGCCGAGACCAACCACCAGCAAACCTGTGATAGCGCCTGCTTTAAACGACACATTCAAAGCGGCTTGTAGTCCTTGACGGGCAGCTTCACTGGTGCGTACGTTGGCACGTACCGACACATTCATACCGATATAGCCTGCCACGCCCGAAAGCACAGCGCCGATCACAAAGCCCACACCTACGTGTACGCCTAATAACCAGGTTAAAAGAGCACAAATGATCACACCCACGATGGTAATGACTTGGTATTGTCTGTTGAGATATGCGCGCGCACCTTCTTGGATCGCTGCCGCAATTTTTTGCATTTGTTCGGTACCAGCACTTAGCGATAGAATAGAGCGGATCATGACCACTCCATAAATCAACGCTAGTACGCCCGATGCGATGACGAATTCAAAAGCATATGACATTGGTGTTTATACCTCTTAAGGGTTTATGGTTGCCTAAAAACGGCTTTGGCTCAGTCTATAATAGGCCAGGCCATTGTCGCTTTTAGGTTTATGTTATTAATCATGAAATACGATAAAAGATCATCGATAAAACCGCAAAGAAAAAGGACTAGAGAGAAAAAGGACGAAGGGACCTAAAGGACCAAAGGGACCAAAAGGACAAAAACACATGTCCTTTAGGTCGTTTTGGTCCTTTAGGTCCTTTTCGTCCCTTAGTCCTTTTCGTTAAACGTCCAACTGTTGGATTTGCTCTTCTTCGACGCTAGTTACAAGATTAAACTCTTCAGCAATATCCTCGGCAACCTGAGATGTCAGCTCTCCTGCAGGTAGAGTAGCGCTGCCAAACGGCGAGAAGCTTCCCAAAAAGGAAATTGCCTCGCTCACCGCATTGCTAGCTGTTCCAAGCACTCCTGACACTCCATCGACTATAGGATCCACTACCCCTTTGTGCAAGCCTTGCGTCCACTTTTGGGTGTGGGCTGCCCCTTCACGAGTTCTTAAATAACGGAAGCGCTTCATTTCACCCAGTAGTTCTTGCTGCGCCCCGGCGCTATTTGACCAAAGTCTTTTGAAACGCGCCAACAGCTCTTCACGTAAGTCATTTTGGTCTGCATCATCGAGCGGCTTTGAAAATTTTTCTACAAATGTAGCATAAGCAGTCTGCCACATTGTTGTGGGATCCAACGTTTTCCAATCAATGTTTGCGTCGATAGACAAATCATTTGCAAGCCATCCCTGCTCGAAGAGTTTTATGGCCATAGCCTTAAATTTCTCTTCTACAGCGTTGATTTTGGCTACACTATCATTCCAGGTCGCTTCACCCGCATTTTGTTGATAACGCACGACTCTAAGCTCTTGGCTTTGCGCCATATATTCAAAAAACAGAGTGACACACCCTTGAAAATCATGGATTAGCTGGTGTTTAGCTTCCTCTTGGGCTGGTTGCTGTTCGAGTGCATTCCAATCGGCAAGCAAGCTCTTTTTCAGTGCATCATTCTTAGACTGTGCAACGGGATTTTTCACCTGATCTAATAGTGCAAGAGTTGACATAAACATTTTTTTTAATATCAGGAATACGAGCCACAAGCCCTTGCCGCCCGTCTTTAAGCTCCGTCAACTTCGTAGAAACCAACATCGCAGTCCCCATCACATCTTGCAAAGATTTCAACACATCACTTGGTGAGGTACTTTTATCATTTAACTTAAAGGTAAAACCGGGAGGAGGGGTAGCAGGCTCTGCGCTCGGAGTCTCTTGTAAATATCCATCAAGTTTGCGATTTTGGTCCCTAATAAAACCTAGGAAGGCATCAGTTGCACGCAATCCCGGAACAAATTCATTTAGCATCGCTTGCAACCGATCAATCAATACACCTGGATGTTCAAGATATTGATTTTCAGTAAAGCCAATGTCAACCTCAATTTCAGAGACTAGCTCAGTAAGCGCTTGAATCTCATCGCAGACCCTTTTGGCAAGTATATGCTCTTCTACCTTAACACCCAGTTCCGAGAGAGCACTTGGCCACTTTTCTGGATCTAACTTTTGGACTAACTGTTGCTGTTGTTCCTTAAAGGTATTCAACCTACCACGCAAAATAACCAATGCTTGTTCGTTAGCACCTATGGCGGAGTCCCCTTTTTGAAATTCCTCAAACAATTTTTCCACCTCTTGCCGCAGCTGTGCAAGATCATCCCTCAGCGCTGCACGCTTAGATGATTCGTCACAATAACAGTCAATCCATCCGAATAAGGCCTTAATGGATTTTAAGGCCTCTCCCACTTTTTCAGAAGGTGCATTATTTATAGCCCAAGCGCTTCTATAGACTTCAACTTCCTCCTTCCACTCTTCAAAGAAATCTTTTGAAAATGGTATATCCGAATAAATTCTCACTATGACTAATTCTTGCAGCATACGCAGCCTAAGCAATGATAACAATGTTTCGTTAATTTCTAGCATCCCAGCTACTTTTTGAGAGGTGTACTTCCTTGCCATCAACGAATCTAATTCATGTTTTAAGTCACCGAAATTTGTTTGCAAACAACTAACCTTATCTAAATTACGGATGGTCTGCATCACTTTAGTCTGCAGTGCGTTCAATGATTTAATAGTTTTTGCTTCTTCATCTTTTGCAGCCAGGGCAGGTACTTTTCCTTCATGATCAACCAGGAAAGAGGTCAAAAACGCTCTTATACTAGTTTTGGCCGTACATAAACATTCAGTGAGATCTCTGCAGACGTCTGATTTCTTTCCTCGCGGGAGTGAAGCTGCAATTTCTCTCATCTCTGTTTGCAGTCCGTTAATGGTCTCGCGAAACACTGTTAAGGTCCCCATTTGCTCAACCTCTTGCTCAAACGAGTCTTTGCGAGCCGGCGTAGCGACAACTTTAGGCGTATCCACTAAGGCTTGCGGTTGTTCTTTTAGAAACGTCGTTGCAGCTGTTTGAGCAGCAGAGATACTTTCATGCAACTCCCTATAGACACGATCGACTGCTTGATTTCCATCAAGCGCCGCCAGCACTAATCCAAACTTTCGAATTAGGTGCTCCAAGCGTACGGTCACTGGTGGTTCACAGGCTGCACGTTGTGTCGATTGACTAAGATTTGTTGCTACACTACTACTAGAACAGGGGGATAAACGACTACCGAAAAATGAGGCTTGCGATGCCATAACACAGCTCCTTAAGTTTAGAGTATTTAAGACCTCGGACAGCGAAATATGATCCATTCTGCAGAATATATAGAGACAGACTATCTGCCTCCGAGCTTATGATTTTTAAGCTATCTTTTCTAGATCAAAAAAAATTATTGCCTTGTTTTATCCTTTACTCTAATAAGTGTATAAACCCATAAGGAGTGTGCTATGAAACTGCCTGGCATTGGAATGTTACTGTTGTGTGTTTACCTCATCTTAGTAGGCCTTAGCATTGTAGCGGGCTTGGCGATCACCCCGATTATCATGGGCGTTTTGGCCTTAGCTGCCGGTATCCTGCTGCTCGTCGGGCGTTAATCCCCACTTGTCTTAACTGGACCCTAAATGGCCCGCACCCCTTTCAGGGGTGCAATATTGTTTTTTATATACCCAGGGTTACGCTGTCGCTCACCCTGGGCTACAAGCCGTTACCCCTTTCAGGGGTAAAGCACAACGCTCGAAGTCTCAGGATCCCCCTGAGACTTGATGCGCTCGGTGCCTCAACCCTTTAACTACGTCCTTAATAGGTTTTATTCCTGAAAGGGATAATGACCTATAGCCCAACCCAAGTTCAGTAATAAAAGCGTAGGCTATAAGCATTACTGTGCTATACCCCTGAAAGGGGTGACGGCTTGTAGCCCAGGGTGAGCGACAGCGTAACCCTGAGTGATTTATTAGACATTGTACCCCTGAAAGGGGTACGGGCCCCTCGTTATCATTCAATATGTTGGTGCGAGATCTTCTCTCCTTCGTCGTCTGAATTTGAGCTATTACCTCTTTCCTCATCCGAATTGAAGATTCTCTCGACATCGCTGCTCAATGCTTTTGTTGAGGATACAGGACTAGGCTCATCAGCAAGAGACGTTAAAGAAGCATCCTCGGCAACCTGAGATGTCAGCTCTCCTGCAGGTAGAGTAGCGCTGCCAAACGGCGAGAAGCTTCCCAAATAGGAAAATGCCCCGCTAACCGCATTGCTAGCTACCCCAAGCACCCCGGACACTCCATCGACAATTGGATCCACAACCCCTTTGTGCAAGCCTTGCGTCCACTTTTGGGTGTGGGCTGCCCCTTCACGCGTTCTTAAATAACGGAAGCGCTCGACTTCACCCAGTAGTTCTTGCCGCGCGCCGGCACTATTCGACCAAAGTCTTTGGAAACGCGCTAACAGCTCTTCACGCAAACCATTTACTTCGGCGTCATCATTCGGCTTTGAAAACTTTTCTACAAATTTAGCATAAGCTTCTTCCCACATTGTGGTGGGAACGAATGTTTTCCAATCGACACTTTCATCTGCAGACAAATCAGTTGCTAGCCATCCTAGCTCAAAGAGTTTTTTGGACATGGCCTTGAACTTCTCTTCCACCGCGTTGATTTTGGCTACGCTATCATTCCAAGTGGCTTCACCTGCATTTTGTTGATAACGCACCACCCTGAGCTCTTGGCTTTGCGCCATAAACTCAAAAAATAGGAAGACACTTTCTTGAAAATCATAGATCAGCTGGTGTTTAGCTTCTTCTTGGGCTTGTAGCTTATCGAGCGCATTCCACTTAGCGAGTAAGCTCTTTTTAATTGCGTCATTCTGAGGCGGCTCAACTGCACTTTCTTCCTGAGCTAATAATTTAAGAGCTTCTGCAAATGCATTTTTAATTTCACAAATGCGAGTAGCAACCCCTTCCCGACCTTCTTTGCGTTCTGACAAATGCGTAGAAGTCAGCATCACTGTCCCCATCACTTCTTTCAAAGATTTCAATACGTCACTTGGTGGCGTGTTTTTACCATTCGGCTTAAAGATAAAGCCGGAAGGAGGAATAGCGGCCTCTGCGCTTGCCATGTCTTGTGCATTTCCATCGAGCTGGCGATTTTGTTGCGCAAAGTGCACATTTCCCTTTGTTGTGTTGTACGCGGCAAGTGTTCCAGGCAAAGACACAACTTCTATCCCCACGGATAAAGTCTTGAGCCAACCTATGTTTGCTCTAGATACAGTCAGACTTTGACTGATTACCGGATTTAGAGTTAGCACTAAGTTTACTATGGCAATGCGCAACGCTTTCGTTTTATCACTATCATCAATGAGCTGGGTTCCGAACAGAAGATGTTTAGTTTGCTCCATAGTTTGCTTTCGCATCGATTGGCTTGTCGCAATGAGCGTTTCTAGCTCCTGCAGAGCAGTATCAAGTTGTCCTTTCAGAGCTATGCCTGCTGCTTGAGTTGCTTCTTCATTGAGGATAAAAGTTCTTAAATCCTGTTTAAGGACGGTACAAAACTCGTTTTTGACAACAACCTCGTTTAAATGCAGTTGTAAATGACTAAAAACCAGTTCAAAACATCGGAAATATTTGGTCACTAGGATTGATTGCAGATTTAAAGCTTGCCAGCAACTCTTTTGTTCGGCACAGCGTCGCTGCCAATCTTCGATCATTTTAGCATCCATGGCACTTGCTGCACTCAATGTCTGCGCAAATTCCTCATGTATCTCTCTCAACTTCGCTACCACACCCCCATAATCACTATTCTGTTTTTCATGGAAGCAAATCCATGCATCGGCGGCTTTAACTTGATCATTAAGCTCTTGCATCTGTAAAGACAACGCTTTTTTAAACGGAAGATCTTCAGCCTTAAGCTCGCACGCCACCAAGACATTTGGCAATACTTCAGACTTTAGCTTTTGGACTAACTGTTGTTGTTCATTCTTGAGGTCATTTAGCCTACTACGCAAATGCGCCACTGCTTTTTCATTAGCGCCTATCTCGAATTCCCTATTTTTGTGCTCGTTATGCAACCGTGAGGCATCGTAACGCAGACTAGCAATTTCGCCCATTAACACTGACTTCTGATATGCTGCGTCGCAATGACTTTTTATCCATCCGAACAAATCATCAATGGATCGAAAATGATCGACTACAGGTGTTGATTGCAGATTCAAATCGCCCCATTGACGCTTTTGTTCGGCGCAGCGTCGCTTCAAACCGTCGAGCGCTGTAGAGTCCATAACATTTGCATTCAGCAATGTCTGCACAAGTTCGGCGCGCAGCATGCGTAATCCAGCTGTCACGTTCGGATATCTACTATTCTGTGTTTCAATCACGTCAATATGACCATCAGCCCTTTCTGCTAGCTCATTAATTTCTTTGATCTCAGCACATACCTTGTTGGCAAGCGGATGCTTTTCAACTTGCATGCCCAACGCCGAGAGGGCACTTGGCCACGTTTCTGGCTCTATCTTTTGGACTAACTGTTGTTGTCTACTCTTGAGGTCATTAAACCTACCACGCAAACTTACTGCTGCTTGTTCTTTAGCCCCACTCTCAAACTCCTTTTTTAGCCCCTCTTCAAACAACTTTCCCACATCTTGGCGCAGCTGATTAAATTCCTCCATCAGCGCTGTCCGCTGAGATGCTTCGTCACAATAGCTATCAATCCACTCGAGCAGGGTATCAATGGAATTTAAGGCATCGCCAATTTCTGTCGAAGATGACTTCTTGGCTGCCCAAGCGCTTCTCTGAGCTTCAACTTCCTTTTTCAACTTATTAAAGGAATGCTCTGAAAAGGGTCTATCTGAACTGATTCTACCTATGATTTGCGTTTGCAGCATAAGCAGCCTAAGCAATGATAAATTTGTTTCGATGGCATCTAGCATCTCATCTACTTTCTGAGGGGTGTGCTTTTTTACCACCCACCTATTTTTGAAAGCATCTAATTCTCGCTTTAATTCATCGAAAGTTGCTTGAGAACAACCTTTTTTATTATTTGAGTTGAGAATAGCCAGGAGCGTTTTAGCCTGCAGCGCGTTCAATCCATCTATTGCGAGCATTGCTTCTGCTACGACAGGCACTTTCCCTTCCTTTGGTACAAGGGATGAGGTCAAAAACACGTGGGCACTGGCTTGGGCTGCATCTAAGCAATTGGTGAGATTTCTACGGGTGGGTGCTTTTTTTCCTTGAGGTAGGGAAGCTGCAATTTCTCTCATCTCTTTTTGCAATCCCTTAATGGTCTGGCGAAATAATGTTAAAGTCCCTATTTGCTTAGCGACTTGCTCTACCGTGTATTTGAGAGCCGGCGTAGTGTCACTTTTAGGCGCATCCACTAAGGCTTTCGACTGTTCTTTTAGAAACGTCATTGCAGCCTTTTGAGCAGCGAACATACTTTTATGCAATTCTTTATAGACTGGATTAGCTGTTATGCCCTTATGTTCTCCAAGCGCCGTTAATATTAATTCAAACTTTTGAATTAGCTCATGCAAGCGGACGGTTACGGGTGGTTCACTTGCCGCTGCGCGTTGTGCCGACTGACCGAGGCGCATTGATGCACTGCTACTAGAATAGGGAGATAAACGACTCACGGATAATGATGCTTGCGATGCCATAACACAGCTCCTTAGTTTAGACTATTTAAGACCTTTTACAGGGATATCTGATCAATTTTGCAGAATTGAAGCTTATGATTTTTGGGCTATCTTTTCTAGATCAAAAAATTTTTATTGCCTTGTTTTATTCTTTGGTCTAAATAAGAGCATAAACCCATAAGGAGTATGCTATGAAACTGCCTGGCATTGGAATGTTACTGTTGTGTGTTTACCTTATCTTAGTAGGCCTTAGCATTGTAGCTGGCTTGGCGATCACGCCGATTATCATGGGCGTTTTGGCCCTGGCCGCCGGCATCCTGCTGCTCATCGGACGCTAACCCCCGTCTTAAATAGACCCTAAATGGCCCGCACCCCTTTCAGGGGTGCAATATTGTTCTTTTATATACCCAGGGTTACGCTGTCGCTCACCCTGGGCTACAAGCCGTTACCCCTTTCAGGGGTATAGCACAGTAATGTTTATAGCCTACGCTTTTTCATTACTGAACCTGGGCTGGGCTATAGGCCATTATCCCTTTCAGGAATAAAGCCCATTAAGGACTTAGTTAAAGGGTCGAGGCACCGAGCACATCAAGTCTCAGGAGAATCCTGAGACTTCAAGCGTTGTGCTATACCCCTGAAAGGGGTGACGGCTTGTAGCCCAGGGTGAGCGACAGCGTAACCCTGGGTGATTTATATTAGACATCGTACCCCTGAAAGGGGTACGGGCCTTCATTCAATATGTGGGTGCGAGATCTTCTCCCCTTCATCGTCTGAATTTGAGCTATTACCTCTCTCCTCATCCGAGTTGGAGATTCTATCGTCATCGCTGCTCAATGCTTTTGTTGAGGATACAGGACTAGGCTCATCAACATGAGGCGTTAAAGAAGCATCCTCGGAAACCTGAGGTGTCAGCTCTGCTGCGGGTAGAGTAGCGCGGCCAAACGGTGAGAAACTTCCCAAATAGGAAACTGCCCCGCTAACCGCATTGCTAGCAGCCCCAAGCACTCCAGACACCCCATCGACAATTGGATCCACCACCCCTTTATGTATGCCTTGCGTCCACCTTTCGGTATGGGCAGCCCCTTCACGCGTTCTTAAATAACGGAAGCGCTTGATTTCACCCAGTAGTTCTTTCTGCGCGCCAGCGCTATTTAACCAAAGTCTGTTGAAACGCGCTAACAGCTCTTCACGTAACCCATCTAACTCAGTGTTATCTGTCGACTTTGAAAACTTTTCTACAAATTTAGCATAAACAGTTTGCCACATTTTTGTGGGATCAAATTTTTTCCAATCGACACCTTCATCTGCAGACAAATCGGTTGCTAGCCATCCTAGCTCGAAGAGTTTTTTAGCCATGGCCTTGAACTTTTCTTCCACCTCGTTGATTTTGGCTACGCTATCGTCCCAGGTAGCTTCATTCATATTTTGTAGATAACGCACCACCCTAAGCTCTTGGCTTTGCGCTATGTATTCAAAAAACAAGTAGATAATTTCTTGAAATTCATAGCTCAGCTGGTGTTTGGCCTCCTCTTGGGCTTGTAACTCATCGAACTCATTCCTCTTTATAAGCAGATTGTACTTTGTAAGCAGACTCTTTTTAAGTACCTCATTGTGAGTCTGCATAAAGGTTTTTAACTCTTGTCGCCCTTTTTTAAGTTCGGTCAACTCCAGAGAATTATCCATCACTATCTGCATGACTTCTTTCAAAGATCTCAGCATGTCCCATGGTGACGTGATTTTATCATTCAACTTAATGCTAAAACCGGGAGGTGGCGTGGGATATTGGGACGTGGATACATCGAGCTCCGTGCTTGCCATATCTTGTGCACGCCCATCGAGCTTGCGATTTTGTCGCTCAAACCGCACATCCCCCTTTGTTGTGTAGGATGTTCCTAATTCCGCTTGCACCAGTTGGAAATTAACAAGCACTTCAAGACAGTCAACATAACTGTCCACTAATGTGGATTGCAGATTAAAAGCATGCCATTGAAGCTTTAGTTCCTCACAGCGGCGCAGCAAGTCTTCAAGCATATCGGAGTCCGCTATATTTGTTAGAGTCAATGCATGCGCAAATTCGGCATGCATGGCTTGCAATCTAGCTACAAGAACGTGATAATCACTATTCAGTTTTTCAATAAAGCCAATGTCTGCATCCACCTCTTTAGCCAGCTCATTAAGTGCTTGGATCTCTGAAGATAACGCTTTGCTAAGCAGATGATCTTCCATCCTAACGCCCATTCCCAACAAGGCCTTTGGCCACGTTTCAGACTCTAGCTTTTGCACCAACTCTTGTTGTTGAGCCTGGAAGACATTAAATCTACCGCGCAACAATGCCACTGCTTGTTCATTAGCCTCTATTTTGAATTCGCCTTTTTGAGGCTCATCAAACAACTTAGTCACATCCTGATGCAGCTGGGCAAACTGGATTAGAAGCGCGGACCGCTGAGATGCAGAGTAACAATAGTCTTTAACAATGAGTGCTTCTTCTTTTAATGCTGCGAGGCCAGGCATGTCCCCTTGACCATAGGCATAGGCGGAGGACAAAAACATATATATACTCAATTGTGCTGCTTCTAAGCAGTTACAGAGACTTTTGCACCATTCTGTTTGCCTATCCCGCAGCAAAGCGTGTTTAATGTCACTCATCTCCTGATTTAGCCCTGTAATTGCCTCTAGAAATAACTTATGAGTGCCACCCCGCTGCGATAGCTGCTCAATAGAGTATTGAGTGAGTGGAATATCAAAGTTAGGGACAGCAGTGGCAACTGTTGCCTCGTGACTTAAAAAGATCTGTGTAGCCTTTAGAGCAGCGCGCAAGCTGCTATTGAAATGTCTATAGAGATGATCGACTGGTTTGTCGCTATTCTCACCTAGCGCCGCTAGAACTAATCCAATCTCTTGAATCAGCTCATGCAAGCGGACAGCGACTGGTGGTGCGCTTGCAGCTGCGCGTTGGGCCGCTTGGCTGGGGCCCATTGATGCACAGCTACTAGAATAGGGAGATAAACGACTGCCGATAAATGATGCTTGCGATGTCATAACACAGCTCCTTAGTTTAGGCTATTTAAGTCCTCGTACAGAGTAATATAAGTACATGTTCAGGGCATATGCAGCCAGCCGCGGTACAGGCTGCATATGCCCTGAA
>Ga0206894_1149_pt2 | contig 12429 bp, 13 predicted proteins | sample Alteio_BWOrgHeat_54_FD_152953 | JGI IMG/M metagenome (GOLD analysis project Ga0206894, IMG submission 152953) | Enriched cells from forest soil in Barre Woods Harvard Forest LTER site, Petersham, Massachusetts, United States -... | ecosystem: Environmental > Terrestrial > Soil > Temperate forest >...
ATCATGAGCAAATCTCCCCGCGTCAAGATCATTTTGCTGACCAGCACCATTTCGACGCAGCAAATCATCGAAGCTCTGCAGATTGGCGCGAGAGGCATTGTTTTGAAGGACGCCGTAGCCGGCGATCTTGCAATCTCGCTGCGCGCCGTACTTTCGGGCGACTACTGGATCGGCGGCGAGCGCGTCGCAAATCTCGTCACGGCACTTAATGCGCTGATGAAAGAAGCCGCCTCCACACCGGAGAAAAAGACATACGGCCTCACGCCGCGTGAACTTGAAGTTGTCACCTGTATCGTCGAAGGCTGCAGCAACAAGGACGTTGCCAAGCAGTTCGCCATCAGCGAAGAGACTGTGAAGCGGCATCTCTCGAACATCTTCGATAAGACAGGCGTATCCACGCGGCTGGAACTGGCGTTGTTTGCAATTGCGCATAAGCTTGTGATGCTCGACACCTAGTTTCTCAACCCTTCAGTAAGATGAAGGTATGAGCGATACGGCGATAGTCGACTTGCTGGTGATAGGTGCTGGGCCGACAGGGATGGCCTGCGCGATTGAGGCGCAGCGGGCGGGGTTTTCCGCTGTCTTGGTGGACAAGGGCTGCCTATGCAATTCGTTATTCCACTACCCCGCCAACATGACCTTCTTCACGACGCCGGAGCTGCTGGAGATAGGCGGCATTCCCTTCTCCAGCCCGAACCAGAAGCCCAACCGCAACGAAGCACTCGAGTATTACCGCAAAGTTGCTGAGCACTATCAGCTCGACGTACGACAGTATCAAAATGTTGAGCGCGTCGCAGGCAGTGACGGCAACTTTACCGTTCACACGAGAGACAGGTTTGGCCGCGCACTGGTGTACCACGCTCGCAAGCTGGTGGTAGCCACCGGCTACTACGACTTGCCGAACTATCTTGGAATTCCAGGCGAAGACCTCAACAAAGTCCGCCATTACTACGACGAGCCGCACCCCTTTCAATCGCTGGACGTGGTCGTCATCGGTGGAAAAAACTCCGCTGCCATTGCTGCGCTGGACCTATGGCGTCACGGCGCGCGCGTAACGCTTGTGCATCGCGGCCCTGAGATGCATCGCCATGTAAAGTACTGGATTCTGCCCGACATCAACAATCGCGTGAAGAACGGCGAGATCACCGCATACTTCAACAGCAGCGTAACGCAAGTCTCAGAGGATGATGTGACTCTTGAAACTCCCCAGGGCTCTATCACTCTTCCGAATCAATTCGTCTTCGCCCTGACTGGATACCATCCAGACTTCGACTTTATCGAGCAGCTTGGCGTAAAGCTGGACGAAGCAAATGACCGTGTCCCTATCTGTGATCCTGCGACGCTTGAGAGCAACGTACCAGGAATCTATCTGGCGGGTGTAATCGTGGCCGGCGAACGGACGAACGAGATCTTCATCGAGAATGGCCGCTTCCATGGGCAGCTCATCGCGGCCGATCTACGGGAAAAAGCAGCGGCTCGGCTCGCCGTTGCGCTCTAGCCGATAACGCGACGCAGGAAGCCCTTTATTCCCAACCAGGTCAACAGCACGAGGAAGAACACGAGCATCACGAGAATCAATAGCGGCGACATGTGGGGTAACGTCGGCGTAAGTGCGGATCGCAGGCCTTCGCTCATGTAAACGATCGGGTTGATAAGCACGCCGATTTGAAGCCAGCGGATGGGGTACAGCGCGGCCCACGGGTAGTAGACACAACCGAGAAACGTAATGGGCATCACAACCACGCCGAAGATCAGGCCGATCTGTTGCGGCTTCACACTCGTGCCGATGGTGAGGCCAAGTGCTCCCGACGTAAGGCTCGCCAGAACGAGTATCACTATGAGGTAGGGCCAACTGCTCACGTGCGCATGTACCGGCGTAGCCGGGATGTAGTAGGCCAGCGGAAAGACAACTGCCGCGGCGATCACGCTCTGCATGGCCGAAAAGCATACCTTCTCTAACGCAACAGCGGCCACAGGCAGCGGACACATCACGCGGTCGTCAATCTCACGCGTGATGCCGAACTCCTGTGCAAGCGGCAGAGCAACGGCAGCAATTCCGCTGAACATAATCGCGACGGCCATCAGGCCCGGCAAAAGAACCGTGCTGAAGTTTGCTCCGGCCATCTGGGCTGTCGGATTCATCGCCGCGCCGCCGCTCATGTGCGGCATGATGAACGTAAAGACAAACAGAAACAACAGCGGATTCATGCAGACGCGAATAACAAAAGGAAAGAGTTCCCGGCGTAGAACATACAAATCGCGCAGAAAGAGTCCGGCGAAGGCACGGCCGTATTGCATAGCCTTCGCTGGCTCCGGCTTTTGTTGAATATCCGGGCCGCACGGAGGTGTTTCGACTTGAGTTGTTTGAGTCATGAGTGTCACCGTTTACTCGCGAAGATCTCTACCGGTAAGGTGGATGAAGACGGTTTCGAGGCTGGTTTCCGTAATGGTCAGATCGCGCAGGCCATACGGATTGGCAGTGTGGACGACCTCTGATAAAAGCCCCTCCGTGCCTTCAGCGAGAATACGTACACCCTTGGCTGTCACCTCAGCGCTGGCCACGCCTGACTTCTGTTGCAGCTCCTGGACGAGCTTAGGAATATTCTCTCGGCTGCGAAGATCCAGTTCGTAGACACGCTGCGCACCGACAGAACCTTTCAGCGCAGCTGGAGTGTCCTCCACCAAAATCTTGCCGTGGTCGATAATGGCGACACGGTCGCAAAGCTCGTCCGCCTCTTCCATGTAGTGAGTGGTCAGAACGACGGTGATTCCCTCTTCGCGCAAGCCGCGCACCGCCTCCCACATCGCGATGCGGCTTTGGGGATCGAGGCCGGCGCTGGGCTCGTCAAGAAACAACACCTTGGGATGATGGGCTATGGCGCGAGCGATCTGAACTCGTTGTGCCAGCCCTCCCGAGAGTTGAGCAGGATAAGCATCGGCGCGTTCCGTCAGGTGAAACTGTGCGAGCAACTGGTCAGTTCGTCGCTTGGCGTCAGCTCGCGAAAAGCCGAAGAACAAACAGTGAAAATAAATATTTTCGTAGATAGTGCAGGAGCGATCGAGTGTGTTGTACTGCGGAACGACTCCAATGCATCGCCGAGCCATCGATGGCGCAGCAACCACGTCAATTCCAGCAATTCGCACCTTGCCCGCCGTCGGAAGCGCTCGCGTGGTGCATATGCTGATGGTTGTGGTCTTCCCCGCCCCGTTCGGTCCCAGCAAGCCGTAGAGCTCTCCCTCATGCACAACAAGGTCAATTCCATCCACGGCGACGACGCGTTGCTTGCCGTCATATACCTTCTGCAGGCCTTCCAACTCAACGATCACCGAAACTCCCTTGGCACAATCCTATCGATTATAAGCAGCCGATGCACCGTCTTGCCTTATAAAACCAGTCAGGCTTCCGCCACGCGGATCACGATCTTACCGAAGTGCGCCGCCGATTCCATATGCTGAAAAGCGTCACGCGTTTCTTGAAGCGGAAATACACGATCAACCACCGGATGTAGCCCAGCTTTTGCAATCGCGTCATTCATCTTCTCGAACATCGTACGAGAACCGACATAAATTCCCTGAACGCGAAGTTGTTTATGCAGGATCGGTGCCAGCGCCAGCGCGTCTGTAACGGCTCCCCCGCTAAGCACACCAATCTGCGCGACCATGCCGCCTACTTTCGCCGCTCGTAGTGATTGCCCGAATGTTCCTGCTCCTCCTACCTCGATGATGCGGTCTACACCAGCGCCCTCAGTTGTCTCGACCGCCCACTTCCACCACTCCGGCCGTTCGCGGTAGTTACATCCCGCGGCCAACCCCATTGAAGAAACGCGAGCCAACTTCTCCTCGCTCGAGGATGTGCCGATTACCTTCGCGCCAAGCAGCGTAGCGAACTGCAGAGCAAAGATCGAAACACCGCCTGTGCCCTGAATCAAAACCGTCTCGCCCGCAACAATCGGGCGAGCAGGATCGCCGCCGTACTGCAGTGCATTCCAGGCCGTGACGCCAGCACAGGGTAGCGTTGCAGCTTCTTCATACGTCAGGTGCTCAGGAAAGCGAACCACCCCGTCTTCATGCAGCACGACATACTCAGCCAGCATTCCATCCACATCGCCGCCCAACGCAGCCTTCGATTTATCGGCTGTCAGCGCTCCATCCAGCCACCGTTGCATAAAGATGCCGCACACTCGATCGCCCACCGCAACCCGACTGACGCCTTCACCCAACGCAACAATCTCTCCGGAACCATCGGAGCACGGGATACGCGGCAGAGCCATTCTCGGGTTATAGAGCCCCTTAACAACCAGCAGATCGCGATAGTTTAGCGAGACCGCATGAATCTTGATCAGCACCGTTCGAGGTGCGACTTCGGGCATGGGCAGTTCACTCGTCTTCAGATGCTCTAACCCAAATTGTCTTATCGGAACTGCAAGCATAGTGTTCTCTTCTTATCTTCGGATGTACGGAAGAATACTCTCTCATCGCAAATCTATATTGCTTTCATCTCAAGCGGCGTAGAATGAGTTAATGTCGCGTGGATGGGAGAGTAAATTCGTGGAAGAACAGCAATCGCAGGCCGATACTCCAAAGCCAAACGCCGCCGAGACAAGTGCCGATGCCGCGAATCGTAAGCGGCTGCGCCAGACACTCGAATTACAGCGCGAGCGCATTTTATCGGAGCGAACTTCAAGCCCTCACAGGCGTTCCGCGTTGGAGAATGCACTCGCTGACGTCGAAGAGAAACTTGCGGAGTTGGGCTGGACGATCCACATCTAAGCTGGCTGAGCTTCTTCTGACCGCCAGCTAAGGCGTTGGGCTGCGTCAGTAAACTTGCGCAATACATACTCATTTGCAAAATTACGAATCTCGTAAGGAATCCGCACAAAAGGCCGCACTCCGCGGCCTTTTGCACTATTCGACAATAGACGATTCTTTACTGCGGAGTTCCCGCGGGAACCACGACCGAAGAAGCCTCAGGGTTACTCTGCCGCACACCAATAGCATCACCCGAGACCACCAACTGCACTCGGCGATTCTGAGATCGCCCACTGGCAGTATTGTTGTCTGCCACTGGATCGCTCTCGCCATACCCGGTTGAGGTGATGTTGTCATGCGAAACGCCCTGCGCCAGCAGAAAATCCCGCACAGCATCGGCGCGATTTTCTGAGAGTTTCTGGTTATACGCCTCGCCGCCCACGCTATCGGTGTAGCCTTCTACCTGCAGCTTCAGGCCTGGATACGCCTGCAAAATCCCCGCCACCTTCGCAAGGCTGATCTGTGTGTTCTGCTTCAGGCTGTACTTGCCGGTATCGAACAGCACATCCGACATATTCACAATCAAGCCGCGAGCAGTCTCGCTCGTCGCCAGAACGCTGTTCAACTGATCGCGCAGTTTTTCGCGGACAGCATTCGCGTCCTCTGCGCTCTTGTTTGCTTCGGCTGCACGAGCACTCGCTGCTGCCGCTGCCGCCTCGGCACGGGCACGCTCGGCATCGGCCTGAGCCTGGGCTGCCTTGGCTCGTTCAGCCTCCAGCTCCGATTGCTGAGCTTGCGCCTGAGCTTCAACCTTCGCGTCCTGAGCATTACGCTGACGCTCCGCTGCTTGTGCCCGCAGCGTCACCAGTCGCGCATCCTCGGCGCGTTCTACCGCCTGACGGGCGTAGGTGATCTCCATCTTGCGATCGCCTTTTTTATTGCTATCGAGATCGGCGGCGTTCTTCAGATCCTCCTTCGCCTCCTGCATAATCTCCGGCGCATATTTATCCGCGCCCGCTGCCTGAGCAATGCGGACAGCATTGTTGGCCTGATAAAACTCCAGCGGAGATTTCTCATCGCGAGTAATAGGATTTGTAACCGTCTTCGATCCGTCAGTCTCCGCATAAGCGCCGCGAGGTAGCAGAGAATAGTGCGCGTTTACTTTTTCCAGCACACCGTTCGTCTTGTCGTTCAGAATCACGTTTTGCAGCACGACAACATCGCTCGGCTGAGTTACAGAGAAATACGGCTCAGCCGTAACGATCATTCCAAACGACTGCAGCGCCGTTGTTACATCGATATTGTTTTTTGTGCCTGCCGGAAGCACCTCACCAAGATTGTTCGGGCGGCCGTCCGGGCTGATCGCCCACAGCACATAAGTCAGATATTCCGGCCCAAAACCATTCGCCGGCGTAAGCCCTTCAAACCGGGCTTCGATGTGGATTCCGCCACGCTCGCTGGTGACTTTGGCTTCGCCCTTCGCTTCCGGCAGCAACGTCGTTCCCTTGAAGCCGATCTTCGTCGATCCGCTGCGATGCAAATAGTTCACTGCATCCAGATCGCGTTGCACCACTTTCACGCGATACAGATAAATGCCATTGTCCTGTTTGGTTATCTCAGGATTTTGTGTCGAGGAGTTTTGTGAGGTTGGGTTAGCTTCCTGAGCAAAAAGACCGTTTGTAGTCCCGTAGACGCAAAGTCCCACAAAAACAAGGGAGGATAAGACCTTCTCACTACGTTTCATGCACGTTCTCCCTAATCGTTTGAGCGTGTGAATAGTCGAAACAATAGCGTTCACGGCTCATTTTCACAACTAGTACTTCCGATGCCGCGTATTGGACAAAGGGTGTCCCATAAAGAAAGACACCACAGTTCAAAAAGGAAGTAGCCCTATAGAAACAGCAACTCCCCTGTCGTGCGATCCATCGGAAGGATCGGAGACAGGGGAGAGAGCCAGTAAAGAAAATTAGGCGGAATGTTGCTGTGTATTGGAGCGATGCACAAAGTGATACGGAGGCCATGGACCCGAAAGCTGCATCCTGCACTCTTTCAACTGTTGCGTGGCCGAGGTGTACTTATTCTGATATCGCTCGATGGTCTTGTTATCGATCAGATGGGCGATATCCAGAAGCATCTTGCCTGAGTCGGTTCGCTTGCAGGTGATCTCTTCCGCAAGAGGAAGAAACATACGGTGCATCTGCACCGAGAGGGCACGGGCCTTGGACTGGCGCTCCCGCTGGCGGCTCGCGCTCTCTCGGAGGCTGGTCAGATACTGTTGTCCAACAGTCATATCGCGGGCCGAGTTGCCCGGACAGGTGTCGTCCACCAGCACCTTCAGGTGCATCTCCGCCTTGCCGCGAAGACGCTCGACGTTAGCCATAAAATGGCGTTGATTGGAGCGGACCGAACGGCGCAGAGCGTCGTCGTCCTGAAACGTTGTACCAAAGCGAAAAGGCAGAACCGTGGAATGTTTGAAGCAATCAGCTATAACCCGGGCGTGGTCCTTTGCAGCCTGCTGATCCAGGCGCGCATTGTCTTCGGGCGTATGCTCGGAGACGATGATCGCTAGATCGCTCGCAGGGAAAAGGAATGTTTGATTACCGAATAGACCTGAAACCCCGGCAAGGGGCATCGGGCGGCGATGCCGGCAAAGTTCCGGAAAAGCCTGTCTTTCTGCAATGCAATAGGCGTACCATGCCATATTTTTACCTTCCAGAGCACGCTGAGGGGTCTAACCGCCCCATCAGGAAGTTTGTTGACGTAGTCACACTGATACGGAGTTTGTTTGGAAACGCTTCATTTGCAGTAGTTTCTGTTCTGGCACGCGCGCGAGAGCGAACTGCACCGAACGCGAAACGGATAGTATGCCTATTGGAAGACGATTGGCAATACCCTCGCTTCGAAAATTTGCACCAAAAATGAAGCACCCTGAAAAATCATGAACTTAGCCGCTCCGTGACTCTTAGGTGCAGGCGTTTAAATGGAAATTGGTAATACTAAAAACTCCACTCTTGGAAACTAGCGGGAAGAATCTTCTGCTTTGGGCGCGGCCGGCTTCTGTGCGGTGCGCCACGAAGGAGGATCGGATGCGTCCTTCGGTTTCGGCAGCGCATCCTCCGGGCTGGAGATACCTACCAGACGCAATACTTTTCCAATCACACGAACAACAGGATGCATATACAGTCGTCCCCCGTGTTGAGCCTACGCTATTTTTAACGGATGAGTGCCTATCAAGAACCGACGCACGTCCATTCGTGGGGCATCTTGAGCCTCGCAGTCTTGTGCCTGATCTCAGGCGTCCTGACCCAACCAGCCCGAGCGCAGGTTAAACCTCCAGCACCCCCACCCGACGTCGTCGTTTTCAAGAACGGAGACCAACTCACCGGAACACTAGTTCGCGGCGAAGGCAACAACGTCATCTTCAAGAGCGACATCGTTGGCGAAGTGACCATCTCGATGGACAAGGTCAAAGAGCTGCGCTCAAACGGAAGCTTCATCGTCCTCAAGAAAGACGAGAAGGTCACCCGCACCTCCAGACAGCCAGGCAGCATCACCTTTGCTGACGACAACGCCACCCTCACTCATCCGAATGGAGCACCCGAAACAGTACCGCAGAAGGACCTCGGCTACATCATCGACAGCGCGACCTTCAACAAAGAGGTCATCGATAATCCCGGTATCTGGTACGGATGGAACGGCTCCATCACTGGCGGCGCCACAGTCCTCCAGTCGACCTCCTTCGGCCAGACCTTAACGGCAGGCATCTCCCTGATACGAGCCATTCCCACAGTTCCCTTTCTGCCGCCTCGTACCCGCACCACATTCAACCTCCTTCAAACGTATGGCAAGCTCACCCAGCCAACCGTCCCGCAGACCAACCCACCCACTCCCAATGCGGTTGCAAAGACCAACATCTTCCATACCGACTTTGAGCACGACAAATATTTTTCGCCGCGCATGTTTGTTTACGGGGGCCTCCAGTACGATCACAACTATTCTCAAGGCCTGGACTTCGGTCAGATATACGGCGTCGGTGTCGGCGTAACGGCCATCAAGGACGCGAAGCAAGAGCTTGACCTCAGGACGGACATTCACTACCAGCGTCAGAACTTCACCCCGCCCACCCCGAATGAGGATTTGATAGGCTCCTCTTTCGGGGAAGCCTATACACGAACCCTGCCGGGCAAAATGCTCTTCACCCAGAGCGGAACCTTCATTCAGTCCTGGAACAACACCAACGCCTGGTCAGCCGTCGCTGCTGCAGGCCTCGCCCTACCGGTCTATCACCGCTTCAGCCTCAGTGTGAGCATCCTCAACAACTACCTCAACAATCCCGCGATCGGCTTTAACAACAACAGCTTCCAATTCGTATCCGGAATAACCTACACACTCCACTAAACCTGATGAGTTAAGCAAAAAGGAGAGGCCTCAATGCCTCTCCTTTTTGCTGTAAGTTTTCGTTACTTTGAATCCGGCCGATAGATCAAGCCAGGGCGCACCTTCCCCTGCTTGCGGATCATCGCCAACCCACTGGTGATGTTGAACGACTGTGAAAACTCTGTGCTCGGACCCGAGTTCAACACGCCATAGACGCTATTGGCCGTCTCAGCCGTAATGTACCCGGACTCTGCGCACGAAGGTTCGGCGTTCAACGCAGTCATCGCAGTCGTCGCTTCATAGATAATCGATCCCTCGCCAGATGACAGCACCGCGCTCTCGCTATTCACGGGCCCAACAAGGTTGAGTTCGAAGGCGATAATAGGCGCCAGATCATCGGACGTTACACCGGAGAGCGACGTCAACACCTTTGTCACGTTTGCCTGCGTCTTCCCTTGATTGTCTATCACTGTGTAGGTCGCTCCGGTAATGTTGCTCTTGGCATCATTCTGCAGAGAGATCTTCAGTTGATATCCAGCGGGAATCTTGCCCGGAACCGAAGTCATATTGAAAAAATTGTTGATGATATTCGCTCCAGTGATAGGCCAGTTATCGACCGCGCCTGTAATCTCATTCCCGAACAGCGCAATAACGTACTGCTGCCATGCGCTCTTCTCGTTCTTCGGCGAATAGGCGTTCAGCTGGAAGCCGAAGCCTTGAGTCTCAGTCGAAGTCGTGCTGCCCGACACAGACTTGCAAACAATGTCCTGCGTGACGTTGATCGTCACGGTGAGACCAAGTAGCGGATTGCAGTTGTTGTCGAAGATGTAGTTGGAATTACTGCCAAGACCTGATGACGGCGCCGGCACAGGATTACCCGGAACAGCCGGATCGGTGCCGCTAAACAGCGCCGCCTTGATTCCAGAGCCCCCAAATGCACCGAACCCCCAGTTCGACATGGGTGCCGGGTATCCTGGGTCTACCGTACCCGGCCCGGTATCGCCACGAGTGACGCGAATATATTTATCGCCCGAGAAGAAATAGCACTTGGACCCGCTATAGAGCGCGGCGTCGATGCCATTCGCCCCGAAGCTTCCCCAGCCCCAGTTCGAGATATTCGCAGGATATCCCGCATCGACCGTGCCCGGACCCGTGGTTCCGCGTGTCACGCGAATGTACTTGTTACCCGAGAAAAAGTAGCATTTGGTTCCGCTATAGAGCGCGGCATCGATACCATTCGCTCCAAAGCTCCCCCAACCCCAGTTCGAGATATTCGCAGGGTATCCCGCATCGACCGTACCAGGGCCAATATTGCCCCGCGTAACTCGAATGTATTTATTGCCGGAAAAGAAGTAATCCTTCGGCCCGCTGTTGAGAGAGGCGTCAATACCATTCGCCCCAAAGCTTCCCCAACCCCAGTTCGAGATCGGCGCTGGATATCCCAAATCAACCTGACCCGGGCCAATCTCGCCGCGGGTAACTCTGATGTATTTATTGCCGGAAAAGAAGTAGCAAGGCATGAAGTGCCTCTCTTTCATATTTTCAAATTTTGAAAAATGGATACAAATAGGGCCCATCGCACTCTCGCAAGTGCGGTATAGCGACAGCGCGGCCCGGCTATGCCCTATCAGGTTCCAGCCTGATATGCACGCGATAAGGTAGTGAACCCCAATGGATGAACGTTTCGTCAAATCATGCGATTTGGCAAAATTCGATGAAGCATACGGAACGATTCATTCTCGCGAATGAAAAGTAGCAGTGCTAAAGCGCCTGCAAAGTACGGGCGCTACTGGCCATTCAAAATTCTTGTCACTGGATCGGGCAGTTCCTTATCCGCGTTCTTCAGCAACAAGCTCACCTGCCACATCTCGGTATCCGACAGCACTTGGCTGTACGAAGGCATCCCGCTCAGCCGAATCCCATTGGCAATCTTCCAGTACGTCTCACCCGGTTCGTCATCGCTGACGCCCACCACGTCGCTCTTACCATGCTTCTTCCAAAGCTGAGGAGCTGCAGGAAACATATGTTTCGCAAAAGCGACATCATGACCCGGCACTCCATGACAGCTCGCGCACTGAGTCCGGTAAATATGCGCACCCGCTTCAAAGACATCCTCGCTAGTTCCAAAAGGAGCGGCCTTCATCTCGCGTTCGATGCGGGCGTTCAACGGCAACCGCACAATCTGCTTCTCAAACGGCAGCGGAGCATCGACCACCGCAACCGGCAGCGGACCGAACCGGAGATACAGAAACAGCCCTGCCGCCACCGCCGCAACCCCAAGCAAAAAACCCAGAAAAAATCTTGCCGAAACCGCCGCTGCCGCCTTTTTTTGCCATTTGTGACGTACTCCTTCGTAAGTTATTGCCGTGGTACCACCCCTGAAACGGCGGCGGATGTTCTAATAAAGGGAATGGCCCGCAGTTCGACCCCATCGGTCCGCAACCGCAGCCTTCGAGTTCCACAATAGCAAAGCAATGCTTGTGCAGGAGTAATCGTTGATGTTCGGTTTCAGGTTGAGTGTGAAGTGTGCAACTGCAATGTTGCTGGCAGGTTTCATGGCCAGCGGAGTAAGCGCCATCGAAGCGCAGTCGACGCATCGGCAACGCCGCGAGTCCAATGCGAACCGCAAGGCACGTATCGCCAGGACGATTGAAGACACCTACACCCACCGCTGGGAAGTCGGTGGCGGCGGCGGCTATCTTCGCTTCCGTTCCGGCGAGAATCTCCAGCGGAACAACCAGGTCAGCTTCTGGTCCACCGGCTCCTACTTCCTGAACCCCAAGCTCGGTATCACCGGCGACGTTCGCGGATCCTACGGCAACGCCAAGGTCGGCAACACGATCTTCAACATCGAGAATCCCCAGATCTCGCAGTACACCTTCATGGGCGGCCCCAATTATCGCCTCTGGGCCAAAGAGAAGACCGCCATCAGCATCTTCGCCGTAGGCGGCGCGGCACTCGGCAAATTCGACAGCGGCGCCAAAGGCCTCTCTTCAGCAGACATCCACGTCTGGCAGTCCGGCTTCCGTCCCGTCATGAGCGTAGGCGCCAACTTCGACTACAACCTCTACCCCAACCTCGCCCTCCGCGTTACGCCAACCTACCTCGGCACCTTCTTCCGCCTGGACCCCAACGACACCAGCACCGGTTCACGAGGCTCCATTCAGAACAACCTCGGCGTCAACGTAGGCGTCATCTACCGCTTCGGCCGCATCAAGTAGCTCCCACCAAAATCAAGGCCGAGCCCGTCAGTCTTTCTTCGCACGCGGCTCGGTCATATTCTTCGGATCAAGAATCTCCGCG
>Ga0206894_1157_pt1 | contig 12276 bp, 9 predicted proteins | sample Alteio_BWOrgHeat_54_FD_152953 | JGI IMG/M metagenome (GOLD analysis project Ga0206894, IMG submission 152953) | Enriched cells from forest soil in Barre Woods Harvard Forest LTER site, Petersham, Massachusetts, United States -... | ecosystem: Environmental > Terrestrial > Soil > Temperate forest > O...
AATCCGGTGCAAGGAAATTCTGGGCCCGTTACGCGTCAGTTTATCAAATCGCTCGAAAAGGCTGTGGAACGATGGTTATTCGCGGTGATTCTGTCGGGGTATTGACAATACAGCTTGATGGGTAGCGGATTCAAGACGCTGCCAGATCTGATCGAGCCATGGAAGGTGCTCGGGCTTCATGAGGACGGAGCGGAGGCAGGTTACTGACTTGTTTTGTTCATTTTGTGGCCAGGTGCCGGGTGGGAAGAAGCTGATAGGGAGGTTGGCGAGGGCGAGGTGGAGGTCGAGTCTGGCGGCCTCATCGAAGATGTGCTGAGCGAGGGCCGAAGAATCTGCAGGAGATACGGATCTTGCGGCCCAGAAGACGATGTCGAGCTGAGGGGCCGCAATCGGGGTGACGAAGTGTGAGGACTTGGCGAGGCGGCGGTTGAGCTCTAGGGCAGCTTCGCGGCCGGCTTCTAAGCCCTGCGCGAACGTGCCACCTGGTGTGTAGGGAAGGAGGCGCTGAGTGGCCCAAAGGGCGACGGCGGAGGCTCCAGCGCGGGAGCACTCGAGGGAGATCTCTCCGAGATGGAGCTCTTTGGAGGAGAAGTAGGTGTAGGGAGAGTCGTGTTTGTAGAAGCGCCCTACGGTCGGGTCGTGGAAGAGGATGGCTCCGCACCCGTAGGGCTGGAGGCCGTGCTTGTGCGGGTCGACGACAATGGAGTCGGCCTGGGGGATGGCGTCGTAGGCGGCGCGAGTGTTGGGAGCGAGATTAGAGGCGAGGGTGAAGTAGCCACCGTAAGCGGCGTCGACATGGATGCGGAACTTGTGAAGTTGCTGGAGTTCCAGAATTTGGTCGAGGGGATCTACAGAACCGGTGGCTGTGGTACCCAAGGTGACGACTACCGTTCCTATGTTTTCCGTGACCAGAAGTTGTTCTAAGGCAGCAAGATCCATGCGACCGTTGTTGTCTGTAGGAACGCTGACGAAGGGCAGTCCGAGGACGCTGGAGATGCGGCTGTGAGTGTAGTGGGCCTGGCTAGAGGCGGCGACGGCTTTGCCGGGAGCGAGTTGACCGGCGACCCAGAGGGCTTCGAGGTTTGCAAAGGTTCCTCCGCTGCTGAGATGACCCAGGTGTTGGGGCCAATGGAACATTTTTGCGAGAGAAGCTACAGCTTCGATCTCGAGAGCGGAGCTGGCGCGGCCGCCGTCCAGGGCATGGTTGTTTGGGTTGACCGACATGGCGAGCGCATAGGCAGCGCGCGCGATGGGGTGAGGCGGCTTCAGCATCTGTCCGGCGTAGAGAGGATGGGCGTAGGGGTAGTTGTCTTGGAGCTTGGTGGCGGCTTCGTTGAGGATGGCTGCGGCTTCTTCGCTTAGCGGTGGAGCGGGGGCAGGAGGAAGATCGGCGAAACCTTGGTCAAGGCGATGCTGAGCGGTGGCGAGGAGTTGGAAGAGATTGTTATCGGGCATGACTGTGATCTTTTCGGTTGTTGTTAGCGACTAAAGCTCTCGTGTGATGAAGCCCAGCTTCATGGCGTAAGCGACTGCGACGGCAAGGACAAATGCGATGACAGTCCATGTGGTGTTGCAGAGCCTTTTGCGAATGGCCTGTGCGATGACGATGAGGATGAGTAGGCCGAGGGAAAGAAGAAGACCGTCGGCTACAAAATAACGCGCACCGGTGGCCGTGACGCTGTTGTGCCAATGAATGTTTAGAGGATGCAGGAAGCTGCCGACGACGAACACAATGAGGAAGAGAAAGAATTGAAGAAGAGTGAAGAGGAATTTTTTCATGGATGTATGTGTAGTTCGAGTTGAGGTGTTGACTTAGATGATGAAGCTGGTTTGGGAAGTTGGCGGCTAGTCGTGGTAGCGCTTCTCGCCTGCAGGGATGGGGATGTCGAGGCGATTCTGCTGGGGTGGAAGCGGACAGGTGGCGAAGGATGTGTAGACGCAAGGGGGGTTCTGGGTTCGGTTAAAGTCGAGGACCAGGGTGCCCGGTTTGTCGAGGCCATTGCTGGGAAACGATGTGTAGAGGAAGCGGCCTGCCTGATAGGTTGTGGTCTTGCTGGTGGCGTCGCGGAAGATGAAAAAGAGACTCTTGGCGGCTGGGTCTTCGATGACGGGTTCGAGGCGTACGGTTTGTCCGTTGAGCGTGAACTCAGCAACGCCCGGCGAGGGTTCGTGGCTGATCTGGCCGAGGACGTTGGGAATGGTGAGGTTACGCGGCGGATTGTTGGGAATCCACTTCGCGGTTACGACGTAGCGTGGCTCGGAAGCGTACCAGTTGAGGCCGTGAAAGTTGGTTCGCGTGGAAGCCTGTGCGTCTTTGACGCGGAGATAGAGCCGATCGCCACGCTTGATCACGATCATCAACAGGCCACCGTTGCGGAGTTCGGAGGGATGTTCGTCGTCGTGAGAGAGTTTGGTGGAGGTAGCGGGTTTGCCGTCGAGGGTTGTGCCTGCGGGGAAGCCTCCTGTGGGCGGGATCAGTGTGACGGTGTCGTTGGCAAGATGGAATATGGCGAGATGGGCGGGGGCGTGCTCGAGTTTCAGCGTGTTGCCGGGAGCGGAGCCAACTGTGGTGTCGCCGGGTTTGAGCCACTGTAGTGCGACGAGGGAGAGCCATCCGTCGGGTGAAGAGAGAGTTTTTGCTCGCTGGGAGCGGAATTGATTGATCTGCTCTGTGTACGCTGCGCTGTTGGGGTTGGTTTGGCCTGCGGCAGTGAGAGATAACAACGCGATGCAGAGGATCTTTTTCATTAGTGGTGGTCTCGTGATGAGTTTAGCGCGGTGGTGGCGGAATGAGGCTTAAAAGAAGATGCCGCCTCACCTTGTCGATGAGGCGGCATGGATAATGCAGGGTTAGAAGGTTGCGGCGCTCGCAGCCTCCTTTGTGATTTCGACAGAACCCTTGAGGTCGAGTGAGGCTGACGAGTCGCCGACGAGGATGCCGAACTTGCCGGGGGCGATGTTCCATTTCTTTGCCTCGGCGTCGTAGTAGGCGAAGGAGCGGCTGTCGAGATGGATGGAGACGTGTTTGGTTTCGCCGGGCTGCAGCGCTACCTTCTCGAAACCTTTCAACTCTTTCGCGGGACGGGGGGTTTTGGCGTGATCGTCGGAGACGTAGACCTGAGCGACGTCGGCGCCTGCACGGTCACCAGTGTTGGTGATGTCGAAGGTGACTGTGGGGTGAGTAGCGTCGGGCTTAACCGAGAGATTGGAGAATTTGAAGGTGGTGTAGGAGAGGCCGTATCCGAAGGGAAAGAGTGGCTTGACGTTGTTGTGCTCGTAGCCGCGATAGCCGACGAAGATGCCTTCCCTGTAAATGACGCGGTTGGAGCCTTCTTCTGGATAGTAGTTCGCGTAAGTGGGATTGTCTTCCGCCTTGCGCTCGAAGGTGACGGGAAGGTGTCCGGAGGGGTTGACGTCACCGAACAGCACGTCGGCCAATGCGGTTCCGCCTTCCTGACCGCTGTACCAAGCTGCGATAACGGCAGGAACGCTATCGATCCATTGGGTCGAATCGACGTTGCCACCCGCAGTGACAGCGACGATGGTGTTCTTGTTTGCTGAGGCAACTGCGCGAATGAGTTCGTCCTGGCCGAAGGGTAGAGCGAAGGTGCGGTCACCGCCTTCTGATTCGCTGTCAGCGTCGAAACCTGCGGCTACGAGGACAACGTCGGCTTTGGCTGCGAGTTCTTTCGCTCTTGCGCTGACGACCTTGCTCTCATCGACGATGGCGAAGCGGAGACGACCGCCAATCGGCGAGTTGCGGGAGTCTTCGACGACGATCTTGTGAAGACCCGCGGACAAATCAAGCGTGACGTGAGGCTGCATTGCGCGGACGAGCTTCCAGTTGTCGATGATGAGCTTGTCGTCTACGTAGACGCGGTTGCTTGTTCCTTCACCAGAGCCCTGAAGCGCGACGATGTACTTCCCTGCTTGCGCGGCGTTGTAGTAGCCGGACCAACGACGGGAGACTTCGTGCTTGCTGCCGGACTCGAAGAGAACGGCGGCTGCGGCCGGGTCGTCCATGAAGCTTTCCCAGTTGATGCCAGCGTAGTTGATGTGTGGGGCTACGGAATTAATAGGAGTACCGGAGAGCTCACTGTTCTGGAAGGTTTCCATCTTGAGGCCGGGCTTGCCATTCTGCTGCTCGGTGACGAAGTCGGTAGTACGGGCGGCTTCGGAGATGGTGGGAACGCCGCGGTCGTAGAAGGTGGTAGCGCCAGAGCCGAGATGCGAGCCTATGCCCTCAAGTGTGCTGACGGTGTGGAAGGGGATGGCGCGTGCGCTGCCTCCACCTACAGGGACGCCAGGAAACGCATTCGGGCCGACGATAAGGATGGAGTAAATCTGAGTTTTGCTAAGCGGCAAAAGCTTGTTGTCGTTCTTGAGAAGAACCATGCTCTCGCGAGCGGTATCTAGCGCGACTGCTTGATTCTTTGCGTCGAAGAAGGAGATGGAAGGGTCGGTTTGGGTGCGGTCAAGCCAGCCGAAGCGAGCCGCGATGCTGAGAATGTTGTGAACCTTTTGGTCGATGGTGGCTTCCTTGACCTGGCCGTTCTTTATGGCAGGAAGGAGATTCTTGCGGTTCATGAATGCGCCTGTCGGCATCTCGAGATCGAGACCGCCATTAGCTGCGGCGACTGCGTCGTAGGTGGCGACCCAGTCCGACATCATGACGCCGTTGAAGCCCCACTCCTTGCGAGCGATATCGATGTTCATATAACCGTTCTGTGTCATGTGCTGACCGTTGGTCATGTTGTAGGAGTTCATGATGGAGCCGACGTGTGCCTTGCGGACGGCGTTCTCGAATGTCGGCAGGTAGATCTCGCGCATGGTGCGCTCATCGATAATGGAGTCAGAGTCGTGACGCAAGAACTCGGAGTTGTTGCCCATGTAGTGCTTGACAGTGGCGCTGACACCTTGAGTCTGCATGCCGGTGATGTAGCCGACGGTCATGTTGGCAGCGAGAAAGGGGTCTTCGCCGAAGTACTCGAAGTTACGGCCATTGCGAGGAGAGCGATAGATATTTACTCCGGGGCCGAGCATGTAATGGATGCCGCGAGCACGGGCATCGCGGCCAATGCCCTCACCCACGCGTGTGGCCAGATCGCGATCCCACGTAGCGGCAAGGCCGATGCCGGAGACGTATGTGGTGGAGGGAAAACCAGCGTTGCTACGAACGCCGTAGGGGCCATCGGACATCTCGAAGGCGGGAAGGTTTAGACGGGGCATAGCGCGGACAGCGAAGCCGGTGCCTCCGATGTAGTCGATCTTCTCCTCGATGGTCATCTTTTGGACGATGGCGTCGACCCGGGCACGCAGAGCGTCGCTATCGGGCTGTGGGGCTTGAGCGAAAGCAGAAGAGACGGTCAGAAACACTGCGGACAGTAAAGACGCTGTACGCGCCTTCGGCGAACTTACTTTGTACATATATGAACTTGCTCCTATTGTTCTTGTTGATTCTTGGTGAGGATTTGCAACTGATCTTGTGAGTTATGGATTAGCCGGGGGGCCAGAAAGGACGTGGATGGTGTGGAACCATGTCTCGACGAGACGTGGCCAGTGGGTGATGGGAAGATCGGCGGGGCGCAGGCCGTATCCGTGGCCCCCTTGCGCGTAAAGATGGAGTTCTGCGGGGACCTTGGCCTCTTTGAGCGCCTGAAAGTACAGCAGCGCGTTCTCTTCGTGAACGGGATCGTCTTCGGCTTGAAGGAGGAAGGTCGGTGGCGTGTTCGACGAAGGATCAATACCCGCAGATAACTTATTGAGAGCGGGCTCATCTGTAAGATAGCCGGGGTAGAGGACGACAACGAAGTTGGGGCGGGCATCGATTTCGTTGAGGACCTCGCCAGGTCGCTTGTAATCGGCATGGTTGCCGAGGACGACAACGAGATGACCTCCGGCAGAGAATCCCAGAACACCGATGCGTTTGGGGTCGATATTCCACTCGGCTGCGTGGGCGCGGGTGAGACGCATGGCTTGTTGGGCGTCCTCTAAGTCGGCGGGATTTGTGGGGTAATGATCGCGGAAAGGTACGCGGTATTTCACCAGCACGCAGGTAACGCCGATGGAGTTGAGCCAGGTGCAGACCTCTGTGCCTTCAAGGTCGTAGGCGAGGATTCGATAGCCGCCGCCAGGAAAAACAAGGACAGCGGCTCCGGTGTTTTTCTCATCCGCTGGCTTGTATACGGCTAGCGTTGGCTCGCTGACGTTGGAGAGATGCATCAGCGGTTTGCCTGCGACTAGAGGATCCGTCGGCTTGGTGATATCGGCCTCAGGGGCTCCCTGGTAAGTCTCAGGTGCGCCATTGGGCCAGAGTGGAAGAGTGACTTGCTGCCCCCTGGCAATGGGCGCTGTAATAAGCAGGGCAACAATACAAACGAGATAGTTTTGCACGCCAAACATAGTAATGCTTCGGACATGCGATTGGGAAAACGTTCCCCGCTTGAAATTCGAGCCGGGGATGAGCTGGCATGATCTGGTTCTGTTAGGTCTCAATATTTAGAAGTTGGTTTCGAAAAGCTGATAGCGATGTTCGAGTTGCCATTGCTCGGCTGCCTTTTCACTGGACTGAAGGAAGGCGAGGCATTTGGGAGTTGGGTTGGCTCCGCCGAGTGGTTGCGAGGAACAGGCCGGATTGGTGTGGGTAAACTCGTCAGGCTGCTCCCAGAGACTGGCGCCCGGGAGAAAACTATGCTCGAGCGAGGTGCGCGCCATTTTCTTCAGATCGAGGTACGAAAGGTTGAAGTCGAGTGCGGCGCGAGTGTACTCGTGTGTGAGGTCGATACGGGAGACGCCCTCGTCGTCGGTGGAGAGCGCAACGGGAACGCCGGCAGCACGGTAGTTCGACAATGGGTGCCAAGCGCCAGTCACGTTGAGGATAACGTCGTTGGAGGTGAGGTTGATCTCGGTCATGATGTGGCGAGAGGCCATCTCCTTGAGCAGAGCGTTAGGCTCGTTTTCGTACATGACATCAACACCGTGGCCGATTCGTTCGGCGTGGCCAAGGTCGATGGCTTCGCGGATGTGGAAACGAAGGCCGTCGGGCGGAACGAGACCCGGGGCCAGTTCGCCGGCATGGAGCGATATATGGACTTTCGGGTAGACACTGTGGAGAAAATTGAGCATGAGCATCTGGCGGTGGTACTCAGACATAGACATGTAGGCATCTTCCGGCTGGACGAAGTTAATGCCTACGACTCGAGGGTCTTGTGATGCGAGTTCGAAGCCGAGGAGGGTTTGTGCGAAGACCTGTTGCGGAGGGAAGGCTCGGAGGACCTGATAGAGGAAGCGGATTTTGACGGAGCAGCCGCGAGTGGCGCTTGCTTCGCCGCAGTGTTCGATCTGATTGCGCGAGGCTAGGGCTTCATCGAGTTCCTTGCGATCGATAGCGACTTCGTCACGAAGGCCGCCAGCAAGCAAGGTATCCCGAAGATGGCTGAGGTCTTCGCGAGTGGTTCCAGTGGCATCGCCGGTGCGATTCATGGCTGGATCGGCTGGGGTGCTGGGCCAGGGAATGGTAGCGCTCAGTTTGGCGACATCAGTGAAGATGGGGGTCTCCATGATCTCGAGGTATTGCTCGTTTTGATCGGCGGCGCGGGTGGCTACTTCGTCGAGCCACTCGCCGGTGTGGGACTTGTCGATTCCGCTAAAGCGACCGAAGGTGGAGAAGAAGTGATTGTGGCCGCTGGTTCCAGCGCTAGGAACAAAGCTCCGCATGGAAAAAGAGTCGACAAGCGAATCGTAGAGGGTCTGATCCTTGAAAGCATCGGAGGCGCGACGATTGCCTTCCCCACAAACAGGCTGCGGAGGGATGCTGCGCGTGGTGGCAGGGGGCTTGAAGAGACTGTAGTTAGCGGGATTGACGCAAAGAATATCGTCGGCAGCGTTCTTGATGAAGGTCTCGGCGTATATGGCGCCTGTGAGGTGCATGTGCAGGTCTGCACCCTTGGGCATTTTGACGAGGAAGGCGTTGAGCTGCAGTGGGCTTTGTTTCGCGGCGGTGAAGGCTCGGATTGCGCGCTGCTCCTGTGGCGTCGCAACAATCGTTGCTATGGGCTTCGCTTTCGCAGAAACCTGCGCTGCTGCGGTCAAGGCAAAACAAAGGAGTGAAGCTGAAAGGCCGGAAATGGGACGGAGCATGAGGCGTCCTTATCGTTGTGTATTTGAAAAAAGAATAGCGCGTGGAGCGACAATTTGGCGTGAGAGGCGTTCGATTGCTATACTTAGTTTGCGTTTGCGTTGCTGATTCCCCATCGGCAACATGCTCCCCCGGAAGAGGTTGGCGCAGTAGACGTGAATCGATGAAAATCGATGCGCACGGTGGTTCTTGGCGATCCCCGAGATAGCGTTTGAAATGCCAAGGCCAGATAGCTCAGTGGTAGAGCGCGGCCCTGAAAAGGCCGGCGTCGGCGGTTCGATCCCGTCTCTGGCCACCATTTAGATCAGTTACTTACAAGAATCTAAACAAAAGCCTCCCCTTCGGGAGGTTTTATTTGTTCTGGCTAAATATCATATTTTCAATAACATGACACTTTTCGATGATGGTCGTGTATTGGTCGTATTAGACTTTCCAGAATTTCACGCTATCTTCTAAGATCCTTTGGAATGTTTTAGATGTGAAGACAGAAGAATCAGCGACGCCAGCCTTGCTCAATCAGAATGCCGCTTGGGACATGACTAGTTCGATCAGCAATATGGAGTTACTAAAAATGGTATAAGCGGGTACTGGTGGCACCGCAAGCCAGTGTATCGTTACGATCGCGAGTAGGGCGTGGTGCATGTTGGACTCTGACGGTCACAGTGCGGCCATATAAGCATGATTTCTATGAGCTGTGCACTGCGGTCAACAATTAAACGGGAGGCCATCTGTCCGGAAAGCCGACTAATGAGATGGTCCGCCGCTTGATCCATCTGGCCGGGCAGGTGGATCGTGGTGGCAGCTTCTAACAAGGTGGATCATCGATATGCAGATAGTTTCGGTTGGCATCGATCTTGGCAAGACGACGTTCCACCTGGTAGCGCTTGGCGCAGCCGGCAAGGTGCTGGTTCGGAAGAAGTTCACGCAACGACAACTGCTGACGTACACCGCGAACATGCAGATATCGTTGATCGGACTGGAGGCATGTTCTGGAGCGCATTTTCTTGCACGCGCGTTGCGGAAGCAAGGCCATGATGTGCGGCTGATCGCAGCCCAGTTTGTAAAGCCATTCGTGAAGTCCAACAAGAACGACTTCGTGGATGCAGAGGCGATCGCCGAAGCGGTGGAGCGCAAGAACATGCGCTTCGTCCCGATCAAGACCGATGACCAGCTTGATTTGCAGGCCATCCATCGAGTTCGCGATCGCCTGATTTCTCGGCGCACTGCCGTCATCAACCAACTGCGTGCGTTCCTGCTCGAGCGAGGCCTGGTTTTCGCGAAGACTCCAGCGAAGCTGCGGGCTGGCTTGCCAGACATTCTGGAGAACGCCGACCTCGACCTGACAACGCAAATGCGGAACCTGATCGATCTTCTATGGAAGGAGTGGAAGACCGTCGAGGACGAAATTGAAGGACTCAGCCTCGAGCTGGAACGGATCTCTGCCGCCGATCTGGGTTGTACTCGCATCCGGCAGATTCCAGGGATCGGACCTATCGTGGCCACGGCCATCGTTGCCGCCATCGGCAACGGCGCAGCCTTCCCGAAGGGACGCGATTTTGCTGCTTGGCTCGGTGTTGTGCCGCGTCAGTACTCGACTGGAGGCAAGGCGAGATTGCTCGGCATCAGCAAACGCGGCAACGTCTACCTGCGCAAGATCCTCATCCACGGAGCACGGGCTGCGGTGTTACGGATCAAGCGGGACCGGGCACCCATCGGAGCCTGGCTGGACGCGCTCGATGCCCGCGCTCCGAAAAACGTCGTCGTGGTCGCCATGGCCAATAAGCTGGCCCGCATCGCATGGGCGGTGCTGTCCAGCGGAGAAGACTACAGGCCAAACAGCAACATGGCCACAGCATCGTGAACTAGTGCGGAAAAGACGCCTGCGGCTTGGAAGCGCTTACGCGCTCCCACTTTATCGCACTACGACGACGGCTTGAACCTTACTCACCGAGGTCTGCACAGAAACAGCAAGGACGAAAGAACAGTCACAACGGCGTGCCTGGAAACCTGCTGGACGAATTGGTTGACAACAACCAACCGACTAATAAGGACAGATACGCGCGGAACTCATCCTGGCCAGGAGCGCAGTGCTCCACCAAAGGCCGAATACATTTGCGCAGACTTGTCTTCTCGCCCTCAGCTTTTTCCTTGCAGTCAGACGACGGACCATACATTCGGCCAACTTGCCTCGATCTCATTGGTCGATGAGCGACTCGGCAATTATGGGCTCCTCGAGATCCTCCACGAGCTAGAAGCGGTCATTGGCATCTGCTCTTTTGAAATCATAACCAGGAAGTGGAAGCCCTGCGGCTGCGCGCCGAGCACACGGCATACCCGATGACGAATTCGTTGCGACAACCATGGGAGAGGAATTCTCGCTGCGTTGCCCGCTCGATGCACTGTTCTGATCAGATGCTTTACTTGTGCAAGGATCGCCTCAAACCAGTTTCTTCCGTTGTTGAGGTGAGCGGCGTGTGCGTGCCGGAGATCTCTTCTGTTGGCCTATATTTGTTGATAGCATGCCGTCCCAGGCCGCCGCAATAAACGTCGTCAGCATCGTAGCGACGTGCGAGGTATCCGAGGTCTGGCATTTTCCAGAGGACAGTCTTTCGACCCGTCCAGTGTTGGCATTATTGATTGCCAGCGATCCCGAGGCGAAGTAGAAGGCCCAGCATATCTGTTCGTAGTCGACATGCGGTGCCACCCTCTCAAGCAGTTCGAGCGCAGCAAAAGCAACCGGATCCAGATACTCGGCGACAATGCCGCGCTCCGATTCCATTGGGTCGCAGATCTCCCGCGCAATCAGCCTCGTAAAATCGAGACCGCCAAACATTACGCCAAATAGTGATCGAAGCTACACGCTGTTGCTGGGAACGAAATACCGCAAGGATGGTGGTAACTTTTTGTGACATAACTTGTGACTTATAGATTCAATCAGTCTTTTTTAAGCCCGACAAAATCAACGGTGCGTCAAAGGGGCGTTTACCATACCGTGGCCCGTACCACGCGTTTGTTGCGCTCTTGCAATGGACGAAAGTCATCGCCCAGGATAGTTCGAAAAGCTTCGAATTGTTCCGACGACAATTCAGCCCACTCCTTCAAGACAATCCATTTCACCGACTCCGTACAGGGCGGTGTAGTAAGGGATCCCCGATAGGTGTAATACCTATTCGTGTCGGTAAAAGCCTTTTCGACATCAAGTTTATTGACTGTTACCGGTGCGGACGTGGTTAGTTTCGGTAAACCGGCGGCGATCAAATTCCCCAGAAATTGGTTTTGCTTGCCGATCTTATACAACATTCCAATCACCACATAATTGTCCTTTGCATCGATGAATACCGCATGAAGCTCCATCACACCATGCGTTCCTTCCACGGTATGTTCGGAGAGCGTGTGGAAGTGAAATTGGCTGAGAGTGTAGATCTCGCTATCGATCGTCAGTGTTCCCCCCTCTTGGGGCGTGGCCTGGATCGTATGACCGTTGTTGATCAACGTATATGACATCTTATTCAGGATGAGGTTCAGACCGCCGAGCCCCGGGTCCAGAACCACGGAATCAATATCGATAGGGGACTGGCGTCCCGTTGGCGATGAAGCGCAAGCCGAAAAGTCACTTTCGAGATCAGACCAATACCCTGGGCCGGTATCTCCGTTGTAGGTGAATTCATGTTGGGCGGTTGCGGGGATACAACTGCCGACACACATCACAAGGGCAGCTATTAACAGCCTCATCGTACGCTTCATTTTCGATTTCCTTTCGGAGTACGGGGAACCACTGCGAGTAAGGAGTCCGCGATTTAATAACTACGGGACAGGTCCGGTCTGAACCGCTATCGCTCGATGAATGGCGAGGGATTGAATCAACCTACTTTAGAGCTTGGGAGAGATACAGTAAACGGAAGGATATTGCAATTACTGTATCTCTTGCTAATGAATCATTCATCGCACGTCAAAAATTGAACAATCTTCTCGTTACCAACGCGCTGAGGTTGGCGATGGCGATGAGAGGCCAGGGTGCTCCTTGAACCCTGAACAGAGCGTGACACTAGGGTTCAATCAGAGGAACCTCCGACGCCACCTGCAGATCAACCAACCCCGTAAGCTGCCGGTCCAACTGGAAAAACAAGCCAGTTTTCTTA
>Ga0206894_1134_pt2 | contig 12100 bp, 8 predicted proteins | sample Alteio_BWOrgHeat_54_FD_152953 | JGI IMG/M metagenome (GOLD analysis project Ga0206894, IMG submission 152953) | Enriched cells from forest soil in Barre Woods Harvard Forest LTER site, Petersham, Massachusetts, United States -... | ecosystem: Environmental > Terrestrial > Soil > Temperate forest > O...
TTTTGATCGAAGATCAGAGGGACGGCCTCTTGTCCTGGATCAGTTGATTTTTTGTTTTCCGCCAAAAGAGTCCACATCTGGCCGCCAGTAAATTTCATGCTGTTGAAGGTAGCCTGTCCCCAAGCCTGTCGCACTCGAAGGGTATAGCTATTGCTTTGCAAGTTGTTGGAGGTTGTGCCTGCTGAGAGGAAGTCAGTTTCAAGAAACCCGTTCAGCGTTCCAAAAGGAACTTTGCCACTGAAAAGTGTGGAGAACCGCGACGCTCGTGCACTGGGAACCCACTCGCTGGTGTGTGCCTCTCCCGAGTTCATGTAAGGGGTCGCGTTGAAGTTGGTGTAAATATCGGCGTTCATCGCTCGTTGACGCCAGATACTTTCGCCGGCTATAAATCCGCCCGGTACGATCGCAACCCCTTTATAGCGTATGGCATCTGGCTCATCCAGGCTTTTCCGCAGCTTTTCCTGGGTTTGTTTTACCTGCTGAACGTTACTGGATACAGCGATCGTATCTGTTCGAAGGTCGGTAACGGATGCCTGAAGAGTGCCTACAGCTGCTGCGTTTTGCTGCACGGTGTTGTCAATGGTTTGGATCTGTGCGGCGGCTGTAGTCGTCTTTGCCTCGGTATTCTGATGCATAGCCTGAAGGGCTTCAATCTGGGAGTCCTTCGCAGTAAGTTTTTCCTTAAGAACATCGATCTGCCCTTGAAGGTCCTCTCGCAGTTCGCGTATTTGTTCCTGAACGGATGGGGTCGCGGTTTTCTTTGACTGTCTACGATTGGTTGTAGTCGATCGAGTGGTAGTCGATGCAGGCGTCTGGGCCAACGTGGCGGTCGCCAGCATAGCAAAGAGAACGGTAACGAGGGTCAATTTGCGTTGTGTTTTCATATAGCCTCCGACAGAGTCGCGAAACAGAAACTTTTCTTCGAGGGACGTCTTGTGACCTGTTCCTGGATTGTTGCTGAACGGAAAGACGTAGGTGTCTCGAGCTGATTCTTTTATCCGTTAGGTATGAATTCAGCCATGAAGACAGTAAGTTTCACAAATGCGAGATGATTCAGTTTGGTTACATTGATATTTGAGAAGTCATATTGTGGCGTGCCGCACGCAAAATTAGCTAACCTACGGGAACTTCGATATGACACAGAGCACCAATTGATTGAGCCGCATCGAAATAAATACATCCATGAGTTGTTTCGATCGCAAGCTTTGCGATTGCCAATCCTAACCCGACGCCCTCTCCACGGGATGAGCGAACTTCTCCGCCGCGAAAGAAACGCTCAAAAACCCGGTTCTGATCGATAGCAGCGATTCCGGGCCCCTGGTCGAGGATCGATAAGCGCAGAAATCTCTGTGTGTTTCGTGTGACAGGCTGATAAGAGCAGACGATGATCGAATTGGCAGGCGAGAACTTCACGGCATTGTGAAGCACATTTAAAACACAAGCGCGGAGAAGGGTTCGATCAGCGGTCACATGAGTCTCCGACTCCTCCGGGTTTCGTTGCACAATGGCGATGTCACGTTCCTCCGTAACAACATCCAGAAGATCAATAATCTCTTCTACGAGCTCTCGGAGGGAGAATGATGTGACGGTCAGCTGAATCTCCCCCGCCTCCGCCTTCGAGATCATGAGTAAATCCTCTACAGTTTGATTGAGCCGTGACGTTTCTTCGAGCATGCTGCTAACAGCGTCCCGATATGCTTCTTGACTCTGACCTGAACGAAGAGCGGCTTCGCCCACTACACGAATCGACGCTAGGGGAGTTTTCAATTCGTGAGCGGCATCGGCGGTAAAGCGTTGCAATTGGAGAAAGGACCTTTCCAAACGCGACAGCAAAGAGTTTATGACAGCTGCCATTCGGCCCAATTCATCGTGTTCATCTTCAATCTGCAACCGACCGCTTAAATTATAGGCAGTGATTTTCTCAGCGCGTGAAGCCATCGATTCAAGAGGGGCCAGTGCCCGACAGGCGATACGGTATCCGGCGAACCCCGCAAGAGCTAAAGCAGGTGGCAGAGCCAGCAAGAGCGAAATTAGGAATTTCTCTAATCTGGAAGCTAACGGAGATAGGCTGTAACCGAGCCGAATGAGCAGTATTCGACCCGCGACAGGGTGACGGTGACTAATGATCAAAACCCAAGTGCCATCTGCAAGGCGTTCTGTCCGGTCATCGAAAGATGTCGCTCCTTCATCTTCTCTCGGTGCCACGCTGCCCAACGGCACTGAATTGAGGGTGTCGCTTCGATAAAGTACATTTCCCGTGAGCTCGCGAACCTCCATGAGACGATCAACCAGCAAATGGGATTGAGGATGCGAATAGTAGTCCTGTCGAAGTCGAAGTACTTCCTGACCGTCGAAGTACAAAAGGCCTTCGACCGTTTCCATGTCCTGAACCATATCGTGGTAGATCTGAGTTCTTAGAATGGTGTACTGGAAGATACAGACGACGACGATGTAGATCGCCAAAATGGAGGCAAGCACCCCTACATACCAAAGCGTCAATCGCGTGCGCACGCTTTTAGGTCGCAAACGTTTCATTCACTGGACTCCCCAAGAATGAAGCCAACTCCCCTCACCGTTCTCAGGAGTTTCTGCGGGTAGGGATCGTCAAGTTTCCTGCGGAGCCGAGTAATTTGGACATCGATCACGTTATCTATTGGGGTAAAGCGAGAGGTTTCGTTCCAAACATCCCGTGCTAGCATTTCACGAGATACGGTCCGTCCTCGATTCTGAAACAAATAGACCAACAGGTCGAACTCTCGCATGGTTAGCTGCAGACTGATTCCAGCACGGAAAGCAGTCCGGGTATCAAGATTAACTTGAAGGTCGGCAAGCTTGAACTCGGTAAGGGTCGTTGCTTTTCCTCTACGCAAAATAGCTCTTAACCTTGCAGATAGTTCCGGAATGGAGAAGGGCTTGAGGAGAAAGTCGTCGGCCCCCGCATCGAGCGCAGCAACCCTGTCTTCGATCGAACTGTTCGAGGTAAGGATGAGCACGGGGATCTGGATACTCATGTTGCGAATCTGCTGAAGCAATTCCATTCCGCTGCGACGGGGAAGCCCAAGGTCGAGCACGATCAAATCTGGTTTTAGATTGTGCAGAATGAAGAATGCTTCCTCGCTTGTGGGTGCGGTAGTGACTTCGTATCCGGCCGTGCGTAGTCCCTCAGCGATCGCGTCAGATATCTTCTGTTCATCTTCAACGACAAGCACTCGGTGTGAGGACGGTGCAGTTCCCAATTACGATCTCCCAATCCCATCATTGAGCAGATCCGCCTCAATATGCAACAACTTAGATTGCCTTACACGCCGTCGTAAGGTAAATGTCAGAATCCCGTAAGTGTCTCTAGTGATTCAATTTGACTTGAGGGACACCGAATTTATGATTCTGAAATCGTTCTTTGCCGTCGCGATCTTCACTGCAAATATGGCATTTTCACAGATCGCTACCGCTACCCCTGCCCAACCTCTTCCTCCAGCAACCACGATTCCGATCGTCTTCACAAAGAGCATCGATGCCAACCACGTTCACGCGGGCGATCCGATTATGGCTAAGACGACTCAGCTTGTCATACTCGCCGATGAGCATGTGCTGCCTGCAGGATCCCAGGTTGTTGGCCACGTCATCGCGGGAACTCCATTCACTTTCGATCCAACGCCCTATGCGAAACAGAGGCAATCTACATTGGAACTCCAGTTCGATGCCATTGTGGATCACGGCAATAAGATTCCCTTGTCAGTCTATGTTCGTGCAATTGCTGATCCGCTGAGTTCATGGGATGCAACGAAGCCCAAATCAACGGATCTAGATTCGCTGAGCACCACGACACAAATAGGCGGCGATTTAGTGACGCCTTCGCAATCTGAGGTGCGATCACAGGAAGATGACGTCGTTGGCTACAAACGTCGGGGAGGAGTTTTCGCTCATCTGATCGCTGCGAAAGGAAATTCACCTGACGGATGCGATGCTTCCGACACGGAGCAGTCCATGGGAATCTTCTCCGCATCCGCTTGCGGACTGTACGGATTTCCAGATACCACTTTCGTTCGAAGCGGACGCAGCGGCGCTACGAGCACGATCCTTCTGGAATCGCGCCGGCGCCCAATGAAGATTTATTCAAAGAGTAATGCGCTGCTCGAGGTGACCGACGGCGATATGCATCTGGCAGTCCGATAACAGGCACCTATTCCATACCTAAATCATTACCACGATGCAAGCAATACAAGACCATCGACTGAATTATCGGAGCACGCATGTTACAAGCAGGACAAGCAGTGAAGGTCACCGTTCATCTCAATCAGGACACCGGGGGTGCAACAGGATTTCTACTTGATGACTTGTTCAAATTTCTGCGCGCAAACGGGGTTGAAGGTGCGACAGCATTTCGTGCCTATGCAGGGTTCGGCGCGCACCATCAGTTACACACAACCGGAGCGGGAGATGTCGCCGGTCTGCATCTGCCCGTAATTCTCTATTTCATCGAAACACGAGAAAAAGTTGACTCGATCCTGACCGAGCTCCTTTCACTTGTAACCGATGGTCTTGTAGAGGCGCAGCCCACAGAGATCTTAAAGACTGCGACGAGTGTGGGCAGGGTAATTGTTTGATGGCTCGCCGAAAGCTAACGTTCTTTGTTTCTCTATCCCTTGTCACCTCATTTTGCGTACCCGCGTTTCCGCAGGTAACGATACCCCCTTTAAGTCCTCCAATCCTGACACTTGATCAAGCTGAGACAACGGCCCTTGCAAACCAACCTCGGCTGCTTGCAGCGCAGTTGAGGGCACGCGCCTTTGCTAAGCGTATTGTTGAAACTCGTTCCGGCTATATGCCGCAGGTGGCGTTTAATGCGACCGGCGTAAGAGTGGCTGATACAGGCACCTCAACAGCGGCGGGGAACATTACAACGTCCGCGATCTCTGACCGCTTTGCGTACGGCGGGAATCTGGCTCAGCTTGTCACGGACTTCGGTAGAACGAGCGCACTTGTAAGCAGCGCGCGAGCTACGGCTGACGCGCAAAGTGACATTGCCACGCTCACCCGTGCTCAGGTGCGCCTCACTGTCATTGAAGCCTACTACCGCGTCCTGGGATCCGAAGCGGTGCTTCGAGCGGCACAAGCAGCTCAAACGAATCGCCAGCTTATCTCCCGTAGGTTATCGGCGCTTGCCGATAGCCAGCTTCGCTCCACTCTCGATGTCAACTTCGCCAAAGTCCTGGAAAGCGAAGCCGACCTTGCGGTCGTCCGTGCGGAAAGCACAGTCGCACAGCAAAGGGTGAAGCTGGCAACTGCAATGGGAATTTCCACTCCCGTTACGTCACAGTTGCAGGAACCATCTGCCCCTCCCGAGAGTCTTCCACTAGATGCGGAATCTTTCATGAAAACGGCGGGAGAGTATCGCGCTGATCTCAGCGCCGCTAAAGCACAGCAACTTGCGGCCAATAAATTCGCGCTTTCGGAGCGAAGAATGAGCTATCCGACACTCAATATCCTGGCGGCTGCCGGACAGGTTCCCTTTCACGATCACACTCTACATGACGACTACGCTGCCGCTGGATTCAACCTCAACATTCCGATCTTCAACGGCGGCCTCTTTGCTGCCCGTAGAGGAGAAGCTGAACTCGAAGCAAGCGCGCGAACGCGCGATGTTCAAGAGATTCAATTGCAGGTCACAGAACAAGTGCGAGATGCCTGGTATCAGGCCGACGAAGCATACCGCAGTCTCGATGTTACCGCCCGCCTCGTAGCCCAAAGTAAGGAAGCCCTTCGGCTGGCGCAAGACCGCTACGAGGCTGGCCTGGGAAGCATCGTGGAACTCAATGAAGCGCAACTCAACGAAACGTCGGCCGAAATAACAAGTGCGGACTCGACCTACACCTACCTACTACGCCGTGCGGAACTCGATTTTGCGGCGGGGTTGTTGAATTGAAAGGGATTGCCATGGTCTTTAACATACGTACCCCAATGTTGGGACTGCTTACAGCCGTAGGCGCCAGTATGCTGACCTCCTGCAAATCCGGCGCGCCCCCGTCAGTGGAAGCCTCGAGCGTACCGTATGCGACGGTCGAACCATGTACGCTGGCGAATGATCTCACACTGTCTGCTGAGTTTCGCCCGTATCAGGAAGTGGATGTGATGGCCAAGATCGCGGGCTATGTTAAGGACATCCGCGTCGATATCGGCGATCACGTGCAACAGGGAGAGGTGCTTGCTGTACTTGAGGTCCCGGAGATTCAGGATGAGTTGGCCAAGGCTAAAGCTGGAGTAGCAACCGCGGATGCCAACATCGTGACCGCTGAGGCGGCGGTCACCCATGCACGAGCGGCGGCAAACATCGCCCACCTTTCATTTCAACGTATCCATGATGTAGCCACGAGAGACAAGGGCTTGGTGCCGCGACAGGATGTAGATGTTGCACAGTCTCGGGATCTCGAAGCGGCAGCTGAGCTAGCAAGCGCAAACTCTGCCTTGAAGGCGGCGCAGGAACTCCGGACTGGAGCTGAGTCAGAATATTCGCGTGCTCAAGCCATGTCGCAATATGCGACGATACGGGCGCCCTTTACTGGTGTCATTACCAAACGCTACGCAAATCAGGGATCGATGATCCAAGCGGGCACTTCTTCGCAGTCACAAGCTATGCCTGTGGTTCGGATAGCGCAGAACGACACGCTCCGTGTCATCGTGCCAGTCCCTGTAAACTCCGTTGCTGGCATCAAAGATGGGCAGCCTGTAGAAGTAAATGTCACCAACCTTGGAATCATGATTCGCGGTAACGTCACCCGTTACGCAAACGCGCTACAAATGACCACGCGGACTATGGATACCGAGATCGACGTACCAAACCACGATGGGAAGCTTGTACCAGGCATGTATGCAGAGGTGCATTTGCATCTTGCCGCTCGCCCAGATGTGCTGAGCTTGCCCCTCGACGCCGTGGATGGTCTTGGAACTGGCGCGCAGCAGGTCTATCTGGTGCAGGGTGACCTTCTCCGTCTCATAAAAATCACTACCGGACTTCAGACATCCTCGCGGGTTGAGATTCTCTCAGGTCTAAAACGCGGAGATAAAGTCGTCGTCGGCCGTCACAGTGGTCTCTCCGATGGGGAGAAGGTGGATGCAAGACCAGCTAGCTACGAATCAAACGTCGGTCAAAGCTAGATTTCAGTGAGCAAGGAAGAAGAGGTAGCATGTCCGGATTCTCCATCCGAAATCCATATCTGATTGTTGTGCTTTGCCTGGTCGTGATGATTCTCGGCGTGGTAAGTGTCTCTGACATGCCTATCGACATGTTTCCTTCGATCAATTTACCGGTGGTCGCAGTGGCGACTTTCTATTCGGGTATGCCCCCGCAGCAAATCGAGACGAACATCACATACCATCTCGAACGTCAGTTCACCCTGGCGAGCGGTATCGATCACATGGAATCGCGTTCGCTGCCGGGCGTGAGCCTCATAAAGGTGTTTTTTCGGGCTGGGACGGATCCTGACAGCGCAGCCGCGTCGATCTCTTCACTGGCAATGAGTGATCTGAAGGATATGCCGCCCGGCACTTACCCGCCGATCATCCTCAAACAAGATGCGTCGAGCATTCCTGTAGCACTTGTACCGCTGGCAGGCTCAGGATTGAGTGAAAGCAAACTGAAAGACTTGGGCCAAAACTTTGTCCGTAATCAACTAGCTGGAGTGCAAGGCGCATCAGTGCCCCAGCCATTTGGTGGTACGTGGCGACAAATTCAGCTTTATGTGGATCCTTACAAGCTCGAAGCAAACCAACTAAGTCCGATGGACGTAGTGCGATCCGTTAATGACACCAATGTCATCCTCCCGGCTGGCGATGCGCAGATTGGTCGTATTGATTACAACATTTACACGAACTCGATGCTTAAGGGGCCTGAAGATATTGCTCAGGTGCCGATTAAGACGGTGGGGCAATCTACTGTCCGCGTGGGAGATGTTGCAACTCCCCAGGACTCGTTCGGGCGGCAATACAACATCGTTCGCGTAGACGGTCAGCGTGCAGTCTACTTGCCCATCTTCAAACAGGGTGGGGACTCCAATACAATCGCGATTGTCGACGGCGTCCGGGCCACCATCAAGAAGCTCTACGATGTGCCCACTTCCTTACAAGCCACTGTCGTATTCGATCAGGCACGCTTCGTCAGAACTGCGATTGAGACGCTAATTCATGAAGGCGGAATCGGTTTGTTCCTCACTTGCCTCATGATTCTGATCTTCCTCGGCAGCATGCGCGCGACGTTGGCTGTTTTCTTTTCTATTCCCCTGTCGCTTTTTGCTACATTCATCATCCTGCGTCTATCCGGGAGCTCCATCAACAGCATGGTTCTTGGCGGTCTAGCGTTGGCGCTCTCACGACTTATCGACAATTCGGTGGTTGTCCTCGAAAACATTTTTCGTCATCTGGAGGGTGGGGAAGCGCCCGTAGTTGCGGCAGAAAAGGGTGGTCGTGAAGTTGCACTTCCCGTCCTGGCTGGGACACTCACAATCGTTGTTGTGTTCTTTCCAGTCACCATGCTCTATGGTGTCAGTCGCTTCCTGTTTTCTTCGCTTGCTCTGGCGGTCGTCATCTCGCTATTTGCCTCTTACTTCGTTGCGCTCACCGTTGTGCCACTATTTTGCGCGCGGTTCATCAAAAGTGCTCATGGCGATGTGGTTCACGAATCGTCTGAGACGGAACATGACGTACCTGCTAAAGCCAGCGCAGATCCATCTGGTATCTGGGCTCGATTCAATGCGCGCTTTACCAAAGGCTTCGATGGTCTCTTGCGAAGGTATGACCAGCTCGTAGAACGTGTCCTGGAGACTCCGCGAGCCACGCTCGTTATCTTTGGAATCATCTTCGTGTTGAGTCTGCTACTCTTCCCATTTCTTGGACTATCGTTTTTCCCAAGAACGGATGCCGGTCAATTCGTGATCAACTTTAAAGCACCCTCTGGCACACGGCTCGACGCGACCAATCAAGAGACCGCAAAGCTAGAAAGCATTATTCGCCGTATCGTTTCGAAGCACGATATGGGAATGATCGTCTCCAATATCGGCGTCAACCCTGGCTTCTCCGCGTTATATTCCCCAAACTCCGCGATGCATACAGGCTTCACCCAAATCGCTCTAACTCCAGATCATAGGACCAGTAGTTTTGCATACACCGACGAAGTGAAGCACGCTCTCGCGACTGAGATGCCGGAGCTTCAAACCTTTTTTTCGAGCGGCAGTCTCGTCGACGGCGTGCTAAACATGGGTGCTCCTGCTCCGATAGATGTGAGAGTCGCAGGCAATGACATGACAGCGGATTACAACATCGCACAGTCGATCGCTTCACGGATCCGCAAGATCAACGGGATTGCAGATGTATATGTGCCGCAGGATATCGACTACCCGTCTCTACGCATCGCGATCGACCGAAACCGAGCCGGCGAACTCGGCCTGACGGAGAAGGAAGTCGTCTCGAATCTGATCACTGCTCTCACTTCTAATCAGATGATTGCCCCAAGTATCTGGATCGATCCCAACAGCGGGAACAATTACTTCCTGACGGTCATGTACAAGGATGGGCAGATTAAGTCGCTTGATGATCTGAAGGCAATTCCGCTTCATGGCTCAAATGTAGGTCAAACAACGCGTCTGGACATGGTTGCAGACCTACAACAATTCAACGCTCCAACTGAACTTGACCACACGCAGATTCGCCGTAATGTCGATATCTATGTACGGCCCCAAAGGGAAGATTTGGGTCGAATCACGCACGAGATTCAAGCCATCGTTAATTCCGCAGATGTGCCCAAGGGCATGATTGTAACGCTAAGCGGAAGCGTCAACTCAATGAATGAGTCATTTCATAGCTTCGCGATCGGGTTGATGCTATCGGTGCTCCTGCTTTATCTCATCCTTGTAGCGCAGTTCCGATCCTTCCTGGATCCTTTTATTATCCTTCTCGCCCTTCCCCCAGGCCTCATGGGCGTGATGATTGCACTTCTCGTCTGGCACACCACGCTGAATGTGATGTCTCTTATGGGTGTAGTGATGCTCGCCGGAATCTCGTTGTCGAACAGTATTCTCATCGTGGAGTTTGCTCATCACCTATTAAAGGAAGGCATGAGCGTCCGTGATGCAATTGTCACCTCTTGTCGAGTTCGTCTACGTCCCATTCTGATGACTTCACTCGCTACAATCATCGGACTGCTACCTATGGCTCTTAAGCTAGGAGAGGGCAGCGAGTCCTATGCGCCGCTGGCCCAGGCTCTGATCGGTGGTCTTACGCTCTCCGTATTGTTGACTGTCTTTCTGGTTCCAGCCGGATTCTATCTTGCATATCAGCATAAAAATCCTGAGGCTTCCGCGCACTGAGAGGGTTCACTGACCACGAACGTCGTGGAGTTTACATGGGCTTATGATTCACAAATGAGTACGGGGCAAGTACATGAATGGTTGGCTCGACCAACTACATGGTGGTTCGACTGCTTTTCCTCCGGTGGTCACCGCAATCAAACTTGCGGTGGCGTTGGCTATCGGGCTGCTTATTGGGTTTGAACGTCAGTGGTCTCACAAAGATTTTGGCGTTCGTACCTTCAGCCTTACGGCTCTTCTCGGAGCGTTGACAGCTCTTATTTCGACCCCTGTCATGCTCATGGGAATGCTGGCTACGGTTCTGCTTGCAGTTCTTTTAAACGTGCGGGACATCGTTGCGTCCAGGTCGGTAGAAGGAACGACCTCTGTCGCCTTGGTGGTCACTTTTGTCCTCGGCGCGCTGATCGGCAACGGGCACATGTTTACTTCGGTCGCCTGCGCAATCGTAGCAACGTGGCTGCTCTCTCTAAAACCCCAGTTCAAGCAATTTGCAGGAGGAGTACGGGCGGAGGAGATCCGGAGCGCGGTTCTTCTGGGACTTTTCGGATTCGTCATCTGGCCTCTGCTACCCGATCGTTACGTCGACCCGTGGAGGCTTTTGGAGCCACGCGAAGCGTGGGTGACTGTTGTTCTCGTGGCCGGCATAGGATTCGCCAACTACGTTCTACTTCGTGTTTACGGAAAACGTGGAATTGCCCTCACCGCGATCCTAGGAGGTCTCGTCAATTCGACTGCTGCGGCGGCGGAACTGGCTGCAATCCTTCCTGCCGCAGGACTCCTCTCGCAAACTGTCCCGGCTGTGCTTCTAACTTCCGTCGCGATGTTCCTTCGGAACGCAGTCTTACTAGGTCTTTTTGGCAGATCGGCGGTCCGGTTCGCCGTACTTCCATTACTTGCGATGATGGTCGTTGCTACTTATTTTGCCTCCCGGCATCGACAGGTGGATGCAAATCCAAAGGAGTTGGAGCTTCACCTTGCATCTCCCGTCTCCCTAAAGAGGGTCATCAGTTTCGGATTTCTTTTTATCGCGATCCAAATTGCAGGAACTCTGGCGGTGCGGTGGCTGGGCAACAGTGGTGTCCTGTTGGTAAGTGTGATCGGGGGAACCGTATCGAGCGCGAGCACGACCGCTGCCGCCGCAAATCTTCTAACCCATGGCAACGTTAGCGCCCAACAAGCCGGTATCGTGACGGTGTTGACTTCTATAGCGAGTACCACGATGAACCTGCCCATCGTCAAACGGCAGATCAAGGTGAAAGGTGTGATGCGCGAGATCGTGTTCGCTACGATTCTTCAAGGAATTGTCGGTATAGTCATTTTGTTCTTCGAAAGCTGGTTTATGCATTAGTCATATTCCACATGGCGGGCCATTTGAACTTCCAACTGTGCCCCTCGCTAAACGTTTCCATTACGATACGCTGACTGACCCATCTTCTCGGGCGCGGCCCGATGGGTGAATCCTCGCCATGACCTCGCCCTGATAAGGGGATCTAGCGAAGCGTCATCCCGCGATATTGACAATAGGGCGATTAGTCTTCCACCAAACTCCGCAATAGCCGAATCTGAGAGATCGTATCGTTTTGCTGTGCGGCCACTCATTGAAAGACACATCTGATTGTGTTTTTTCACGTCGAGATCGTATAACTTGTTCGCACCACTGTTACAGGCTGGCAGCCGTTGCGATGAGGTCGATCTAGTGAATCTAGAAGTTACGCGTAGAAGATTTATGCAGCTTGCTGCTGCGT
>Ga0206894_1097_pt4 | contig 11879 bp, 9 predicted proteins | sample Alteio_BWOrgHeat_54_FD_152953 | JGI IMG/M metagenome (GOLD analysis project Ga0206894, IMG submission 152953) | Enriched cells from forest soil in Barre Woods Harvard Forest LTER site, Petersham, Massachusetts, United States -... | ecosystem: Environmental > Terrestrial > Soil > Temperate forest > O...
GTTCTCGAGTTGGGCAGAAATGGGTCCGCGAAAATCGACCAACCGCAGCCTGGGCTCGACGCTACAACTCCAACTTCGTTCAGGTGATGAATTTCCTCGATCGCAGCGAAGCGGAGCGTCAGCGACTCAGTGACGAAAGCAAGCGAGAGCGCCAGAAGAAACTCAGGCAGACCCAATGGGCTGCGGGAATACTTGGCTCTCTATTACTAATTACGCTCTTTCTTGCATACTTCGCTTTGCGACAGACACGCCGAGCGGAAGAAAATCTGCGATGGGCGCAAAAAGCTGTCGATGAGAGTCTCTCATCCGCCGGAAGCGAACAAGCACGCGAGGCGAGTGACGTGCCGGGTATGGAGGAGTTTCGCAAAAAGCTACTGGACAAAGCTCAAACGTTTTACTCCCTTCTTGCACAAAAAAATTCAACAGATCTGGACCTACGCATCCAGGAGGCCGAAGCACATTCGCGACTGGGAGACATCAACCGTCTAACAGGAAGGTATAAAGAAGCTGCTCAGGAATACAACGAAGCCATCATTCGTCTTACAGATTTGGCAAAGCAACATCCAGACCGAAGCGACTTGCGTCAGGCACTTGGATACGCTCACAACTGGCTGGGAGAAACCATTCGCGGCGCTTGGGAGAACAATTCTGCTGTTGATGCTTACGGTCCTCCCGATGCAGAGAAAGAATACAGTGAAGCAATCTGTCTGCAGGAGGATCTACGCAACGAGCAGCCAGAAAATGCTGTCTACCAGCAAGAGCTCGCCCGCACTTACTACAACCGGGGAATCATCCACTTTCGCCTAAAGGATGTTCAAAACGCGCAGTTGGACTTTCGCAAAGCAATTACTCTGCTTGAGCCTCTAGGATCGAGTTCTTCCCCTGCGGCTGATGCAGACACAAATCCCGACCCCGCTCAGGATTTAGCCCGGGTCTACAATGACTACGCAATTATGGTTAGTAGTATGGGCCAAACTAAAGAAGCTCAAGCCTTATACGAGAAAGCCATCACTCTGGCCGAGCAACTGGTTAAAAAGAGACCGGAGAATCGGGAGTACAAGATGGAGCTGGCAAAGTACTATAGCGCCGAGGCAAGAATGTTAGCGTTTGCCGGCCAGCTTCGCCCGGCGGAGATACAAAGCCAGCGTGCTCTTGAGCTTGTCGAACAATTGGCAGTGCCAACACCTTCGCTATCAACAAAGATGGCCGAAGCGCTTGAGCTAAGAGCCGAATTAGTTCAATCTCAGGATCCAGGAGAAGCTAAAGCGTTAACAGACCGGGCATTTGATCTTCTCAATAAAGTTGATACGAATAGTGCGAGTAGCACACTCTATATGAATATAGGGGCCAACTATATTGAGCTTGCCTCGTACAAGCTTCAAAATGGTGACCGCGCGGGAGCAGCCGCTGTGCTCTCTCATCTGGATGAAATATTGCCGCACTTATCAGCGGACGATCAAAAAAAGATCACCGAGCACTATCAGAACCTACGAAGAAGACTACAAACCGGGCCGACCAAACACTAATAAGGAATTCCATCTTCAGAGGGGTTTCCAATGCAACGATTGTGTTCGAGCATCCGCCTGCTTTTGGTTGTTACGAGTATCGCATCTACCTCATCTATGGCAGTTGCGCAACTACTCGCAAACGAAATCTCTGATTCGACTTCAGTTAGCAGCCCCGTATCTATCGCAGAGTATCGAGCACCTTCTATCTTCGATACCCGAAGTCCTATTAGCTATCCTCTTAGTTACCCCCGCAATCTAGGTTTTTATTTCGCTCAGTCGACTAAAACATCGGCTAAGCCCACTAAGCCTCCGATTGAAAAAGTGAAGAGAACACCCATAGAACCAAGCATGGTCGGATACATCGACAACGCGATAATCCACCCTGAAGTTCGCGTTCGCTTCGACGCAGCCCTCAATGACTCAACTCCTGACCGCGCCGAGTTTTTCTACGCGAAGTGTGGGTGCTATGCGTTTGTTCCTTCTACGAACACAGCATATGACCCTAGAACACCGGGTCCCGGTCCGGGTATTCCAAAGGATATTAACTTCCAGCAGCTTTATTTCTACGGCGAATACGCTCCCCATCCTCATCTTTCCGTGTTCATGCAGCTTCCATTCCGCTGGGTGCAGGCGCAAGCGTTTCCTGGATCCGGGCAGGCATTTCCTAATGCCGGAGGATTCAGCGATGTGCAGCTCGGGGTGAAGTTTGCTCCGCTCGTTACGACTCACCACTATGTCACGCTGCAATTTAAGGCCTATCTCCCCTCGGGGGATGCCAATCTCGGCCTAGGCACACATCATTACAGTGTTGAGCCTTCGCTTCTGTACTACCAGCGCTTATCAGACCGCTTATCCATAGAGGCGGAGGTTGGCGACACTCATCCTCTCGGAACATCGTCTGGCGTTCCCACTGCTGGTTCTCATGGATTCGCAGGCGATGTCTTCTTTTACGGAGCAGGACCGAGCTACAAGTTCATTAAAGATGAAAAGTTCAGTTTGGCAGGAGTCGTTGAGGTCGTAGGTTGGAATGTGCGCAGTGGTTACGTCACTGGTCCTGCAAATCCGAGCACTGCCGGCGTAAACATTGTTAACATTAAAGTAGGTCCGCGGCTCTTAATCGGCGCTCATCATTCGGTCTATTTTGGCTACGGCCGAGGGCTGACCTCGCAAACCTGGTACAGCGATATCTTCCGAACCGAATACCGTTACTCATTCTGATCGCTACGACGCAGGAGCAATCCTTTATGACCCAGGAAGCTATCGGTTCAATTGATCCAATCACGGAGCGTCTGGAGCAACAGATTGCATGGTATGACCGGAAAAGTACCTATAACCAGAAGGCCTACAAGATCATCAAAGTAATCGAAATTCTGGCCGCGGCACTTATTCCATTTATTGCGGCCTTGTCCCTTAAACACGCAACAATCATTACTGGCTCACTCGGCGTGTTGATAACAGTGCTTGAAGGTTTGCTTCACCTCAATCAGTACCAGCAAAATTGGACAACCTACCGCTCAACCTGCGAAGCGCTCAGACACGAGAAATATGTTTATATTGCCAAAGCCGCGCCATATGCTGGCGTCGCAGATGCCTACGCTCTCTTGGCAGAACGAATTGAATCGTTGGTCTCGCAGGAGCACGCAAAATGGGCCGCAGCTATGCAATCTCCGGGGGACAAAAAGTAGGCTGTCTGATGTAACTGAATTACTTGGAACTGCCACATCCAGCACGATAGACCCGGGGCTTCTTCCACTCCTCATCCGTTGCAAATAGGACGCAGGTCTGTCCGGTCTCCGTATTCACGCGCCAGGTAATATTCCCTTGTCGATAGACCTGGTACTTTCCCCGGCCAGCAAACATCATTCCGTTTGGAGGGTTGGCGCTGATCGTGTCCTCCGCAGGAGCCCCCCCGTGCGCTGGCCCTCCCACTTGCGTGACTTGTAAATCCGACGAAGCTGGAGTGGGCGCCGCGACGGCTGTAGAAGTTGGCTGCGTCGTTGCGGTCGCGGGAGCCGGTTGGGCCGTTACTGACGGCGGATACACAATTGTCTCTACGTCCGAATCGGAGGCTTTTTTATCTGAAGAAGTCGTAGCTGCTTTCGTCTTCGATGGTAGAGGATCATTCGAAAACACCTGTCCAGACAATCCTGCTCGGCTGGCGTCATAACGGTTGTAGCGGTAGTAAGCGAAGATCGCTACCGCCAGCACCACGACGATTATGACGACGCGCTTTACCATAGTTCCTTTTCCGCCAGAGTCCCATTACGAAAGATGGCACACCGGAACTCCATCATAACGAAAGGCATACAGCCTGCACCAGTGTCACGTCGGTACAACCATTCGTCCTACCTCCATCATCTCCCTATCATGCTATTCCGGTACGAGAATCTGTTCGACTAGCAGTTACTATCTCGTCACCGTCGCCCCGCGAGGAGTATCATAAACAAGTGCCGAAATACTCCATCGTCGTTCCATTCCATAACGAAGAAGAGAACGTCACCACTCTGTATGACCGCTTAAAGGCCGTTATGGAGCATGTTGGCGAGACCTTCGAACTGGTCTTCGTCGATGACGGCTCCCGCGACCGCACCTACCGCCTGCTTGAAGAGATTGCAGCCGTAGATTCGCGCGTCCTCGTCATCAAACTTCGCCGCAACTTCGGCCAGACCTCCGCGCTCGCCGCAGGGTTCGACCACGCCCAGGGCGACTGCATACTCGCCATGGACGGCGATCTCCAGCACTCACCCGACGAGATCCCCAACTTCCTGGCCAAGCTTGAAGAAGGCTATGACGTCGTCAGCGGCTGGCGCTCCCAGCGCGGCGACAACTTTATACTCCGCCGCATCCCATCCCGTTGCGCCAACTGGCTCATGGCCGCACTCAGCGGAGTCAATATTCACGACTTCGGCACCACCTTCAAGGCCTACCGCCGCGAGGTCATCCAGAATATCCCTCTCTACGGCGAAATGCACCGCTTCATCCCGGCTCTGGCCTCCTGGTACGGCGCCAGCATCTGCGAGATTCCCATCTCCAATCCAGCCCGCGAGTTCGGCAAAAGCCACTACGGCATCTCGCGAACCTTCCGCGTTTTCTTCGATCTTCTGACCATTCGTTTCCTGCTGCGCTATATGACCCGCCCGCTGCACTTTTTCGGAACCATCGGCGCACTGGGCATGTTAGCAGGCTCCGGTCTTGCAACATGGCTGCTTATCCTGAAGCTCATCACCGGCCAGCATGTTATGGATATCCACGGCCCCATCTTCGTTATCGCCGGTATTCTGATCCTTGCTGGAATTCAGATGATGGGCATCGGTCTGCTTGGCGAGCTTCAGGTGCGCCACTTCCACACCGCCTCACATCGCGCTCCTTATGCCGTGGATCGCATTCTTCGCCTGCGCTCGGAAGAAAGCCTCCTCCAGTAGTCCACTTAGTGGGGCACTTTGGCGTTACTCTCCCGCTCTAAGTCGTCCTGCGCCTGTTTGTCTGCCTGGCTGAAGGCCGAAGTATCAATCTCGCGCTCTCTGCGGTCTGCCTCTACTAAAGGCTCAATCAGCGTCTCCAGATGCTCCGCAAACTGTCGAATGCACGCCGCCTGTTCCTCTGTATGACCGGCGGCCTCTGCGTCTCCGCGAAGTAAAGCGTCCAGCCTCTGCGTCTCTCCCAGACCGTACGCAACAGGTTTGTAGGAATCTCGGTCACGCAGCAGAAACACGTCCTCACGTAGACCCGTCTCTGCCACAATCAGGCCCTTCCGCGCAGTCGCAAAGGACTCCTTTGCGCACATCGTGTCCACGGTCTCTCTGCCATCCTCAACAAGTTTTGCTGCCCCCGCAGTATTCACCCTCGACGCTTTGATTGTCCGGCTGGCGCTCGAATGACAACCCATAACTGCCGTCGACAGGCCCAACAACACTATGCCCGTTCCAACCCAATAGGGTCCCGGTTTGCTCAACATAGATCCAGCGACCTTCCTTGCTGCGAGCAAGTTTGCACCACTCCGAGGCTTGAAGCAAGAGACATGAGAGGGCTTTCTTCGATAGAGTGTTGGTCACGGTTGAGCCAGCGGTTCCGCTGGACGCTCTACCCCGGCCCCGTTTCTGGTTCAGATACTCCAAATCTGTTGCCTCCGGAGGTTTCATGTCAGCACACTACGAATTGAAGTCGGCAGCCGGAAGTCAGTTCATGTTCAACTTGAAGGCCGCCAACGGCGAAGTCATCCTTACCAGCGAAAGCTACAAGGCAAAAGAAAGCGCTCTTAACGGCATCGAATCGGTAAAGAAAAACTCTCCGCACGATGAACAGTTCGAGCGCAAGACATCAAAGTCGTCGCAACCCTTCTTCGTCCTCAAAGCGAAGAACAACGAAGTCATCGGAAAAAGCGAAATGTACTCTTCCACCTCGGCGATGGAGAAGGGAATCGAGTCCGTCAAGAAAAACGGTCCCACCGCAACACTGAACGACCTGACCTGACCATCCTGTATCCTTCATCGAAATAAGGCTGAGCCTCATCGCTCGGCCTGACTTCCGCCTCCAAACGCGTCAGAATCGAAACACAGGCCCGCCTTGCCATATCCATGTTGCATGGTTGGTATAGCTATCGGGGGACAGCCACGATAAGTATGGAATCTTCCCTACGAAGGCTGGGTCTTTGCGAGCGGTACGGTAGCGGACAATCGTCGCACCAAAAGCGGATCGCAGGGCAACGGTGCGATTGATCTTGTAATCATTGGCCAATAGCGTTGTCACGGCTTGATGTACTACGTTCAGTTGACCATTGGGAATGTAGGTGTCTTTGACGGTATCCACGTGGGCACGAACAGGAATCTCGTCAACAACTAAGCCTGGTCGCAGAGACAGTGAGAAGGTGTTGTGCGGACGGTCATGAACAAGCCGCACTCCGAATCCAGACGTTAAAGTCGTCCCATCCTCAAGAGCGCCTTTTCCTAGGGATACTTGCTGTCTATCGATAGAGACGGAGGCACTGATCCATGGCGTTATGGCATAGTCAGCCTCCAGCCCGGCTCCCCGTCCTGCATTGCAGAGAACGCATCCCTCAGAATCCGAACCCACGGGCACCGTGCGGAAATGAGCCGAGAACGAAAACCTTTGAATTTGCCGGTTTTGCTCGATTTCTTCATCCGAGGGGAGCATATGAATACCACTACCGGGTCGCCGTCCGTATGGTTCGTCCTCTTGAAAATCCCGATACCAAGGCTTCTTGAGGCGGATGAAGTTCGCCATCGTACGGCTTGGATTCAGAGTGCCGCGAAGAATCTTAGGAAAAATGCGGGACGTGTCATCACCCTGAATCCTGTCGCTGATGTAGCGGTCGATCGTGTCCTCTGCCAGCACCCATAGCGAGCCAACAGTCGGAGTGATGATGAAATCGACCCACCCCGTATTGTTCGTGTACTTGTTTACACCGGGCTTGAATGTCGTGCAGGGACGATGACAATCAGCATCGATGGGATACGTCCATCCGCCTTCGTTGCCGATTCCGGCCTCGCCGAGCGGACTGATTTCAGAGTGCGTGCTATAGGCAGTTGCCCATAGAAAACCTTTGAAGCGGCTCATCCAGTACTCACTTGTCGCACTTATCTCCTGTTTACGTCCCACGGGATCATTCTGTATTTCAATGTAGGAGCTGACGGAACCCTGCATCGGGTGACCGACATAATTCACCAGAAACTCGTCGCCGTCATTCCAGCGACGCATGTTGAACTGCTTCATTGAAGCCCAGTAATCATGCCAAAACGGTTTGGTCGCGAGCAGATAGCGAATCTGATCATCGCTCGCTATACGGAAGGTGCTCTCGATCCCGTTGAAAAAGAAAGACTGGGCGATCAGCCCACTCCAATGGTAATGTTCCGGCTGTTGTTCTTCCGGGGCGGGTTCTAGAGATAAATCATTTTCATGTGAGGAGTGTTTTCGGATCGGGCTATGCTGGTAGACGTGCCGAACTTCCGACACTCTGATGCCATTGAATATGAATTCCGTTCCGCTAGAGAAGTCGTCATCGTCTTCAATGTCTAAGTTCGGCGTGAGCAGACGCAGGGAGTCATATGGAGCCGATTGTTGCCTTATGGTGAAATAGCCATTCGCACTGGGATCATTCGGCAAACCGGCGCTGTGGTCTACAAAGCCGTTGGTCGTCAATCCAGTCGAAGGCTGAAGAATTGGTCCGGTCCGCAGTGGCTCATCTGGAATAAGTGCTTGAGCTTGTGCGAAATGCGCGGGGCTACCTTGAAGATGCGCGGCCAGTATCAGGGCGAGCCAGCCAATAAACACTCTTGCAGGTGGTAAACGCATCAATGACCTGCCTTGCGAAGAACAGCACTTGCTCCCCTCGTGGCGATCGACTTTGAAGCGGTTGAACTATTTTTACGTTCCGAAGGGGAGCATAAAAGTGAATCCTGGAAGAATTAGAAAACGCTGCCGTTGTCTTGACAGAGCAACAGATCCAGAGAAAGTTCTGCCGGGGTGGATGCAGTTGACCGTCCCGTGGTTGCCTTCATCGCACCCGATCCGCCGACGTCTGTATCGATGCCGCCCTCGGATTTGAACTCCTCCGGATAGGTGATGGAGAAGAGAATCGATTCCGTCAGGAAAACGGCCCTCGCGCGACTCGGAATGACCTGATCCTGCCTATCCTGTATCCTTCATCGCAGTCACTTGCACCCTTCCTGCGAGTGACTGCATCTGGCAAGGGCCAGTCTGCCCACACCAGAATCCCCCGGCAGGAGAATATCCAACCACCCATGCAGGCCATCCAGATCCTCACACCCGGCACCGCCGACGCCCTCGTTCTCCGCGATCTTCCCACGCCGACTCCCGGTCCCGGCGAAGCTCTCATCCGCATCGAAGCCTCCGGCGTCAACTTTATCGACGTCTACTTCCGCGAGGGCCGCTATCCCGCACCCCTTCCTCTAACCCTTGGTCAGGAGGCCGCAGGCATTATCGTTGCCCTCGGCGAACACACCACCCCCACGAGCTTCAAAGTAGGCGACCGCGTAGCCTGGTGTAGCGTCCCCGGAACCTACGCCCAACTAGCAGTAGCTCCCACCTCCCGCCTTATCCTCATCCCCGAAACCGTTAGCTTCCAGCAAGCCGCAGCCGCAATGCTTCAGGGCATGACCGCCCATTACCTCTCTCACTCCACCTACCCTATCCATCGCGGCGACGAAATCCTCATCCACGCCGGAGCCGGAGGCGTAGGCCTCCTCTTCATCCAGATGGCCAAATTCCTCGGCGCCCGCGTCTTCACCACCGTCTCTACAGACGAGAAAGCCGACCTCGCCAAAGCCGCCGGAGCCGACGAAGTGATCTTCTACACCGAGGAAGACTTCGCCGCCAAAATCAAAAAACTCATCTCCGGCCCCGGCCTCCAGGCCGTCTACGACTCCGTAGGCAAATCCACCTTCGACAAGTCCCTTGAAGTCCTCCGCCCTCGCGGCACCATGGTTCTCTTCGGAGGCTCCAGCGGAGCCGTCCCTCCCTTCGACCCCATCCGGCTCTCAACCCTTGGCTCCCTCTATCTCACACGCCCCAAACTTCAGGACTACACCTCCACCCGCGCCGAACTCGAAACCCGCGCCAACGACGTCCTCCAATCCGTAGCCTCAGGAAAACTCAAGCTCCGCCTCGAACACACCTACCCGCTCGCCGACGCAGCGCACGCCCACCGCGACCTCGAGTCCCGCAAGACCACCGGCAAACTTCTTCTCATCCCTTAGCAAAGGACCCAGCCATGAAGCCCATCAACGCCACCAACATCTTGCTCTCAATCATCGCGCTTCTCCTCTTCGCCATCGCAATCCGTCCTTATCGCTATCCCGAACCCGTCCAGGCGCAGTCCTCTACCTCCAACCTCTTCATCGAGCCAGGAGTCCACATGCTGCGCGCCCCCGACAACCGCAGACAAGTCCTCGGCAAAGTCGTAGTCGACCTTCGCAGCGGCAGAATCTGGGGCTTTCCGACAAATGGCCCACAGCCCTTCCCAATGAACCCGACGAACTCCAGAATCGAAGTCTCACAGCCCTTCGAGATTGGAAGATTCGCCCTCGATGAAATGAGATGAAATCAACAGGCAGCTTCTGCCGACAGGCCAAGTCCTTTGACTTCCCCTCACGCATCCTTCAAACTTGAATCTCACCCATCCTGCGACTCGCAGAACACGGCCGGTCGTCCTCATCCACCTTTGTCCCGCAACGGAATGTTCGGGAAGCGCGGTGAAACTCCGCCACTGCCCCGCAACTGTGATTCGCGCACACTCGCAAAACAGTGTGAATGCCAGCCGAAGATGCTCCCACTATCGCCGCCCGGCGTCGGGAAGGGAAGCATCCGCTACACGGCCCGCATGTATCGCGTCAGTCAGGAGACCGGTTCCGTCAGCGCACATCAACCACGTTCCCGGGGGGGAACGGAGGAGCTTCATCATGTTCAGGTCTGCGCGCCGTCTGTCGGCCACGCTCTCGCTGCTTTTCGCTGCAACTCTCTCAGCTAACGCCGTCATCGTCCGCGGCACCGTCACCGATCCTCTCGGCGCCGCCGTCCCCGGAGCACGCGTTCAACTCATCCAGGGCAAGCAAGTAGCCGCCGTCGCCGTCTCCGGTCCCGACGGCACCTTTGAAATCCGAAGCACCGCTCCCGGCCGCTTCGTCCTCCTCACCTCAGCCGCCACCTTCACCCCCTCTATCGGCCAGGATTTCTACGGCGGACGCACCGACATCGTCAACCGCAACGTCGTCATGGAGCCAGCTACCGTCACCGCGCAAATCACGGTCACGGCCACTGGAATCCCAACGCCCCTGCAGCAGAGCAGCTCCGCCATCACCCTCATTCCCAAGGCCGATCTTGCCACCCGCGTAGGCATCGTCGACGATATCCGCCAGGCCCCCGGACAAGTAGCCGTTCAAACCGGCCAGTGGGGCGGTGCCACCTCACTCTTCGTTCGTGGCGGCAACTCCACCGCCAACAAAGTCCTCATCGACGGCATCCCCGCCAACGACGTAGGTGGCACCTTCGACTTCGGCAACGTATCCAGCACCGGCCTCGCTGGCCTCGAAATGTATCGCGGCCCCAACTCCGCCCTCTACGGCACCGACGCCCAGGCCTCCGTCGTCAACCTCTCCACCCCACGCGGCAGCTCCATACACCCGGTCATCGACTACTCCGGCGACGGCGGCAACTTCAACACCTACCGCAACGAGGTAGTTCTCTCCGGAGCCCACAACAAGTTCGACTACTTCGGAGCCTTCAGCCGCTTCGATAGCTCCAACTCCATCGAGCGCGACCGCTTCCACGCCGCCACCTCGGTCGCCAACCTCGGCTACGACATCACCTCTAACACCCAGGCCCGCTTTACCATCCGCAACGCCGTTTCCGCCTCCGGCCTGCCCCAGGCACACAACTTCTACGGCATCTCCGCGGACGGCAAGCAAGCCGACCAGGACATCTACTCCGGCCTTACCCTCGAAAACCGCTTCCACGGCAACTGGCACAATCTCGTCCGTTACGGTATCGCTCGCAAGCGCGAGCAGGAGCACGCTTATACCAACGTCGGCAACCCCATCACCTTCGACTTCGGCGACGGCGATATCTTTACCGAGTACTTCGGCAACGTAGTCACCATCCGCGGAGCTAACGGCTACAGCGTCACCGGCCAGGCCTCCTTCTTCCTCCCCGAAGAGGCCTCCGTCTCCAACCGCGATGAGCTCTACTACCAAACCGACTACACCTTCCCCTACCGCATCACGGCCCTCTTCGGCTTCAGTTACCAGGACGAGCGCGGCAGCTTCGTCACCTCCTCCAGCAACGAAAAAATCCAGCGCACCAACTACCAGTACACCCTCCAGATCCAGGGCGACATCAAAAACCGCCTCTTCTACTCGCTCGGCGGAGGCATCGAAAAGAACCACCTCTACGGCATTACCGGAAGCCCCCGCATCGGTCTCTCCTACGTCCCAGTTCGCCCAAGTTCTCGTTACTTCCACGGCACCAAACTCCGCGCCAACTACGCCACCGGCGTGCAGGAGCCCAGCCTGGCCCTCGAGTTCAACAGCCTCTACAACCAACTCCTTGCCGCTGGAGACACCGCCGACATCGCTAGGTTCAACGTCGGACCTCCCGGCCCACAACGCTCCCGCACCTACGACATAGGCATCGACCAGAACATCATCGGCCAGAAGCTCATCCTCAACGTCGGCTACTTCCACAACACCTTCGACCATCAGTTGGAAGGCGTCAGCACCGGAGCACTCATTCAGATCTTCGGTCTCCCGCCAAGCCTCGCCGATACCGTCTTCACGCCCTACCTGAACTCACAGGCTTTCCGCGCTCAAGGTATTGAAACCGAGATCCAGTACCAGCCAC
>Ga0206894_1160_pt1 | contig 11846 bp, 15 predicted proteins | sample Alteio_BWOrgHeat_54_FD_152953 | JGI IMG/M metagenome (GOLD analysis project Ga0206894, IMG submission 152953) | Enriched cells from forest soil in Barre Woods Harvard Forest LTER site, Petersham, Massachusetts, United States -... | ecosystem: Environmental > Terrestrial > Soil > Temperate forest >...
GCATCTGGCTCGCGGAAACATTCGATGATGATACGCGAAATGGCGTAACCGGCGAGGAATAATCCGCCGAGGCGACCGACGAAATCAAGTCCGCGTGCGCAGCGGATGGTGCAGAATAAGAGGAAAAATAAGACGAAACCTTCCAGCCCGGACTCGAAAAGCTGGCTCGGATAGCGCGGCAGGTCGCCGCCGTTGGGGAAGACCATGCCGAGTGGTGAATCAGTGACGCGTCCATAAAGCTCACCATTCACGAAGTTGGCGATGCGGCCAAAGAACAGGCCGATGGGCGTGGCGGCGGCGAGGTAATCGAGCACATGCAGATAGCGCAGCTGGTATTTGCGCGCGAACAGGTAGAAGGCGGTGAGCACGCCAAGCAGCCCGCCATGAAAGCTCATGCCGCCATGCCAGATTTGCAGCGCATCGAGCGGGTGCGCGGCGTAAAATGGGAGATTGTAGAATAGGATATAGCCGAGCCGCCCGCCGAGCACTACACCGAGCACGGCGTAGAAAATGAGATCGTCGCGCGCTTCTTTGCTGAAGAAGGGGATGCGGCGGCGGTTATCAAGCCAGGTGACATAGCGGTAGCCCAGCACAATCCCCGCCAGATAAGCGAGCGCATACCAGCGGATGGTGAGCGGCCCAAGCTGCAGCGCGATGGGATCGATGTTGGGGTAGGTGAGCATCAGACCATCAACAACCCGCCATTGATATGCAGCGTCTGGCCGGTAATGTAGCTCGCCGCGTCGCTCGCCAGGAACACTACGCCGCCCGCGATGTCATCGGGCAGGCCGAAGCGGGCGGCGGGGATGTTGTCGGTGATGCGTTTTTGTTGCTCTTGGTTAAGCTTATCGGTCATCGGGGTTTTGATGAAGCCGGGGGCCACGCAATTGACAGTGATACCGCGCGAGGCGACTTCCTGTGCCAGTGATTTGCTCATGCCGATCATTCCAGCTTTGCTGGCGCAATAATTGGCTTGGCCGGGATTGCCCATCACCGCGACGACCGAGGCGATGTTGATGATGCGGCCCGAGCGCTGTTTCATGAACGGTTTCAGCACTGCGCGGTTGAGCTTGAAGGTGGCGGTGAGGTTGATGTCGATGACGGTCTGCCAGTCTTCGTCCTTCATGCGCATGGCGAGCGTGTCTTTGGTGACGCCGGCGTTGCAGACGAGAATATCGAGCCCACCCAGTGCTGCTTCGGCCTGTCCGGGAAGCGCATCTACGGCGACGCTATCGGTGAGGTTGCAGGGGAGGATTTTCGCCACGCCACCGAGTTCGGCATTGAGTGCCTCAAGCGCTTCCGCACGGGTGCCCGAGATGGCAACGCTTGCGCCTGCAGCCACCAACGCTTTGGCAATCGCCCCGCCAATGCCGCCCGATGCGCCGGTAATTAAAGCTTTTTTGCCGGTTAGATTCATACAAACTCCATTTGTCATAAACATGTCATGGTTATGTCACGATCCTGTAACAATTCAATGGTAATGCTCACACTCACTCACAAAAAGGAGAATGAGATGACTGATAAATTCCCAGGGGTACCATCTGATCATGATGCGCATGTGGCAAAAGAAACTGCGTGCAATGCATTAACCGAACAGCTGAAAGCGTCGTTGGCAGCACAAATTAAAGATTTGAAACCGCATGCCCAGTTGACGCTGGTGAACGATTATGTGCACGAAAATGATTTAGTTAAACTAGAAACAGGCAAGAGTGCCGTCAGACATTGGGAAAGCAATTTATTCACTGCTTTCCTGCCGGATGATGTGAAAGCTACCAATCATATCAATAAAGCGGCGGGTGTTTATCACCAGCAATGTATGGCGAAATAACCAAAAAATTAACGCCTCCAAGGGCATATGTTTATCGAATGTGATAAACATAAAGGAGTTCAGTGTGGGTCATCGTCATCATTCATCGGCGCATCATGCGGCAAGCGTGCATACGCATCATGCCGGTGGCAAACATGGCCATGGGCATGATCGCCATCATCATGCGGCGGAGCATGTGGCGAGTGAAGCATCGCCCTTGGCGAATGATTGCGAGTTCGAAGTGGATGCGCAATACGCCACGATTCTCGACTGGATCGAAGCCTATCAGAGTGCTCGGCAAAAAACCGGTTCCGACACGCAGGCAACTAAAGTGGCGAATGATCGTATTTCGGGCATGGTGCAAGAAGTGAGCGATACGATGAAGACCTCACTTGACCCCAACTTGATTTCTATGGATTCGGATGGCCAAACCGTGCCGCCAGCTCAAGTAGCGGATGCGGCGACCGCGATGGCGGCCGATCCCCGCGTGAAATCCGTTGCTGCCAAGCTGTATGCGGCTAAAGAAATCGACCAGCAGACCTATGATAGTATTTCGCAAACCCAAGCCGATAATGTGCAGACGGTGGTAGGTGAGGTTGATCTGTTACGTGTCAACAGGTTAAAGCAGCGTTGTGGGATTACGGCGCGTTAGTAACAATGCGCGCAAAAATTCATGTTTTTTTAAGCGATAAGCGGTAAAATAGTAAATCATGACAGAAAACATACCACTCAATCCAGAGACGCCCTCTATTGCGCAGCTGCTGAAACGGGCGCAGTTCGAAAAGTGCTTAACGCAAGAACAGAAGAGCTTGATCGAAAGTATTCCCCGGAGTTTTCCGCAAATTACGGTAGAATCTAAACAAGAAGAAATCGACACGTTGAAAAAGAAATTTGAAATGCTGGAAACGGGGTTGGGCGTTGCGCTGCCGGAAAAAGGTCAATACCCATTAGGCATGCCTTTCACGCCGGAAGAGTGGCAAGGTGAAATTGACCGTATCAGCGAGCATTTCTGCAGCATGAACAATGCACCGAAGCCTACATCTATTCCCGGCAAATCTCATCGTCACCGCTAAGCGGCGTTCGCGTAGCTTTCCATATCGGCGGCGCTTGCGATATTGACGAGTGCGATATCCGGCGCGATGCGTTTGATGAGGCCGGTCAGCACATTGCCATGGCCGATCTCGACGATTTTGGTCACCCCCGCCGTTTGCATCGCGAGCACTGAATCAACCCAACGCACGGTGCCGGTGACTTGTTGCACCAGCAGTTTTTTGATCGCATCCGCATCGCTTACATAAGCGGCGGTGACGTTGGCAACCAGTGGCACCGACGGGTGTTTCATTGCGGCTTTGTTCAATGCTTCCTGCATCGCCTCAGCAGCGGGTTTCATGAGCGAGCAATGAAATGGTGCGCTGACTGGCAGTGGCAATGCGCGCTTGGCGCCTTTTTCTTTCGCCACTTCAATCGCTACTTCCATGCCCTTGGCGGAGCCCGAGAGCACGATCTGATTGGTGGAATTATGGTTGGCGATTTCGATCACCTCGCCCGGTGCGCGGGTGCGTGCTTCCGCCACGATCGTTTCCACCGCTGGCATCTCCGGCCCAATCACTGCAACCATGCCGCCTTGACCTACGGGCACCGCAGCCTGCATCGCGCGACCACGAATTTGCAGCAGCTTCGCGCAGTCGCTGATCGTGAATGTACCCGCAGCGGTGAGTGCCGAATATTCACCCAGTGAGTGGCCCGCCACGCAACTTGCCGCACCGGGAAGTTTCACGCCCATTTGCTGCTGCATCACGCGATAGATCGCCATCGAAATCGCCATGATCGCCGGTTGCGCATGCTCGGTGAGGGTGAGCTGATCTTCCGGCCCCTGCGCGATAATCGCTGACAGTTTTAAACCCAGTGCGTCATCCACTTCCTGCAGCACTTCGCGCGCGCTGGCGAACTGATTGCAGAGTTCAACACCCATGCCGACAGCCTGGCTGCCCTGTCCCGGGAATACGAATGCGGTGGTCATAAAAACGCCCCATCAAGTGAATGATGGGGCGTTGGTAATCGTCTGTTTGCCATTAGGCAATAGTTTATCGTAAGCTGCTATTCGCGAATCTTTGTATAGCGCTTAGCCGTTTCCAGATGATCGGCCGGACAAGCCTGTAAGTTACTAGGATTACTTATAACTTGGTTAAAGTTGACGGATTGACCACCACTCATCGTGACTGCTTTGGGAATCGTTCCCAACGCTTTAGCTAGCTCAGGATGATTCGTTGCAAATGTTTGGATTTTGTTGCGGGTAACTTCATCGGTTTGCGACGCGGGAATATAAGCCTGCGGACCCATAAGTGGTGCCCCGAGGTAAGAGCAAATGAGGTGATCATCCAGAGGAATAAACGGCAAACTTAAACCCAAATCGAGTTTTTCGGTCGTCCGGCCCGTGGGATGTTCAAGATGTTGATCCGTTGAGTTGACTGAATAACCACGTTTTGTGCTATCGGTGATGATCGTATGCGAAACGCCGCGATTATCTGTATCCGTCAATCGCAACTGATATTCTTTACCTTCCGCATGCACATTCACGATTTCAGCTTTGCCGCCTCTATCATCTGTTGCGCTCATTACTAGATTGCCTTGCAAATCAGCAGTAGGCTTAGAGAAAGTGAGGGGAGGAACCGGCGTTCCTGTTGCCGCATGCACAGCTACTGCATTTCTATGTCCATGGGGGTGACGATGGTTGGTTTTGATAGGCGTAGATGGTTGGCCATTATCGTAATGAAAATGCACATATATATCCTCAATAACGTGACCTTTAGGGGTGGCATCCGCAGCGGGCGTGATGGGGGGGACAACCGGCTTGGCTTGATCTAATGAATTAGTCATGGTTTGCTCCTTTTTTTGTTAGTGCCGGAGTGCTTGCGCAGTTCCAACAGTTCTAACTTACTTCATTTTTCGCTTATTTTTTGTGAACATTTGATGACAATTTGCCTCGCGCACATACGCGCGCGTGCTCTATTTGCGCGTGAAGAGCACATCGCATGAGATGCAAAAATACGAATGATTTAGGCGAGCGGGAAGGGTGCGTTCGCGATCATGCAGGCCGCTTGCAGCGTGTTGCGCAACAGGCAAGCAATGGTCATAGGGCCGACGCCGCCTGGTACCGGCGTGATAGCGCCCGCGACGTTGCTGGCGCTTGCAAATTCCACATCGCCGACGAGCTTCGTGGTGCCGTCGCGCGCGATGCGGTTGATGCCGACATCGATCACCGTCGCGCCGGGGCGGATCGCGCCGCCTTTCAGGAATTCCGGTTTGCCGATGGCGGCGACGACAATCTCTGCGCGGCGGATTTCGTCGTCGAGATTCACGGTTTTGGAATGGCAGATCGTGACGGTGCAGGATTCACGTAGCAGCAATTGCGCCATCGGCTTGCCGACGATATTGCTGCGTCCCAGCACCACTGCATGTTTACCCGCGAGATCGCCCAGATGGGCTTTTAGTAACAACAAACATCCCAATGGCGTGCAGGGAACCATGCCTTGCTGACCGACCGCCAAGCGACCGGCATTGATGACATGAAACCCGTCCACATCCTTGTTCGGGTCGATGGCGTTGATCACGGCTTGCGCATCGATATGGGCGGGCAGCGGCAGCTGCACCAGAATGCCATGCACCGCCGAATCTGCGTTCAAACGCGCGATTTCACTCAATAGTTCCGCTTGCGTAACAGTTGGCTGCAACAGAGTCTCGAAAGAGGTGATGCCCGCTTCCCGGCAGGCCGCACCCTTATTGCGCACATAGACCTGGCTGGCCGGATCCTGCCCCACCAGTACCACGGCCAGACCGGGGGTGAGGCCCAGCTCTTTCACGCGCGCGACACCGCCCGCTACTTGCTGGCGCAGATTGGCGGCGAAAGCTTTTCCATCGATCAAGGTTGCAGTCATATTCTTTATCCTGTCTGTGCTGGGCTAATCCCCAAGAATTATGACAGTTGTGTGAAGATTTGGCGCAAATGCAAGGTTTTTATTGCAGTCACACGGTGATTTCCATAAGATCCAAAGGTAAAGATTAGTGTGAACATTAAGACCGATTGTCACAAAACTGTAACAAAAAAGATTAATTCTTTAACTATTTGTTAGGAATGTTTTGGTAAGTTTAAGGTAAGCAAGGCAGCAAACTGCCAACAAAGGCCAAGGAGACGACGATGACAGCACCACGCAATCCCGAAATGGAAGCAAAACACCAAGGTTCATCGGCCGTCATGACTGGCTATGCCCCCCACATCAACCCCGTGATCAATGCGATTCTTGCGAGCATGGCGAGTGAAAGCCCTGTTCTGGCCCATGGCAATGATGTTGCACCGCAGAATGTCTATAATGGCCTGGGTGTGGCCACGGGTTCGCTCTCTTTGTAGCCAATTCCCCTTTTTTCAGCAAAAATCCTTTTCTAAATACGGACCAAGCACTATAGTGCGTCCCTTGATAGGACGCATGCCGTATGAGCAATAATAGCTGGAAAACCAGTGCCTTCAGCAAAAACTCGACCCCCGTCGAGCTTGATGACAATTTGCTTAACGAAAAAGTCGTCATCCTGCTGCAGGGCAAAAACGTCTATGGCGACCCGATTTACACCTATCTCGAACTCACGCTCAAAAGCCTCCAGCAGCTGCGCGACAAGATGCGCAAACACGAGGATTTCATGCCTGCCGAATATGGCGATGTGATCGCCGCAGGCAAGGGCGAACCCACCGCGGAACTGCGCTCGGAAATGGCCGTCACCCACAATATGATTGATGTGCCGCGCCCTAAAGCCGCGCCGCCGCCGGCCTATGCGGTGCCCCAACCCAAGATCTGGGATGACTAGCGGATGCGATGGATTCTCCTCGCGCTCATCGCTGTCACTGGGTTTTATTTCTGGAGCCACCGTACCATCCATCATCCGCCGAGTGTGCTGGTCGATCATGCGCCATTGCAGCAAACTGTCAGCCTACCCGCCTGGCAAAAGGGTGACTATACGATTCAGCCCGCCGCACGTTACGTGATCGATGCACGGGTGCTATCGAAACTCCATTATGGCGCGCATGATCATGGTGATTTAGTGCCATATGACCTGGCACTCGGCTGGCAGACCATGTCGGATAGCGCCGTGCTCGACCAGCTCGATATTTCGCAATTTGGGCGTTATTACCAATATCGCTGGCAAAACCCGCCGCCAGCCGACCCAACGGTGATCGCCCAAACCAGCGCCAACAACCACCTTATCGCCGCCAATGACAAAGTGGCGCATACAATTGCCAGGCTGCGCACCGGCGATGTTATTCATATGGAAGGATATTTAGTCAATGCCAGCCAGCCCGATGGCTTCCATTGGAATAGCTCTTTAACCCGCGATGACACCGGTCCCGGTGCCTGCGAATTGATGTGGGTCGAGAAGATTAGCGTGCAGCGCACCCAGGTTCCTTAACGAAATCTTTACCCTTCCTCCTGTATGGTGATTCCAACCAGAGGAGCCGGCGCGGTATGAGCGGTTGCGTTAGCGCAGAGCGAATATCGCACTAAAGGAGGTACTATGCAGCCAATTGAGACAGTCAACGCGATGCAGGCCCTGATTGATGGGCAGGTTTTCGGTGTGCGCAACCAGTGGGAGCGCCATGATACTGGCAACGGCCACACCGTGTTCGTGAAACCGATCAATACCCGCGATATCGAAATGAAGGCGCGCATTGCTCACCGTTTCGACGAGCTGGGCTTTGTGCCGAAATTCTTCCGCGAATCGGGTAAAGAATTCGTCGCCATCGACGCACTGAAAGAAAAAACGCGCTATCAGAATGTCGAAGAAGCGTTCGTGAGCCAGATTTTGGTGCGGCTGTAGTTTGTCGAAGGAGATCTTGATCTCCTTCGCTTCGCTGACCTCTGGCCGCTTCGCGGCTCGCGCAGCTTCGGCGCTACGCTAGGACATTGATACCATCAAAGCGTCACCACATCCCGCATCGTATAAAACCCATTCGGCTTATTCGCCGCCCAGAGGGCTGCAGTGAGCGCGCCTTTGGCAAAAATATCGCGGCTGGTGGCCTGATGCGAGAGTTCCAGCCGCTCGCCTTGGCCCGCAAACATCACAGTATGCTCGCCGATCACATCGCCACCGCGCAATGTCGCAAACCCGATATGACCGGGGCCGCGCGGACCCGTAATGCCATCGCGCGATTTCACCCATACATCCTGCAGATTTACTTTGCGACCGCGCGCCGCCGCTTCGCCCAGCGCCAGCGCGGTGCCCGAGGGGGCATCGATTTTATGGCGGTGATGCATCTCGAGAATTTCAATATCCGTATCCGGGCCCAATTTCGCCGCCGCCTGTTCGACCAGTGCCATCAGCAAATTGACGCCGACACTCATATTCGCCGCCCACACCACGCGCGTCTGCTCGCTCGCACGAATCAGCGCTTCTTTCTGTGCCGATTGCAGACCAGTGGTGCCGGAGACGAGAATTTTACGATGTGTTGCGGCCAATCCCGCCAATCCCACGGTCACATCCGGCGCGGTGAAATCGATCACACAATCCGCATCGACGAAGAGCTGCGCCGGTTGCTCGACCATCATTTCCCCAGCAAAACCAACGCCAGCCTGCTCGAAATGCGCGCGCGCCATCTGCCCCGACCCGGCGCGGATACCCACGGAAGTCAGCTCCAGCTGCTGATGCGCCGATAGCGCCCGAATCAGCGCAATGCCCATCCGCCCCGCAGCCCCCGAAATCGCAACCCGTAATGAATCTGTCATAATTGTGTGATATAACAGAGGATCTGAAATAGCCAACGGAAGAATACGAAATAGCATGCGCGATGATTTAGATTTAAATGAAGAAGACCCTTTCGGGTCCAGATCGTACCATGTGGAACGGGATGTAGTGCAAGAGTTGGCACAACGCGTTTTCATACGGATTATGCTAAGCAACGGTTCTTTCGGAATGCCGAAGCTTGGCATCAGCAGGAAGGCCGTTACCAAGCCTCTATCGTGCTGGATACGGATGATACGGAAATCATCGAGCAGGTGACTGAGAGTATGTGGTATAATTTCGAGCAAATACGCGCTGGTGAAATGTATCAAGCCGTTACTGATATCATGCGCACACCGTCTAACGGATTGGATGAGGAAACCAGTTTTTATGTTGGCGCAATGGTCGATCATGAAGGTGCATCAGAAATCACCTTGTCACTGAATGCCGACGAGTTTGAACGCATTCTGATGCCCGTATTGGAGCGAAATGGCACAGGCAAAATGCTGAACAATTTGTTGCGACAAGGGACGGATCGCGGGAAGAGTGAAAATGGTCGATCATAAGACCGTGTTAGTGGATGTAGAATCAACGCTACTGTTGAACGATGCGGCGCAGCAACCGGCTTCCAACGTGCAATTGACGCATGCTCGATTACGGGATCATGTTTATCAAACGACGCAAGATCTGCCGCCTTTGTCAGGCAGTAATGGTGATACAAATGTTGATGGTATTGGCCACGAACCGCCCCCAGCAGGCATCGACGCAGTAATCGTCGGTCATACTGTGGGTATCGTGGATCAACCCCAGAATCGTAGAGCGCAACCAAAGAATGATCATGGTGCGGGCGCGCAGCAAGAAGAAGCACGGGCACGTGTGATGGCGAATTATGTGTTCACCGCACGCAGCGGTCCCGGTGTTTTGCCCGTATAGTTGACGAACGCGCTACTCTTTCAATTCTTCCCAGAATTCTTTGACACGATTGAAGAAGCTCTCGAATGCCGGGCTGGTCGGTTTATTGCCGACGCCGATATTGTCGAACTCTTTGAGTAAATCCTTCTGTTTCTTGCTGAGATTCACTGGCGTTTCGACCTGCACTTCGAGATACATATCGCCCTTGGCCTGGCTGTGCAGCACGCTCATCCCTTTGCTGCGCAGGCGGAACTGGTGCCCCGATTGCGTGCCTTCGGGGATGGTCACTTTCACACGACCCCCATCGATGGTGGGCACTTCGATATGGCCGCCGAGCGTGGCGGTCGAGAATTTCAGCGGCACCTGGCAATAGATATTCGCGCCATCGCGGCGGAAAATCGGATGCGGTTTGATGCTAAGAAAAATGTACAAATCGCCCGGCCCGCCATTGCGGAATCCGGCTTCACCTTCGCCCGCGAGGCGAATGCGCGTGCCTTCCTCGACGCCAGCAGGGATGCTGACAGCCAGCGATTTATCTTTGCGCACGCGGCCTGAACCGGCGCAGGGTTTGCACGGATGTTTAATGACTTTGCCGGTGCCCGAACAGGTGCCGCACGGCCGTTCGACGGTGAAAAATCCCTGCTGTGCGCGCACGACGCCGCGGCCTTGGCATACGGAACATGTCTCGGGCTGCGTGCCTTTTTCGGCGCCCGATCCGTTGCACACATCGCATTGCGCGGAAGTGGTGACTTTGATCGTCTGCTGCTTGCCGCGGAAGGCTTCCTCGAGCGAAATTTCGAGATTATAGCGCAAGTCCGATCCGCGCACGCCCTGCTGTGTTTGCTGTTGGCTGCCTGCGCCGCCCCCGCGTTTGCGGCCACCACCGCCGGTGAATTCAGAAAATAAATCTTCGAAAATATCGGAAAAACTGCCGGAGAATTCGAAGCCCGCCGCACCCGGATGGGCGCCACCACCACCGGCATTGCCCATACCGCCTTGTGCGAAGGCATCATGCCCGAACCGGTCGTAGGCCGCGCGTTTCTGCGGATCTTTGAGCACGTCATAGGCTTCGTTGATGGATTTGAATTTCTTCTCGGCCTCAGTGTTGCCTTGGTTTTTATCGGGGTGATATTGCATCGCGAGCTTGCGATAGGCTTTTTTCAGCTCATCCTCGTTCGCACCTTTGGCAACGCCCAATATACTGTAAAAATCTTCAGCCATGGCCACGTCTTAATGGCGATCCGCCAAACTGCAAAGTGAATAAATGCGCCATCCCTATTTTTTCGCCGGGTGCGCTGCTTGCCATTGCTGCATGAAGGCAATTTCTTTCTCTTGGGCTGCGACCACACCCTCCGCCAGCTTGCGGATTTCCGGATCTTTGCCGTATTGCAGTTCGATCTTCGCCATATCAACCGCGCCTTGATGGTGCGGAATCATGCTGGCTACGAAATCCGCATCCGCATCGCCGGTGTAGCTGATGTCCATGCCTTCGTGCATTTTCATCATCGCGCCGTCATAGGCTTTGGTGGAGGCGGTTTGCTCCGCTGCTATTGCAGCGGAGCTGATACCGATCATCGCCAGTAAAATAAAGGTGCGGCGCATGACTATTTTTTATCCGAAATATCTTCGAACTGCGCATCGACCACATCGCCTTCGGGCGCGGTGGCGGTGGCTTCCGGCGATTCGGTATGCGGTGCGGATTGCGCGGTACCAGCATCGGCAGCAGGCGACGATTGGGCTTTGTAAATCGCTTCACCCAGCTTCATCATTGACTGGCTGAGCGTTTCCGCTTTCGCATCGATGTCGGCTTTGTTGGTCGATTCGAGCACATCGCGCACGGCTTTGATGTTGGCTTCGATGGTTGCAACTTCCGAACCATCGACGAGTTTGCCATGTTCCTTCACGTTCTTCTCGGCTTCGTGCGCGAGCGATTCCGCCTTGTTGCGTGATTCGATCAGCGCGCGTTTCTCTTTGTCAGAAGCGGCATTGGCTTCCGCATCTTTCACCATTTTCTGGATGTCAGCATCGCTGAGACCACCAGAGGCTTGAATGCGAATTTGCTGTTCTTTACTGGTGGCTTTGTCCTTTGCCGACACATTCACAATCCCGTTCGCATCGATATCGAAAGTGACTTCGATTTGCGGCATGCCGCGCGGTGCGGCTGGCAGACCAACGAGATCGAACTGGCCGAGCAGTTTATTGTCCGCCGCCATTTCGCGCTCGCCCTGGAATACGCGGATGGTCACGGCGGTCTGGTTATCGTCGGCCGTCGAGAAGGTCTGCGATTTTTTGGTCGGGATGGTGGTGTTGCGGTCGATCAAACGCGTAAACACGCCGCCGAGCGTTTCGATGCCGAGCGACAGCG
>Ga0206894_1162_pt1 | contig 11493 bp, 9 predicted proteins | sample Alteio_BWOrgHeat_54_FD_152953 | JGI IMG/M metagenome (GOLD analysis project Ga0206894, IMG submission 152953) | Enriched cells from forest soil in Barre Woods Harvard Forest LTER site, Petersham, Massachusetts, United States -... | ecosystem: Environmental > Terrestrial > Soil > Temperate forest > O...
GGCGCGGGGTTTGGCAGGGCTCTCGGCTGGTGGCGGGAGGGAAGTGGGCGCTGTTGGGGTGCACGGTTAGTCCCGGATTTGAGTTTGAGGATTATGAGGATGGAGACCGTGTTTCGCTAAGCAAAGGGTGGCCGGAGTTTGCAGCGATGATTGCAGGGCTGACGCGGAGATAATGTGGTGGGGGAATCTGAAAGGGAATTAGGAGCTGAAGATAAAGCTTCACATTGAGTTTGTGTAGGCATAGGATGCGTCCTGCAATTAGAGGTGGCTCGTATGTTGAAGCCTATGTTCGCCCTATTCGCGCTGTTGTCTCTCTCGTCTCTGCCGCAGCAGCCGGCGGCCGCTCCTGCTCAAGCGGGTATTCCTGCTGATGCTGCGAAGATGGTGAATCCGGTGAAGCCCACCGCGGAGTCTCAGGCCCACGCTAAAAAGCAGTACGGGTACGACTGTGCGATGTGTCATGGAGAGAACGGGAATGGCAAAGGCGATCTCGTGGGCGATTTGAAGCTTACGCTGAAGGACTATACCGATCCGGCGGCGTTGAAGGATCTTTCGGATGGAGAGATCTTTTACATCATCAAGAATGGCAAGGGGCAGATGACGGGTGAAGGTGAACGCGCTAAGCCAGAGGATATGTGGAACTTGGTGATCTACGTGCGCTCGTTTGCTAAGAAATAAGGCAGGTGGCTGAAAAAGTGGCGTTGTAAAGCGACTTATGAGGTCGTTTGTTGTGGCTTCGTATTAATTTTGCGCAGGTCTGCTTTGCAGTGCTACACTTCCGACGTTCTCGAAATGGTCTGACCATTGTGAGTTGAAGTCTCGTTTTTTCTAAACGATCGATTCAACGACAGTTGCTTGGTGGATTTGCTGTTTCGAGTGAACGCAAATTTCTGTTTTGGGAGTGATGCATGAGGGCTGGGCTTTCGAAGGTGGGTGTGTATGCTGCGATTTTTTGCTGTCTCTCTGGTGCTTTCGTAGTTGCGCAGGAGCAGCCGTTGAAGACACTGCTGGTGGGTCAGGATCATCGCCTGTCGACGAGTTTGAATGGGGATTGGCACTATCTGGTGGACCCGGCGGGACGTGGGTTGTATGACGGGTCGGGGAAGGTTCGGGATAGCGGCTATGCGCAGAACAAGCGGCCGGTGCTGGTGGGTGAACGGAATGGGTTTGAGGAGTATGACTTTACGACTGCTCCTACGCTGAAGGTTCCGGGGGATTGGAATACGCAGGATCCTACGATGTTTCGGTATGAGGGGATCGTCTGGTATCAGCGGGATTTTGATTATCAGCCTAAGGCGGATAAGCGGACTTTTCTGCGGGTGGGAGCGGCGAACTATCGCAGCTACGTTTGGGTGAATGGGAAGAGGATCTGCGATCACGAGGGTGGGTTTACGCCGTTCGATTGCGAGGTGACGGCGGCGGTGAAGCCGGGCAAGAACTTTGTTGTGATTGCAGTGGATTCGACGCGGCTGGCGGATGGGATTCCGGGGCTGAATGTCGATTGGTACAACTATGGCGGGTTGACGCGGGATGTTGCGCTGGTTGATGTGCCGAAGGCGTTTGTGGATGACTATGACGTGCATCTGAAGCGTGGGACTACAGATGTGCTGACGGGGTATGTGCATGTGGAGGGTGGGGCTGAAGGGACGCCGGTGACAGTGAGGGTTCCTGAGGCTGGTGTGAGTACGACGGTGAAGGCGGATGCTGCGGGACGGGCGGGTTTTGAGGTCAGTGCGAAGAAGCTTGATCTTTGGTCGCCGGAGAGTCCGAAGCTTTACAAGGTGGAGCTTGAGGCGGGGCAGGACAAGCTGTCGGATGATATTGGATTTCGCGATATTCGTGTTGATGGAACGAAGATCCTGCTGAATGGAAAGCCGGTGTTTTTGCGGGGGGCGAATGCTCATGCTGAGGCTCCGTATCGTACGGGGCGGGTTTCGAATGACAAGGATGTCGCGGCGATCTTTGGGTTTCTGAAGGATTTGAATGCGAACTTTGTAAGGCTTTGCCACTATCCGCATGATGAGCGTATGACTCGGATGGCTGATCGCCAGGGTGTGATGGTGTGGTCGGAGATTCCGATTTGGCAACATATCTCTTATGAGAAGCCAGAGGTGTATGCGAAGGCGCAGGCGATGCTGGGCGAGATGATTCGGCGGGACCGGAATAAGGCTTCGGTGATTTTGTGGTCGGTGGCGAATGAGACTCCGACGAATGATGCACGGACGGAGTTTTTGACGAAGCTTGCGGGGGAGGCTCGGAAGCTGGATGATACTCGGCTGATTACGGCGGCGTTTTTGCAGCCGCATAAGGTTGGAGATGTGCATTTGATGGATGATCCGTTGGCGGTGAGTCACGCGTTGGATGTGGTGGGGATGAATGAGTATGTTGGCTGGTACTCGTATCTTCCGGCGCAGGCGGATGATGTGAAGTTCCAACTGCCGGAGAAGCCGATCATCGTTAGTGAGTTTGGATCAGAGGCGAAGATAGGGAACCATGGCGATAAGAGTCAGCGGTGGACCGAAGAGCAGCAGGTGGACTTCTACAAACACAACTTTGTGATGCTGTCGAAGATTCCGCAGGTTCGTGGATTTGCTCCGTGGGTATTGATGGATTTTCGGTCGCCTACGCGGAATATTCCTCTGCTGCAGGATGGGTTTAATCGCAAGGGATTGATCTCGGAGGATGGGAAGAAGAAGCAGGCTTTCTTCTTGTTCCAGAAGATTTATAAGGATGGGTCGGAGGGTAAGGCGGAGTAAGGGTGGAGAAGCGGCTCGGGTTTGTTGACTCGGGTCGCTTCGCTCCGCTTGGGAATGCGGGTTCCCTCACTTCGCTCCGAATGACAGGCAAAGGTAAGTACAAAGCAGATCCCCTTCGGGGATGACAAGCAAGAAAGGCAACTGCGGCTGCAAGTTAGGTGCGGATTTGTTTGGCTATGCGTTCTATGGCGTGGTGGGCGGAGAGTAGGGCGCCTTCTTGCCAGCCTACGAGGTAGGAGAGGTAGTCTCCGGCGAAGTAGGTTCGGCCTTGGGGTTTGTCGAGTTGGGCGTAGGCGGACTCAGTGCCCGGGAGGAAGATGTTAGCGAAGCAGCCGATGGAGTAGGGGATCTTTGCCCAGCTGACGTAGATGGGTTTGGCGAGTAGATGCCCGCGGCCGGGGTGGAGCTTTTCGACAGCGGCGCGCGAGACGTCGAACTTGGCTTGCATGGTGGGCAGAGCACCGAAGGGGGTTGGTTTGAGGGTGGCCGAGCCGCCCAGGATTGTACCGCCGATGTCCTGTCGCTCGGTGCCGAAGCCTGCGACGACGACGCCGGTAGGAGAGAAGAGCTTGTCGGTGGGATACCAGACGAGGTTGACCATGTCGCTGCTGAGGAAGGAGATGCCGCCGTATATGTTGTTCTCGGTCTCCCAGAAGCGGGGTGACTCCCAACCGATCTTGTAGAGGGCGGTGAGAGGGATGGAGGTAAACGCCTTTTGGGTCTCGGGTGAGAAATTGTTCTTCGTCTGGGATAGAACGGAGATGGGCATGGTGCAGATGCAGAAGTCGGCGGTGAGGGTTTTGGGTGCGCCGGACTGAGTATAGGCGACGGTGACGCTGCTGTCGCCGGTGGTGATCTCTGTGACGGGGGAGTCGTATTGAATCATGTCGGCGGGGAGGGCGCGTGCGAAGCCGTAGGGGATGCGATCCATGCCGCCGATGGGCTGGAACATTGTCGCCTGCCAATCGATCTGCTCCTCGTAGAACTCGCCGAAGGAGAAGTCGGAGAGGAGGAGCTCGTGGAAGCCGAGAGGTTTGTGGAGGACCGCTTTGGTGAGGCCGGCATCGGGCCCGACGATGAAGCCGGCGCGAGTGGTGCCTGTGTATTTGCTCTTGTCGTTGAGGTCTCCGAAGCTGCTGAGAAAGTCGAGGAGGCGGGTGGTGTCTTCTTTTGAGAGCTCGGTGTCGAGGGTGTGCTGGTTGATCGCTTTGGAGAGGAGCTCAGCGAGATAGCCGCGGGTGTCGTGGACAACCTGGCGTTGCTGGACAGGCTTTCCGTCGTTGAGAACATCGGCTTGCATGAGCGCGGAGCGGGAGGTGTTGACTTCGACCTCGAGGGGGACGCCGAGGTCGCGACAGTAGTTGAGGAGATGGGTGTGGATGGAAGGGATGCGGGCGGGACCGGGGTTGAGGTAGCCTCCGTTTTGCCAGCTACAGGTTTGGACGGTGCCGTCGGTGAACTCGACTTTGGTGCCGTTGCGGACGGACCAGGAGCGGCCGCCGGGGCGATGACGGGCTTCGATGATGGTGCAGTCAAAGCCTGCTTTGCGGAGCTCGTATGCGGAGACCAGGCCGGCGATGCCTGCGCCGAGGATGACGATCTTTTTGCCTTTGCCGAAGTCGGCGGGGAGTTGGGGAAGGAGGGAGGCTTCTGCGCCAGGCAGGAGGCCGAGAGCCTGCATGGTAGCGAACGCAGCGGAATAGCCACCGATCTGGGCCATGCGCTGGATGAATGCACGACGGGTGAGACTCATAGAGAGGACTCCGCGTTGTGATGGATTTTCGTTTTGGAAATCCTTCTCAGTGTGGGGTAGGGAAGAGCGGTAATGCAAGGGGAAAGTGATGAGTTGTGGATGGTTTGTAGGTGAGTGCTTAGACTGGTTGTCGGGATTTTCAGGAGGAAATTATCAGCTACGAAAATGAGGTTGCGAGGCGGAGCTTTTTGAAGGGAGCTCTGGCATTGGGGGCTGTGTCTGCTATGCCGGTGCGGGCGATGGAGCAGACGGAGGTGGCGGTTGGTGGAGATCGGGCTTACTGGATTGAGGTTGTGAAGCGGGTTTCGGAGCCGGTGCTGGAAGCGGTGAGTCAAGGGCAGCTGCGTGCGAGGATGCCGGTGGAGGCTGGTACGGGGTTGGTGGAGGCGCGGAGTAAGTCGACGCATCTGGAGGCTTTTGGGAGACTGATTTCGGGGCTGGGGCCTTGGCTGGAGTGTGCGGAGGTGCAGGGGGCTGAGGGCGCGTTGCAGGCGAAGTATCGGGAGTGGGCGCGGGCGGGGATTCGGTATGGGACTGATCCTGCTTCGGCGGACTATATGAACTTTGGGGTGACTTCGCAGTCTGTTGTGGATGCGGCTTTTCTGGTGTTGGGGATTTTGCGTGCTCCGAAGCAGTTGTGGGAGCCGTTGGATAAGGCGACGAAGGCGTATGTGGTGAAGGCGCTGAAGGCCACTCGCCAGGTGCTGCCGGGGCAATCGAACTGGCTGTTGTTTTCGGCGATGGTGGAGGCGGGGCTTTGCTTTATGGGTGAGGAATGGGATTCGATGCGGGTGGATTATGCGATCCAGATGCATAAGCTTTGGTTTGTGGGGGATGGGACTTATGGCGATGGGCCGCACTTTCATTGGGATTACTACAACAGCTTTGTGATTCAGCCGATGTTGATGAAGGTGTTGGAGACCGTGCCGGGGAAGTCGGAGGCGTGGAGTGCGTTGAAACCGGTGGCGTTGGAACGGGCGCGGCGGTATGCGGCGATTCAGGAGAGATTGATTAGTCCGGAGGCTACGTTTCCTGCGATCGGAAGGTCGTTGGCGTATCGGTTTGGGGCGTTTCAATTGCTGAGTGATATTAGTCTGCGCCGAGAGTTGCCGGAGGGCGTTTCGCCGGAGCAAGTGCGGTGTGCTCTTACGGCGGTGATGCGCAGGATGATTGAGATGCCTGGGACCTTCGATGCGAAGGGATGGCTGACGATTGGGTTTGCGGGGCATCAACCGGCGATGGGCGAGCCGTATATTTCGACGGGGAGCTTGTATCTGTGTGCGGCGGCTTGGTTGCCGTTAGGGTTGCCGAAGAGCGATGTGTTCTGGGCGGGGGGTGCGAAGCCCTGGACTGCGGTGAAGATTTGGGGCGGAGAAAACATGATGGCTGATCATGCTTCCTCCGCCTAAAAGATAAAACAAGCAACGACTAAATACAGGGATCCTTCACTTCGTTCAGGATGACGACGTCGTAAAGACGATCGGTTATTCGGCTTTGCCTACGCCGTTGTTTTTGTAGGCCTTCTGGAGGACGAAGAAGGCTTGTTTCCGTTCGCCTTTTTCGGAGAGCAGACCTTTGCGGTTGAAACCGTCCTGAATCTCGGGAAGGACGCGGCGGGGTGAGCGGAAGTCCATCAGGATCCATGGGCTCATGCCGCGGAGTTGGGGAATGTTGTTGAGCATGATGAGTTGCTGGGTGAAGACGTTGGCCTGGAACTCTTCGGTCCAGCGTTTGGCGGCGGGGCCGTGAAGGCCGAATTTAGCGTCGGCGCCGAATTCGCTGATGATGAGTGGTTTCTGATAGTCGATCTGCCATTTGGTTTGAGCGATGTCAGAGGGCTTGTGTTCATACCAGCCGACGTACTCGTTTGCGCCGATGACATCGAGTGCTTTGCCGAGAGGATCGTCGACGATCTTGGTCATGCCGTTGGTGCGGACGAGAAGAGCGGCGGTGATGAGACGGGTGGGATCGTACTCGCGGGCATCATTGGCGAGCGTGGCGAGGAACTTGGTGCGCTCGGGGTTGTTAGGTGTTTCGTTGGCGACGGACCAGAGGATGACGGAGGCCTTGTTGCGATCGCGGCGAATCATCTCGTGGAGTTGGCTCTGCGCCAGGGCTAGGGTATTCGGGTCGTCGAAGTGGCAGGCCCAGTAGACGGGGATCTCGGACCAGATGAGGAGGCCGAGACGGTCGGCTGTACGGGTCATGCGCTGATCGTGCGGGTAATGTGCTAGACGGGCGTAGTTGCCGCCTAGCTCCTTGACCCAGCCGAGGAGGGTGTCAGCGTCTTCCTGTGTGTAGGCGCGGCCCGTGCGAACTGGGGCTTCGGCGTGGATGCTGACGCCGCGAAGGAAGACGGGCTTGCCGTTGAGAAGGATCTGAGTTCCGCGGATCTCGACGGTGCGGAAGCCCATCTCGTCGCCGAGTGCGTCTGCGCCTGCTTTTAGTTCAACTTTGTAGAGCTTGGGGTGCTCGGGCGACCAGAGTTCGAGACCTTCGGGACGCAGGTGGATGGGGGCGCGGCCATCGGCGTCGACTGTGGCTTCGGCGACGGTAGGCGTGGGAGTTGCGATGGAGACACTGACTTTCTCTCCGGGGTTTGCGCCGAGGACGTGGACGTAGCCGTCAATTTGGTTTGTTGTGCCGCGGACCAGATGGAGATCGTAGTCGTCGATGAAGTGCGTTGGGACTTCGACGAGTGCGACGTCGCGGGTGAGGCCGCCGTAGTTGAACCAGTCAGTCTGAAGAGTGGGGACGCCTTCGGCAAGGCGGGTAGCATCTACAGCAATCACGACGAAGTTATCGCCATCGTGGAGGAGGTCGGTGGCCTCGCAGTCATAGGGGGTGAAGCCGCCCTCGTGCTGGCAGGCGAATTTGCCGTTGACCCAGACGAAACTGCGGTAGTTGGCAGCGCCGATATGGACGAAAGTGCGCTGGTTTGATTTCTTCTGGTAGGTGAAGTCGCGCTGATACCAGAGGGGGCCTTCGTAGAAATGGAGCAACTCTTTCTGGGTATTCCAGTCGCCGGGGACTTTGAGGGTGGGAGATTTGCTGAAGTCGTACTCGGTATTGTCCTTGTGCTCGTTGAGGAAGTAGCCATCTTTGCGGAGCTCATTGTGGAAGGTAAAGAGGCCGGAGCCGTAAGGATCGACGATGGTGTGCCAATTGCCGTCGAGGCTGATTTGCTTGCGGTGGTCGACATCGACGAGGAGGGTCTTATAGGTTCCTTCGTCGAGCTTTGTCTGGGCCAGCGCGGGATGCGGGGTGATCCCGATGAGAGTGGTGAGAGCGGTTACAGAAAAGAGTGTATGGCTAAGGAATTTTTGAGTGTGGCTGACAATGCGCATCGATTTCCTCTGGGTCCTGTGGGCAGGTCCGTATCCATTGTCAATAAAAATAGATACTGTGCGCACTGATTTTGTTGCTACATGCAATTTAATTTATTGGTGGCGGGCAGGCAGGTTGGCGCGAATGAGTTGGGAGAAATCCGGACTGTTCCCAGCGGCCAGTGCGGCACTGTTGATGAGTGAACGTCGACGGAGCTCGTCGAAGGGCAAGTCGGTGTCGAGGTAGCCCCTGCTGTAGAGATACCGATCCATGAGGCCGTTGAGAAGATAACGGATGTCGAACCTGGTCGGTTTTCCGACGGCCCGCGCATAACGAATGATGTTGAGTGTGCAGTTGCTGGTGAGGAGGTTGTAAAACTCTGGCCGATCGGCGAGTTGATTGATCCGGTCAAGGTAAACGAGGAAGAGCGCACGAGCACTTTCGGAGGAGACGTTAAGTTTGTAGAGGAATACGTCCTCGTGACGGAAGTTTGTGCGGAGTCCTACTACATCGCGTTCGTCAGCTACGACGTAGATTAAATCGAATTTCCTAAACATCGAGGGAACGGGCGAGAAACTTTTGCCGACCTCGGGTCGCGCTTCGATAGAAATGCAGAGGGGCGGAGCGTTGTCGAAGTTGAAGCTCACAAAAGTATGGGCTACAGGGCCTGGCATCCAGTAAGAGACAAAGAAATCTATCGAGGTCAGGTGGGATACGAGAACTTCGCGATTCTCGTATCGGATTGTGAAATCGCTGCTGGAACGGTAGTCAAAGTTGCGGACGTCGGTGATTCGCACATGGTCTCCGTCGATCGTCACCCGGGGCATGACCGCTACATCGGGGCGCCAGTTGCGATCGTGGGAGGGCTTGAGGGACAGGAACCAAACCAGCACCAAAAGAGCGAGTGCGGCGTATACAAAATACATGCGTGGTTTGCGCGCGAACCAGAAGACCCAGATGCTGAACACCATAAAAGTCAGTGCCAGCAAAAGTCGTACCCAAAACCATGGAAATGTCGCGTAGTAGATCGCCAGAGTAGGCCATGCGATGAGCACCACTCGGCATAGGAATACGAGTGCCGCCAATAGCCAACGGAGAGGTTTGAAGAGCCAGAATGAGGGGGATCGTTGGGGTTGCGATTCCATAGGTTCTCTCTTCTGTAAGCACAATTCTCAGCTTCAGTGGACGGCACTGAAGAATGATTCGAGGAACTATGCGAGATAGTACTTGAAGATCAAACGTGGAGGCTTGTTCGAGAGCTACTTATTTCGGAGGGCTGAATTTTTGTGGATGACGTCCACTAAGGAATTTTGGAGGCGCGGGTCGGGATCGAACCGACGCATAAAGGTTTTGCAGACCTTTTAAGGGGATTGTACAGATATTGTATTGTTTAGTAAGTATTTGTTTTTTCAGTGACTTGAGAAAATGGCGCACTAACCAAAACAAACCTAAATTGACCTAAAGTCACCCTAAAAGCCACCCTATTTTTTCGGGAGTACGGATACCTAAATCACCAACGGTCACGCGGTACTTAGGGGATATCGCCTCGCCCCGATTCGGCGGATAATGCGTTTATGGCCTCAGCCCATAAATGCGTCAACTGGCCCGATCTCCGCGCCGAATACGTCTCCGATCAGAGCACCACCATCCACTCCCTCGCGAATAAATTCGGCGTGAAACCCAAAACGGTGGAGTGGCACTCCCTGCATGAGGGCTGGATGAATGAGAGGAAGGCCCACGCGGAAAAGGTTCGGGAAAAACTAGGAGACCAGACCGCTAGCAGCGCAGCTGACGCGCTGGCTGCAATCCACCGCCAACACCTCACTGCGACGAAAGAACTGCGGGAGATGATCGCGCACAAGCTAAAGGTGCGTAATTCTGACGGTCAGGTCGTCGTGCGTTCCGACGTATCGGTTGGCGATCTCGCCCGCGTTGCGAGCGCCTACGCTCAACTTCTTGAGTCCGACCGGATTGCTTTGGGCGCCGATGAGCTGCCCGTGAATCATCCACGAGATCCCTATTCCGACCTGAGCGACGAGCAGCTCTACGCGAAGGTTGCCGCGATGCTCGAGCGCCACCCCGTCAAATCGGTGCAATGAAGGAACATCACTCTCCAGACTCCGGGAGAGTCCAGCATTTGGGTGTCAGATTGACGTATACCCCAACGCCACATCGCAGCCTGACACTTTTACCGTCAGAATAGGGTGCGAATCGCATTCTCTGACGTCTAATACAACAGAGTCATAGACTCCATCTGGACATTTGGGAGTAGGCGATGGTAGCCGCGGCAAGGCGGGGCGGGAAACGTGTGGGATATATCCGCGTCTCGAGTATGGATCAGAACGATCTGCGTCAACTGGACGGCATCGAACTCCACAAAACCTTCAAGGACAAGGCTTCGGGCAAGGATACCCAGCGGCCCCAGCTTCAGGCTTGTCTGGAGTACCTGCGCGATGGTGACGTGCTGGTGGTGCATGCGATGGATCGGTTGGCACGCAATTTGGACGACCTGCGGCGGATCGTTACCGACCTCACTCACCGCGGGGTGCAGGTGCAGTTCATGAAGGAGCAGTTGATCTTCAACGGCGAGGATTCCGCCATGAGCAAGTTGCTGCTGAGCGTGATGGGAGCCTTCGCCGAGTTCGAGCGGTCGTTGCTCCGGGAGCGGCAGCGGGAAGGCATCGCTATTGCCAAGAAGAAGGGTGTGTATAAGGGCCGCAAGCGGTCACTGACGCCGGAGCGTGCGCAGGAACTCAAGGCGCGGGTAGCGGGGGGAGAGAAGAGGGCGGTGCTGGCGCGGGAATTCGGCATTAGCCGCGAGACGTTATATCAGTATGCGCCGGTCGCTCATCACGGGGAGTGAAGAGCATCCTCGATGCGGGCAAAAAACGCGAAGCCATAAACGCGAATTTTGAAGCGAGTGGCTGGAGAATTTGAAGGAGCATGACGCAACAACCGCAACTCGCCCTTGGGCCCCACAACCGAAAGAGAGAAAAGTGAAGTATTCGTTGATCGCAGTCGTTCTATTGAGTTTTGTCGGAATATCCGCTGCACACGCGCAGCAATGCCAGCCGGGACAGTGGTGTTCGACGCCGACGTACCCCAGCACTAGCCAGAAGGTGCAGGAAGAGTTGCAGCGTCAGGAGCAGCAGTGGCAGCAGCAGCAGGAGCAGCAGCGGCAGCAGTGGCAGCAGCAACAACAGCAGCAGCAGGCCAATCGCCCACTCTGCACCCACGCCGTGACCAATCCTATGACCGGCCAAACCACCTATGTAACGCAGCCCTGCGCTTACTAAGCACAACCGCTTGCGCCGGGGCGTTATCCGGCGCAACGAAAGAGGAACCAATTGCTGATGAAATGGAAAAACGTAATTCTAACCACAGCCCTGCTGATGGCCCCGGTCATCGCGCAGGCTAGCTCCGATGATGTCTGTATGGTGCATGAATACGCAGAACTGAAGGACATGCCAAAGGACAAGCTGCTGAGAACCTACAAGAGTTATGGCGTATTAGCCGAGATTCAAAATCATGGCTTCGATGACATGCTGAAGCTGGCGACCAAGATGCGAGGCCAAGGTATTATCAGCGGCATTGTCTACGACTCGGTCAAGGAAGACATGACCAAATATCGCTTACAGGGCGCACAGTGCGGCGAAC
>Ga0206894_1163_pt1 | contig 11438 bp, 9 predicted proteins | sample Alteio_BWOrgHeat_54_FD_152953 | JGI IMG/M metagenome (GOLD analysis project Ga0206894, IMG submission 152953) | Enriched cells from forest soil in Barre Woods Harvard Forest LTER site, Petersham, Massachusetts, United States -... | ecosystem: Environmental > Terrestrial > Soil > Temperate forest > O...
GAGCTTTTCCGTCACGATCGATTTGACACCTTACAACAGCATCTCCTTAATAAATTGGCCGAGGGTAAAGGCTTTAACTTTAAATGTATTGAAGGTAAAGGTTTTACCATCTCAGTCAGTGATTACAATGACCAAACTTTCAACGAATTAAAGGCGTTTTTTGAAAAATTTCCTCAAGTCAAAATGGATATGATAGGCTTTGGCTTTGAAGAATATAGCGCGGGGAGAAACCTCTTCCAAGACCACCATTTAAACGAGATTGTGGACTTATTTGGCGAAAACCTACGGGAATTAGATCTTTCTTGGTGCCTGCAACTCAAGAATTTAGCAGCACTTACCCCGTGCAAGAATTTAGAGAGGGCTGGTCTTAAAGGGTGTACAGGCCTTACCGATGCAGGCCTAGCAGGCATAGCGGCCCCGACCCTACGCGAGGTGGATTGTTCGGATTGCGCTCAACTCAAGAGTTTAGCAGCGCTTGCTCCTTGCAGAAATTTAGAGAGGGCTGGTCTTAAAGGGTGCAGAGGCCTTACCGATGCAGGCCTCGCAGGCATAGCCGCCCCGACCCTACGCGAGGTGGATTGTTCGGATTGCGCTCAACTCAAGAGTTTAGCAGCGCTTGCTCCTTGCACAAAACTAGAGAAGGCTACGTTTTCCGATTGCAGAAACCTTACCGATGCAGGCCTCGCAGGCATAGCGGCCCCGACCCTACGCGAGGTGGATTTTTCGGATTGCGAGCAACTCAAGAGTTTAGCAGCGCTTGCTCCTTGCACAAAACTAAAGAAGGCTACGCTTTTCGGGTGCACAGGCCTCACCGTGGAGAAATTAAACGTCTTCATCGAGGGGAAAAAATTACGTTATCTCAATGTTAACGGGTGTCCTGGCATAACGAAAAAACGAAAAATTGGATCCAGCATCAGCGAGAAAGGATGAAACAATCATAGCCACCTAGAAAGTACATACTCGGGCGGTTACGATTGTTTCCACAGATTCGCCCTTTAACAACAATTCGTTATCAGCTATGCTGTTTTTCTATCAATTGAAGGATTTATGCAGTTATGTTTGATGCTATATTAAACCTTTTTGGGCGCTCCCCTTTCGCTCCTTTGCAAACGCATATGGAAAAAGCCTCGGCCTGTGTGCATCTACTTGTAGATCTCTTTAAAGAATTGCAAAACCACAACTACGCCCAAGTAGAACAGATCGCCACACAAATCGGGGAATTTGAACATCAAGCCGATATCACCAAAAATGACATCCGCAATCATCTGCCTAAGAGCTTATTTCTCCCTATCGACCGCAGCCATTTGCTTGAAATCCTCAAAATCCAGGATCAAATTGCCGATAAAGCCCAAAATATTGCTGTACTCGTCTCCCTTAAGCCCATCGAGTTGCTGCCAGCTTTTGGATCCGAATTTAACGAGTTCCTAAGCAAAAATATTTCTGCTTTCGACGGAGCCCTGCTCATCATCAAAGAGATGCACGAGCTCTTGGAATCTTCTTTCGGTGGCATCGAAGCTGAAAAGGTGCGCACCATGATCAATGAGGTGGCTTTTAAAGAACATGAAGTTGATCTCATCCAACGCAAGCTGCTCAAAAAGCTTTTCCAAGCGGAAAATGAGATGTCGTACACCACCTTCTACCTGTGGCAAAAGATTTGCGAAGAAGTGGGAGAAATTTCAAATCTTTCTGAAAACCTAGCCTGTCGGGTGCGCATGACCCTCGAACTCAAATAGGACTCCACCCATGTCGCAGGAAACACTCCTTTTGATTTTTGTCATTTTGGCTGGCTGTTATATGGCTTGGAACATCGGAGCTAATGATGTCGCCAATGCCATGGGGACATCTGTCGGCTCGGGCGCATTGACCTTAAGGCAGGCTGTGGTGATTGCCGCTGTGCTGGAATTTTCAGGAGCCTTTTTTCTAGGATCGCATGTATCGGAGACCATTCAAAAGGGCATTGTCGATTCGACAATATTTACGGATCCTCTCACCCTAGTATATGGGATGCTTTCGGCTTTACTTGCCGCTGGAGTCTGGTTGCAAATAGCCTCTTACTATGGCTGGCCTGTTTCTACCACACATTCCATTGTCGGCGCTGTGGTTGGCTTTGGCATGGTGGTCGGCGGTCTTGAGGCCATCTATTGGGATAATGTAGCTTTCATTGCCAGCAGCTGGATTGTCTCTCCCTTCATTGGTGGGGCGATTTCTTTTGTGATCTTTAATTTCCTGCGCCGCAAAATCTTCTATGCTTCAAATCCTGTGCAAGCTGCCAAGCGCATCACGCCCACGCTCGTCTTTTGCGTCGTTTTCATCCTTTCGCTGATTATGCTGTATAAAGGACTTTCTAATGTCGAATTAGAGCTTACTTTTCTTCAATCTTTAGGCATCAGCGCAGGATGTGGGCTGATTGGCTCCATCATTAGTAAGATCTGTTTACGCTACCTTACAACCAAAAGCGTAGCCGATACTACGCCATCAGAATATCACCCCGAAGTCTCTAGTCAGCTCGAAAAAGCGCGCAGACACCTCCAAAAAGTGGCTGAAGCTTCACGCGGCCCCATCCAATTTCAAACCTCAGAATTACTCGATGAGGTCCAGCTGCTATCAGAATCGCTCAAGAAAAAAGAAAAATCGGGACAAGAAAGCGCTGAATATGCCCTCGTAGAGAAGATTTTTGGCTATCTGCAGATCATGAGTGCTTGCTTGATGGCCTTTGCCCACGGAGCTAATGATGTGGCCAATGCAATTGGTCCCCTATCAGCCTCCATCACCGTCTTAACCACTGGAGTGATCTCCTCCCAAGCTACCGTGCCGACCTGGGCCCTAGCACTAGGGGGTATAGGCATCGTGGTGGGCTTGGCCACATGGGGCTGGCGCGTCATTGAAACGATTGGCAAGAAAATTACTGAACTGACCCCCACACGTGGTTTTGCGGCCGAATTCGGAGCAGCTGTTACTATCCTTTTTGCTTCACGCTTGGGGCTACCAGTGTCAACCACGCATATTTTGGTGGGGTCTGTCATTGGCGTTGGGCTAGCGCGCGGCATTGAAGCCTTGGATTTACGCACCACACGCTTTATCTTCATTTCATGGCTGGTCACAGTACCAGCAGGGGCGGGCGTAGCCATCGCCTTCTTCTACCTCATTAAAGCTGTATTCTGAGCTGTTTATACCTCCCAGCAAGATCAACGATGGAAACGATATAACGATATAACGATAAGATTTTTTAGATATTTAAAGCAAAACTGGTTCTTCAGCTAAGTCTACATCAATACATTCCTGATTGCTTTGCAACCTTTTCCATTCCAATTTTCCATGACGAAAATTGACTAACAAACCAACTGAAAGTTGTGAGACTTTTAAATAGTTAAATAACTGTGCCTGATGTTCTTTGCCTAATTTTTCGCAGCATTTGAGTTCCACTATCACAGTCTTTTCTACAATTAGATCCGCTCTGTACCGGCCAATTACATTGCCTCTAAATATAACTTCAAAAGACTGCTCTACTTCGACTTTCAGTCCTTTTTGTTTCATCGCAATTAAAAGCGCATTCTTATAGACATTTTCTAAAAATCCAGGTCCCAGTTCATTCATCACTTCAAAACAACAGTTCAAAATAATCCCTGTCAATTCAAAGTGAGGTAGTTCTTTGTCTTGTTCTATCATTATATCGTTTAATCGTTTTCATCGTTAACTTTACTTCAAATTCACGTTACACAAAAGCGAGCCATTCGAACTTGTTATACCATGAATTCATTAAGGGTGACAATATGACTTTAAATCTATCACTCGCCCCAAGCTAGCGAATTTCGCGTTCAATGCTTTGCATCACTTGTTTATGGTTATCGATGACTTTTTGAACCTGTTTTTGAAAATCTTGGAGGGATGCTTGATAAGTAGCGTCGCCTATCTGATGGGTTTCTTGCAGCAATAGCTCATATTCAGCGATGGCATTTTGAATGGCTTGCACCACCTCTTTTAAGAGGTCTGTCCTTGGCTTTCCTGTGAGCGTGCTTGCTTGTTCAATCTTTTGATTGGCAATAGCCACCCAATATTCCATCTGCTTCGTGCTTTCCATTTCCTTATTTTTAAGGTGTTGATTCAGCTTTGAGTATTTACTTTCATATTCCAACTGGGTGATGAGCGTTTCCACATCGGTGATAGATTGACGATGACTGTTAATGAGATTTTGGATTTGCTTTCGAAAATTGTCTAGCGAGACCCGATAGGCCTCATCCCCAATGTTCTTGGTTTCTTTTAACAGTTGCTCACAGAAGGAAACAGCGGTGCGGATCGCGTCCGCCACTTCTTTCAAGCAGTTAATTTTCTCTTTTCCTGTTAACTCTTCGGCTTGTTTGAATTTCTTATTAGCAATGGCGATCGATTTTTCCATGCGCCCCATCTTATCGCTTTCAATCTGTTGCAGAGCGTGATCCCACTTGATGCGATTGCTGACGGCGGTTAGATCATTAAGTCGATTGACGCAGGCCGCTCGGCTCGCTTTGCACTCCTTTTGGGCCTGGGTTTTCCATGGCTTACTTTTGGAAAAAGTGCCGTTGCCCTTTAAAGCATGTAAAATCTGATCGAAATAATTAATCGCTTGCTGACAACTCACAATTGCTTTGTCTAAGGCGGCAAGCCCCTCAAATCTGTTCTCGGGAGGAAATTCATTGAATTTGGCAATATACTGCGCAGATTTTTCCCACTCTCTGAATGCCTGCTGACTTAATTGCTGGTAATCGTTGGGTTCAAAGGCCTGCGAAAGAGCAGGAGCTAAGCATAAAAGAAATAGGACGAAATAGCGTGTAAGTGACATCTTTGCTCCCTTGATCATTGTAAGAGGCTCTGTTATATTTATTGCCGGTGGCTCGTGTCAATTAAAATGTTATAGGGCATACCATGACGTCAATTTAAAGAAATTATCATGCAGACATAAAAGGATAAAAAAAAGCCTAAGCGCAGCGAGCGATAGCGATGCATGACGCGCTCGGTGTCCTAGCCTCACGAATGTAGCACAAAAGTATCCACCGCTAAAGCCTCGGGCAATTGGACAACGTTCGTGAGGCCGCGACACCGAGCGCGTCATGCATCGCTATCGCTCGCTGCGCGTGGCAGGCTGAAGCCCGCCAAAACGAGCTCAGGCTCAAGCCTAAGCTACAATGCTTTGCGCTGCGCTTAAGCTCAATTGCTGGCTATAAATGCATTTTTGGATCGAGGGCATCACGGATGGCATCGCCTACTAAGGCAATAGCCACTAACAATACTGTCAGCAAGATAGCTGGCGGCCAGAGCAGATAACTCTCGCCAGGAAAAGCAGAGCGCCCTTCATCCATCAGCACCCCCCAAGAGCATGAGCCCTCTTCTCCCAGGCCCAAAAACGAAAGTCCAGCTTCGCTGGTGATGGCCCCCATGATGGCAAAAGGCAACAACGTCAGCAAGGGAGGGATCGCATTGGGCATGATATGGGAAAACATGATATGGGAATCCTGAAAGCCAAGCGCCCGGCAGGCTTCGATATAGGGTAAATTGCGCTGCTTAAAAAATTCGCCCCGGATATAACGACTAAACGTGGTCCACCCAAAAATCCCAATGACCGCAATCACCAAAAAGATCGACTTACTTTGAGTGATCGCGACTACCATGAGCAGCATAAAAAATGTGGGCATCGCCTCCCAAATTTCGAGCAGCCGGCTGATAATGATATCGAATCTTCCTCCATAATACCCTGCGTAGGCGCCCACGGGAAGGCCTATAATTAACGCTAACGACACGGCCAAGACCCCCACGACAAGCGAGATGCGCACCCCAAAAATCAGGGCCGCCATCAGATCTTTACGTGTGATGCGCGTCAACTCCCAAAAGGGCAGTCGCTTATTAAAACTTTGATCTCCACCAGCATCATCCTCCCAGTGGAAATGACGTAGCAATGGCATGATCTCATGATGCAATAAGGATTGCTGCTGTTCTATCCATTGGCGACGCTCTAAAATATACGCTAAAGATGCCTTTAGGTTATAGTATGTGGGGCTATTCTTCTCACTAGCCTCCAAAGCTGCTTGCTGCCGTTGGATTTCAGTATCCTCATTATTTCTTTGCCTTTGCCATAGCGTTGGCATGGTCTTGGGATCCACAGCATATTTCGCCAACCGCTGCTGCTGCTCCCACCGCAGCTGATAACGCAAGACAAGATTCAACTTAGCGTAATCATTCATATAATGCAGATCGAAATCCCAAGTAGGAAAGGGGTGGGTACGCAAAGCTTGCTGTCGCTGGCTGCTGAGGGTAGCATCAAACGCAGGATCTGTACTTGGTCCAAAAGCAAAAAAGACAAAGAGCACCATCTGCACACAAAAGAGGAGTGAGACAGCCATCATCAAGCGCCTCACATGATGTCGCCAGAAGTAAATAGCTAATATAGTCAATGGTGCGGTGAAAATGAGCAAATTGAAAAATATATCTAGACCCTTTGTATAATACCCTGGAAAGAATAAATAGCGAAACAACGGGAAGTACCATTTTCCATCATACTGCACAACGAATGGTTTACTTGCGGCCAGAAAAGGGGCATAAATGCCAACAATGCAAAATGCAATCACTACCCACAAAGCCCATCGTCCGAGTCGATGTTTATAAAATTGCCTCCAGATCATCATCCAATAGATATCGTCATGTTTTGTCTTCACATTTACTCCAATGTCAAACGCGGATCTAAAACGGTATAAGCAATATCTGCAGCCAGATACCCAACGAGGGATAAAAAATGAACCAGCCAACGACGAAAACATGATGACGTTGTAGTCCCGGTTTACAACGGCATCATAGAAAAATTTCCCAAATCCATTAATCTCAAACAACGTCTCCACAATAAGCGACCCCCCTAACACAATCCCCAGTGAACTTGCTATCGATGTGACAATGGTGATAGCGGCATTGCGTCCCACATGCTTCACTAAAATCGTAGAAGAGGGTAGCCCCTTCGCCCAAGCTGTGCGTACATAATCTTGCCGCAACACTTCTAACACAGCTGTGCGCGATAAGCGCGCTTGCGCCGCCAAACCACCATACATCACGCCGATCAAAGGCAAAAAGATATGCTCAAGGACATCGAACAAACGTTGATAAGACGTTTGGTTGTCGTAGACGCGATCCGGACTAGAAAATCCACTAATAGGAATAGGGATGTCTGTGAAAGGAAATGTGTGATTCAACGCCACCATCTCAATTAAAAAGGGGGCCACCACAAAGACAGGTAAGGCATAAAGCACTAAGAAAAACACACTTAAGGAATAATCTGGCCATTGGTTTTGCTTATAGGCCATCAAACATCCAAAAATTTGGCAGGCCACGAATGTAATGAGCATAGGCAAAATTGCTAGTGTCAGAGAATACTTAAAGCGTTTAGACACTTCGCTAATGACGGTCTTATTGTCATCATTGCGCAAGGTGCCAAAATCCAGCGTTAACACACGGCTCATGTAGCGCCAAAAGCGGGTCTCTAAAAAGAAAATTTTCACCTTCCTTCCTGTAGAGGGCTCAAAATAGTAATTTGCTTTGTTAGCTTGATACCACGCATTGAGCTGCTGTGCTTTGTTCTCCACCGTTTCGGGATTATCCGTGCTAGCGATGACCATTTGTCTTAACATGTTGTTTTCCACGGCAATCTTGCGATTGTGGTTTTTTTTCACTTTCTGTCAGATCGGTCCCCAGAAAAGCTTGCTGAGAGCCACCACGCGCGAAAAAGCGGGAGGCCATGCTGCGAATTTCTAATGGTTGGGATGTATCCATGACAACTTGCAGCAATTTTGGCATGACATAGCGCGCCCGATCCCCAAAAGTCACGCGTAAGGCGTCATAAGCTTTAACAGGCATTTCGATGGAGGCTTCTGGCGTCGCTTTCTTTGTCACTAGGATCGTCAATTCTTTATCGACAGTAGCTTGAGAGGTCCAGGGCCAATTGTTAAATATAATGGGCAAAGTCAAGCCATAGCGCTCGCGAAACTGAAGATAGCGCTCATCGGCTCCAAAAGCTAAGGCCCGATCGGCCCGGCGGCTGGCGGATCCTTCGGGTGAAATTTCGGTGACCGTCGTGGGATCCCCAGGGGCTAAATTGACGATCACAAAGTTCACTAAGATAATGCAAAAGAGAGTCAAGGGCAGGAGCAGCAAGCGGCGAATGATATAACTAAGCATAGCCAGCTAGCTCACATTTACTTTTTTTCGGAGGTTGGTGTTTTGAGCCAAAAGATATTGGAATTAGGCTCAGCAATATCGGCTCCTGGTACGAGATCTTGGCGGTCTACAGGTAAAAAGACGTTCTGCAGGTATTCCCGATACAAAAAAGCCACTTTAGGTGTAAATAGAAAGGTATATGGCTGTTCAGCATGAATGATCGCGTCAAAGCGATAATAGAGCTCCACCCTTTTTTTAGGGTCGTCTTCATAATCCAACTTATTGATGATCTCATCAATTTCAGCGTTAGCAAAACCAATCGTATTGGAAGAACCTTTCTCTTTAGCGCCACTGGAGTCCCAAATTTGACGGGGATCTTCAGGAGGCGTGCCAAGGGCCCACCCCAAATAGTAGGCATCGAAGCTCTTGTCATCCATAGTTGCTGACAAATCCGCTAGATCTACGCCATTGAGACGACAGTCGATCCCAATCTCTTTTAAAGTGGTTGCAATGTATTCACAAACAGATTTGGTGGTCGAATTCTTCACGTAATAGGTGAGGCCAAAACTAAAGGGCACGCGTTTGCCATCGATCAATTTATCAATGACCCCATCACCATCGCTATCATACCACCCCTCTTCTTCTAACAACCGCCGGGCTTGTTGTGGATCATAAGGCAGTGGCTTAATAGAGGGGTCGTAGGCGGATGAATAGCGATAAAAAGTTCCTGTAATTTCAATGCCCATGCCATTGAGATTTTGATCAATGATGCGCTTGCGGTCGATAGCCATCGTCAGCGCATTGCGCACTTTGGTGCTTTTGAAAAATGGCTTAGCCTGGTTCCAGGCGACATAGTTGTAGCTGCGACCAATATAATCTAAGCGTTTGATGCCCTGCCCTTTAGCCGCTTGCTGTTGGTAAGCATCCGATTTTAGAAACTCTTTGAGTTCTAACTGTTGATCAGGTTGGAGTGTGTAGCTGTCGAGTTGGTTACTTTTAAAAGCTTGCCATATGTTGTCGGGACTATCCTTAAAATCCACTTCAATCGCTTCTGTCAAAGCTGCCAAGGGAGAATAATAGCTGGCATTGCGCTTGAATTTGATCTGCCGATCGTTCATTCCATCAAAGATCCACGCCCCACATCCTACGATGATATTTTTAGCCCAATGATTAGCAAAATTTTGCGCCCAAACGGAGTTGGTGCGGTAGGTTTCAGGGTCGCTATCCTCTTCGACAATTTTTTTGCCATCGGGAAAATACTTATACACAAAGCCCGCTAAAGGCACTAACGAGCCTGTCAGCTGCTTTGCGATATACTTAATCTTAGGCACGGTTTTACCATCTGGTCCGGCCACATCTTGTGCTTTCCAGCGCACAACGAAGGTGAATTTATCCACCACACTGAATTCTTCAATGGGACTATAATAGGTGCGTAAGGACACTGCTCGTGGCTCTTGCACGTAGGGATTCATCATCGCATCATAAAAAAACTTAAAATCTTCGGCCGTGACTTGATTTTTGCGCAGAAACTGGGGCGCTAAAAATGTGCCTGAAGAAAAGAAACTAGGCTGCAGAGGATGCCAGTAAACATCCTTGCGCAAAAATACCCAATATTCGGGCAGCCCTGTTTTGGGATTTAGACGCTCTTCCATGCGCTCTGCCATATCTGACACAAAAGTTTCATACTTGCCAAAAGCCAACTGGGCGGCTGAAATGGAACATAAATTTTGCCAGTCGATGACTTGCGACCATAGGCTAAAGGGATGCAGATTGGCGGGTTTGCCTATCGTAGCCATATGTTGCACGCCATGGGAAACAAAGCCTTTGCCTAGCAGCTTAGGCAGCACATCGGTATAAAAAGGGTCCGTTTGCAACAGATTAGCGGACTGATTAGCTGCTATTTGCGAGCCCTTGTTCTCTTTTTTGACAGGTACAGAGGAAGAAGTTTCGGATGCATTCAAGGGAATGGTTCCCTGACTTGTAGATTCACGGTTATTGAGCAATGTCAGCAACATTTCGTTCTGACTTTTTTCCATCTCGATACGCAAGGTAAACAGTTCATTTTTCAGCTGGGAAATGTCGGAACGCAAATCTCTTAGATCAACTTCAAGCAAGGCTGAAGACCAATAGAGCATGCACATAAATACCAATAGTGCAAAGCCAGTTACGAAACGGAAGATATACAAGCCTATGGGCTCTTTATTCATGCTATAATACTCACTTTTTTTTCTTGCATTCTATGAAAACAGCTAAAAGATCACAACATGATAATAGGGCGATGCCTCAGGGTTAATGACCCAATGAGAAATCCACCCCATTTCAGCCAACCCGCGCAAAATGGCTACGCCCCCTACAAGCATCGAAGACACACCGATAACGGTCTGATAGTAGTTTTTAGCGCGGCGCAGCATAGCATGCGCTTTCATGGCGACAAACAAGGAAGGGGAAGTCAAAAGCGCAAAAGCAAAGCCATTTAACAGCCCCACATACACATCTCCCGAAAGGGCGCAAGCAGAAAAAACAATCAAGGTTTGTCCACACGGCAACAAGATGGTGAAAAAACCAAACAAAAAGGTGGGCCACGCCCGATCGCGCAACATCAGCAATGACAACATCTGGTTGGCTTTAGCTAGTCGCTTCGCCAGCCACGCATAGCCAGGGTATGTCCTGCCTGAAAAGGTAAAAACACCTAACAGCAATAAAAGGACTCCAAAGATGAAGCTAGCGGCTTCAGCCACATGATACTGCTTGAAAACACTGTTTGCCACCTCCCCAAGCGCCCCTGCCACAAGACCTGCCAGCGAAAAGGAGAGTAGGCGTCCTAAGAAATAAAAATAGCGATAGCGGTGGTGTCCAATCATCATTACTAAAGGGCCACACATCCCCAAGCAATGTAAGTTGCCAAAAATATAAATCGGCAGCATGGCCAACAGCAATGACATATACTAGCGACCTTCGGGCGTTGCATTGATAGACACGAGAGGAGATGACACTTGATGATCACGCTCCAGAGCTTCTTTGCGCAAGAATTGCGCTTGCGCCATATCTTGACGGGTGCTGCCTGAGGGACGCAGATGAGCCACTACCGTAACAAAGACCATGATACCCATAAAGACAACTAAAATTCCAGTTGCCACTTTTTGAAAAAGACGCCATTCAGCAAACATTTGTATCCTTAAATCTTTTTTAGCTATTAAACGCCAAGCAACCAAAGAACGCAAAGAAAAATAATAGAGACTATAGGGACTTTAGTGACCTTAGGGACGTTA
>Ga0206894_1164_pt1 | contig 11401 bp, 12 predicted proteins | sample Alteio_BWOrgHeat_54_FD_152953 | JGI IMG/M metagenome (GOLD analysis project Ga0206894, IMG submission 152953) | Enriched cells from forest soil in Barre Woods Harvard Forest LTER site, Petersham, Massachusetts, United States -... | ecosystem: Environmental > Terrestrial > Soil > Temperate forest >...
TTGGATACGTAAGTGAAAAGCAGTTCCGTCAGATTGTGCGAGTAAGCAAAGAACTCTTCATCGATTTGAGAGAGTTCTTCTTTCGACATCAGGCGGAAAGGCCGCTGCGACTGCGCTGATTGCATCAGGGGTTGACGGTAGTCCGGTCGGAAAGGCAGTCATCACCGCACGTCTGCAACTCTCAGCCGTTTTGGGTGCCCCGATCAGATTCAGCGCCTCAGCCACGAAATCGGCTGTCTCGCAGCTTGAGTTCTGAAAATACTGAGAAAAACCAACGTTGTTGACTTCCGACTCCACTGCCCAGGTTGCGGAGAAGACCTTCTGAGGAGTGAACTGCTGGGCAAACTCCTGCTTGCCGTACGCAGTCCTGTCGGAATCCGAGAGCATTATCAAAACTTGGTTCTTGTCCATTGGAGCCTCAACACAACATGACAGACTCGTTGTGGATGTGAGTCAGCAATACGGACATTTCGACGCGGCTCTCCGAAACTTCCGGGTTGCCGGTGATACAGACAGAAATGGACAATCACCTGCAGCGCAAAAAAAGAAGACCGGGACGCTGTTGTCCGTAGGATGGATTTGACACTGCCCAACATCAGTGACAATCTTCTTTGTTCCTCTCTACGCCCGTGTTTGAGGCGATCACCCTAGCCGAACAGGCTGGCGATACGGGCTCAGCGGCTATCTTCGAAGGGATGAGTTGAAGAGGGGCACCGCTGGCTGAGGGCATAATGAGCGATGCATCGTGGAGGATGGTACATGCACATTCTGTTGATCAATCTTGCTGCGCCACAAGAAAATAACCTCGTGAGAAACACTGCCGAAGCGAAGAAAACAAAGCTACGAATCGTTCCAACTGCAGCGGCAGGAGGAGATGACCTCGATCAGGAGAATGTTAGAACTGAACATCCCTATGAACTGGTAAAGGAGCATCTGGGAGGGAGGTTGCCAGCGAATGACGAACGGCTTAAGAATCTACAATCACGCTGTGCATGGGCTGATAAGATTCTAATCGCCACCCATGGCTCGCGGAAGCCGGAGACTTGCTTTATCGACCTACCGGATCCTGCCGGGAGGCAAGAACTGATGGATGCCACAACATTGGGGGAATTCATCCTTAAGTGCCTCACCGAAGATGCGAGACCTTACCAACTCGTACTTGTCATGTGTTGGGGAGCCCGAGGTATCCCCACGGATTTGGACTACAACCAAGTCCTCGGAGAAGCGAACCTTAAGAGCAGTTTTGCCTTCAAGTTCTTCACTTCAATTTGCACGAAAAGGCAAATACGGTTGAGCGCTTGGACCGGGATGCTGAATTTTGATGCGGCAACCGGACACTCGGTTATTGAGGACGAATCCTCACTGGAGGCGCGTCGAAACCAGACCAGATTGGTACGCGACCAGGAGCGACTGAGATCTGTGACAGCGTACAAACAGCTAAAGCGGACCGCGTCGTCTGATCTCTTGGATAGTAAGCTCAAACTGGCACTCAGAGAAGTAAAAAAAACAAAGCGGCAGAATGATAACGTATTCCGTTTCTCTGGTCATCTAAGTCCCGAGGAAAGAGTGGTCATGGAAGAGTATCAATGGCTATACAAGATCGAGCTAGAAAGAATGAAGGTCACTGACTGCGTAACACCAAAGGCGGGCAAGTTCATCTATACCTATGAGGACGGTAAAGTCAGGGTAAGACGCCGATATCCAAGGCAATCTGAAGCCCAATTGGGTGACACTGTGCACCCGGACTTCCTCTATGAAGGCCCACTCGTGTAGCTAATGAGCTTGACAGAATCGATGCTCCTCTGCGGAGCTCGTCTCGTGAAAGTAAACGGGCAAGGCCGAATCGAGATCTGTCTGCAGGCTCGTTGGAATAGTTGTGGTCGCATCCTCTACCTCACCACGAGAATCTCTCAACCTAATAATTAGTGGCTCTCTTGAAGCGGCTCGCCTGTACCCCCACGGCTATTCGGATTCAGCATTGAAAGTATGCGACGGACGAGCGGCTTGTACTCTGCGTTCCCACCACTGGTACTGCTAAGCGCAATGATCCCAGTTTTGGTAGATTTGTCAAACTCATACGAAGCTTCATAGCCACGCCTTAATCCACCGTGTCCAAGAACGACCATGTGTCCGTCTTCGTTTCTGACGGCACTGAATCCAACACCGTCGCCGTACAGCAAGTCAGCATCGGAAGCAACGAGTCCTGTGAAGGCAGATTCCAGGGTCTCCCGCTTCAAAACAGAATTCGGACCATAACCGAGCTGGAACCGCATGAGCTTGGCTAGGTCTGGCACCGTTGAAAGTAGCCCACCCACGGGTGTCCAGTACCCCCCGTGCCCATTCTGTTGTTGTGGGAAGTCGGGATCAATCTTTTCCTCCCCGAGGAAGTAGCCTTTGGCAACTCGTGGAGCCAGATCAGGTGATACGAAAAAGCTGGTGCTGGTCATACCGAGAGGCTTCAGAATCTCTTCCTGTATATAGTCAAGATAGGGTCTTCCTGCCGCCCGTTCGAGCGCGGCACCGAGAATGGAATAACTAATATTGGAGTACCGCCTGCGAGTGCCCGGCTCGTATACGTACGCTGTGCGAGGTAATGCTGCTATCAACTGCCTCTGCCATTCGGACGGGGGTCCTATGGCATAAGGGTCTCCGACCGTGGAAGTCGTAGCTTGGAGTCCCGCGCTCATAGTCGCGAGTTGGATGAGTGTTATGGGCGGCGACCACGGATATTTCTTGGGGATCAAGTTGACTTCGGGAAAATATCTCTCGACGGGATCGGTGAGATGAACTTTTCCTCGATCGACGAGCTGCAGAAGCATCAGCCCCGTAAAAATTTTCGTGACTGAACCAATCCCGTAGACCGTCGTCTCTGTTGCTGGAATATTGTGCTGCTGGTCAATATAACCGTAGCTCTTCGTCCACACCAGTCGTCCCTCTTTGATCAGCCCCACAGTCAACGCCCCTGCTTTGTCCTTGGTGAACTCTTGATTGAACATCTGATCAATGACTGAGGTTCTAAGGGGATCTGGCAAGGGTGGCTTCGATTGGGAATGACTCAGCGGGCCGGATACTGTCGCGAACAATAGCAGCAACAGAAAGCTCCTGCACCGACGCCACTCGCGCAAACTCATAAATAACAGATCCTTCGCACAGAAATCACAGATTGGGGTGTCCCGCGAAGTAGTTTACCCTGCGCAAGGCATGGCTCTGTTGCCATTCAAGAAAAGGCTGCCATCGCGAGGATTCACTGATCAAGGTGATGCGCGCCCATCCGCTCTGATTCAATTGTGGCATCTGGAGCCCAACCGCCTCCTAGCAATTGGAGCGAGTTTCCCGAATAGTGGCCGTCGTAGATTGGTCGTGACCGACAAATCACCATGCTCGTAAGCGTCGCTGAAGAGATCTAACTTTACGACAAGGACACAAAATCGCCCACGATGTGAAGAACGCCGTTTTAGGGCACACACCGCGGAAGTGCTTGTACACGTGTCCCGCTTACGAAGACGTAATGTCTAATTTTGTTCTGTGCCGTGTGCTCGTGGTATGTCATAACAAGCAGGGCGTGTCGTTTTCAGCTCAACTAGCGCGTGTTTCCTTCGCATCGACTATCCTCTCGATTCACCACAACCCTAACCGTTACGGTAGAGTTGTAGTTGAAGGGGCGCACTCTGGCGATGAACATTACGGTGCTTCGAACTGCTATCTCATTAATCGGAAGTCGAACGCTGTTCATTCTCCTACCTCTGGTTGCACCCGTTTTAACTTCGGTCAGCCTAGGAGTATCAAAGGCACAGACTGTCGAGCATACGGATACTTTTGCCGCCGATTCAGATCATGACGGCATGAGTGATGCGTTGGAACAGAAACTTTTGGCCCAGTTCAAACCAGTTTTCATGGTCGGACGACACGACTGTTCGGACATCCCAGCTGAATTCCGCACTGACGTCATGACACCAGAGACCGAACTGGAGAACGGAACAATATACGGACAGGTATTTCCCGCAAAACCCTCCACCGATTCTCGGCCTCTTGTAGAAATCCACTATTACCACCTTTGGCACAAGGATTGCGGTCCGCATGGACATCCTCTCGACACGGAGCATGTGTCCGTTCTCGTTCAAGCCTCTGACAGCCATCTCTTTTCCGCCACATGGAAGGCAATCTACTGGTACGCGGCGGCACACGAAAACACAGTGTGCGATGTCAGTCAGATAGCTCGCGCCTCTACCCTTCGCGCAGAAGATAATGGGGCGACAGTCTGGATTTCTCCTGGAAAACACGCTTCCTATCTCAACGAGACTTTGTGCCAAAGGGGATGTGGAGCAGACAGATGTGTGGAAATGGTCCAGCTTGGTCCTGGAAAACTGATCAATCTAGGCGAGGTTGGCCAGCCGATGAACGGTTCTTTGTTCACCGCATCGACCGCATGGCCTCTTGCGGACAAAATGGCCAGCACAAACTTCCCAGAGGATCCCATCGCTCGCCTCAATGGACTCCCTGATAGTGATATCGCATGGTTCAATGCCGGTAGACACCCAGCGCAGGGTGTGATCGCCGTCAGCAACTCTACGGAACAGGCCATTACGGAGAGCGGATACAACACCACTGCGGCGATCTCTATCGCATGAGATTCGACTGGCACTGCCCTTTCTACCGCGCAAAACGCGACGGGCAACGCTCTCCAGCAGAGCTATCAGCACACGAAGCATGCTCTCGGCCTTTCAGCCAGGCACGTGGGAGAGGTGCTGCAGATAGCTCCGAAGCCCAAGACATCACACTAGTGGCATGTCGCAGAGACAACGATACTTCGGATGCGGCGGGCTGGAGGCGTCTGTGTAAGCGTTGACCGGGCAGCCACGCAGGCAATCCGGATCGAGATAATGGTTGCAGCGCATCGAGAGGTAGTGGCGCTGCGTGTCGGTATCCGACCGTGGTCTGGCTGACTTTTTTGTGCGTGGCGCGGTCGAGTGCTAGGCCGCTCATCGCCCAGCCGGTTACTCCAGAAAGAAGCTGAGACGAATTTCCGATTAGCTACCTCGCGAAGGTCCGTAGCACGACACCAATTCGTTTACTCTTTAGTGTTCATTCACATCGTCAACGCAACGCGAAACTATGCATTGCCGCTCATCATGCGCGCATAGGCTTCGGCAGCCTTTTCCAGAACATAGGTTTCGATCATGGCACGTACCCCGCGCAGTTCAGCAAAGCGAAGCGCGTCATCCGAATCCACCGGGTTTACCCCTGCCCATCCTTCATAGTGCCCCCTAGTAAGGGATTTGCGAGAAGCTGTATAGAAAAGGACAGTCTGGGCCCTTAGAGGTTGTTTAACATGCCGATGAGGACAAGAAGGCTCCCATATACCGCTCACGAGTTGCTACTGAATTCTTTCGAACATATCGATGCGATCGGGTTAGCCAAATTAGCGTGAACGCGATCAGCTCGGCTGGATTGGCTCCAGTGGTTTGCACAACTTGCTCAGTTCCCAGCAAACTTGCCAGGATCGTCAGGCCCTTGAATGACCAAACGTCTGACGTGCTGAAGTTCTGCAAGTGCCTTGATCGCGTGTCCACTCACTATCAACCGGGGTATACGAGGAGGGTCGATGAACGAACTGTTGGATCTGGCAATCAAAGCACACGGCGGCGTGGATCGTTGGAACAAGGTGAAGGCGATCAAAGTTGCGGCATCGATCACGGGCGCGATCTGGTACGTCAAGGGTAAGCCAGACTTTCTCAAAAACGTAGTTCTGACTGCAGAAACGCGAAATGAACGGCTTGTAGTGGACTTTCCTGGCCAGAACAAGCGAGCGGTGTTCGAACCGAGCCGCATCGTCATCGAGTCTGCCGACGGGACGCTTATCGAGGCTCGCGACAACCCCGAGAAGTCATTTGAAGGGCAACAAAGAGAAACGCCATGGGATGACATCCGTGTGGCCTACTTTGTCGGTGAGGCGTTGTGGACATACCTCAACATTCCATTCCTCTACACCCATGAAGGGTTCGCTACCGAGGAGATCTCGTCGATTCAAGTCGAGGGTGAAACCTGGCGGCGGCTCAAGGTGACCTTCCCTGATAGCGTAAAGAGCCACACAAAGGAACAGATCTCCTGCTTTGGACCCGATGGACTACTGCGTCGGCACGACTACACAGTGGACATTCTTGGCGGTGCCACTGGGCTGAACTACGCTTCGGACTACCGTGATGTTGACGGTATCATCGTGCCGACCAAGCGTCGAGTGTACGCCTATGAAGGTGATTACCAGCTCGTGAAAGAGCCCTTGCTCGTTGCAATCGATATGGGCGAGATTACGCTCTTCTATGCGGATCATCCCGCACTTCAGGAAACCCAATACTCGCGTAGATAGGGCACTACTATCCGGGAGAGCTATCCCGGGTGAAAGGTTCACAATGTCCAAAGATTCGCTCTTCACTCCTCTGAAGCTCGGGGCCATCCAGATCCCGAACAGAATCATCATGGCGCCCCTGACTCGGATGCGTGCCGGAGCTGCTAACGTACCAACTTCTCTGAATGCAAAGTATTACTCACAGCGCGCTTCCGCTGGACTCATCATCTCGGAAGGAACGGCGATCAGCCCTGATGCTCATGGATATCCTCTTGCTCCGGGAGTCTACACAGGAGAACAGATCGCTGGTTGGTGTGTCGTTACCGATGCTGTTCATGCAGCTGGGGGACGGATCGTGATGCAAATCGGTCACAACGGACGGAATTCGCATTCTTCTTTGAGGCCAGACAGCTCGGTACCCGTTGCGCCCTCGGCTATCCCTCCAAATATTCCTGCCCTTACAAGAGACTTCCAACAGGTGAAGGCCGAAATTCCTCGTGCCTTAGAGACTGCTGAGATTCCGTCCATTGTGAGTGTCTTTCGTCAAGCTGCTCAGAATGCGATCAAGGCCGGGTTCGACGGAGTGGAACTGCAGGGCGCCAACAGCCATTTGATCGAACAGTTCCTTGAGGACGGAACGAACGTTCGGACCGATAGTTATGGCGGTTCCAAGGAGAACAGAGCCCGCTTTCTCCTCGACATCGTTGACGAGGTGAGCGATGCAATCGGCGCGGATCGGTTAGCAGTGCGTCTCTCGCCCTTTGGCCAGTATGGAGGCATCCACGACAGCAAACCCAGAGAGCTCTTCAGCTTCGTGATCAGAGAACTCAGCAAGCGCCATCTTGCTTATCTGCATCTGATCGAAGCCCGTGGATCGGAAATGGGTTTGACGGACGAACTGCATGAAGATGCCTTAAACAATGCGTCCTTGTTTCGGTCTGAATTTGCGGGACCGCTGATCTCTGCGGCCGCCTATACACCGGAAAGCGCAGCCTTAGCCGTCGAGCAAAAGCAAGCAGATGCAATCGCCTTTGGTCGGCTCTTCATTGCAAACCCAGACCTCGTCGAAAGAATCAAGGGGAATCATCTACTCAATCTTTTTGATCGCTCCACTTTCTACGGCGGAGCGGAACATGGCTATACGGACTATAAGACCTTCGGAGACGCCGCGGGAGCGCCAATATGTAGAGCATAAAGCGCAAAGTACTCATCACGGGTGCTACCCGCGAACCTGGCCGTTCCGCCGCCGAGGAATCGACCATTGCTGAGCAGGTCCTCAATTGGTCGGGCCCCGCAGTAACCGACCTTCGCGCGACCCAGTTCCTTTACCCTCTCTTCATCGAGAAAGAGATTATCCGCGGAAATTTACTTCGCAGCCTTCCGAAATTTCGCCCAACGCTTCTTTTGAGCGGCAACAATTCGCGCGGGCTTCGGGTGAGGGTACGCGCTTCTGGGATGCGGCGGCCGCGACAGGTGTGCTCCGGGCCGTCCCGCGCTTCACGATCTCGATGGTGATCGTCTGGCCAATCGTATTCGAGCTTATTCGGTTTTTCGGGAAGACCATCCGAACACATAGGTCCCAACTCAAATCCTGGGGCCGCCTAACCCACCTGTTTATCTAAGCCGGTGCGCCTGACAAGGGGATTCTATTCAATCGATAGGCCCTTGAAAGCGGAAGGGAAGAGGTGTGCCTGGGTTATGACGGCTCGACGCCGCTTGAATAACTGCGATGCCTAAACTGCGTCAGGGCGAGCGAGTTCGAGGACTGGGTAGCCCAGGACATAGGTAACTGCAAGAAATCCGCTGCGATCTTCTCCGACGTGCCATTGATACCCTTTACGCTTCAACGGTCGCAACATTTCCTCGAGTTCTTTTCTGGAATAGGCGCGAAAGCACGAGACGATTCCGTCGTACCACAAAACAAATGGGACGATCGGGATCAGGTACGTCCAAAGCAACCGAGACCAAGAAAAAGGTCGAATTGTTGGAGCGAGGAACCATGAGAGCGCCGGAATACAACAAATAGAGAGCAGGGTTAGCACCGAGCGCCGTGCGATCTCGAATACGCCGATTCCTCGCTGACGTTCCATCGCGTCTTCGAGTATCATCGCGGCCTGATCTCTACCGAAATGATGGAATGAGGAAAAGATCGTTCGAAAGCCTTCCAATCGTGGTGGAATCGCCGTGGCGTCGGTTGAACAATCCTCAAAAGATAACGAGCTCGATACCGAACTAGCCTGTTCGAAAGCTCGCCGATTGGGATACTTGTCTGTCAGCGTCACCGCGATTGCTGAACTCTTTCTTACTGCAGGATCCCGGGCTAACCGCAACCATGGACCTCCCCCACCCGAGCAGAGATCGAGAACCTGGAGGGTTCCGGCACGGTTCATGCTTTCAAGTAGACGGCCTAGAATTGGTTGGTAAGAGTTCCCGAATTCCCACAGCGACTGTAACCCATCGGTCACCAAGTCTCTCAAAAAACAGGGGAACGCCGGATGGTCGTGAATCTCTTGTAGTTCTAGTCGATACATAGATTTTGGGTTAGAACCTCGCTAAACAGGCTTTGATGCCAACAGTTGGGTTGAATGACTCGTATCCTCAAGATCCTTAGGGACCACAAAAAAACCGCCAGAGAGCGTGAGTTTAAAGTGCCGCGGCTGCCTGGGTGGTGGTTGATTCCGGTACGCAAGATGCGTACCGGCGTCGTCGCTGTCATTGGGGATTAGCAGCTGGATGCCGAGTCTCGCACCTTGGGTTGCGGCGAAATGGATGAGCCGCTCGTCGCCTACGTGGACAGCGAGCAGTCTTGAAAACAGTGCTGGGTCGCGGGCGAGAACACGGATGGTCCGATCGCGCAGCCAGTTCCAGCGATCCATGGCCAGCATGATCGAAGCGGCCGCTTGAGGCAATCGCAGAATGCTATGGTGGCCGGCCTCATATTGCTCTATCGCATCACTGCCGAGCGCCTCGCCGAGCAGGAGCGCCTCGCGGAAGGCAGAAGCCAATCCTTCCCCGGTTATCGCGTCTACAGACCCAGAGGCATCTCCGATCAGTGCGATGTTCCCACGTGTCACTCGGAGCAGCTTGCGGGTTGTGGTGAGCGCTCCCCGATCGCGGCCGACAGAGTTATGTCCCAGTAGCTTCGCCGCTAAGTGGGGCAAGCTATCGATGATGCTGTTGAAATTTAGGCCTCGGTGGCGTGTGATAGCGTTGACGCAAATCTCGCTTTCGGAAACAGGCGTGACGTAAGCCTGACCCAGGTCGCACCAATGGACCTCAACATAGTCGCTCCACGGCGCAATTTGATAGTGACGGCGAAAGCCCAGGCGTTGACTCCGGAGGGATCCACTTTGCAAACCAGCACAGTGACGTATGCGCGACCCCTCCCCATCCGCACCGACGAGATATCGGTAGCGGTAAACCTCACCACCGACAGTGATCCCAGAGCCGCTGCCCAGATCTACTCTGGCTCCCCACCTCAGGCGCACCCCAACTTCCTCCGCCCGGTCCAGGAGTCGGCGATGCAGATCAATTCGTCTTATCCCGAGACCTTTACCGGAAGAAAACTGTCCGTTCACCAAGTCTTTTCGACCGCTGTTTCGATTAGCGAAATGGATGCCAGAGAATTCGCGGCCGTCACTGAGGTCGACTCCGAGTTCACCTAATACTCGTCGAGAATCGGGAATCAGACCCTCACCACATGCCTTGTCGATAGGTGGAACAAGTGCATCCGCCACAACTACATCTAAACCCCGCAGACGTAGGGCGATGCTGGCTGCTAATCCTGCGGGACCGCCCCCTACAATCAGCGCGTCGCAGCGTTGCGAGCCTACGAGTTTGTTCGAGATTGGTACGTCGAGCATTGCCGCCAACTATCAATTGCATCCCCAGCCTATTGGTTTTTGCCGGCCGTTGACGTTCCTTATTGCTCAAATGACAAAGAGATGACAAGTTCCTGTGTGCGTCGGCAAAACTGCGGCGTTGCCGGATGAGCGCAAGATCGGATGGGCCTCAGGTGTAGCGCCCGATCAGGTTAGTCTCGATTGTCGGGCAGAGCTAGTAAACTCTCGCGTTTCCGGGCTTTGGGGAGGAATTATCTGGACACACGGTTGGTGCACTGGGCAACGGTTCCCGGAGCGAGCGTGTGGCAGTCTTACTTAGCAGTGGAGCTAGTCAATAAGGGAAGCGGCTACCGTCGCCCTTGATCGGTATGGACCATCCCGGCGTATATGCCGCACTCAATGTATTCAAGTGCGTCTGGATAGGGACATGCTCGAAGCAATGCTGAGAGTCAATCTTCATGGTCACCTACGGTAAGGATGGTCTGGCCAAAGCAGGTTTTCGCAAGCCGGGGATTGGTGCATCAGAGAATATATGCAGTTACCTCCGTTTACATGGAAAAGTTCGCTGCTCTTTCTTGTCGGGGTACTCGCCGCACTGCTCGGCGTGTGGTTCCTCATCCAGGCGATGACAAATTCCCAGCCAAAACTGAGGGTGCCACCATCTCCCCCTGCCCCAAGCAGCACAAAGCTCGAGCCACAGTCGCCGCCCCACTCCCCCACTCTCCACTCATCCCATCCCGGAATCATCCCCATTCCCATAAGAGCTCGACTCCCCGATCCTCACTCCCCGGCTAAATGGAAAATGTATAACTACGCGGGCCCAGTCCGCCTCATTTGAGGCATATCGCCATAAGCGGCCAATCGCTGCCCATTTTGAGTTGTGTGAAATATTGCGCGTTGCGAGGCCGATCAGGCTATATTTTCACCAGCCCGATACTCCGCGATAGGACGAGAATGCCAGTTCTCATTTGCGCCTCTGCAACGCACGATGGATTCCAGGTAGCAGAGGCCCGCCACGAGGCTAACTCGTGCCGCTACGCCGCACTCAAGTCTCAGCAACGGCCGATCCGCACTCAAACAAGAAGTGAAGTCACTCTGTTTGAAGGTAAGAAATCCAGCTGAAAAATAATACAACGTGTCTCCCGCCTGCGCTACATCAAGCGATTTCATATTTGTTCGATTCAAAAATATTGGCCGGTTATCTCCGCCAATTCAC